>Ga0181520_10001736_pt1 | contig 43169 bp, 37 predicted proteins | sample PEATcosm2014_Bin_29_FD_132451 | JGI IMG/M metagenome (GOLD analysis project Ga0181520, IMG submission 132451) | Peatland microbial communities from MTU Mesocosm Facility, Houghton, MI, USA - PEATcosm2014_Bin02_30_metaG | ecosystem: Environmental > Terrestrial > Soil > Wetlands > Peat | place... | reverse complement strand
TGGCTTGGTCAATTCCGCCGACTGTTGGTTCGCCATGAGCATCTGCTCGCCACCTACCAAGCCTTTTTCTACATCGCTTGCTTCTGGATTACGCTGAGGCACTGTTTATGAAACACGCTCTAGCGAGATGCAGACGTGCAGCAGCTTTCCATGAGGTACGTTATTCATCCGCGCGGTAGTTACCGCTGCACCCACCACACTTGGCCAACAGACGTAATCCATCAATCTGCATCTCCTTTGAGAGCGCCTTGAGCATGTCATAAAGAGTTAGGGCCGTGACCGATGCAGCGGTGAGCGCTTCCATTTCGACTCCGGTGGCGCTATGCGTACACGCCCTTGCGCGAATCACGATGCGCTTCTCGAGTAGCTCCATGTCCACCGAAACATGCGTGAGGTTGAGCGGATGGCAGAGCGGGATGAGATCAGAGGTTCGCTTGGCGCCCATGACTCCAGCAATGCGCGCGGTTTCAAAGATGTTTCCCTTCGGCGTGTTGCCCTCGCGAATCTTCCGCATCACCTCGTTTCCCACCCACAGCACGGCTTCGGCCTCGGCCTCACGCAATGTTTTGATTTTGACGCTTACGTCCACCATGCGCGGCAGTCCCTGGCTATCCAAGTGCGTCAGCTCACAGGTTTTCGTCGATTCGTTCTTCTGACTTATGTCACTTTCTTTCATTTCTTCTCTCCGAGCCGGCCCAACGTGAACGAACTGTCCACGGTCGGCGGTGGTACTTCACCCGCAATGTAGGAGTCAAACTCCTTTTGGGCCGCTTCGCTATCCATCCGATTTAGCAGGCTGCAAAGATCCAGTTTTAGTGGGTCCATGAGGCAACGGCTGATTCGTCCGTGAGCGTCCATGCGCAGCCGTTTGCGTCGCAAACAGGAGGGATGAGAGCGCGGAATGGTCCAAGCAACGCGCACACTGCTCCCACGCCGGTTCACTAACGTGCTTTGTGTACAGGCGCGGCTATGGCAGTTCATGGAGACTACCTCAAAGCCCAGGTCGCGGCATACCTCATCGACGGAGACGAACTCGGATTCGCACCACGCGCGCTCGGTCCCCATGCGCATCAACTCAATCAAGCGAACTTCAAGGCCATTGCTGGCCGCGTAGTTGAGCAAGTCTGGCATCTCCTGCTGCCATGTGGAGCGCTGCAGCACAGTGTTGAGCGTGATCGGTGTCAGTCCTGCTTCCCGCGCCGCATCTATGCCGGCGAGCGTGCGCCGGAGCTTTCCGCCTCGTGTGAGGCGGGCGAAGCGTTCTTCGTCGAGCGAATCTAGCGAGATGTTCACCCTTATGAGCCCGGCCGCCTTCAAACTCCAAGCCATGCGCGCAAGCAGCGCCGCATTGGTCGTGAGCGATACCTCCTCGATTGCCGGGATGGTAGAGAGCTTGGCAATTAGGTGCTCAATTCCTGGACGTACGAGCGGCTCTCCGCCAGTAAGCTGCACCCGGCGGATGCCGCTCCAGTCCGAGAGCTGCTTCACTAGTTTCGCGAGCTCTTCGAACGGCAGGAAGTCCTCATGGGCCGACTTCGGCACACCCGTCATGGGCATACAGTAGAGGCAGCGGAAATTGCATAGGTTGGTCACTGAGAGCCGCAATAGTTGAACGTCCGGTGTAGATTGAGGAGCAAGAAGCCCGTTGAATGAGACTTCGGGAGAGAATGCCTTTGCTTGTGGAACCAATATCTTGTCTCCTTTCCAGTTCGGGAGGTCGTGTCGTTTCCGACCTGACCCTTGGGCTGCCATCTCCGCACTGAGACCAGCCACCGCTAGGATTCCCATCACCGCCTGCGCGTTTTAGAGAACTCCAATCGAAGACAGACAACTTCTTAAGTTGCAACGATACGGACTGCGCTTATTTGTTATGTGAGCAAAACAATTGCATCCTTACTCTCTGTCCCCCTTTCGTTGAATTGCGATCGTTGATATACCTTTGCGAGATGCGATCGATTTTGCACGTGAGGTTCCAATCTCACATGGATTCCATTCGAGACCAGCGGAGTGGAACGCTCCGCGGGATAACCAGCTATAAGCATTGTCTATATGAGGGGGATGGTACCAAGATTGGCGTGCCAGTGAGCTGCACTGCCTTCTATCTAGTATCGAGTCCCGAATCTAGTCTTTGCGGTCGTCACAAGTGGCGATGCAGTAGACATAAGTGTCAGAATCAGGGCTCCAGTGAGTTGGCGTGGGGGCGCCATATCCCCGACAGCCCAACATAATAGAGTCGGACGGCACGATCCTGGGTTCTGGAACGCTGCGTGCATACCAAGCTAGTGCACCGACCAAATAGCCTTGCGTCGTAGGATATGGATGCCCATCTTCGCGCCCGAACTGCAGTGCCGCATGGATGGATATCCGGATACGCCAGTTAGTTATGGTCGGGGCGGCAATTCCTTTGCAAATTGATGGTCGCCTTACGGCTCCGTCTTTAGGCATGGGCGTTTTGTACCGTAGATAGATGTTTGGATCGGAATCTGACAACCGCATCGGGGGAGGAAGCGCCCCCAGTGCACAACATCATTGGCAAGTGACAAGGTGGGTGGCGTTTTGTGTGCTTACTTCAGCTCAATACTTAACTCACGCTAATAGCGAACGCACAGCCTATCGGTCGATCTGTTCCAATAGTCTGAGCAAAGGAGAAAACATAATGTTCGGTGGAAAAATTGGTGTTCCGGAACTACTCGTCATCTTGGTAATCGCACTCATTATATTTGGCCCTTCAAAAATATCTGAACTCGGCAAGGGACTAGGCGAAGGAATCAAGAACTTCAAGAGCGCCGTAAAAGACGGCGAGCCCGGTCCGGCCGAGCCCGCTGTCAAGGAGTAGGCCAGAATCAGTACTGGTCCGCAATGGGGATGGTAGCTGCGTATGAATATGGGAATGCCAGAGGTGATTTTCATCTTCTTGCTGGCGCTGATTTTATTTGGCCCTAAGAAGTTACCCGAGATTGGACGCGAGATCGGCAAGTTCATGGCCGAGCTCAAACGCGCATCCAGCGATTTTAAATGTCACCTCCAGTCTGAAATTGAGAGGGCTGGCGAAAATGTCGGTACGCCCCTGCAGCTGGGAGCGCAGCAGACCTCTTTGTTGACGCAGACCCTGCTTCCGCCAGCCGTGAAGTCAGCAATTTCCGAAATTGACAGCGCGCACGAGCGGCTGATGCAGGTCGCACGGACGGCTTTCGACGCCCAGAGCTTCACGTTGCATTTGCCCGAAACACCGATGATCGCATCTGCTGAGTCGGTCGAACTCGCCGGACCACTTTCTTCGAGTACCAACGTGGCTCAGGCCCGCGCGGTGGCGGTCCCACATGAAGAATCTCCGGTTACAGTAGTGACCGATCTCCCCACGCCCGTCCCGAAGCAGGATAAGTGCGGCTCCTGTTCTGCAGATTAGCTAATGGGGTGATCTCATAAAGGTTGTGATGGCAGAAACAGCAACTCCTACTGGCACTCTTAGAGACAGGCAAGAACTGTCATCCATGGGCTTCCTCGAACACCTCGAGGAACTCCGCAAACGCATCATCCGGAGCGTCGTCTACATCGGCGCGGGATTCAGCGTCTGCTACTGGTGGCACGAAGATATTTTTGGATGGATGCAGAAGCCGATTGTCTTCGCCCTTAAGAATCACAATTTACCCGTCAGTCTCGTCTACACAAATCCCACCGATCCCTTCAATATGTACTTGAAGATCAGCTTGATCGTTGGCATCTTCGTGTCGTCGCCGTTTGTGCTCTATCAGGTGTGGGCGTTCATTGCTCCCGGTCTATACAAAAGCGAGCGCCGATACGTCGCGCCGTTCATGTTCAGCACCGTAGGGTTATTCGTGGCCGGTGGCTTGTTCGCCTATAAGATGGTGTACCCGGCGGCGTTGAATTTCCTGATCGAATACAGCGCGCAGTTCACTCCGATGATCACGATCAACGAGTACACCGATCTGTTTATGACGATCGTGCTGGGACTCGGCGTGGTCTTTGAGATGCCAATCCTGGTCTTTTTCCTGGCTCTCTTCGGCATCGTGAGTCCGGGCTGGATGTGGCGGAACCTGCGCTACTCGATTCTCGTGATCTTCATCATTGCGGCGGTCATCACTCCTACCACAGACATCATGAACATGTGCATCTTCGCCGCACCGATGATTCTTCTCTACCTCGTCAGCATCGGAGTTGCATACCTCGTACATCCCAAGCAGCGCAGAAAGCGGGAGCTGAATAGCAAATGATGAAGAGCCTGGAGGCAATGAAGTTTGCGGTCTGATTCAGAATAAACGGTATCGGAGCTCCGCCCTCGAGATTGGTGCCTTTCCCCCTGCTCAAAGGAGACCGCTGGGGTAGATCCTATGTTGGCACTGGAGGTGAGTTTAGAATTGAAGCTATCGACACTAGTACGCGGATCATTCTTATGGTGAAACCGCAAGCAGAAATATTCAAGTTGTAGCTATGTCGCTCAAACCTGGGGATATCACGTACAAGTGGTGAATCGCTCGTGTGCAACGCCAGATGATTGCAGGTCTGCGTGGGACACTCGCCGTCGGTCGAAATTCAACGCATCGAAAGAGTGGATTCACCAGAGACGTAATGTCGAAGCGATTTGCGGGAACCGACCGGGCGCTGTGTCAACAAGAGTGCGATTCGTGAATTGAATCGCAAAAAGTCCACGAGTTTTGGCTCTGCCGCACTCTCGCTAGGGCTGCTCTGGCAGTTGCCGAAACGATAGGAGATCCCAGGAGCCGTCAGGCGTGGACGTCTGTTTGCCGAGAATAAAGGGTTCCCGTCATCCGCCCGAACTTTGTAGAGGGCCTTCTCGGGGCCGTACAACTGGTCGAGCATCTCTTCGACCAGGTACTTGTACCCGTCCAACCGAAAACGTGCGGGAGCCTCTCGTCCGCTTTCCTTTCCGAGCAGCACACCACCTCCAACTTCATCTCTTCAAAACGCTCCAGTCCATCTCCTCGTCATCACAGAACGGGCATGGCTTCTTAATGGCAGTGCCGACTGTTCAAGGTACGTCTTCACAGAGCGCAGGTTTTCGGCGTTGCCCCGAGCGAAACAAGAGCTGCCAAGGCAAATCACAATTTCGATAGGCCTGTCGGAGACAAGCATAAGTTTGTTTTTTGTAACGACGGCGATACCCAAACCCGCTACTGCTGCCGAGCTGCTTCTTTCGTCACTCACAGGCGAATATCTGACCACCATTTCCGCTCTCAATTCGCCATGGCTACCACGAATTCGAAACCGGCCGTGCGAACAGCACGTTCTTTCAGATTCAGGAAGACGTTAAGCGCAAGTGCAGTTTGTTGGCCAAATTCAACAAAGAGGTAAACTCGTCGATGAATCAGTGGTTTAGCGATGAGGACGAGTTGGCAGATGGTCGTTCATTTTTCAGAACTGATAACTCTATGAATGTAGAAATGAACGGCGTGCAGCGCACACTGAACGTTCGTCTTATGCGATCTGAAAGAAGTCAGCTATTGACCGTATTTCTTGTGTGAGCGTGTAACTGAGCCCAAGTGAGCTTCGGCTAACTTGCTAAGTTGTTGCAGGCGCGTTAGTTTCTAGGGAGCCAATCCCCACGCATTCTGATTGACATGTGTGCAGATGCTGGCGAGAATATAGCGATTCGCACATCAGGAGAAGACCAAACCGAAGCGGCTGCGCGTAAGCCAAGACTGGCGCTCGCAGTTCCAGCGCGGATTTTGGTCGCCGATTGTCGATAGTACTTTCCAGGTTGCTGGCCGGGTTTTTACACTAATGGCAACCTCAACAGGTCAAGTGAAAAGATGCGATTCAGACTGCTTACGCTTCACTACAAAATTTGGTAAATAACTTGGGCGGTGGCTGTTGTGAAAAAGGAAGATCTCAATTTGTTCGGGCTGGTGGAATTCCGCCCGGACGATGGCAGCATGTATTTCAAAGATCGACGAATGGTGATGCTGGGTGCATCCAGTTTTGAGGGGTGGCGTGCCATCCTTGTGACGGCACTGGGAGAAGAGGAAGCTCGAAAGGCAGTGATGCGCTTTGGTTACTGCGAAGGATACTTTAGCTTTTTCGCTGCCCAGAGCCTGTTTGGCAGTCATGAGGGATTCGTCGTTGCGCCCCGGTTGTCAGAAATCATGGGAATCTTGAGAGCCGAGGTACATTCCGTCTGCGAAGACCCGTCTAAATTCGAAGTAGTATCGTATCATTACAACTCGATAGAAGCGGAGCAGCGCTTGATCTACCACGGGCTGAGTGAGACTCCTGTCTGTTGGTGGGCTACAGGTTTCGCCAGCGGATATTGCACGGCTGAGCGGGGACTGGAAATCTACTACAAAGAAAAGGAATGTGCGGCATGTGGCGGTGATCATTGCGTCGTAGTTGGCCGCGAAGCAGCGGGCTGGAGAGATGAGCTTTGCGCTAGGCGAGGGGATTACGGCTTTCGAGATTTTACCGATGTAGAGAATCTTTGGAAGGAGCTGCGGCAGAGATACTCCGCTCTGGTCAGCCGGAGAGAAAAAGCCGCGGCCGGTGCCTCGCCCCGTAACAATAGTACGGCGCTCCGCGATCAGACATTGAATGAGTTGGAAAAGGGCCGCTTCATCGTTCGCGAGGAAGCGACATTGGAGATCCTCGACCAGGCTGTCTGCGTGGCTCGTTTGAACACCCCCGTCCTGGTACAGGGTGAAACCGGTACTGGTAAAGAGTTTCTCGTAAATTTGATTCACCAGCAAAGCGCACGCAGAGAACAGGAACTGGTATCGGTGAACTGTGCCGCCCTGACGGAGTCGCTCCTGGAATCCGAACTCTTTGGTCATACGCGTGGAGCCTTTACTGGAGCCGTTTCGGACAAACCGGGACTATTTGAACTGGCAGCCAGCGGGACCTTGTTTCTCGATGAAATCGGCGAAATGCCGCTGACCCTGCAAGCCAAATTGCTGCGCGCCATTGAGAATGGTGAGATTCGCCGCGTCGGAAGCAATAAGACTATTCGGGTTAACCCAAGGATTATCGCAGCGACGAATCGCAACCTCCAGGAAATGTCGGCAGCTGGTAAGTTCCGTGAGGATCTCTACTTCCGGTTGAATAGTTTCGTCATCCAGCTCCCGCCCTTGCGAGAGCGATGTGCCAGCATACCTGCGATGGTTCAGCGGTTCCTCAATGAGGTCAGTTGTGCTTTCGGAAAGAAAGTCAACAGTGTCTCCCCGGAGGCAATGGCAAAGCTGATCGCATATCGTTGGCCGGGAAATGTCAGGGAATTGAAGCATGCCATCGAGAGAGCGGTTGTCGTGACACGCTTCGACTCCATACAAGTTCGCGACCTTCCCTTCGAAATAGCTTCTTGCAACTCCAGTGTGTCGGCGGTAGGAAAAATCGATTTGAAACGCGGCGAAAGACAGATCATTGCTACCACTCTGGCGGAGCATCAAGGAAACCGCACAGCCACTGCCCACGCCCTAAACGTCAGCATATCGACGCTGTGGAGGAAGATGAAGCGATACGACATAGCCGAGTAGCTGACTGCTACCAAAGCCCCACATTTTCATTCGCTCGGAGGAGTTGCACAGGACGGTCCCAATAACGATACGGCACTGATTCGGCTAAGTGAGACCAACTATGCAGTTCAGTGTCGTAGTCTTTCCAACGCGTGAGGGACACTGTGGAAAGCCAGACTAAATTCTCCGAGCAGGCGACGATGCCGTGCTCATTGCTATTGGGTCAACACGGTGGGAACGACCGACATTCCGGGACGCACCTTGTGCTCCGTATCTTCACCCTTCTCAAGGGCGATCTTCACGGGAAGGCGCTGCACGACTTTCACGTAGTTCCCGGTTGCGTTTTCCGGCGGCATCAGACTGAAGCGCGCTCCAGTAGCTCCGCCGAAGCTGTTGACATGTCCCTTCAGCTCACGATCATAGGCATCAACCTTGATGTAGACACGTTGGCCGACCTTCATATTCTTTAGCTGGGTTTCCTTGAAGTTGGCTGTTATATAAATGTTGTCAAGGTCGACCAGTACGGCTAACGGTTGACCGGCTGAAACGACCTCTCCGACCTCCACCGAGCGCTTGCTGACAATGCCGTCTGCTGGCGCGACCACCGTCGTGTACTGCAAGTTGAGTTGAGCCTGTTCAAGAGCTGCACGCCGCGTCTGTACCAGGGCCTCCGCCGATCCCAAGTGCGACCGTGTGACACTGACCTGTTCCGGCGCGGTGCCTGCCGTGCTAAGCATGGCTTCTGCCTGGCTTACGCGGCTTTCTGCCACAGAAGCGTTGGCGTGAGCTGAGTCCACGCTTGCGCGGGCGGCCGCATCGGCCGCGACTGCGGCGTCATACTGCTGCCGCGAAACTTCATCCTTGGCAACCAGTTGGTGAATGCGCTCAAGATCCTTGTTGATTTTCGTGTAGTTGGCTTCGGACTCACGGACGCGTGCGCGAGCCGCGTCAACGTCCCTTTTCGCCGCAGTGAGCGCGGCCTGCGCCGATCTCAATTGCCCGTCCGTACTTATACTCATAATAGGAATATTGGTTCCCGCGGCGCGCGCGGCTGCCTCGGCATCCGCTAAGTCCGCGGCCGCCTTTTGCGCCGCAACCTGGTAATCCCGGGGATCGAGTTGTACCAGAACCTGACCGGCTTTCACTATCTGGTTGTCCTCAAAGTTAAGCTTGAGGACAGTGCCGCCTACGCGGGAGCCGATGGGGGTAATGTGTCCATCAATTTGCGCGTCGTCTGTTGCTTCACGCATCGCGAAATAGTGCCACAGGTAAATACCAGCGATGGCTAGCATCGCCGACGTGACAATCAGCCCGACGCGAACGGCAGGGTGTTGTTTCAGGTACGAGCTCTTCTTACCTAACTTCACCTCTTGCTTGGGCCTGGACTCGTGAGCGGACTGGGTACCCTCTTCGCACTCGCGCACGGGAGTTTCGTTTATTGATTCCGGCACTTACTTTCCTCCTAAGAACTTGCGGGTTGCATCTTCGGCAATGCCAACCGCTCGAGCCAACGAGAGCTTGGAAAAATCATGTGAGAAGAGGCTAGAGATGTAATTCTCCTCGGCCGTTGCTTGTGCCTCTTGCGCCTGCACTACTTCCACATTATTGGTAACGCCGGCAGCGAAGCGGTCGCGCGACTGCGCCACCTGCTGACGGGCAAGGTCGAGATTGCTGGTTGCGACCTCCAGTTGCTGGGTTGCCGATTCGTAGTCCAGGAATGCGACGCGCACTTCATAATCGATGCGCTCTCCCAAGTCCAGGAACTGTGCGCGGCTGCGCTCCAGTTCCGCGTCGGCCTGCATAATATCGCCCTTGATTCGTCCGCCCTCGAAAACGGGTATGTGTACCGAGGCTGCGACGGTAAATGTCTCGTGATTTTTCACCGGACTGCTGCCAATCGTACCGTAATCGCCCGAGAAGCTCGCGCTTGGCAGGCGCTCGGAGACGGCAGCGCGGCGCGCGTGCAGGGCGGCCTCCAGCGCCGCTTGCACCTGCTTATAGTCGGAACGGTTCTCTCGGGCGCGCTCGATGTCTTCTTGCATGGTGTGGGGCAGCGGCGCGGGTGGCGGTATCTTGTCAGCCAGAATAATTGCCTGTCCGCCGGGTAAGCCGAGGACGCGTCCAACCGAGATCAATTGCTTGTCGTATTCGTTCCGCCGCTCGAGCAGGCGCTGTTGCTGCGATTGCATTTCGACCTGCGCTCGCAGCACATCAATTCCCGGAACCATGCCCGCATTGTGCAGGTCGAGAGCCTGCTTGTAGAGCGTTTCAGCCGTATTGAACTGCGCCTGCGCCGCCTCCACTCGCGACTGATCTGCCAGCGCCGAAAGGTATTGATAGCCGACGACAAGCACCACCAGATCGCGCGTGTTCTGGTAGGAGAACTTCGCAGCACGAACGTTTTCCTTGGCGGAGCGATAGTTATTGAACGCGCTGAAATCGAAAATATTGACGTTGAGGGCCGCCCGCATATCGGTGAGGCTGAAAGGACCGAGGATGGGGTTCTCGCCGGGCGATAAAGGCAAGCCATACGAAATCAGGCTTGCTTGCTGATAGCTGTCTGCTAAGTGCGCGTTGACATTCGGAAGTAAGGCGGACAAGGCGCGGTAGCGCTGGGCGGCGGCGGCAGTGCTGCCCTGTTGCGACAGTACGATGCCAAGGTTGTACTTCAGCCCGCGGTCGAGCGCATCGAGAATGGTCAACCGCATTGGCTCCGAGCTGGCCCGGCCAGAGGGCACCGACCCAAGCAGAGGATCATGCACAGCCGATGGGTCCTCGACAGAATAGCTCTGCGACTGCGCAAATACCGCAATCGGAGATTGAACCACGACCGCCGCCAATAAAACCGCGAAAACGAGTACAGTTGGTCGACTTACCTGCGAACAATATCTGTCATTACGCACGCTTCCAGCTCTCCTGCGGTTCCGTCACACCAAGGAACCGCGACTGTGAAAAAATCTCGCTACGGGTAGCGTTTCGTAACCAAGCTTAGAACGACAGGTTCCAGGCGTGGCGCGATAGTTGCGCATCCTCAGTTCATTTGTCAGCGAGAAGCCCGATGAAGGAGCCTCGAATGGCGGCACAACATCGCATAAGGATCAGCTCTCATCGTAGTGCGATCTTTTAACAGCAATTCCTTGACCACACAGAAAGATGGAAGATACTAAAAACGATACGGCCTAGCCGATTAACAGTCCTACAGAATCACCCCAAGTATCTTTTTAACTTCGAAAGGCAGCGTGCCTTTTAATAAAGTAACGTGACCAAAGCCCATGTTTCCGTCCGCTTACTTTCGACGTGAGCCCTGACTCTTCTATTGGAGTCATTCCTATAGGTGCCCCAACCATTGCAGTTTTGCATGTGTGGATTGTCATTTTTGACAACATGCAGCCTCTTCCGCCATTCGAAAGTTGCTGAAACCCCAATGAAACATCATTTGCAAGGCCAAGCCTTGACCACTTAATTGGTTGGCAGTCAATGTGCATATCAGTTAAAGCGAAGAACACACCAAAATGAAAACGGTGACTCCGGTTCTCCAGTAATGCTTGCAACTTGGTACCACTAATTTAGAGGAGCATTTATGTATACATTAAGGAATATCGCGGTATCGGCGACTCTGCTCGTGATGCTGGCCACGTATTCGCAACCATCCGCAGCACAGGTGTCGCTAGCGATAGGAAACCTTGGCGCGACGAGTTTTGAAGACGGCGTAGTTGGCCCCGGCGGAGTATTTGAACAGTATATGGGCTATTACTCCGCCGGTCAGTTTAGAGATGCCAACGGGAATAAAGTTGCAGGCACAAACACTCTGGCAACCACGGTTCCGGTCGAGCATTTTGTCTGGGAATTTTCAAAGCACCGCATCCTTGGCGCCAACTATGCCGTCGAAACGCTGATTCCATTTATCGATGTGGGGTTGAATACGCCCTTAGCTGGCAATAACCGGGTTCGCGGTCTCGGCGATATAGTAGTTTCTCCACTGATGCTGGACTGGGGGCCGAGGAAGATTGCGGGAAGAATGTATTTCTCCCACGCAACGTTTGACATCGATCTGCCAACTGGAAAATACAGCGACAAGCGCTTGTTGAATCCAGGAAGCAACGCAGTTGGCGTGAATCCCTGGTATTCATTTACCTTCTATCCGGCCAAGAACTCGACCAAGTGGGAGGTCAGCTCACGTCTGCACTATCTGTGGAATAGCACAAACAATTCGCCATTCGTCGGTTATGGCTTCAAGAGTATGCAGGCAGGCCAAGCATTTAACGTAAACTACGACGGTTCCTATCAAGTACGCAAAGGTTTCCGCCTTGGTTTTAACGGATACGCGTTGCAACAGCTCACCGATCACAAAATCAATGGCGCGGATCTGCACAATTCGCGCGAACGTGTCTTTGGTTCCGGTCCGGGAGCAGAATTCGGCGGTCAGGGTTTATGGTTCTACGCCAACCTCTACTTCGAGTCTGGGGCTGAAAATTATTCACGAGGGACACGTGTCATGCTCCGCATGACAAAGACCTTTGGTGGACCGCCCCACGAACAAGCTCCCCCTCCACCACATCCCAGTATATAGCCCGGCCACGCCATAGCCAGTAATCAACATCGCGCTAAGCACGATGGGTCGGCTTATAGCGTGCCAGATTCGGAGTCAGTGCGAATAACAGAAGACTGGCTGGGAGATATAGGAGTTGTTGTGGATATTTCTGAAGGAAAGATAAATGAGCGTGATCGGGACGAGGGGCTCGCAAGACTATGGGTGCTTTTACCGTTTCAGTTTTGCATTTTTGAATTGTCACTTTCGGCAAGCCACAACCTCTTCCGCCCTTCGAGAGCTGAGTTAACACCTTGAAGCATCATGTGCAAGGGACACTTTTTGGCATGGTCACACAACTGCAGTTCCAGTAGACGTATACCTTTTAATTCAGCCGTAGGCGCAAAGCGACGAAGCAGCAATCTGGATGTAGTTAGTTGCTTCGTCACGCATGGAGAGGCTTCGAGTCGGACTTCATACGTTATTTTGGGTTTTCATAATCCTTCAGCAGAGCAATTTCGAAGACCCAAGATGTCAGCGCAGAAGGCGGGCGCGCAATGCTAAGTAAAACAGTTGTTATGCCGAGCGTCGCGGAATGTACTTAACACGTTTATCGTATGGAGGCAATAAATGAGAAATAAAACCATCGTCCCCCTAGAGAAGCTCACTGTAAATCTTGCAGTTGCAAATCTTGCAGAAGATGAGCAGGAGCAAGGTGGGGACTATATAAAACTCAAAATCAATGGCCAGGAGTTCGAGTTCTCAGTCGGAAGCAGACTGGGACAGGTGGCGCCTAACGAAACGCTGTCCACAACCCTTCGTGAACGCCTAAACCTGACTGGTTCAAAAGAGTCATGTGGTCAAGGCGCGTGCGGTTGTTGCACGGTAATCATGGATGGCGATGCTGTGACCTCCTGCATACTCCTCACCGTGGAGTGCGCAGGCAAAGAGATTACGACAATCGAAGGGTTGAGAGACCCTGTGACCGGCAAGCTTTCTGATATCCAACAGGCATTTATCGACTACTACGCCTTCCAGTGCGGATACTGCACTCCCGGAATCATTATGACGTCCAAGGCGCTGCTGGATAAGAATCCGAACGTCAGCAACGAAGAGATCGCCGAAGCTCTGGCTGGCAACTACTGCAGGTGCATAAGCCAGTATCACGTGATCGACGCAGTGAAGCATGTTGCAGAAGCGCAGAGGGGGAACTAACTCATGCCAGAATATCCAGCATATCGCCACATAGGTAAGAGCACGCAACGTTTGGACGCAGTCGACATAGTTACCGGTAAGGCTACGTTTCTCGATGACTTTAAACTGCCCAATATGTTGATCGGCAGAGCATTAAGAAGTCCCCATGCTCATGCCAGGATTAAGAGCATCGATGCCCAAGCAGCGAGAGCTCTGAAGGGTGTTCATGCCGTCCTCACGCATAAGGAAGTGTCCGACAAGGTCCGTCTGGGATGGCCGCTGTACCGGCCATTTATGGGCGAAAAAGTCTGCTATGTTGGTGACATCGTTGCCCTGATTGCGGCTGAAACGGATGAGATTGCCGAGGAAGCAATCGACCTCATTGAGGTCGAGTACGAAGTATTGAAGCCTGTCTTTACGGCCCTTGAGTCACTGGCTCCCGGAGCACCGCAGCTCTATGACACTGTGCCTGGTAACGACGTGCCTCCAGGGTTTCCTCAATTTCAGCCAGAAGGCCCATTCTACAATATCCACCGCGGTGACATTGAGGAGGGGTTCGCGAAGTCAGCGTTTGTCGCTGAAGACACTATTCACTTCAATAAAATGTGCCCGCCGCTGTCGCCTGAGCCTCCAGGGTCGATCGTGCGCTGGGATGGGGGAGACGACTACAGAGTATGGGCCACCACCCAAAGCAGTTTTATTCTTAAGATCCTGAACTCTGGAAGTATTCCGGGCTCCAATCTTAGGGTTTCTTCATTCAATGTGGGCGGAAGCTACGGAAACAAGCAGGCGCTAGTCATTCCGACGGCCTCCGCGGCGATGCTTTCGCGAGCTGCCGGGGGGCGGCCGGTAAAGTTCTTCCTGTCAAAAGTGGGGCAACTGGCTACGCACGAAACGCGCCTCGGAAGCACCATCCAGGCCAAGATTGGAGTGGATAAAGACGGCCGCGTATGCGCGGTTCAGGGCAACTGGCTCCTCGATTCCGGTGCTTTTTCTGACAGCATCCAAGGACAGGTGGGTGTCGGCCTCGGCGAAGCGCAGCTTGTAACGTCCAAGTGCAAGTACTGGGATTTCGACACGAGAATCGCGCTCACCAACAAAGCCCCGGCAGGAATCGTGAGAGGTTATGGCGGACAGGAGCTCAATAGCTGTCTGGCGCTGCTGATCGCCAGAGCGATGAAAGCCGGCAACTTCGATCCGATCGAGTGCTACAAGCTGAACTACGTGCAACCGGGTGACAAGTATCAATGGCGTGACGGCCTCTGGTGGGAGTGCAAAGGTTCCTTAGCGTATCCAGAAGCCATGGAGGCTGCAGCCCAGAAGTTCGGCTGGAAGGACAAGTGGAAGGGCTGGGGTGTGCCGACTTCGGTCAACGGCCGCAAGGTCACTGGTGTCGGCGCCGGGATTATCGGAAACGGTGACGTGGGCGAGGACTATACGGAGGCTTATGTCAAAATCGTTCCGAACATCGCTGATGACGGCTCCAAAGTCGTTGTACAGATTGATGTGACCGAATCGGGTATGGGCCAAAGATCGAACTTGGCCAAGATGGCGGCTGAGATCCTGGACGTCGATATGAGCATGGTTCAGGTAACCGACCCTGACACACTCATGAATCCTACCAACATGGGACTCTGCGGCTCTCGAGGAACGATCACCAACGGTAGAGCAGTCAGCGATGCCGCACTTGATTTAAAGCGCAAAGTGCTGGAAATGGCTTCAGCGAAGCTCAAACTCCCGGTGGAAGAACTCGATACCCGGGAAGGCTACGTGTACGTCAAAGCCGATCCAGAGAAACGCCTTCCTTGGAAGTTTCTTGGGCCACCGTTCCTTACCATTATGGGATATGGCCGCCACATCGAGAACTTTAGCACTCCGAACTTCTGCATCTTTATCGTGGAAGTAGAGGTTGATCTCGATAACGGTCTGGCCAAGATCCTCAAAATCGTCAGCGGTACGGACGCGGGGCAGATTATCGACGCCAAGACAATTGAGATGCAGATGCACGGCGGCATCGGCGCTGCATGTGTCGACACGGCTCTGTATGAGGAACATATCGTCGACAAAGCCACTGGTAGGCTGATGACCACCAACCTGATCGACTACAAGTGGCGGCCGTTCAATGAATTCCCTGCATTCGATATGGCCATTCTAGAGTCGCAGATCAATTCTTTCCATTTCAAAGCCGTTGGTGTCGGCGAAATCTCCGGCGCGGCCGGCGCTGGCGCCGTTCTGATGGCCATCTCCAATGCAATCGGCGAAGAAGTTTCCGAGTATCCCGCAACGCCGGATGTGGTGCTGAAGGCAATTGCCAAGAAGAGCGCTGCTGTGGCTGCCGCGAAGAAGGGTGGGTGTTAAGTGAGATATTTCGAACATACAGATGCAAGGTCATTTGAAGAAGCAAGCCAGCTATTGGAGTCTGCAGAGGCCGGGAAGAAGGTAGTAATCGCCGGCGGCAGCGACTTGATCGGCGTGTTGAGAGAGCGAATTCTGGAACAGGCTCCGGACCAAGTTATTAATCTGAAGACGATTCCAGATTCGGCATACATCAAGAGCGATGGCTGGACGATCAAAGTGGGTGCCTTGACCAAGTTGAAGGACATCACATCTTCAGCGGAAATAAAAGAAAAATTGCCGGCACTGGCTCAGGCAGCCGCATCGGTTGCCACGCCGCTGATCAGAAACGTTGCTACGATTGGCGGCAACATCTGCCAAGACGTGCGGTGCTGGTTCTACCGCTATCCACAGGAGGTAGGCGGAAGGTTGGATTGTTCGCGCAAAGGTGGCGATATTTGCTATGCCATCAATGGCGACAATCGCTATCACTCGATCTTCGGCGGCATGAAAGCGCATGCGGCTCCCTGCGAATCCAGCTGTCCGGCAGGGACCAACATCCCTGGCTACATGGCCAAACTGCGTGAGGGCGATATTGAGGGTGCAGCCAACATTGTTTTACAGGCGAACCCGATCCCAATGATCACCTCGCGCGTCTGCGCTCACTTCTGCCAGGAGCACTGCAATCGGGCCGTCAGCGACGAAAATCTTGCAACCGGAAACGTCGAGCGCTTCGTAGGCGATTACGTCCTCGAAAACGTAGATAAGTTCTACGCACCTCCGACCAAGGAGACTGGGAAGAAGATTGCGATCGTTGGTTCTGGACCTGCTGGTCTAGCCGCAGCGTTTTATCTACGTAAGGCCGGCAATTCCGTCACCGTCTACGACAAGATGGAAGAGCCCGGCGGCCAGCTTACTTATGCAATTCCCGCCTACCGTCTGCCGAAGGAATACGTGTTGAAGCTCGTGGCAGCACTCAAGAATATGGGTGTGAAGTTTGTTCTGAAGACCAACGTAGGCACAGACATCAAGGTTGAGGATCTCGAAAAACAGTTTGACAGCATCTTCTTCGACACCGGTGCCTGGAAGCGTCCGATCCTTGGCTTCGACGGCGAACAACTCACCCAGTTCGGTCTTGAGTTCCTCATCGAGGTTAAGAAGTGGATGAAGGGCAAGATTGGCAAGCACGTATTGGTGACCGGCGGCGGCAACGTTGCCATGGACGTCGCCATTACAGCCAAGCGCCTTGGCGCGTCCAGCGTGACCATGGCTTGTCTGGAATCGGAAGGCGAGATGCCTGCGAGCAGGGAAGAGATTGCCCGCGCACGGGAAGAAGGGGTCGATATCCTCCCGTCGTTTGGTATCTCGAAGGTCGTCTACGAGAAAGATAAGATCACGGGCATGGAGCTGGTACGTTGCACGTCAGTCTTTGACGCGGACCATCGCTTTGCGCCGGTCTACGATCAGAAAGAAAAGAAGATCGTCAATGCTGATTCGATCCTGATGGCGGTTGGCCAGCAGATTGACCTCTCGTTCCTTGGCGAGAAGTTCGAGCTGCAAATCCAGCGCGGCCGGATTGAGGTCGAAGAGGCAACCCAAAAGACCAGCCGTCCGGGCGTCTTCGCTGGTGGTGATGTAACCAGCGGCCCATCGACGGTTATCAAGGCCGTGAAGTCCGGCCGCACTGCCGCCAGCGCCATAAATGAGTATCTTGGCGTCAAGGTGGAAGCTCCTGCCTGCGTGGAGGGCGACACCAAGTGCGGACTTCTGAAGTTCAATCCGGAAGGCATCAAGAAGACGACCGCGTCCAAACTGCCCGAGCGTCCCGCAAACGAGCGTGCCGTCGATCTGGAGGACACGTTCGGCTTGGATTGGAAGCAAACGCTGGAAGAGGCAGAGCGGTGCATGAACTGCGGTTGTTACTCGGTTAACGCATCCGATATCTCTCCTGTGCTAGTCGCTTTAGGTGCTGAGATTGTCACCACCAAAAAGACGGTTAAGGCTGCGGATTTCTTCACCACCAAACTCAGGGCGACAGACAGTCTGGAGCCCGGCGAGTTGGTGAAGGAAATCAAGCTGCATGTCCCAAGCAATTACAAAATGTCCTATGACAAGTTCCGCATCCGTGAGTCGGTTGACTTCGCAATTGTCAGCTTGGCGGCGGTGTACAAGGCAGAAGGCGGCACAATCAAAGACGCTAGTGTAGTGCTGGGTGGCGTGGCTCCGGTTCCAATCAAGATGTCTGAGGTTGAGGAATTTCTCAAGGGCAAGGAAGTAAATGAAGCAACTGCGGACGGAGCTGCTGAGTTAGCGGTGAAAGACGCAATCGTCATGGAGAAGAATGGCTACAAGGTTCAGGAAGTTAAGACCTTGGTGAAGCGCTGGGTGTTGGGAATGGCAAAAGCCTAAGTATGTGGGGCGGTGTGCGATTGATCGCTCGCCGCCCCGCTACGTAGAAGAAGTGGCCGAAGGTACAGCTGCTTATCCTCTTCTCCGAGCTCGTAAGGCAGCAGTCAGCGACGCCGGAGCGCAGTGTCTTCACCCCGAGCTAGAAGAAGTGAGACTCAAATTACCTGATGTTCCGAAAAGGAGCGAATCATGAGGTCGCAATTGGCGTCGTGTATAGTGGGTGGATTTGTAGCGATCGTGACAATAAGCGCCTTTATTCCGCCCAAAAAAGAATTATTTAAGGCGGCAATCATACCAGGGATTATCTGCTACGTGATGTCCTGGCTAATGGGCTATTTTGTAGCTCCGGTCCCGAAAGACGCATTTGGAAACGCATTCGGCAGTGGTATGGCCGGGCTAATGTGCGGCTTTGTAAGTGCCTATGTGACGGCAAAGGTGACCGCAGCCAAAATGGCGTCTGCGAAAGTCCAAACGAAATCAGCCTCAGCTTAGCCAAGTAACCCGAGTTGTGCTCGTCGGTGTTGGTTGAGTTAATGCTAATCAATACCGAACGTGATTAATAGTTGGTTGCAATCAAAATATAAGCAAGTGTGGAGTTTTTCGCGTCTCTGTTGTTCAACATTCTGGTGCAGTCCTCATCTGTGGTCTGGCAATGCTGGCTTAACTAGATTTGGCGGTTTCTAAGTGATCTAAAACCTCGCGTGTGGAGTCGCTACATCCTTTGAGTCTGCCGGGATTCGCACATTACGGAGTCCCGGCGTTTTTCTTGCGCCACCTGTTGAGCGGGTGCGGCAATTGTGAGCAGGTCTGATATGTGCATGATGGAGGCGCGCAAGACGGGTTCTGCAATTCAGGACCTTCGTCTTATCGCGCAGATTGCTAAGTCCGCGGTTCCTCCAAGGCGGTCAGTCGCAATTTTCGGGGCGGGACAAGCAGGACGCATGCTTCTGAAAGTATTGCGGGACGAGTGCTACGAGGTGATTGCGTTCGTTGACACCCATCTGTCTGGGCAGGTGGTTGATGGACTATTTGTGATCAAGCCCGAGGAACTTGTCACAGTCAAACCGGAACTTGTCTTTATCGCGATCCTTAACGATGAGGCCGATCAGGCGGTGAGGGCTCAGTTGCTCGCGCTTGGCTTCAGTGCGGACAGCATTCAATCAATATCGCTGCACCGGAGGATGTTTGATATTCGCGTGGCAACGCTGAGATTGCTTGCGAACGAGCTGATCGAGCGCGACGTTGGTGGTGCCGTGGCGGAGTTGGGAGTCTACACGGGTACATTTGCCGCCCACATTAACGCCTTGTTTCCAGAACGCACGCTATACCTATTCGATACGTTCGAAGGCTTTGACCTCAAAGATGTTTCCGTGGAGCGGGAGCGCGGGTTTTCGAGCGCGCAGACCGGTCAACTTGGAGATACGAGCGAGGAGATTGTTCGCCGGAGGCTCCGACATCCGGACAGAGCTGTCTTCAAGAGAGGCTATTTCCCGGATACGGCAGCCGGCGTCGAAGAGCAGTTTGCCTTCGTCAGCATAGACGCCGACCTTTATCAGCCGGTTTATGAGGGGATGAAGTTTTTCTATCCGCACTTGAGCCGTGGAGCATGCATGATCGTGCACGATTTCAATAATACGCAATTTAAGGGCGCAGGAGAGGCGGTCCGGCGGTATTGCAGAGAAGAAGGAATCTTTCCTGTTCCGCTGTGCGATTTGCACGGCAGTGCTGTGATCGTCAGATAGACACTGGGGCACGGCTGAAAATCAGGTGCGAACCCGAGAAAGACTTCCGTCCATAAGTTGCTGTTTAGAGCCGATCCACAGTCGGAAGCGAAGGGCAAGGAAGAGGAGCATGGCAACCCGTTGGGTCAGGCTGACCGCGCAGGCGCAGCACGCAATGCAGCGTGCCGCCGATATGGCTGTAGAGTACGGCAATCCGCAAATTGTTCCACTGCACGTTTTGGCCGCACTGTTGGAAGACCGTAAGGACATAGTGTCCCCAGTGCTGGCAAGCATGGGAGTGGCGGCGCAGGCGCTGCAGCTAACCATGGGTGCCATTGAAGAGCTACCGCGAACAGGGAACAGCCCGACACCCATACTGTCGACGTCGGGCGGCGAGATGCTTGACGCCGCTTTCCGCGTGGCGGGCAACGTCAGGGATGAGTGCGTTTCGACAGAGCACCTGCTATTGGCGATGACATGGCTCAGGCGCGATGCGGCTCAGGTCCTGCTGGCGTCACTTGGCGTCACCCGCGAGGGCGTTATGAAAGGGCTGGCACTGGTGTGCAGTAATCAGACGGAGGCTGAGCAGAAGCCCGAGATAAGGTCCCGGGCTCTGGATCGATATTCCCGTGATCTGACGGAGTTAGCGCGCCAGGGCAAGCTCGACCCGGTGATTGGGCGCGAGGCCGAGAGCCGTCGTGCCGTGCAGGTGCTCTCGCGGCGCACGAAGAATAACCCTGTGCTCATTGGCGAGCCCGGTGTGGGCAAGACTGCAATCATCGAGGGTTTGGCGCAGCGGATCGTTTCTGGAGATGTTCCCAGGCGGCTAAAGAACAAGCGAGTGCTTGCACTTGATATGGGCGCGTTGCTGGCCGGCGCTAGATATCGGGGCGAATTCGAGGAACGACTGAAGGCCGTGCTCAAAGAGATTGACGAGGCGGAAGGGCGCATCGTGCTCTTCATTGACGAACTACACACGCTGGTAGGCGCAGGCGGCGCCGAGGGAGCGATTGACGCCAGTAACATGTTGAAGCCAGCGCTTGCCCGGGGCGAGCTGCGGGCCATCGGCGCTACCACTCTGGACGAATACCGCAAGTACATCGAGAAAGATGCAGCGCTGGAACGGCGTTTCCAGATCGTTTACGTGGGTGAACCCAGCGTCACGGACACGATCGCCATCTTGCACGGTTTGAAGGATCGCTACGAGCGCTACCACGAAGTGCGCATCACACACCCGGCCATCGTGGCTGCGGCCACCCTGTCGAACCGTTACGTTCCAGACCGTTTCTTGCCGGATAAGGCAATTGACCTGATGGACGAGGCTGCAGCTTCGCTGTGCATCCAGATCGACTCGATGCCCGAGGATAGCCACAGTCCGTCTTGCAAGTTGAACGAGGTGAACGAGGAACACATCGCCCAGATCGTCAGCGACTGGACCGGTATTCCCCTTAGCAAGATGTTTGAGGGCGAAATGAGAAAGCTGGTGGAGATGGAGACACGTCTACGCCAGCGAGTGATCGGGCAAGAGGTCGCGCTGGAGAAAGTGGCCAACGCTATCCGCCGCTCACGCGCAGGGCTGAGCGACCCGCAGCGGCCCATCGGTTCGTTTCTCTTTCTTGGCTCCACCGGCGTCGGCAAAACCGAGACTGCGCGAGCCTTGGCCGAGTTTCTGTTTGCGGATGAGCGGGCCATGGTGCGCATCGACGGAAGTGAATATATGGAGAAGCACACGGTGTCGCGGCTCATAGGCGCACCGCCCGGCTATGTCGGCTACGACGAGGGAGGGCAGCTTACCGAGGCGGTAAGACGTCGCCCCTACTCGGTCGTACTCTTCGACGAGATTGAGAAGGCACACCCGGATGTCGTTAACCTCCTGCTGCAGATCATGGATGATGGCCGGCTGACCGACGGCAAAGGTCGCGTCGTAGGTTTTAAGAACACCATCATCATCATGACCAGCAACATTGGTTTTCCTCATTTGTTGCAGGGAGAGCGTTCTGCCCCTCAGCAGGTTGCGAGTGCCATGAGACACGGAATGACGTCTCTTCGTAGCTACTTCAGACCGGAATTTCTGAACCGCGTGGACGAGATCGTTGACTTCAACCCGCTCGACGACGAAAAGTTGGCAAAAATTATGGAGCTGCGGCTGCAGGACTTGCGGCGATTGCTGGAGCCCCAGAACATTACCTTGGTGCTAACCGATAGGGCTCGCCAGCTGCTGTTTACCTCCGGCTACGACCCCGCCTACGGAGCAAGGCCCATCAAACGGGCAATCCAACGCCTTGTGCAGGATCCACTGGCGCTGAAGATTCTGAATGGCGATGTTCAACATGGCGATCGCCTGATAGCGGATGCTGCCCGGGGCGGCGAGATGCTCACCTTTAAGATTAGCCGCGTCATCGCTCGGCCCCGTGGGGTTGCTGGTCGGCAACATTCTCCTGATGGTAGATGAGGAAACCACGCACGCGTAGCGTGTGGCGCGCTTCGACATTGGACAGTAGTGATTGTTGCTTAGCAAAGTGAGAAGGCCGATGAAAAGAGAAAGTCGATGAAAGACGGACTGGGCGAGTGGAGCTTAACGGAGTTGCGTTCGGCGCTGGAAGGCAGAGAGATTTCCGTGGTAGAGGCAGTGCGGGCTTGCCTGGAGAGGATTGCCGCGGAGAACGATGAGCTGCGCACGTTTGTGAGCGTTGCGTCACATCAAGCTCAGAGTGCGGCGTTAAACGCGGATCAGCACCGGGCCCCTGAGACGATGGCATCGCGGGGTGAACACGGAGCGCTGTGGGGCGTTCCGGTTGCCGTCAAAGATTTGATTGACGTGCGGGGAATGTGCACCACCGCGGCGAGTTGCGTACTAGAGGGCGAAGCTCCGGCGGCGAGTGACGCTGAGTGTGTGCGGCGACTACACGCGGCAGGGGCAATCGTGTTAGGTAAGACGAATCTGCATGAGTTTGCCTATGGCGTAACCGGGGCGGTCAGTGCATATGGTGCAGCTCGGAATCCGCTGGACCGGGCGCGGGTGTGTGGAGGGTCGTCTTCAGGATCGGCCGCGGCATTGGCAGCGGGAATGTGTTTTGGAGCGCTAGGTACGGATACGGCGGGCTCAATCCGGTTGCCGGCGGCGTGCTGCGGGGTGGTGGGATTCAAGCCGACGTGGGGCGCGGTTCCGGTATCAGGAGTGATTCCTTTGGCGTGGTCGTATGACCATGTGGGGCCGATGGCTCGGACCGTGGAAGACGTGGGAGTGCTGTTTTCCGTGCTGACTGAGGAGGCTCCACAGTGGACGCCGGCCAATCGGTCACAGAGTAAGCAATTGATTTGCGGCGTTGGGCGAAGGTATTTTTGCGAAGGGTTGGCGCCAGAGGTTGAGGCGGGATTTGAACGCGCACTCGATGCGGCTCGCAGGTTGGGATGGAGCCTGCGCGAAGTGGAGATCCAGATCAGTGATGAGTGCGCGGAGAGCTTGGCCTTCCACGAAAAATGGATAAACGCGGAGAGCTGGGGTTACCACAAGAAATGGATGGAAAAGCGCAGCGCGCTCTACGACCCGCGAACTCTGCCGCGGATTATGAATGGAAAAGGAGTCCCGTTCGAAGAGTACGTCGAGGCGAGGCGCGAACTGGAACTGATGCGTGAACGGAGCCGCTCCGGGGTAGAGGGAGTGGACGTGCTGCTGACTCCGACCTCTCCGATTCTGCCTCCGATGTTGGAGGAGATTATGGATCCGACTGCTCATGCGCTCGAGTTGGAGTTGAAGATGCTGCGCAATACCAGCCCATTCGACGTGCTGGGATGGCCTACGGTTACAGTGCCGTGCGCTGCCATGGTGGGAGTACAGGTAAGTGCGGGCCGAGGCGAGGATTGGCTGACGCTGTCGGCGGCGCGGGAGCTGGAGGGAGCACTGCCCCGATAATATTTTGCTTCGAGAACCTACCGAATAACGGAGAGAAAAGGCGGCGCTCGTTCCGTGGTTTTACAAGAAGGCGCACCCTTGGTCGGCTCGCTAGCGATCTGCCGCCATACAGTCCAGGCTTGAACCAGAAATTGTAAACTCGGCGGCCTCTCCGCTGGATGCTACGGAACAGCCGAAAATGCTTCGACCTGAAACAAGGCGAGCGGCAAGCACTGGAGAAGGCACTCAATATCAGCATGGCGACGCACTGGCTCAAAACGCGACGCTTTGAGTTGATCTTGCCGGGCCTTTCACTTCGCATTTTTGTAATCTGTATCTTTCAGAAATGCAAAGTACCTTGCAGCTTCTCTCCATCCGTCTACTGTAAGTCTCTGAACCTAGGTTGCAATTCACAGCTCTTTCGATGGTCATTCATCTGCTTTATATCATTTAAGCGCATCGCTCAATTGGTTGTCGAACGCCGATCTAGGTCAGATCGGCGCGAGAAGAAAACGGAGATTCCAGGATCTCAAGATGCGTTCGCGCGCGCCGTGCGCCGGCGCCGTTACCTTGAACACGAGTTAATTGTTGCGGGCTGAAAACCTCAAACTGCGAATCTGGTTCAATCTCACATCTGGCGGCGGGAGTGAGCTTGGTAAGCGCAAGTAGTTCAGTGCCATAAGACGCGCCAGGCTTGTAATAAAAAATAGAAGGCTCAATTCATGACGTTGAACATTTTCTTGCTCAAGAAACAGTCGTCCCGAATATGAATGAAACAGAGAGGGTAAAGCACTGGAGAGCTCAAACCGATCAAACCGAATCAAGTGGCTTGGAGAAGAGGACATGACCAAGTCACAGAACTGTGTCTGTAGCGTCCAAGTCGCGCTTGACGAATTGCGAGCCGGACGCGCGCTCGTAATAATTGACGAGGAGCGCGCCGATAGCGAAGGTGACTTGGTCGCGGCCGCCGACACTGCGTCGTTGGATACGCTTCGATTCATGGTCTCAACTGGTGGTGGATTGATGTGCTTGGCACAGCCACAGGCGCAGCTTCAGAACATCAAACTTCCGGAAACGATGACGAAAGAGTTTACTCTCGGTGCATCATTTAACTACGAAAAAAAGAAAGCAACGTTCTCTGGCGGGCAAGACAATCGAGGTAATTACGCAAGGCTTGGTTCGCAACATTATGACGAGCGGCACCCGGTCGTTCCGTTGTGTACCCGTAGACACGGAGTTCTGGCGAGGCGAGGGCACGCCGAATCAATAGTCGATCTGGCCAGACTGGCGGGGCTAAGTCCGAGCGGTTTCCTGTGCAAGATAACGAAGCCGGGTCACTCCCTACCTGCGCGATCGGCTTTCACTGATTGGGCTGAAAAATACGACCTGAAGATACTTACCGTCAGTGAACTGCTTAAATACCGACTATCAAAGGAAAATCATGTTAGGCGTACCACCGAAGTGGAAACGGCACTTGCACTGAACATATGAAGCTCGCAATCGAAGTAATTTCGGGAGAGGGACGGAATCTTTGTCGCGAGCAGCAAGAAATGAACTAGTTGGCCCTGTGGCTCAGCTTGAAACTTGCCGGGATCGTGCTAGTGTTCGGGTGACTACAAGGACTTAAATAGAGAGACGACTCCTTCGGAGAAGTCGGTGCCAGTAGTTGCAACGACAAGAGTTAGACTTAACGCTTTAAAGGTTCAGTACTGTAATTCTGGAAAACGGAAACAGCTCACAACAACACAAGTCAATTCCATCAATGGGGGTGAGGTTTGAGCGCACAACAGATAGGGTTGCTTTTCGGGCGGCTTGGTAATCCTTAGCATCATTCCGTACGCCATTCGTTTTTATGAGGGGAAGATTCGGCCAGTTCTCACGAGCTGGTCGCTCTGGTCTTTTATCGGCCTCGCGCTCCTGCTCTCTTACCGGAGTTCGGGTGCGGATGCTAATGTGTGGCCAGCAGTGTTTGGCTTCACGAACCCAACCCTCATTACGATCATGAGTATCTGGCGAGGCGAGAAATTAAAGAAACCGGAAGTTCACGATTGGCTTTGTTTTGGCTTTGGCGTTGTGTCGCTCCTTGTGTGGTGGTTTGTCCGACAGAGCTTGGCCCTTTCGCAATATGCTTTATATCTCGCGATTGTCGCTGATCTTTGTGCAGCCATCCCCACCCTTATCTTCTTCATGAAAGAGCCAGAAGGAGATCGGTCATTTGCATGGTTTCTATTCGCAGTCGCCTATTTTGTGGCAATCTTTGCAATAAAAGACCAGACGTTTGCGAACTATGTTCTTCCGCTCTACATGACCGTGGGATCGTTGATTGCTACGCTCTTTCTTGTTATTCCCCGCATTCGTCGTAGGGTAGGTTTGAAGGAGTGGATTTGATTCGAATCAAATCATGCTCGGGAAGCGTCAAAACCGCTGCTGCACCGGCCAGTACCGAATCGATTGCTCCATAGGAGCTGAATAGGGAATCGAGCAAAAGGATAAACTGGCCCAATTTAAGTGCTATGCCACAATCAAGTGGTATTTGTAAACGCGTGAGTACGCGTTCATCTGCGTAGTGCCTCATTGCTAGGCTTTGCTACGCGTCGCGCCCCGTAGCACGAAGAGGGCAACGATGGGCATCATGAAAGAGATCACTCCTAGGAGCCAGAACACGTCAAGGTATGCCAAGGCGGTAGCTTGTTGTACCACCGAACGATACAGCAGTGCCACGGCACGCGAGGTAGGTGTCTCCAAGCCATCAGCATGCATCCGGATGTACTGGCTCATTTGTGATTGCTGTATCCGATAGAGCAGATTGTCACTTGTGATATGTTCTACCAGTCGCGCTTGGTGCAGTTGTGATCTTCTGACAAGCACGGTCGATAAGCTGGAGATTCCAATGCTCGCTCCCAGGTTACGTATCATGTTGTAAAGGGAGGAGGCGGCGTTATTCTTCCCCATCGGAATAGTGGAATAGCAGATGAGGCTGACAGGGGTGAACAGGCACGCCATTCCGATCATGCAGAGTGTGCGTGTCGACGACACCGTCCAGAAATCCGTCTGCAAGTTCAGCCGTGACGTCCATATCAGCGAGATTCCCACCGTGGTGAAACCAAAGATTACGAGTGGACGGGCGCCGACACGCGGTATCATCTTCCCGACAAAAGGCATCATCACGACGTAGATTGCTGACCCCGCCGACAACACCAAACCGGCCTGCGTGGCCGAATAGTCCATCATGGTCTGCAGATACTGGGGGACCAGGATGATGCTGCTATTGAGCACAAATCCCAGGAAAAAGCCTAGTATATTGGCGATAGCGAAATTGCGAAAGCGGAAGAGCTTCAGATCGATGATCGGATTCTTAATCACGAGATCGCGAATGAGCACGCCGAGCAAGCAAACCACGGCGGTCGCCAGCATGATGACGATCCGCCGCGAACCAAACCAATCGTCTTCCTGTCCTTTGTCCAGGACAAACTCAAGCGCACCCAACCCCCATGCGAGCATTCCCATGCCCAACCAATCCACCCGCATTCGGCTGGTCCGCTCTTCACTTTCCAGTATCGGCGGATCCTTAAGGAAGCGGGAGATAAGCAGTAGCGATAGCATACCGAGGGGTACGTTGATGAAGAATACCCAGCGCCAGGTGGAGTTATCCGTAATCCACCCGCCAAGGGTGGGACTGATGGCGGGAGCAACCACCACCGCCATGCCGTAGATGGCAAAAGCCATGCTCCGTTTGGCGGGAGGAAAGGTGTCGGCAAGAATCGCCTGCGCTGTGGGCTGCAAGCCCCCGCCTCCCACCCCTTGGATAATGCGGAACAGGATCAGCGTCGGTAAGTTCGGTGCCAGGCCGCAGCACAGGGAGCTGACAGTGAACGCCACCACACAGCCCGTGTAAAAGCGTGTGCGCCCGATGGTGTCACAGAACCAGCCACTCAAAGGCAATATGATTGCGATTGCGATCAGGTGAGAGGTGATTACCCAAGTGCTCTCGTTGAGGGTTGCGGAAAGACTGCCGGCAATGTGAGGGAGAATGACACCGGCGACGTCGGTGTCAAGCAGTTGCATGAAGGTCGGCAGTATGACTGTCACGGCAACAAGCCAAGGGTTAATTTCCGGCTCTGCCTCCTGGGACAGTGGCATCATAATGGCCGGCGCAGCTGGCGCGGAGGAATCCAAGATAGTTCTTTCCTGTTACGCTCCCGGTGCAAGACGAGCCAGAGAAGCGCATACATTGGAATAGGCGTAACAAATGCATCCAGCAGTTACTTAGCCAAACTGGACAATCGCGTGCGGCGCGATAAAAGCCAACCTTATCGGGCCCACGGGATTCAGGCTGCCTTTGTCGCTCAAGACTGCAAAGCGGTGAATTGCAGATATGAAAATGAGCAACGATGCCCGTTATTGACGCCACGAAGGAAGCGCCCGGAAATTTGCAAGATTCAAGAAAATGTTTGACGTGGACCGTGAGTTGCTCTATACAAAAGAGTACTCAAATTAAGGCGTACGTCTTCAGGGCGGGGTGCGATTCCCCACCGGCGGTGAGAGCCCGCGAGCGCCTGCGAGGTTTGCAGGGTCAGCAGATCTGGTGTGATTCCAGAGCCGACGGTTACAGTCCGGATGAAAGAAGAGGTGCCAATCCGCAAGTTTTCAGCCGAGGTGTGGCTGAAGCGACTGGTCACAGTCTTGTCCTGAAACGTTTTTCGTCATCTTTGTTACGAGGAGCGTTTCAATGTCGGTATCGGTTAGTTCTTATACAATCCCAGGAATAGCAGCAATCCCCTTCGAAGGACGATTTCAGCAAGCATTGGAAGATATGCGCAGCGGTCATCCGGTCATTTTGATGGATGATTTTGACCGCGAAAATGAGGCAGATCTCATCGTCGCGGCGGAGAAGATTTCCATCCCGGCAATGGCCATGATGATTCGGGAGTGCAGCGGAATTGTGTGCCTGTGCCTTACCGATGAAGTTGCGAGCCGCCTTGAGTTGACGCCGATGGTGGTGAATAACGAAAGCCGCTTTCAGACCGCCTTCACGGTCACGATTGAAGCGCGGCAAGGTGTCACGACTGGCGTTTCGGCGAAGGACCGCGTCACCACCATTCGTGCCGCAATCGCGCCAGGCGCAATGCCTGAAGATCTGGCCCGCCCCGGCCATGTCTTTCCGCTGCGGGCCGCTGCGGGCGGCATTCTCAGCCGCCAGGGTCACACCGAAGGCTCGGTTGAGTTGGCGCAACTGGCGGGACTAAACCCTGCGGCGGTGCTCTGCGAACTCACCAATCCGGATGGCACCATGACCAAGGGAGATGAGATTCAGCGCTTCGCGGAACAGCATCGCATGACTGTGCTGACGATCGAGGAACTTGTCCATCACAGCCAACAATTGATAAAGCAGAAATAGCTGCCTGCGGCAGAGTGCGGTGTGCGTCCGCGATTCGTGCACGACCCTGGTGCGCCTCGCAGGATTGCCCTCTCCTATTCAATTGTGCTCGCCCCCAATGAGGAGAAACCTCAAGTGGCAGCCTCACATGGCAAGGATCAATGGCGGTGAACAATGGGAACTATGAACGTGGAAGCATTTATTACTGATATTCGGCAGGTTGCATCTGCCAAATTACCCACCAAGTGGGGATCGTTTCGCATTCTTGGATTCGAGCGAGAGGTCAGCTCAGAACACGGACCACGGCTGGAGACAGCGGTGGCGTTGATCATGGGAGATCTGTACGCAGCTCCACCTTTGTTGAGAATCCATTCGCAGTGTTTCACCGGCGATGTTCTCGGCTCGGTGCGTTGCGACTGCCAGGCGCAACTGGAGCTGGCGATGAAGATCATCTCGAGGGAAGGCGCGGGCATCGTCATTTACGAGATGCAGGAGGGACGCGGCATCGGACTGATGGCGAAGTTGCAAGCCTACGCGCTGCAGGATGAGGGGCTCGACACGGTGGAAGCCAACCAGCATCTGGGCCTTGCGGTGGATACGCGCGATTACCTTTTGCCGGTCGAAATTCTCAAAGAGCTTGGAATCGGTAAGGTGCGCTTGCTGTCCAACAACCCTGACAAATACGCAGCATTGGTCAACGCGGATATCGACGTGGTGGAGCGTGTCCCATGCGAGGTCCAGCCCGACCCGCACGCGAAGAGTTATCTGCTTACAAAGAAAATCAAACTCGGTCATCTGCTCGCGCTGGTGTAGGGCATCGTCCGCCGGGTGGTTATCTCATAAAGGAAGAGTTATGTTTACGGGCATTATCCAAGAAGTAGGACGTGTGGAGAGCATTGAAATCAGCGGCGGTACTCGCCGTCTGGAAGTGTCAGCCCCGGCCATCTGCCAGGAACTTCGGGTAGGAGATAGCGTTGCCGTGAGCGGCGTTTGCCTGACCGCCGTCGATATCACTGGCAACAAGTTTGCAGCGGATCTGGCGGCTGAGACATGGGAAAGAGCTTCGTTCTCGCGACTCTCACCCGGCGCGGCCGTCAATCTTGAACTTCCGCTGAAAGCGGAAGGAAGGCTCGACGGACACATGGTGCAAGGACACGTAGATGGAACCGGACGCTTTCTCGGGTTGGAAGCGATCCCCGGTGCCAAAGATTATTGGCTGCATGTCGAAGTGCCGTCCAAGCTGGGAAAGTACCTGGTTTACAAAGGCTCAGTCGCCATTGAAGGGATCAGCCTGACGGTTGCGAAACTCAGCGGAAACAGACTCAGCGTTGCGATCATTCCCCATACCTGCGATGTAACGAATCTCGGTTCACTCAAACTCGCCGACCCGGTCAACATTGAGACTGACATCGCAGCCAGGTATCTGGAGAAGTGGAACGCACAGGGCGCAGAACTGGGGGACGACGTGGTTACCAGCCCAAGGCAGGAATGCCGCTTCGCGATTGTCGCGAGCCGCTTCAACTCGCTGATCACCGACCGGTTGTTGGAGGGAGCCTTGGATACCTTTCATCGCAATGGAGTTTCGAAGCAACAGGTGGAAGTAGTGCGCGTGCCGGGAGCCTATGAGATTCCGGTCACCGCAAAATTGCTGGCGGAGACCAAGAGGTTCGATGCCGTGGTGTGCATTGGCTGCCTGATTCGTGGCGAGACCCTGCACTACGAATTGATTGCCAACGAAGCTGCCCGTGGCATTGGCCAGTCGGCGCTGGATTCCGGCGTGCCGCATGCGTTCGGGGTTGTGGCCTGCAACACGGCTGAGCAAGCGCTCGACCGCGCGGGATTGAAAGCCGGCAACAAAGGTTCTGAAGCGGCCATGGCTGCCATGGAAATGGCTCGCTTCAGGCAACAGCCCCAAACGCAATGAGAGCGGTTCAAAGCTTGTTCACGGTTGTCATATTTGCTATCTCCCGGCTGTCAGTTGTGAAAAGCGGGAAAGCTGATGCTCGAATGAGCATCAGCTAACTCCTTGATACTACAGTTCCGCAATCGTTTCACTTCTGCTTTCCATTTGGCCCCTGAGATGCAACACCTCTTCTGCATGATCGCATAGCGTAGAAACAGAAATGCCTGGGGGAGCTAGGCAATGGATGAACCGTCTATCCTCGCGCCAAGTCATGGGTCTCAATGCAACCTGCTCGACGAATCTTAGATTGCTCTACCTCCGGAACAACTGCGCTCGCCTGCAGAATGTTGCCCGTTAGGTGACAAGGCATGGGTATCTGTTCACCGCCGGGACGGGAATTCGCCTCGAAGATCGACCGCAAAGGAGCAGAAAATGAAAGTCATACCCGTTGAAGAAGCGGAAGGCACAGTACTGTGCCATGACATCACGGAAATCGTTCCGGGACAGTTTAAGGGGCGGGCATTCAAGAAGGGTCATGTTGTCGCGAAAGCTGACATTGAAAAGCTACTTCGGCTTGGCAAAGAGGACTTGTATGTCTGGGAGCTGGGCGCAGGTTTCCTTCATGAAAATGACGCAGCAATGAGAATCGCGAGAGCAGGTGCTGGAGCTGGGATCAGTCTTTCCGAGCCGGTCGAGGGCAAGGTCAGCTTGATAGCAAATGTTGCGGGACTCTTGAAGGTGAACAGCCGTGCGCTGGAAGAAATTAACAGCATCGATCACATTTTATTTGTCACTCTGCACTCGAATCAGGTCGTGAAAGCAGGGCAAAAGCTCGCCAGCTGCGGAGTCGTGCCACTGGTGATCAGCGAAGGCAAGATAACCGGTGTTGAAGCTATTTGCATGGCCATCGCACCCATTGTGGAGATTAAGCCTCTTGCCAGCCGCGAAGTCGGCATCGTGACCACAGGGAGCGAGGTGTACGCAGGACGTATCCAGGATCAGTTTGGGCCGGTCATTCGACGGAAGATTGCAGACTTAGGCAGTCAGACACTGGATCAGGCTATCGTCCCCGACGACATCGGGCTGATCGTCAAGGCCATTCACGATCAGATGAACAGAGGTGCGGAGTTGGTGATTGTAACCGGTGGAATGTCTGTGGATCCAAACGATGTGACGCCGAGCGCAATCCGTGCTGCTGGTGGAGAAGTACTCGTTTACGGGGCTCCGATTCTTCCAGGTGCAATGTTCATGCTGGCGAAGATTGGCCCCGTGCCAGTCCTGGGAGTGCCGGGCTGCGTGATGTACAACAAGGCCACTATTCTTGATCTGATACTGCCCCGCATTCTAGCTGGCGAGGAGATTACTCACCGGGACATCGTGCGTTTGGGACATGGTGGCCTCTGCTTGAATTGTGAATCCTGTCGATTTCCTGCGTGCAGCTTTGGTAAGTCTTGAACTAAGTTGAAGGAACCGACTGCCGAGTGCATCGCGCGCGAGGCAAAGACTCTGAGGTTTGGGAAGCGCTATGGACATTTACGAAATGATTATTGCTTTGCGGCGTGAAGGCCGCCGCGCGGCGCTGGCTACGATTACTAGCGTCCACGGTTCGATTCCTTCCTTCGAAGCTGCCAAGATGCTGGTTCGTGACGATGGCACGATAGCCGGAAGCATCGGAGGCGGCTGCGTAGAAGCCGAAGTATGGCAGGTAGCGCGCGAGGTTATCGAACAGGAGAAGCCGCGCACCCTTGCCTTCAACCTTAACAAGGATCCGAAATACGACAGCGGCCTGGTTTGCGGTGGCTCGCTCGAAATCTTCATTGAACCTCTACTTCCCGAGTCAGCCGCTATGGATATCTACGAAGAGCTTGTGCGCTGGCGCCGGGAAGGCCGTCGCGCCGCGTTGGCAACCGTTATCGGCGTGCAGGGTCCCACCTCTTTCTTTGAAACCGCCAGGATGCTGGTTCGCGACGATAGCATGACAGCCGGAAGTATCGGAGACGGGCGCGCCGATGCAGAAGTGAAGCGGGCGGCGGGTGAAGTAATCGGGCTGGAAAAACCACGTACGCTTACGTTCGACCTCGACGAAAACCCCAATTGCGCCCCCGGCCTGGTTCACGGTGGCTCGCTCGAAATCTTCATTGAACCACTCCTACCGGTCTCGACGGTTTACATATTCGGCGCCGGCCACGTAGGACTCAACGTGTATCGGGTTGCTCGCATTGCGGGCTTCGAGGTAGTCATTGTCGACGACCGCGAGAGCTATGCGAATCGCGAGCGTTTTTCTGGAGCCCTCGAGATTCACGCTGAAGAATTTGATCGCGTCATGGCTCAGCTTGCGCTGCCGAAGACGGCATTTGTCGTCATCGCTACGCGCGGCCACCGCGACGACATGCGCGTTCTGCGCTGGGCCGTCAGCACGCCAGCCCATTACATCGGCATGCTCGGTTCCAAGCGCAAGGTCCTCACCATTTACCGTCGACTGGAAAAGGAAGGCATCGCGCCGGATACGCTTGGTCGTGTCAGTGCTCCAGTTGGACTCGATATCGGTGCCAGAACGCCGGAAGAGATCGGTATATCCGTTGTTGCCGAGTTGATTGCCGTTCGCCGCAACGCCGAAACCGCGATGCCGCACATGCGGTTGTTCCGCAAATCGGCTCAGGCGACGAGTTAGGATCCCTGCCCGGAGTCGTGCAGGGATAAGGAGGCGGCTCTAATGCCCAGTGTGTATCTCGACAACAATGCGACAACCCCGGTCTTGCCGGAAGTCTTTGAGGCCATGCGGCCGTATTTCCTCGAAAGCTTCGGCAATGCCTCGTCGCTTTACGAGCGCGGACGGCGTGCACGCTACGCCGTCGAGTCCGCACGCCACGCGGTTGCTCATCTACTAGGCGCGGCCCCGGCGGAAATTATCTTCAACAGCGGTGGCTCAGAGGGCGACAATCATGCCATCTTCGGGATCGTCTCGCCAGGCGATCACGTCATTACCAGTGTGATTGAGCATCACGCGGTCCTCGCTGCCTGCAAGCGTCTGGAAGCCGTGGGCGCAACCGTAACGTACCTCCAGGTCGACAGCCGCGGACAAGTGAATCCCGAGGACGTGCGTGCGGCATTGCGGCCGAATACGCGATTAATTTCCGTGATGATGGCGAACAATGAGACTGGGGTAGTCCAGCCGCTAGAGGAAATTGGTCAGATCGCTGCCGAAGCCGACGTCTGGTTCCACACTGACGCGGTGCAAGCGTTGGGCAAACTGCCGGTGGATGTGAACCGAATCAAATGCGATCTGCTCAGTATCTCCGGGCATAAGCTCCATGCACCGCAGGGAACCGGCGCACTCTACGTGCGGCGTGGCACGCCGATTCAACCTCTGATTCTGGGCGGGCCCCAGGAACACAATAAGCGCGCGGGTACGGAGAATCTGCCGGGAATCGTCGGCCTGGGCAAAGCCGCTGAGCTCGCCTGCAAGTGGTTGGCAGATGGCGGGGCCGAGCGAATGGCCAAACTGCGCGATGACTTCGAGCGCTTCATGAGCGAGCATCTGGGGCGCATCCAGATTCATGGCCTCGGAGTTCCGCGCACGCCTAATACTTCGGATATCTCGTTTGATGGAATCTCAGGTGCCTCTCTGATGTTCGCGCTCGATGAGAGGGGCGTATCCGTTTCGACCGGTTCCGCGTGTGCATCCGGCTCCGGTCATCCTCCATACGTGCTGCTGGCAATGGGCCTGAAACGCGACCAAGCTCAAGCGGCCGTTCGCTTCAGTCTCGGCAAGCAAACTTTTAAAGAAGAGATGGACTATGTTCAGACCTATCTTATTGCAGAGGTCACGAAGCTGAGAAGACTCAGTCCGGTCTGGAATAACCGCAGGAAGAAAAAAAGCCTCTCAGCTTCAGCACAGGAACTAATTGCCCTTGCCTAGCTAGGGCAGATGGAAGGAAGCTACCGAAGTTATGTATTCATCTCTGGTACTCGAACATTTCAAGAACCCTCGCAACTCCGGAGAACTGCCCGGCGCAAACGCTGTTGCACTGGTCGAGAATCCCGTATGTGGTGACACGCTGGAGTTGAGCCTTCGGGTTGAAGATCAATCCATCCTCGAAGCCCGCTTCCGTGCCAAAGGCTGCGTCCCTACGATTGCGTGTGCTTCGCAGCTTACGGAAATGATCCAGGGAGCAGCGTTAATGGACGCGCTTAAAATCAGCCGCGAGTCGATTATTGAATCGCTCGGGGGAATCCCGGAGGGTTCGCTTCACGCAGTTCAGTTATCGCTCGACGCATTACATTCCGCTTTAAAATCGCTCCCAATGTTGAATGTTGACTTAAAGGAGATCCATGGCCGAACTTGGGCCTGAGCACGATGCTCACTCTGGAGACTTGCATCGGCAGGTCGGCGTGAGTGCGTACAAATTGTTATCTTCCCAACGAACTACTCTTTGCGATTGTCGAGATTCGATCTTGGCGATGACAGCACCGCCTCGAAAAGTTACTTGGCCACTTACGCGCATGGATGTGGCAGGTGCATTCGGCGACATCGGTGTATTCTTCCCGATCGCGATGGCCTTGATCACGCTCAATCACCTCAATCCCACCGCGGTTTTCCTCAGTGCTGGACTTACGTATATCCTGGCTGGCTGGTATTTCCAGATACCCATATCGGTGCAGCCGCTCAAGGCTGTTGCAGCTATCGCGCTCGCCATGGGGTTGCCGCCTTCGGCCATCGCCAGTGCCGGAGTTTTGATAGGAGTTCTGCTCGCACTGATCGCTGTTACCAACACAGCGGGCTGGCTCGCAAAGCTCTTTACGCTGCCTATCGTGCGCGGAATACAGCTTGGTCTGGGATTGCTGCTCGCCCGCGAGGGCGTGCGGTTAATCCTGAGTCGGCAAGCGACCATTGAGTTTCTAAACGGCACTTCAGTGGCCGGTTGGGAAATTGCTCTGGTTGCCGCCATTCTCCTGTTTGTTTTTCAAAAATCGGCGCGATTCCCAGCGGCGCTGGTTCTACTCTCTGCCGGGATTGCCCTGGGCATTACGGTAAACTGGGGAAAAATTCCGGCGTTCGCTTGCGGGCCGCTGGTGCTCACCTTTCTGCATCCGCGTTCGGACGAACTCTTGCAAGTGTTGCCGCTACTTGTGATTCCGCAATTTGCTCTGACTTTCGGCAACTCCATCGTGGCAACAGAGAACACGGTGCAAACTCTATATGGCCCACATGCGAGGCGCGTCACCCTTCGCGCCCTGAGTTCGAGCATTGCGATTGTCAATGTCGTGAGCGGGATGATTCAAGGTGCGCCACTGTGCCACGGCTCAGGAGGAATAACCGCACATTATAAGTTTGGCGCGCGGACAGCCAAATCCAGTTACCTCATCGGTGGCCTGTGTGTCCTACTCGCTCTTTTTGGCCGAGCCGGTGTAAGTGTCCTGCACTTGATTCCCAAAGCTGTTTTGGGAATCTTCCTTATTTATGTTGGCATCCACCATGCCGGTTATCTACGCGACATTCTGAAACGAGTGCCGCTGCTGCTTATTGCGACGTGCGTTGGGGTGGTTTCGCTGCTAACCACCAATCTGATGTGGGGATTTCTAACAGGGTTCGCTCTGCAGGGAATCCTGCTCTTCCTTAATAGAAGGCAAATGTGTAGCGCGTGAAACTTAGAACGGACTCTGAAACGCTGCGACGAAGGGGGCGTCCGAATGCGGAAACTCCTCGTGAAATAGATGTTTTTTCTTTAGATGCTCTCATACTGTATTGGCGCAGGTTGTTGGCGGTCTGCGGCCGCAGTTTCAGACCGTAATTGTCAGCCCAAGCATAGAAGCTATAATCGTCCGGGCTTGGCTGGCGCCGCGAGGTTATATGCAAAAGGAAGATCTGCAGTTATTTGGATTGGTTGAATTTCGTCCCGACGAGGGCGCGATTTACTGCAAGGACGAACGGCTGCTCATTGTGAGCGCGCTAGCCTTTGGTGCATTGCAGAAACAGCTCATCAGTGCTCTGGGAGCGATGGAAGCGAAGAAGGTACAGCGTAAGTTTGGATATCGCTACGGGTTTAGCAACTACCTTACTGCAGAGCAGATTTTTGGAAAGCGACACGAGGGATCCATCATCGGACCGCGCTTTCCGGAGTTGATGGGATTTCTGAAGTCCGAAATCCTCCATGTGGAGGAAGGTTCGGCCCCGCCCTCGTTCCGTATTCATCTCCGCTATCGCAATTCAGTGGAGGCAGAGCAATACCTTATCAATAATGTTGGTCCCAGTGAATTTCCGGTATGTTCGTGGTCGATTGCTTTCGCCAGCGGCTATTGCAGCGCGGCTTTTGGTCTTGAGATTTACTTCGAGGAACAGCAGTGCATGGGGCAAGGATTCCCGTGCTGCGACGTCATCGGTCAGGACGCGCAACTTTGGGGCAGCGAAGTGGAGCGGCTTCGCTCAGAGTGCGATTTCTCCGACCGAGAAGAAGTCGAAGAGGTTTGGCGTGAGCAACGTGAACTTCATTGCCACTTACGCAAGCAACGCGAAACGGTGCTTGGAACTTCAACGCTGCGGGACAAAGCCACGACTAAGAACATTTCTCGCGCACGAGCTTCGGAGTTGGCTGAGCAGGGGAAGTTTATCGTTCGTGAAGATGCAATGCTCGGCGCCCTGGAACAGGCCATCAGTGTTGCCCACCTCAACACACCAGTGCTTGTGCACGGAGAGACAGGAAGCGGAAAGGAGTTTGTCATCAACTTGATTCATCAGCAGAGCGCGCGTGGCAAGCAGAATTTGATTTCCGTTAACTGTGCGGCACTGACCGAGTCCCTGCTGGAGTCCGAACTTTTCGGGCACGTGCGTGGCGCTTTTACCGGAGCCGTAGCCGACAGGCCGGGACTCTTCGAACTTGCATCCGATGGGACGCTGTTTCTGGATGAAGTTGGCGAGATGCCGCTCAGCCTTCAGGCAAAGCTATTGAGAGTTCTCGAAAACGGGGAAGTGCGCCGTGTGGGAAGTCCTCACACCATTCGTACAAACGCTCGAATCTTGGCCGCCACCCATCGGGACCTGCAGGCAATGGTTGCTTTAGGGGAATTCCGTCAGGATTTGTACTTCCGGCTGAACTGCATTGTCATCGGGTTGCCAGCTCTTCGCGAGCGGCGCGACAGCATTCCTGCGTTGGTTCAATATTTTCTAGCAGAAACCTCTAAAAGCTTTCGGAGAACTGTTCTTTCTGTTACCCCGGAGGTGTTGTCGAGCCTCCTGTCCTACGGATGGCCCGGCAATGTCCGCGAGCTGAAGCATGCAATTGAGCGTGCCGTATTGGTGGCACACGATGGAGTTGTTCGGATTTGTGACCTTCCTTCGGAGATCACGCATCCAGTTCAGGGAAATACGAACCCGCAGAATCCGCAAATTGTCCGTATGGATCTGAAAGCAGGCGAGCGACAGATGATCGAACGAGTGTTGGCCCAACATCAGGGCAATCGCATGGCAACGGCTACGGCCTTAAACATTAGCGTTTCCACGCTTTGGCGAAAAATGCGCCGCCATCAGCTTCTCTAGCCGTGCGGTGTGTGTTCATCGACGTTCCAGCGACATTGCACTTCTGCGTTGCCATAGTGCAATGTCGCGACGCAGGAGTGCAATGCGCGATGTGAATGTCTCTCTTGAGATACTCTAAGTCTTTGATTCTGCTCACAGTATTTATCTCCATCCTTTGGCCTTCCATCTGCAAAAGACTTCATTGTACGCACCGCTCAATCACAAGAGCGACAAGCGTCGGCTTGATTCCCATAAGGACTTTATCCATGAATAAACGATGGAACACTGCCACACTTTCGTTGCTCTGCCTGCTACTGGTTCTCTCAGCGACCTACTCAGTAGCGCAGGTAGCATTGCCAGTCAGCAACCTCGGACCAACCAGTTTTGAAGATGGTACTGCTAACCCAGGCTGGGCGGTCGAACAATACATTGGCTACTACGATGGTGGCCAGATGAGGGACAGCAACGGGAACAGCTTACAGGTGCCAATAGCCTCACCACAACCGTCCCGTTGGAGCACGTTGCCTACTACTCGACTCATGTCTCAACCCAGCATCCGACGCAAAGCAATCTGATCAGCATCGTGAAGCGCTAGCACGTTTTAATACTTCGGTCCCAGTGAACGGGAGCAAGCAATAGAAGGAAACAGCATGAAGTGGAAAGTAAACAAAATTGCCACAGGAATACTTTGTGGAGTCCTGTCGATCATTGCCGCCCCTGGCGCCTTTGGCGAGGACAAGAAGCCGCTGGCGGATCGCCACAAGGATCTCGGACTTGCCTGCGACTCGTGCCATGGTAGCGGCCCCAAGAAGGCCGTTACCGCAGAACAATGCATTGGCTGTCATGAGTCATACGCCAAGGTAGCGGAGCGGACTATAGACCTTGAGCCTAACCCTCATGACAATCACCTGATCGACCTTGAGTGCACAAAATGCCATCTCGGACACAAGCCGCAGGTGAACTATTGCCGCACCTGTCACGCCGACATGGAGTTTATTAAGAAATAGCGCGTGTTGGCCCAGTTGCCGCACGTAAAGATCTCTGGATTGTCTAATCTAAGTTACTCACGAGGAACATTATGAGAAATGCCAGTATTCATGTGAAATTGCAAACGATTTGCTTGTCCCTTGTATGTGCGCTCGCAATCCCTGGCTTTGCCGTTACGCCTCAGTTTACCCAGGAGACCGATGCGGTTGTGGTCGGCGCCGGCGGCGCAGGCCTATCTGCAGCTCAGACGCTGCTGGAGGGCGGAGCAAAGGTCATTGTCTTCGAACAGAATCCCTTTCCGGGCGGAACCTCCAATGTGGCAGAGGGAATCTTCGGCGCCGAAACGAAGATGCAGCGTGACCACTACTTCAGCGTTCCGGTGCAGACCAAGGATTCGCTCTTTAAGCACGAAATGGAGTTCAACCACTGGAAGGCCAATGCCAGTCTGGTTCGCTGGTTTGTGAATCAGTCGGCTGACACCATCGACTGGCTGGCCAGTGAAGGTGTGCCGTTCGAAGAGGTCTCCCAGACTACGTTTGATGGAGTCCGGACCTGGCATGTGATCAAGGGGCACGGTGCCACGCTGGTAAAGGTTCTCTTCGGCAAGGTGAAACAGAACCCCAATGCCACGGTAATGATGGAAACCGCCGCAGTGGATCTGATAACTGACGGCCAGAACAATGTGATTGGCGTGGTTGCCAAGAACAAGGATGGTGAGATCCGCATCAAAGCCAAGGCCGTCATTTTGGCCACCGGTGGCTTCGCCGACAATCCTGAGATGGTCAAGCAGTATGCCGGCAACAGCTTCTCAGGTTCCGTAGCCAACTTCCACAAGGTTGGTTTCGGCATCAAGATGGCGCAAAAGGTGGGCGCCGAAGTCGAAGGCATGGACGTCCTGATGAACTCCGCAGTGTATGACAAAAAGCGCCCGGCGGTTCCGGGGCCCGCAAATCCGACGGATCTGCAGTTCGATGCGGTTAGCCAGCAACCCATGAACATCATGGTCAACGTGGACGGCGAGCGTTTCTGCGATGAGACGATTGCCAACAATTTCATCCTGCAGTCAAACGCGATTGCGCGCCAGCCGGGCAACTATGCTTGGGTGATATTCGACAACAATCTGCGCCGGCACTATGCCGACGACGGCATCGACGGTGGTATGGGTGTCATCGTGCCCGCCGGTAGCAAAGTTGAGAAGTTCGACAAAGCGCTTGATCAGTACGTGCAGGAAGGCGACCGCAATGTCTTTTCGGCGGATACACCGGAAGAGCTAGCGGCCAAGATCCACGTTCCGGCGGAATCACTGAGGAAGACAATCGCAGAGTATAACCACGCCGCAGCGGTTAACCTTGATGAAGCCTTTGACAAGGATCGACACTTTATAAAGCCGCTCACCGGCAAACTGTACGCCTTCCGCGAAGTCATCAACTACTTAGTGACCGGCGGTGGCGTGAAAACGAATCTTCAGATGCAGCCGCTCACCAAGGATCGCAAACCGATCCAGGGACTGTATGTGACCGGACAGGATGTGGGCGGAATCAACGCTGACACCTACGGGCTCTCCTCACCCGGTACCAGCTTCGGATTCGCCGTCGGTAGCGGACGCAAGGCGGCGCAAGCGATTCTCGCTACCGGGAAGGCAGTTGTAGGCCAAAATTAGGTTTCCGGAACCACCGGACGATCTCAACATGGCGTCTGATTCACAGTGTTGGAGTCAGCACTGTGCATTAGGACGTGAAACAAAGTGCCTCCTGAGCGCCGGAGACCGTTTGTCTCCGGCGTATTTTTACCATGTCTTTTGCGCTAGCGGATTTCGAGCGACGCAACGTCGAACACATTCCACAGAGCTGTACTCGGGCGTGGGTTCGCGGTTGGCGGCTGTGCTAGTTGTCGCAAGACGCAGGTACATTACCTCCGGCTCGGGAAGCAGAAAGCAAGGCTGTGCATCAGTCTCTTCCGATTTGTGAACTGTATGTTCCGAGAGCTGCGAACGGTAAACCAACGCTAAGACTGTTTTTTGAACCACAAGTCAAATGTCGACACAAATTCTATGTCCGCGCGAACGTCTAGATGGGAGTGGCTGGCAGAGGCCATTGAGTGTACTCAGGCTCCGAGCGTGTCGCCTTTGGCTAATAGGTCAAGTCATTTCGGGTATTGGAACTTGGATGACCCGTCTCGCGGTCGCTTGGCTGGTCTTCCGATTGAGTCATTCTGCCCTAATCTTGGGAGTGGTTAGTTTTGCGGGACAAATTCCTGTTTTGTTGCTGGCTCCCCTTACTGGTCCGATCGTCGATAAGTGCGACAAGCGAAGACTGTTCGCTGCAACACAGCTGCTTTCGATGCTTCAAGCCTTCGCTTTGGCCTACCTTACGTTTGCGCAGCACGTCACGATGGGATACGTCATAGCATTGAGTGTGGTCAGGGGATGCATTGGAGCCTTCGACCTCCCGACCAGGCAAACCGTGATCTCCGGACTGGCCACCAGCTCTGAACATCGTTCTGGAGTGCTAGCTCTCGATTCGCTTGTAGTAAATCTCTGCCGGCTCGTGGGTCCATCACTCGCCGGACTCCTTTTGGCAAAATCTGGTGAAGGCCTGTGTTTTCTGATCGACGGAATGAGCTATGTTGCCTCGCTGGCAGCCCTACTACTCATCGGCGGTCAGTCGGTCGAGAGTTCTTCGGTTGATTGCCCTCAACGTCTCACGGACGGTTGGATGTTGTTGCGCGAAGACTCTCAGGTACGCATGGCGCTGATGTTGCTTTGCGTGACCAGTTTGGTTGCCCTCCCTTTCACTGTTCTGCTTCCGATACATGTTCATGACGTGCTGAAGTTAGGGCCGAGTGTATTAGGAATCTTGGGATGTGCATCGAGCGCAGCAGCAATAGCGGCAGCATATCTAGTGTCTATATCAATGAAACTTTCCTATTCGAACGTGTGCGGATACTTCGGTTTGATTGGCTCCGCCATTGGACTGGTTGGTCTTGCGTCATCGGAGCGACTCTTGTTTTCTCTCCTCGCGGTGTTTGCAATCAGTTTCTCAATCATGCTTCAAATCTCCACAGCGAATATCTTTATTCAAGCGAATGCTCCGGAACGTCTACGAGGCACGATCAGTACATTCTATGTCGCCGCGTTCTGGGGTATGGCCCCGATTGGCGGCCTCGCCGTCGGCTTATCTGCTCGACTGTTCGGATGCCGAGCCGCTCTCGAGCTCAATGCATTCGCTTGCGTGGCGGTGGTAGCACTTTGCTACGGTGGGTCAGCAAGTATTGCGAAGTCCACTTCGGGAACGCAACAGTCTATTAGCACCAGATGCTGACAGATTCCCTTATGTAAGAAATAAGACGTGGCGCTTTTCGAAGGAGAACAGTGGTGTTCCAACCTGAAATGTGCAAAACGGAGTCATGCTTTGTGATGTACCAACCGCTCTCAAAGAACTCCGCTGCGGACGAGTTCTTCTCGTTACGGAGGATGAGTCCCCAGACTGCGCACAGCATCTGGTAATCGAGCCTTCGCGCTGAGGGATGTAATCGGTACAACCGATGAGCCCAGCCACCGATGATGACGACCTGATCCAACCAGGGAGAAAGAGAATCAATAAGGCGTGCAAAGCTGGCAAACTCAGGGTCGAAGATCATGAGGGCTCCTGTCCGAATAGCCGTTTCAAAGCCCGGTGTCGAATGTGATCAGCCTGCTCTTTCCCACGGGAGGGGTGATTCGACACGTCCAGCCATACCTGAAGAACATCTGCAATTGCTAACCCGTCTCTGTGAACCGCAGCACGGAACACGGCCTCGCTATTATCGGGAATCCTGAGGTAAATATCGGG
>Ga0181520_10001735_pt1 | contig 43181 bp, 30 predicted proteins | sample PEATcosm2014_Bin_29_FD_132451 | JGI IMG/M metagenome (GOLD analysis project Ga0181520, IMG submission 132451) | Peatland microbial communities from MTU Mesocosm Facility, Houghton, MI, USA - PEATcosm2014_Bin02_30_metaG | ecosystem: Environmental > Terrestrial > Soil > Wetlands > Peat | place... | reverse complement strand
GCGCCAACATCGGGCGGGGGCGCTCTGTCTGTTTCTCTTACCGTGGCGGGAATCGTGGCCTTGGTTGCGGGCGCGATTTACTTGTTGAAAACCAATCCACATACCAATCCATGGGTGCAGGGATACGATCCCACCGGCATGTGGTGGCTTTCAACCCTCTTTGCCGCCATGCCGGTTGTGGTTCTGCTCGGCGCCATGGCCATCTTCCACCTCAAAGCCCATGTGGCCGCGGTGTTCGGCCTGCTGACCGCCTTGATCATGGCCATCGCCGTTTATCACATGCCGGTTCGCCTGGCCCTGACGACCACCGTCTACGGCGCCGGCTACGGGTTGTTCCCCATCTGCTGGATCATCCTGCCGGTCATCTTCCTCTATCAGTTGACGGTCAGGACCGGCCGCTTCACCGCGCTGCAAGAGAGCCTGACCAACATCACCGAAGACGGCCGCCTGCAACTGCTGCTGATCGCCTTCGCGCTGGGCGCGTTCTTCGAGGGCACCTCCGGATTCGGCACCCCCGTGGCCGTCTGCGGCGCCATCCTCATCAGCCTGGGATTCAAGCCGATCCAGGCCGCCGGGCTGTCGCTGATCGCCAACACCGCGCCGGTCGCCTTCGGCGCGCTGGGCATTCCCATCATCACCCTGGCCGCCGTCACCGGACTCGATGTGCAGCAGCTCACCAAGATGACCGCCATCATCCTGGTCCCCTTCTGCATGCTGGTTCCCTTCTGGCTGATCTGGGTCTATGCCGGCTTCAAGGCCATGATCGAAGTCTGGCCCGCCATCCTGGTCGCCGCCGTCACCTTCTCCTTGGCGCAGTACTTCATGGCCGCCAACTTCGGTCCTTCGCTGGTGGCCATTGTCGCCGCCGCCTCCACCATCGTGGTGCTGATCGCCTTCCTGCACTTCTGGAAGCCCAAGCGCGTGCTCAACGCCCAGGGCGAAGACATCACCGGACAGGCACGCCAGAAGTTCGACCATAGCGCCGGACACACCTTCAAGGCCTGGCTGCCCTGGCTGGTCTTGAGCGCGGTGGTCTTTGCCTGGGGACTGCCTCAGATCAACAAGCCCATGGACAAGGCGACCACCGTCGCCATTCCCGTCGAGGGCCTGCACCTGTCGGTTTCCCGCATTCCTCCCGTGGTGGCCAAGCCCACTCCCGAGGCCGCGGTCTACAAGCTCAACTGGCTGGCCGCCACCGGCACCGGCATCTTCATCGCCGCCATCCTCTCCGGCTTCCTGATGGGGCTCAGCCCCATCGCCCTGTGGCAGACCTTCCTCAAGACGGTCTTCACCATTCGATTCACGGTCATTACCATTGCCGCCATGCTGGCCCTGGGATTCATCACCCGATACTGCGGCCTCGATGCCACCATGGGGCTGGCCTTTGCTCGAACCGGGGCGCTGTATCCCTTCTTCGGCACCCTGATCGGCTGGCTGGGAACCGCCACAACCGGCTCCGACACCTCGTCGAATGTGCTGTTCGGAAGCCTGCAAAAGCTCACCGCCCAGCAGATCGGCGTCTCGCCCATTCTGATGGCCTCGGCCAACTCCGCCGGCGGCGTGATGGGCAAGATGATCGACGCGCAAAGCATCGTCGTCGCCTCCACCGCGACCCAGCAGTACGGGCAAGAAGGATCCATCCTCCGCTTCGTCTTCTGGCATAGCCTCGGCCTCGCCGCACTGGCCGGCGGATTCGTCTACCTCCTCGCATACGTCTACCCGTTCAGTCAGATGGTCGCCCGCTAGGATGTCCTGCTTGTTTCACTTGTCCGCGTGAAGTATTTGCACCAACTTTGTGGATTGTCGGCAGCAGTAAAGCGAGGGTCTCGATAGAAGTTTTATCGAGATCCTCCTTTTTTGCCTGCTTCGAGGGATCGCTCGGCTTCTTTCTATTCGCCCAGCGAAACGGGTCCGCGTCGCCGGCGGGAGCGCTCACGCTCCATGGAAGAATGTCCGCGGGACAACGCCACGCGGGACTGCGCGACCTGCCGCAATCAAATGTTTTGTATCGGAAAACCGCCAACGATACCTAAGATCAATAAAACGACCTCGATCAACTGGGCTCCACGAAATCCCATGGTATGCAGACCACCGGATCGATTCGAGAAACGACCTATTTTAGAAAGGAATCCGACCGCTTCCTCAGCCCAAGTTCAATACGGCAGATTCTAGAGCGGTTTCTGAAAGAGGACCTTATATCCTCGCTGGAAGGCTCGCAAGTGACTGCGCATTGCTTTGCGGGCTGTGGCAGGATTCCGCTGCTTCAGTACTTCTAACAGTGCGCGATGCTGCTTATAGGCGAGTTCGGTCCCGGCCGGCAAGAGAAGGCTCTTCTCGATGAACTCCTGCAAGCCGCCTCGTATGTGCTTCAACAACTCCGTCAGAACCTCGTTTCCGGCGGCTGACGCAATGGCCATATGAAAACTCAGATCCAGATCCGCGGACGACTCTCCACTTCCCTCCGCAACGCTCTTCATTTCACGCACGATCTTATCCAGATTTCTGAAATCCTGCGCCGTAGCTCTCTGCGCACAAAGACCCGCTAGCTCGGTCTCAATCAGCAGGCGCGCCTCGCAAAAGTCGTTCACTTCCTTTTCGGTGTTCAGCACCCCTTTTGTCAGCAACAGGGGTCCCTCCATGTACTTGGACCGCTGATCGGCAACATAGCTGCCGCCGCCAGCGCGCATGCGGATCATGCCAATGAAGGACAGGGATTTTAGTGCTTCCCGCAAGGTAGACCTGCCTACGTTAAAAACCTTGCAGAGTTCTGCTTCGGAAGGAAGTTTCTCGCCTGGCAGCCAGCGCTTGGCCTCCAGCTCGGAGGCAAGCTGCATGGCAACCTGCTCGCTGAGCGTGGTTCGTGAGACTGGTTTCAGAGGCTCCATCGCAGTGTTCACGGGTTCAACTCCTGACTTGGACTAACCTTCTCAAATCCCGCCGCACGCGGCAGAAAGGTCCACTCATCAGAATAGCAGGCAATTGGATACCGCGCATTGCATGACTGCCAGAGCCCCAAAGATCGGCCCAGCATCCGAACCTGAGTCGATACTCCCAGATTCGAACCCTCTTGAGGTCTTGCTGCCCAGGGAGGTCGATACTGGGTTCCGGTCTACGGAACCTCAAAGAAACGCCTGACCTTGGAGATCAGATCCCTCGACCCAGCAATTCCAGGAATGTTCTTGCGAAGCTTGCAACCCGGTTCAACCTGAGCGTTATCGCCAGGTTTCGGATCCCGGATCGCTGTTGGCCAGGGTAATCCTCTCGGCCAACCGGCCTCCCCGCCTCAAAGACGACCGGCGGCCCGCGTCTAGTCTTGTGCGGGTCAGGCAGCTTCATGGCAATTTCCCACGAGCAAGGCCACTTCTCGCGTTGAGGATCGAGGCTTCCCGAGAGATGTCCGGACGAACCACTAATCTCTCTGTTTGCTTGAAGCACTCTGGGTGTTTCACCGGGTTCGTTTTCGAGCAGGCGGCAAGAACTGGCGGTCTGGGCGAATATCTCGCCGAGATCGTGACGATGGAAGGCTCTGCCATCCCCAGCTGAACTCATTATTTTCCGTCCCAGTCTCCTGACCCTGGACAGATTCAAAAACCAGGAGGCCCGCGTCTTTCCGGTCTCCGTCATATGCACTCCAGTTGCAATCAGATACGCATGACATCCGAAGGGGCCGACATACCGCCCAGAAACAGTTGTCAGACAAGCTGATATTTCACTTGACAGACATGCTTGTGCGCGGCTTAAATGATATTGCAACTCGGCCGGGTCACGAACCGATTCACCAGGAAGAGACCGTCGGCGTTGGATTCGAGGACAAGGCTGAACGCATGGGTGACTACATGAATGACGAGATTTTGACGGCAGCCGGAACAAAGCTGGGACTGTCCCGGCGCGTGTTCCTGCAGTTCTGTGCCGGAGTGGCGGCGACATTGGGATTGCCGGCGGACGCCCACGCATCCATTGCTGAAGCAATCGCCACCAAGCATCGCCCCCCGGTGATTTGGCTGCACTTTGCCGAGTGCACTGGATGTACCGAATCGATGCTTGTGGCCGAGCATCCGGCAATCGACGAACTGGTTCTCAATCTGGTTTCACTGGATTACCATGAGACGCTTTTCGCCGGTGCGGGCCATCAAGCCGAGGCTGCGCGCAAATCCTCAATGGAAGCCAACAAGGGCAAGTATCTGCTGGTCGTCGAGGGGGCTATTCCTGCCAAGGACAGCGGTATTTATTGCAAGGTAGGCGGCCAGACTGCGGTCGAACTGGTCAACGAGTGCGCACGGGATGCGGCCGCGGTGATTGCGCTTGGCTCCTGCGCCTCCTGGGGAGGAATGCCCTCGACCGGCCCCAACCCCACCGGCTGCGTGGGCGTGGGCGACGTGTTGAAGAAGCAGGTAGTCAACATTCCCGGATGCCCGCCCAATCCCTATAACTTCCTTTCTACTGTGGTTCATTACATCACCTACGGTAAGCTGCCCGAGCTCGACAATCAGGGGCGTCCGAAGTTCGCTTATGCGCGCCTGATCCACGAGAACTGCGAGCGGCGTCCCCATTTCGACAACGGCCGTTTCGTTCAGGAGTTCGGCGACGCCGGACACCGCTCGGGCTGGTGCCTTTACAAGCTGGGCTGCAAGGGGCCGGAGACTTACGCCAACTGCCCTTCCGTCTTGTTCGGCGATGCCGGCGGCGGATGCTGGCCGGTGGGCACTGGGCATCCCTGCATCGGCTGCACGGAGAAGGGGGTCGGTTTCGAGCGGCCTATCCACGGCCTAGCCGATTTGAAATTCGTCACACCCTCCGCGGCCTCTTCGCGCGTTATCGAGGAGCAAGGCAAGGGCGTGAGCGTGGCCTCGGCAGCGGTACTAGCGGGCGGCATCGGGGTTGTAGTGGGCGCATCGGTTGCCATGGCCAAAAACCTTGGCAAGGGACACCTACCGGAACACACGCAGCATGGCGAAGAGTAGTTTTCACGCTTTTCAAGGAGTGATCCGATGAGTTTGACAAGGCGTAACTTTTTGCGGGGAGCGGCGGCAGCTGGTGCGGCCTGCGCGGCGAATACGGCGGCTCCGGCCGAAGCCCATGACGAGCGAGCGTTGCCGCCCAAAGCGGTGGGTCTGTTGTTCGACTCAACGCTCTGCGTCGGTTGCAAGGCGTGCATGACTGCTTGCCGCGAGGCCAACGGCACAAATCCCGAGTTCGGCGCGCAACAGATGCTGTGGGATGCGCCGGCCGATCTCTCGGCTCGCACGCTGACCGTAATCAAGGCCTACTCCGACGGCGCAGCGATAGAAAAAGACAGAGAGAAGGACGGCTTCGCATTCATAAAGAAGTCGTGTCTGCACTGCATCGATCCTTCCTGCGTTTCGGTCTGCCCGGTATCGGCAATGACCAAGGACAGGGCGACCGGCGTGGTCAGCTACAACCCCAACAACTGCATCGGCTGCAGGTATTGTGTGGCAGCCTGTCCTTTCGGCGTGCCGCGCTTTGAATACGATAAAACCATTGCGCGCTTGCGCAAGTGCGAATTGTGCAAGACACGTCAGGCAGAAGGAAAGATACCGGCTTGCGCCGAAACCTGCCCGACCGGCGCCACGCTATTCGGCAAAGTGACGGAGCTGCGCGCCGAGGCCGAACGCCGCCACAAGCTGACGCCGGGCGAACGTGCATTTTTCCCGTGCAAGACGGTCGGTTCGAACGACACGCACGAGAAGCCCGCGCCACGCTACAACGCGGAGACCTACGGGCTGGAAGAGGTGGGTGGCACGCAGGTCTGCTACATGGCGGGAGTTCCGTTCCAGAAGCTTGGACTGCCTACGCTCCCGAACAAGTCATTCGTCTCCACTTCGGAGAAGATCCAGCACACCCTTTACAAAGGAATGATTGCTCCGGCAGTGCTCTTCGGCAGTTTGCTGTTCTTTGTCCGGCGCTCCGCGAACCACGATGAGAAAGAGGAGGAATAGTCATGCAGGCGAAACCGCTCGGTGGTCCTTACATCACCTCGACGACCATCTTCTGGGCTCTCATGGTGGCCCTCATGGGAACGCTCGTACTGATCCGGTTTGTCTTCGGACTCGGCACCGTTACGAATCTGAATGACGGCTACTCCTGGGGGTTGTGGCTGGCCTACGACGTAGTGGCCGGCACGGCCATTGGATGCGGCGGTTACGCGGTGGCGTTAGTCGTCTATGTGCTGAACAAGGGGCACTATCATCCGCTTGTGCGCCCCGCCATCCTCGCCAGCATGTTCGGCTACAGCATTGGCGGTTTCTCCGTGCTAGTGGACATCAGCCGCTGGTGGAATTTCTGGCACATTCTGTGGCCCACCTACTTCAATTTCAATTCGGTAATGATTGAAGTCGCTTTGTGCATCAGTTGCTATACGACCATCCTGATATTGGAATTCGCTCCGGCCGCAATGGAGAAGGTTCTGGGTTGGACCGGCAAAAGGCAGGACAATCTTCACAACCTCGCCTCAATCGTCCATAAGCTGCTGGACAAGGTGCTCTTCATCTTCATCGCCTTGGGCATGACGTTGCCGACGATGCATCAATCGTCGCTGGGAACCATGCTGATTCCCTTCGGTAACTTCATCAACCCGCTGTGGCAGACGCCGATTCTACCCGGTTTGTATCTGCTGACGGCGCTCAGCATCGGCTATGCGATTGTCATGTTCGAAGCAACCATGGTCTCCGATCGCTTTGCACGGCCGTCTGAGGCACGCATTCTCGGCAGGCTTTCTCGCTACATGACGGCGGTGGTGGCGCTGTTCCTCGTGGTTCGTTGGAGCGACCTCATCTTCCGCGGCAGGCTCCACTATCTCTTCACTTCCGGCGGTTTGAGTTTTGCTTTCCTTGCCGAGAACACACTGATCCTGGCCGCACTCGCGATCCTTCTCTCGGAACGCAGGCGGATGACTCCACAATTCCAGTTCATCGCGGCCATGTGCATCATGTCCGGCTGCATTCTTTACCGCATCGACAGCTATCTGATTGCGTACAGCCGGCCGGGCTGGCACTACTTCCCGTCGGCCCCCGAGATCCTCATCACTTTCGGCATGATTGCAGTCGAGGTTCTCGGCTACACGCTGATCGTTAAGCACTTCCCTGTTCTTCATTCCGTCGAGCGCGAATACGAATACGAACCCGCGCTGGCAGCCGACTAGGAGCATCGTCATGACTACGAGAATCACCATCGACCCCGTTACCCGCATCGAAGGACACCTTCGCATCGACGTCGAGGTCGAAAACGGCAGAATCACCAAATCCTGGGCTTCTGGCCAGATGTGGCGCGGCATAGAGAAGATTGTGCTGGACCGCGATCCGCGGGACGCCTGGACCATCCTGCAGCGCGTTTGCGGAGTGTGCACGGTTGTTCACGCCATGGCCTCGGTTCGCGCCGTCGAGGATGCGCTCAAGTTGGAAGTGCCGCTGAATGCGCAGTACATCCGCAACATGATGATGACCGCCCACGCGGTGCAAGATCACATCGTTCACTTCTATCAACTCTCGGCTCTCGATTGGGTTGACGTGGTCTCCGCAACCAAAGCCAATCCCGCCAAGGCCGCCAGCTTTGCCGAAGGGCTTTCCGACTGGGATGCCAACAGCCGCGCGGTCATGGCTGCGACCCAGGAGAAGCTGAAGGGCTTCATCGGCTCCGGCCAGTTGGGCGTTTTCGCGAATGGCTACTGGGGACATCCGGCGATGAAACTGTCGCCTGAAGTCAACCTGATGGCTGTGGCGCACTACCTTCAGGCCCTTGAAGTACAACGCTCGGCAAGCAAGATTGTCGCCACGCTCGGCTCGAAGACGCCACATATCCAGAACCTGGCCGTGGGCGGAGTCTCGAACCCCATCGCCACCGACAGCGAGGGCGTGCTGACCATTGAGCGCCTCATGCAGATCAAGGAGTACATCGATAAGATCGGATCCTTCCTGCATAATTGCTACTTCGTCGATGTGGCCGCCATTGCCGCGCACTATCCTGAGTGGCTCGCGATGGGCGCGGGCGTCAACGACTTCCTCTCCTCCCCAGACCTGCCGCTGGACACGAAGGGCGCGAAGTTCATGACTCCCGGCGGCTATATTCCGGGCGGCAACCTCTCGGCCTTCCGGGCAATTACGAAATTCGGAGATCCCTACCTTGCCAGCGGTGTGGCCGAGGGGGTCAAGCACGCCTGGTACACCTACAAGAATGGCGAAAGCGAGCTTCAGCCTTGGAAGGGAGAAACCACACCGGCCTACACCGAGTTCCAGGACAACGGCAAGTACAGCTGGGTCAAGTCGCCTACCTTCTATGGCAAGCCCGCGCAGGTGGGTCCGGTCGCCGCGGTATTGGCCGGAGTAGCGACGGGAGACAAGACAACAGTCTCCTATCTCAACCGCCTCAATGACAAAATGCAAGCATTGTCCGCGCGCAAGATCGAGCCTTCCGCTTTGAACTCGACTGTCGGGCGTCATGCCGCGCGCGTCGTCCGCGCCTGCGTCGCATATGAGTGCCTGAAGGCCAACTGGCAATTGTTGATGGACAACATTGGCACAGGCGACATGACAACCTTCAACAAGCCCACCTTCCCCAAGGGCGAGATCATGGGCGTGGGCCAGGAAGAAGCGCCGCGCGGCCTGCTTTCGCATTGGGTGGTGATCAAGGACGGACGCATCGCCAATTATCAGGCCGTTGTTCCGTCCACCTGGCTGGCTGCCCCCAAGAGCGATCGCGACCAGATGGCCAGCTACGATGTGGCTTTGCTGGGAACGCCGGTGGCCGATCCGGCGCGCCCGCTCGAAGCCTTGCGAACCGTGCACTCTTTCGATCCTTGCCTGGCCTGCGCCGTGCATTTGACCGATGTCGAGCGCAACACCGACGTCCAGGTCAATGCGCTGTGACAAGCATGGCGAAGCTGGACGAATATATCGAATCCGTTCGCGCCGAGAATGGCATGAAGTCCCCGCTGCGGAAACCGGACAAGGCTGGCAAAGTGCTGGTGTTGGGCATCGGCAATGAGTTGTTGAGCGATGAGGGCATTGGTATTCATGCCATCAGAGCCCTCGCCAACCGCTACGATTGGGCCGAGATCGAAATCGTGGATGGCGGCACCACTGGCATGGAGCTTTTGCCCCAATTGGAGGGCGTCGATCGGCTGATCGTTGTCGATGCAGTTCGTGCGGGACAACCGCCGGCGTCGATCGTTCGCCTCGATGGCGATCGGGTACCGGCCTATTTCAAGACCAAACTTTCGCCGCACCAAGTGGGGCTTTCGGATCTCCTTGCGGCGATGTCTTTCAAAGGTACGGCGCCGGGGCACGTCGTGTTGATTGGCGTTCAGCCCGTCACACTATCTGTAGGGTTGGAACTCTCTCCAGAGGTCAAAGCACGGCTGGACGAAGTAGTGAACTTGGTACTGGCCGAGCTGACATTGAACGGGCACCCAGTCAAGATGCGAAATTGAGAGGTAAGTCGCAATGTGCATGGCAATACCTTCCCTGGTTGTTTCTCTCAAAGGCGATTTCGCCACCGTCGAATGCTTCGGCGTGCGCCGCACCGTGAGTACTGTGCTCATGCCGGAGCCTGTATTCCCCGGTGATTACGTTTCGGTCCTGGCAAGTGCCTACGCCGTAGGCAAGGTATCGCCAGAGACTGCGGCTGCGTCCCTGGCCTATATTCAAGGGGTGCTCAACGACGAGTGTGTGCCCCTCGGATTGCAATGAACAGCGGGTTTTCCCTTGAAGGAGGCATCGACATTGAACTCACGGTCGACCAAGACCGCATCGTCGATGTGTCGATTACGAATCGCCGCCCCTTGGCCCTTGCTGCGCGCCTGGAGGGGTTAAGTGTCGAGAACGCCCTTCGCCGCGTCGGTGCGCTCTATTCCGTTTGCCGAATTGCCCAGGGACTGGCCAGTTGTACGGCTGTCGAAGACGCATGTGGAATCGATCCATCTCCGTCACAGAAAGCTGCGCGAGATCTTCTTCTGCGTGGCGAAACCGCGCTGGAACATACAACCACTGCCCTGCTTCATTGGCCGTCCTTGTTGGGGGAGCGCCGCGCCGCAATCACCCTGCTGAAACACATTCGCCTCAACCTTTCCGAACTATCGCGCTCGATCTACCCTGACGGAGACTGGGCGCGGCCAGGCGGAGGAAGACTGACCCCCGACAAAACGGCTCTCGCGGCGAGATTAGCGGCTGCCCAAGACGCTATTGGCGAAGCTGGACTTGCGGTGCCGCTCGATCTGCCTGGGTGGAAGAACTGGTTGAGCGCAGCCCAGGGACCCGCCGCCAGCCTAATGCGCCTGCTTGATCGAGAAGCCTTGGCTGGTTACGGCTCCAGCGAGGTTCCTCCTCTGGAGCGCATCGATGGCGCTGAACTCGAATGGCTCCTTGCCGCCGGCGATCGAGGGGCTTTCATTGCTGAGCCTGTGTGGGAAGGCTCCGCGCGCGAGACTGGGCCGCTGGCGCGTCGATTGGCGGAACCGGTCATCCGCGAAGCCATTGCTCTGCACGGCCGTGGACTTGCCGCCCGATTTCTTGCGCAATGTATTGAGACGGTGCGATGCCTGGAAGAGATGCAGCAGTTGACCTCCCATTTGTGCAACGACAATGGGCAGCAGCCGAAGGTCATTTGTGGCACGGGACTCGGTCTGGTTGAGGCAGCACGCGGCTTGCTTGCGCATCGAGTGCACATCGTGGACGGATCCATTCAGAGCTATCGGATTCTTGCCCCGACCGAATGGAACTTCCACCCGAATGGAGCGCTTTGCCGCGGCCTTAAGAATGGGTGCGACCCGCATCCCGCACGCCTCGCACAGTTCATGGTCGTAGCCCTCGATCCCTGCGTTCCCTGGCGGATACAGATCCACTAACCTCGCAGAGAGCTGTTTTCGCTGCTGCTGGGCAGCGATTGGATTCCCAGCCCCTCGTGGAGCAAGATTCTCCGCGAGCACATCGAGAGAGTTGCTCCCGCCATCTTCGCGGCTGCAGTGCCATGCTGAGATTGCCGCGCCGATATCTTGACCTTGCGCATGCGATCTGGCGCGATTCGGGTGGAAGGCCAACCGTCCGCCTAGAACCAATACGCGCGCTTCTCCGCAAATCTGCTTATCTGCCTTGCTGGCAAGCACCTGAAGTGTGAATAGAGTATTCTGCGGATAGACCTCCAGCTCTGCCGCGGAGTCCTTCCAAAAAAACTTTCCTCAGCCGCAATATTCCACTTGTCTGATAAGCAGGCATGTTGTACTGTGTGAATAGTTAATCGTTACAGGTTGCGTTCCGCGAATGCGGTATCCAGGGAGACTTCTCCCATCGGCCTGCGACGGAGGTTCCCTTGAACGCCTCGTCTCCTGCATTTGGGTACAAATCGAACCCTCCTCTGGCTCCCCTGCAAGGTGGCGCAAGCGCTAGTGCGGCGATCCTGAGAGGCTCCATCGAGTTCTATTTCGGCAGTTCGCCGAATAGAATATCGGATCGGACCGGCGCATTTGCCCTGCCCGGCGCGACAGCAAACGCATCGCGCTCCGCGCCAGCCAAGCCGGATACCCAACGCTGCCGGAACGAATTCGCTGCGAAGCGCCGCCTTCGCCGTCGCTGGTTGCGCTGCTCGGCAGTTTTCATTTCACGATGGCCTGTGTCTGCCCGATCGCACCGGCTGACGATCCACAAAACAAGGGCCGTAGCTTCGCCTTTGGCGAGGCTGCGGCAGGTGCAGCAAAAGGTGCGGCGGACAGCATAAGCCTCTGCCGACAGGAGTCATCTCATGAACGCAATCCTCGAATCTTCCGAGCTCGTTGAATCCTTCAAAGCATGCGCTGAGGCAGTCAGCGCGCAAGTTGAGAGAGTTGCAAACAAAGAGGCGGCGCTGGATCTCGTTGTCCGCCTGTTGCAGCAAGAGGGAGTGAACGATCAACCTCACTCCGGCGCCGTTTGGGCGGCAAGTCCGATGGTGAGTCCCACGGATCAGGTAATCCTGGAAAAGACAGTTCCCGGCCTCAAATTCGCTGTGACTCGAGAACTCGCGGCAGACGCCAAGGTCGGCATCAGCCAAATGGATTTTGCCCTGGCCGCCACCGGTTCTCTGGTGCAATACGCCACCGAGGTGGATAAGCGGCTTGTTTCCACCTTGCCCTCGACGCACATCGCACTTGTCGCCACCGGCGCACTGTTGCCCGATCTGCCTTCGGTCATCTCCCGTCTCGATGCGCACAACACTGCTTATCTCTCCTTTATTACCGGTCCTAGCCGCACCGCTGACATCGAACGCGTTCTGACCATCGGCGCACACGGCCCCGAACGGCTCGTCATCATCCTGGTAGACAATCTGGAGGTAGCGCGGTGAAGAAGAATTTCAAAGAATCCATTATCGAGGCCCTGGGAAATTCGAGTCTGACCGGAGCTTTGGGGAATTTCTCGGTCGCTTATCGCGTCTCACGCGCCAAGGCGTACGAGGGCATTGACTTCGAAGCCCTTCGCAACCAGATCGTTACGATCAAGTCTTCCGCCGCATCACATTTCGACGAATTGGCCGAGAAGTTTGCTCAAGCTGCCGAAGCCAAAGGCGCCAAGGTCTTCCGCACCGACAATCCGCAGGCTGTCACGGACTACATCCTCAACCTGGCGAAGGAGCGCGGCGTCAAGAACATCGTCAAGTCCAAGTCCATGGCCACCGAGGAACTGCATCTCAACAAACATCTTGAGAAAGCCGGCTTCGAGGTGCGGGAGACGGATCTTGGCGAGTGGATCATCCAGCTTGCCGGCCAGACTCCCTCGCACATGGTCATGCCTGCCATTCACATGACCAAGGAAGATGTCGCCGAGGTCTTCAGCGAAAAGGTCGAAGAAGGCCAGGCTGCCGACATCTCCAAGCTCGTCAAGTTCGCCCGCGGCAAGATGCGCCCCAAGTTTCTTGAGGCGCAGATGGGCATCAGCGGCGGCAACATTGCCGTTGCCGAAACCGGCAGCATCGTCCTGGTCACCAACGAAGGCAACGCCCGCCTGGTTACCACTCTGCCCAACATTCATGTCGCGGTCATCGGTCTGGAAAAGCTGATCGAGAACTTCAAAGACATCGCTCCCATCCTAACCGCTTTGCCGCGAAGCGCCACTGGACAACTGCTGACCAGCTACGTATCCATCATCAGCGGCCCCACCCCAAATACCGACGGAACGCCCAAAGAACTGCACATCGTCCTGATGGACAACCGGCGCAACGAAATGTCGCACGATCCTCAGTTCAAGCAAGCCCTCCAGTGCATCCGTTGCGCATCGTGCCTGAATGTCTGCCCCGTCTTCCGGCTGGTCGGCGGACATGTCTTTGGCAAGGTCTACACTGGCGGCATCGGCACCATTCTCACTGCATGGTTTGACGCGCTCAAAGAATCGGACGATATACAAGCCCTCTGCATCCAGTGCGGCAATTGCAAGGACGTCTGCCCCGGAAAAATCGATATTCCTGCCCTCATTCTTGAGCTTCGCCGCCGGTTGGCCGTCGAGCAGGGACTGCCGCTGATTCAGAAGGCGATCTTCGCGGTGGTGAATAACCGCCGCCTCTTCCACACCATGCTGCGCGCCGCTCCCATCGGACAGTTCCCGTTCGCCAAGGGCCGGTTCATCCGCCATTTGCCCATGTTCCTCAGCGGTCTGACTGACGGACGTTCGCTGCCTCTCATCTCGGCGGATCCTTTCCGCGACCGCATCAAGAAGATCAAGCAGCCAAAGTGCAAGGAGAAGGCCGCCTTCTACGGCGGGTGCCTCATCGACTTCGCGTATCCAGAGATGGGCGAGGCCATCGTCAAGGTACTCAACAAGGCCGGCATCGAGGTGATCTTCCCTGAAGGCCAGACCTGTTGCGGTGCTCCCGCGCGCTATAGCGGGGCCTATGAGGTAGCCGCGCAGAACGGCGTCGACAACATCAAGGCGCTTCTCGATGAAGATGTGAAGTATGTCGTCTCCGCATGCCCCACCTGCACCGTGGCGCTCAAGGAGGATTTCATCCACCACCTTACAGCCGTTGGCCGCACCGAAGAGTTGCCCGAGGCTCACCGGCTTTCAGAAAAGTCCGTCGACTTCTCCACGCTTGCCTATCGGCTGATCGAACAGGGACGTCTCAAGTTCAAGAAGGGTGTCGAGCCGACCAAGTTCACCTATCACGACTCTTGTCACTTCAAGCGCACTCTTCATGCCGATAAGTTCCCGCGCGAGATGATGAAGCAGGCTGGGCACGAGCTGATTGAGATGGATGAGGCCGATATGTGCTGCGGCATGGGCGGCTCCTACACCATCAAGCAACCGGAGATTTCCGCACCGATCCTGGAGCGCAAGCTGGTCAACATTGAGAAGACAGGCGCGCCGCTGCTGGTAATCGACTGCCCTGGCTGCATGATGCAGATTGGCGGCGGGCTCCACTCGCGCAATTCGGACGTCAAGGTGCGGCTCACCGCCCAAATGTTGGCAGACTGTTTGGAATAGCATTACTGCAGTAGCCAGAGACTTGCGGTCACACTGGCCCGTAGGTGGTCGGCAACCGTCCTGCCAATTGAACCATTGGCAGGACGGTTGCCCAACGAGTGGGTTCGTGGCGCGAGTCACGGGCAGAAATGAATGATCTGGGAGTTACGGATTCCCTCGGGGCTGCTTCATTCCCGCTACCTTGTCGAATGATGCTGACGCCCTTTTCCGCAGGCGCCGGAGTCTTTGATGCTTTTCGACCAACTTCTCTGGCGCCTGTTCTTTTCAGATTCAGGATGTCGCCATCGCGAGCGGTGCGGAGATGACGTGTCCGTCGATCACTGAGGAAATCAACCTTCCATCGCCACCGAGAACCACGAGATGGGCCGGGCGGCCTGCGGCGATGAAACCGGCCATGTTCTCAAGTCCTATCATGGAGGCCGGATTTGCCGTGAGCAGTCGTAGCGTTTGCTCAAGTGACGCTGACGTGAACTGCATGAAATTGGTGAGGGCGCGGTCGAGAGAAAGAACGCTGCCGGCCAGCACGCCGTTTGCTGTAGCCCTTCCTCCGGCAACATGTACCGCGAATCCGCCCAATTGATACTCTCCGTCGGGCATGCCGGCGGCACTCATGGCGTCCGTAACTAGGATGGCGCGGTCAGGTCCCTTGGCCTTCCACCAGAGATTCACCATCTCGGGCGCAACGTGAATTCCGTCACAAATAATCTCCGCAAAGAGGGACGAGGCGGTCAGTGCAGTGCCCAGAATTCCGGGCTCACGATGATCGAGCGGACGCATGGCGTTGAAGGTATGTGTGGCGCTAACGGCGCCGGCGGCCATGGCTGCGCGCGCTTGCATTGCTGTTGCGTTGGAATGGCCAAGCGAGACCCGCACCCCCCTGGAGACTGCGTGGGCGGCAAGTTCAGCCGCTCCCGGAAGTTCTGGAGCCAGGGTGATGAGGCGGACGTGCCCTTCGGCAGCCTCAAAGAAACGGTCGAAGAGGGAGATGTCGGGCTCGCGCAGATGTTCGGGCGGATGAACTCCGCGCTTCACGTGAGAGAGAAATGGACCTTCAAGGTGAATGCCGAGGAGGCGCGCTTGCCCTTCGGCGGCCGGCCGCGCAAGCAGTCTGGCCAGACCTGAAAGAGCGCGCAGAGTTGCATCCAAAGAAGCCGTAACGGTTGTCGCCAGAAACCCGCCGGTCCCATGGAGAGCAAGAAAGCCGCCGATTGCGCTGAGAGCTTCGGGCGTGCCCTCCATCACGTCGTGGCCGGCGCAGCCGTGAATATGAACATCGAAGAAGGCCGGGGCCAGCGCGGCGCCAGCAAAGTCCAGGACGCGGCCTTGAGCCGGAAGATCGCTTTCCGCGCGAGTTGAGATGGAGAGAACCCGTTGGTCATCCACGATGACGATAGGGTGGTCGATCATGCGCGCCCCGTCCCACAGTCTTTCGGCTGTGAGCACCGTGCGCGTTCCACCACCGATTGAAGGTGCTCCGCTCGCTGAAGTTGATGGGGAGACGATCTGCTGGAATAACGGGAAGCTGTCGTGGCCGTTCATTGGTATAGTCAGCTCCATTACGAGAAAGTAGTTTGTGAAACATGGTGCTTGTCTGGGACGGCTGGCAAGACGCCATCTCGCATTCGATGGGGAAGATTCGAAAGGGCGCGTCTTTGGACGCGCCCTTTCAGGTTGGTTCGCTTTCGTTCCAACTTGCGACAAGCCGGAACTTGTTGTTGTTTCGATCCCGTTAGAAGTTCAATTTGAGCGCGAATTCGATCTCGCGGCCGGGGTTCGATCCATCCATCAATCCGTACACGCCGACCGTCCCGTATCCGCCGCCGTTGTAGCCGGTGGTACGAACGCCAGTGCAGTATTCGCACGAGCTGTAGTTGTCGTCCCAGGTATTCGGAATGCTGAAGATGGGTGTGTTGGTCAAGTTCATGAACTGGGCCATGAAGGTCATGTTCACCTTCTCGGTAATGGGGAAAGACTTGTTCACGTTGAGGTCGGCCGTCTTGAGAGACGGGCCACGCAGAGAGCCAACCCCGCAAGTGCCAAAATCGCCATTCGCCTGGTCTGTAACGGCCTTGGGATTGAGGTTCACCATACCTATGCTGCCGCCGATCTGCGCAAATTGCATGCTCTGCCCGAACGATGCGCCGCCAGGGCAGCTTGCGCGCGGCACATAGGAGGGTGCAGTAAGGTTGGAGGCCGCGGCCGGATTGAATGAGCCCATCCACTCGCCGGCATAGGGAGTTACCGCAAAGCCGGAGCGGAAGGTAGTGTCGAACGCGAGATTCCAACCGCCAATAACTTCGTTGACAGCGCGGTTGACGTTGCTGCCAAACTGCTTGCCCCGCCCAAACGGGAGGTTGTAGAGCGCATACCCATTGAACGCCGCGGCGGCGTCGATGGTGCACTTGCCGTAGTCGCCCTTGGGGTTGTACTCATTCTGGAAGAAGTTGCCGCCGCCTTCGTTCTGCTGTTCGCCGAGGCCTTCCTCATCGCCATAGGAGCCGAAGTAACCCAGCGAGTTGCTCAGGCACTTGGACCAAGTGAAGTTGGCCTGCAAATCCAAACCATGGAAGTTCTTCTGCGACAGGGTAGCCATCATCGCCTCATAGCGGGAGATGGCGTCAGAGGCGTTATAACGAGCCTGGCCAACGCCGGCTTTCACCAGGTTTTGCATGAAGGGGCCAGGGGCGGTGGCTGGAACAGTTACCCAAACCGGTGCTGCGGTGGTTCCAGTGTTGATCTGTTGCGTTCCCGAGGTCAGAACCTTCTGGTTGTACCAGTAGATGTCGGACATGTGGTCATCCTTGTTGCCCACATACCCCAAAGACGCAGTCAGGTTGCCTTTGAACTGGTGCTGGAGCGTCAGGTTCCACTGCTGATTCATGGCCGGACGGAGATTTGGATCGGTTGCGTGCGTTACCGCCCCGCTCAGGCACGGTGACGCAACGCCTGTCGTGCCGGCGGCAATCAGTTGAGTGGCAGTGCAGGCATTCTGGTAGGGGGTGTAGCCATTCGACAAGGTGTATTGCGGATACCCCAACGCTGCCGTATTGCCCGGAAGGTTGGTCTGATTGATCGCGATTGAATTGGGAGGATTGATGACGGCCATGTTGCTGATGCCGTTGCCTTCCATATAGCTGGAGATGGTGTAGGCCAGGCGGACCACCGAATTCGGCGCCCATTCCGGCTTCCAGGCCAGGCCGAAGCGCGGCTGCAAGTCTCCGATTCCGTAGTAGGTGTTGTAGTTGGTGCCAATCTCCGGCGTGCCGGTAACCTTGTCGAAGTTGACGTTGTTGCTCGCGGTCTTGTCGCCGCGCGGTGTGACCACTTCGTAGCGCAAGCCCAAGTTCAGGGTCAGCTGCGGGCTGACCTGGTAGGTGTCCTGCACAAAGCCACCAAACAGGCTGTTGGCCAGGTGGAAGTGGAAGGGAGCGCCCACCGCAACCGAACTAGGCAGGCCAAGCAGGAAGTCGGCATACTGGCTTCCGCTCGCAGCCCCGGTGTTGTTCGAGTACTGGCCGCTGAAGTTGAACGAGCCGGCCTCGCCGTTGTTGCCGGCGTAGGTGTCGTTCATCATGTACTTGTAGAACTGGAAGCCGGTGTGGATCGAGTGTCTGCCGTGGATCCAGGTCAGCGAATCCTCGATCTGATCGGTAGTGTCGTGGAAGACCTCGACACCGTCCGCGTTGCCAATCGAACCATAACCGATAGCCATTGAGGGCAGGATGCCCACCGGGACGCCCGTGAGGCCAATCGCCGTATTGACGTTGCCGCTCGTGGCCATGGTGTATGACTGGTCGTTTGCCGGGAAAATCTGCGTGCCTAAGCGGATTTCATTCACCAGGTTCGTGGAAATCGTGTGAACGTAGTCCACCACAACGTTCTTCAGCGGATACTGGCGCTCCAGATTCGGAGACAGCACGTCGGCTCCGTTGCTTGCAACCACATGCGTATACATCTGGCTGTAACGGCCCATGATGTGATCGCGGCTTGAAGGTTGCCAATCGATCTTCATATCGCCCTGAGAGTTGTGCGTGTAGCCGCTTTGGAAGTAATTCGCCGTGGTGTATTGATTGATGAACGCGGGGAGAGTGGTGAGAGCCTTGGCTACAGAGTTGACAGCGGAGACAGGAATCCGGTTGTTGAGAATCGGCGCACGGCTCCCGGCGGCGACTCCGGCAGCGGGCATGTAAAGCTGAAGACCGCCCACGCAAATCCCGTTTGTGAACACTCCAGGGGTCGTACCGTTGCCCTGTTGGCAGAGGTATCCAAGATCGTAGTACCCGGTCGAACCCGCATTCTTTCCGATCATGTCGGTCTGGGTGGGGATCAACTGGTTCGAGTTTGCCGTGGCGGGTTGGTCGAAGAGCGAAGTCTCTTCGTCCGCGAAGAAGAACAGCTTGTTCTTGATGATTGGTCCGCCAATTGTGCCGCCGAATTCATTCCAGCGCAGGACCGGGCGGGGCAACACGGATTGGGCGACCAGCGCGCCGGAAGAGTTGGGGAGCAAAAGGGACCCGTTGGCCTTGTCTTGCCAAGTATTGGCATTGAAGGCGTCGTTGCGAACATACTCAAATAGATTGCCGTGGAACCTGTTGGTTCCCGACTTGATCGATTCCACGATCACGCCGCCCGCATAGTTGCCGTAATCGGCGGGAGCATTGCTAACAATGATGTTGAATTCCTGCACCGCATCGGGGCTGGGCGTATACGAGACTTCATTGTTATCTGGCTGGTTGATGTCCATGCCGTCGAGGCTGAAGTTGTTGTCCTGCTCGCGCGCGCCATTGACGTAGGGGCGACCGGTGCCAAACGTGGTCTGCGGCGACTCGAAGGCGAAGATGTTGGAAGTAAGCACGCCCGGCGCCAGCAGCGTCAGCTGGTTGATGTCGCGAGTGGCCAACGGAAGGGTTTCCGCGGCATTGGCGTCGATGATCGTTCCCAGATCCGTGGAGGCCGTCTGAAGAAGCGGCGGTGCGTCGGTCACGGTGACTGTCTCGTTTACCGCGCCAACCTTCAGGTGGAAATCCACGCGGGCAACCTGGTTTAGGACCAGATTGAAAGAATTGCGCGCTTGCGGCGAAAATCCCGATGCTTCCACCTTGAGCGCAACATTGCCCACTGGAATCTGCGGGAATTCATAAAGCCCCGCGCTGGTCGTCTTCGTGGTCCAGGTGGTGCCGCGGTCGACGTCCCTGGCAGTTACGGTGGCGTTGGCCACGGCAGATCCGGAGGGATCCAGCACGAGGCCGGTGATTGAGCCAGCAGCCTGCTGTGCCCACGCTGTCGACGCGGTACTCAATATCAATCCGAGAGAGAATACGACGCCGGTTATTTTCAACAGAATCCGGTTTGTGAGCTTCACTGGTTTCTCCTGTTCAATCGAGCTTCAGTTTTTGGTTGGCTGTTTGACCTATTTCGAGGTTGCTCAAGCAGCTTGCGGTCTAGGTGACCAGGATCAGGTGATACTTGGCGTAGACCCATCAATTCCCGCCTGGACGGCAAATGTTGGTTCTCATCCATGCCGGTCCCTCTGCCTGCGATTTTCACCACCACGAGCTTTACAACGATCTGATCAGATGGCGGAAACTCGCTCAATCATCATTTCAGCGGAATATAGACCATACCGTAATCACAATGCAAGAAAAAACTGATCAAAACAGAGCAAAATAGTCATTGCTATGAACACTTTCTCAGACCTCATCCATATTTCTGCCATAAATTCAACATCTTAGATCGTTTTTCTGACCGGTTGTGGATCTATCCTGATTCTTCGCCAAGATCACTCGGCGCGCCTAGCAAACCCGCTTCATGAGTCTCCCTGCGCAACTTGACGACCGCTCAAGGTTCCACGGTGTTCGGTCTGGAGTCCCCTTCAAATGCCCCGACGCTTGGTCCAGGGGGATTGTGCCAGGGACTCCAATCGACGCCTTCGGCCCCTCCTAAATACATCAAGATCGATGAATATACAATGCTGATTTTACATATCTTATTTAGCAATCCACAGAGTGCAGCCAGAGCTCGGTCCGGCGATCAAGGGGTGGGAAACGGTCCAGGGTACTCTCGATATTCTCTAAAAGACCCAGGCGCAATACCTGCCGCGATGCTCTGCCCAGCAGGCGGCTATGGCCGGTTCTAGCCTCAATTTGGGCAGGACCCTGTTTTCACGCCCCGCTGGCAGCAAGCCAGGAGCAGCGGATCTTGCGATGCCAATCCGGCAATCGACATGAAAGAGGCGTCATTTCCAAGGCATTTTTGATCATTTGTATTATTTTTGATCATTATCTAGAGACAATTGACCGCTTGTGCGATATATTTGGTCCACAGGTAGAACGCGACTCACTGGGGCCGATCCATTGCCCGTGAACAGAGAGATTGTGCTGCTCGAATGGGGCGCTCTTGTTCAATGCACCTGCGGGCGGCTGGGAACGTGAAATCGACTGCTCCCGCCCATACTTGCAGACAGGAGTCGGCACAAGTGAATTTACGAGAGACGAAAGCTGTCCGAATTTGGCCATGAAGAGTTTCATATTTGAGTTGTGTATCGGGAGTTTCGAAGCTGCAAAGGTGGCCGAGTCCGCGGGCGCCGACCAGGTTGAACTCTGCTCGGAGTTGTCCATTGGCGGCGTGACGCCCACCTTCGATCTGATGACCGGTGTCGTCAAGGCAGTGTCGATTCCCGTCCACGTGCTGATCCGGCCACGCGGCGGGGATTTTGTCTTCTCCGCAAGTGAGTTTGCCCAGATGCAACGACAGATTGAGCAGGCCCGGAAGGCCGGCGCAAAAGGCGTCGCCGTAGGAATTCTACACTCGAATGGTCGGGTAGATGTGGAGCGTAGCCGGGCACTGGTGGAGCAGGCGCGCCCTCTGGCCGTCACCTTTCATCGCGCCTTTGACGAGGCCGCGGATTTGACCGGAGCCCTGGAGGACGTGATTGAAACCGGGGCCGATAGCCTGCTGACCTCAGGAGGAGCCCCGGACGTATTGAGCGGCGCGGATTCAATCGCCCGCTTGTACAGGCAGGCCGGACGCCGCATTGAGATCATGGCTGGAGGTGGGCTGCAACTGGCCAACCTAGTCGAGGTCCTGCAGCGGTCAGGCGTCTCTTGCCTGCATGGATCCCTCACGCGCAAGGCCCCTGGACATCCATCCGCATTCGATCCGGCGTTGCTGGAGGCCGATCTTCGCGAGGCGCTACGGCTTGTGCGGCTCAATTCGGTGTCCAAGGGCTCATAGGCGAGCGGCTTGAATGCTGCCGCCAGAGTGAGAATTCACACCCTGATAATCTGAACGCCTTGACGCTCAAAGGGAGCGATGGCTTCGGCGGTAGCGCCAGTGTCTGTGATCAGGATGTGGATCTCGCTGGCCGGGCAGATGAAGGCAGGGCTGACGTTGCCAAGCTTGCTTGAATCGGCGGCAACAATCACTTTCTTTGCCTGCTTGAGCATCTTGCGGTAGACCAGGGCTTCATCGGCCTCCAGCGTCGTGGCTCCGCGCTCCCCATCCAGTCCGGTTACACTCAGGAAGACCTTATCCATGTACACGTTGTCGAGAAATGTCAACGCGGCATTCCCCGTGAGCGAAAAGGACCATGCCCAAGGAACCACGCCGCCGGTCAAATAGGTGCGGATGCCGGGCTGATTGCACAGTTCCATTCCTATATTGATGGCATTGGTGACTACCTGAATTTTGTCCCGGTGGCGCAGGCTGCGCCCAATGTGGGTGGTCGTAGTTCCCGCAGTCAGTCCTACCGTATCCCCAGCCTGCACAAGTTCCGCCGCCGCCAGCCCGATTTGGCGTTTTTTGGCCGCATGCCTCTGTTCGCGGGCCAAGAACGAGCTGTCGTAGCGGAACGGCTCATAAAGCAGTGGCTCCACCAGCTCGGCGCCTCCGTGGGTGCGCCGGATCAGGCCTCGGTTTTCCAGACGAGCCAGATCGCGCCGGATGCTGGGCGCTGAGGAGCCGGCAACAGAGAGCAGTTCTTCAATGGTGGCGGTCCCAGTTTTGAGCAAGTACTTGATGATCTGCTCAGAGCGCCGATTGATCGAATTTGCCATATACATCAGATTCTACTCCGGCACTGGCCCAAACAAAGTAGCAAGTGTGGTACTTCTGTTGCGCAGAACATAAACATTTCGCCGTTTCGTCCATCTTTCTGATCATTTGATAGTAATATGATCGATAGAGCTTAGAGATTGCCCTGCTGAGACAGGCCGCCGGGGTTTGCAGATGCCCAGCTTTAACCACGAAATGTTGCGAGAGATCTACGAACAGCCAGAGGCGCTCCGCCGCACCTTGGCCCTTTACCTGGCGCAGGAGGGGCTCAAACCGGGGGTCGCCCGCCTGCTTGCTGGATGGTCTATTCCGCAAGGCGAGGTTCTCATTGCAGCCTCGGGGTCCAGCCGTCACAGCGGCTTGGCAGCAGAGATCCTCCTCGAGGACCTGTGCGGTCTAGCCGTGGATGTGGAATACGCCAGCGAATACAGCTGCCGCGGCGGCACGGACCGGCCTGACCAGCGGCGTCCCAGCGTGCTGGTTCTCTCGCAATCGGGCGAGACCTCCGACACGTTGGCGGCCTTGCGGGAGGCAGCGCGGCGCGGGCAAAAGACCCTGTCCATCACCAACGCTGCCGGATCGACCATGGCACGCGAGGCCACCGTGTCCATGCCACTGGCTGCCGGCGTGGAACTGGCTATTCCGGCCACCAAGAGCTTTACCTGTCAGTTGGCCGCGTTGTACGTTCTGGCCCTTTACGAGGGTGTGCGTCTGGGGCGAATCGATCAGCCAGGGCTGAAGCTGCACATCGAGAATATGCGCGCTCAGAGCGGTGCCATCGAGGCCCAGCTCGACGGTTGGCGGGCGCAGATGGCCGCTCTCGCGCACAAATACGCCTCTGCCTCCACATTCCTCTACCTCGCCCGAGGCATTCACTACGCCATAGCGCGGGAAGGTGCGCTGAAGTTGAAGGAAGCTTCCTACGTTCATGCCGAGGGCTACCCAGCGGGCGAACTGAAGCACGGCCCCAATGCCCTGGTCAGCGACCGCGTGCCTCTGGTGGTACTGGCCACCGTGGACCTGGATCTGGAAGCCTCGATCTTGCGCTACGAGCGCACGCTGCAACTGCTCCAGGAGATGAAGATCCAGGGGGCCAGGGTCATAGCCATCGGCAATGCTGGCGACACGCACGTGGAGAGGCTCGTTGGCGACTTCGTTCCGGTGCGGCCGGCACCGGAATACCTGCTGCCCATTTCCGAGGTCGTGCCACTGCAACTATTTGCCTATTTCATGGCTCTGGAGCACGGGGTCGATGTCGATCGGCCCAGAAACCTTTCCAAAGCGGTTGTCGATCGCGGGCCTGCTGCATAAGAGGGCGCAAGCGCATTCATGAAAGACCTTTCCATCCGCGCAATCCAATCCAGAAAAGAGGAGTTCCATGACCGCAACTAGCTCTATCGGCATGGAGCGTTCGATCCACCGCCATCCCGCCACGTGGGTGCCGACGCTCTATTTTGCCGAAGGGCTCCCCTTTTACGCGGTCAACTATATGGCCCTTTTCCTTTACCAGGACATGGGCGTAAAGAACGCCGTGACCACGCTGGTCATCAGCCTGCTGGCTTGGCCCTGGACCCTGAAGCCGGTCTGGAGCCCGATGCTGGAGATGTACAAGACCAAGAAGTACTTTGTGCTTCTAACCGAGCTGATCGGCGGGCTCAGTCTGGTCTTGATCGCGCTGTCTTTGAACATGCCGGGATACTTCCGGTACTCGGTTGCCATCTTTGCCCTGCTCGGTTTCTGTTCCGCTACGCACGATATCGCCGCGGATGGAATTTACATTGCCGCTCTCTCCACCAAAGAGCAGGCCGCCTATGTCGGATGGCAGGGCGGTTTCTACAATTTGGCGCGCATCTTCGCCGTCGGCGGCCTGCTTTGGATGGTCGGCGTCCTGGGCGAGCGATTTGCCTTGGCGCACACTGCGGCGCCGGTCGTGCGCGCATGGATGGTCATCTTTGGATCGGTTGGCCTGGTGCTGGTAGCGCTGAGCCTCTATCACGCCCATAGCCTCCCCACCGGCGGAGACGAAAGAAAATCCGAAACCCTGCGTGAGATGGCCGCAACCTTCAAGGACGTTCTCGTCACGTTTTTCAAAAAGCAGAATATCTTCCTGCTGCTCGTCTTCATCTTTCTCTATCGTGCCGGTGAAGGCCAGGTCATCAAGGTCGGTCCGCTCTTTCTGCGCGGACTGCGCGCCAGTGGCGGCCTCGGGCTGAGTTCCGAGAGAGTGGGAGCGATCTACGGAGTCTTCGGCAGCGGCGCTTTCATTCTCGGCAGCGTGCTGGGAGGATACTTCGTCGCCCGGCTGGGTTTGAAGCGCTCGCTGCCGTGGCTCATCCTCATTTTGAATTTGCCTATGGTGGCCTATTGGTACCTGAGTGTTGCGCTACCTGAGAATCCCGTCCTCGTTACCGCCGCCATGAGCGCCGAAATGTTCGGTTACGGCTTCGGATTTGTCGGAGTAATTCTGTTGATGATGCAGGAGATCGCGCCGGGAAAATACCAGACTGCCCACTACGCCTTTGCAAACTCGCTGATGAATCTCGGCGTGATCCTCCCGGGAGCCGCGAGCGGATGGATCCAATCCCGACTTGGCTACACACACTTCTTCATCTGGGTGATCGTCGCGGCGCTGCCCGCACTGGCGCTATCGCGATTCATCCCAATCCGGGGAAGTCGCACCGATGCGCAACTGGCCGCCGAGGCCCAAAGATAATCCATTGCAGACTTCAAACGGAGGAATTGCCGTGCCCAACATGTTAGAAACCGAAGCCCCCGGCTCTACAACGATCAAGGCCAGTGCCGGGTTGAAGGCGGTCATCCTGGCGGCAGGCAAGGACGCCATCACTGCCGATGGCCAGCCGTTGGTACTGCAAACACTGGGAGAGCGCAGCATCCTCGAGTGTGTCGTGCAGAACGCCCTGCGCATCGTCGGGCCCGAGGATATCTATGTCGTAGTCGGCCTGCACCAGGAGGAGGTGCGCTCCCAGCTTGGTCCGACCTTCAACTACGTGGTTCAGCAGCAGCCACTGGGCACCGGGCACGCGGTGCTGCAAGTCTCCAGACTATTGAGACGGTTCCCCGGCAACCTGCTCATCCTCTATGGGGACACGCCCCTATTCCGCCCCGGATCGATCCGCGGACTGCTCAATCGCCACCAACTGCGCGGGGCCGATCTCACGCTGCTGACCGCGAACGTAACTCGCGCACTGCCTTACGGGCACATCGTTCGCGATGCCGCGGGCCAGATCGCCGACATCGTTGAAGACACCGAGGCCTCGCCTGAAGTTCGTCGGATTCACGAGTTGAACGTCGGCGCGTACGTCGTCAATGCCGCCGTGATTACGAATGCGCTCGAAAGCCTCACCCCTTCGCCGCGCGATGGCGAATTCCGCTTGACCGACTGCGTCGACCAGCTCATCCGGGCCGGTCTGCGCGTCGCCAATTATCAGATCTACGATCAGGACGAGGTACAGGGCATCAACACCGCGCAGGATTTGGAGAGTGCCGAGTTCATCCTGCAGAAACGCCTCTTTCGCCCCCACCGCGAGGAAGAGCAGAACATTGTTGCATTCGGAACCGGCGGATGGCGCGCCATCATTGGCGAAGGTTTTACCATGCACAATGTCCGCCGTTTGAGCCAGGCATTGTGCAACGAGATCACCCGGCGCAACCGCGAAAAGCAAGGAGTGGTCATTGGATACGACCGGCGCTTTCTCTCAAAGCAAGCCGCCGAGGCATCCTCCGAGGTTTTTGCCGGCAATAACATCCCTGCCATCCTGCTCAAAGAAGACGCGCCAACGCCGCTGATCACCTATGCCACAGCCGTTGAGAATGCCGCCTATGGCCTCGTCTTTACTGCCAGTCATAACCCGCCGGAATGGAACGGCCTCAAGGTCTTTCGCAGCGACGGTTCGCTCCTGCTCGACGATGAAACCCGCCAGATCGAGGCGGAGACCAACGCACTCACTCCGGACGACGTCATCAAGCTCGAACTCGATATCGCGCTCGAAGCCGGCGTCGTTGTGCACAAGGATTACACCAATCCCTACGTCGATGCCGTGGAGGCTCTCATCGACTTGGATGCTATTCGCGAAGCATCGCTCAAGGTAATCGTCGATCCCATGTATGGCGTGGGCCAACTCACGCTTGGCACTGTATTGACTGAAGCCCGCTGCCGCGTCACCTTCATCCACGAGCGCCACAACCCCCTGTTCGGCGGCCGCTCCCCGGCTCCGAGTCTTGAAGGGCTGCACATGCTCAGTTCGCAGATGGAAGAGGATAGCTTCAACGTAGGCCTGGCCATGGATGGCGATGCCGACCGCATCGCGATTCTGGATGAGCGCGGACGATACATCTCAGTCAACGACCTTTTGCTGTTGCTCTACTGGTATCTGCACGAAGTGCGCGGAGAGCGCGGCGGCGTGGTGCGCAATCTGGCTACTACGCACCTGCTCGACCGGCTAGCCCGCCACATGGGCGAGAGCTGTTACGAAGTCCCGGTCGGATTCAAGCATATTGTCAATGTGATGCAGCAGCACAACGCGCTCCTGGGCGGCGAATCGTCGGGCGGGCTCACGATTCGCGGCCATATCCTCGGAAAGGACGGCATCTTCGCATCCGCGCTGGTGGTCGAGATGCTGGCCCGGACCGGCCAGAAGATCTCCGAATTGCGCGACCGTGTCTATGCCATCACCGGCCCGCTGTATGACCTGGAAGAAGCCGTGCCGGCGACTCCCGAGATGCGCATTGAGGTTCCCCGCCGCCTGAGCCTTGCGCCCACCAGCCACATTGGCCCCTATCCGGTGACCCGCATTTCGCATAACGATGGCGCGAAGCTCTTCCTCGAAAACGACAATTGGGCCCTGCTCCGCTTTTCAGGCACCGAACCTGTGCTCAGGCTCTCCGTCCAGGCCGACACTGAACTGAAAGCCAGCGAGATGATCGAGTGGCTCCGCCAGTTTGTGACGGCGGAAAAGTAGAAGCTTGCCCCACTGCTGTTGAGAGCAATTCTTGCTGGAGGTAACTCGTGCGCTACGGCTATTTCGATGACCAGAACCGGGAGTATGTGATCGACCGGGTTGACGTACCCGTTTCCTGGACCAACTATCTCGGCCTAAAGGACATGTGCACTGTGATTTCGCACAATGCGGGCGGCTATTCGTTTTTCAAGAATGCCGAGCACCACCGCATCACCCGCTTTCGCGCCAACAGCGTTCCGCTCGACCGCCCTGGACACTATGTCTATCTTCGCGACGACGATACGGGGGAGTTTTGGTCCATCTCCTGGCAGCCGGTGGGTAAGCCTCTCGATCAAGCTCGATACGAATGCCGCCACGGACTTTCCTACTCCAGATTCTCCTGCGACTATCAGGACCTCCATGCCGAGCAGACTCTTTTCGTTCCCCTCAACGATGACGTCGAGTTGTGGAGTGTAAAGATCGCGAATGCGGGCGCCAGGCCGCGCCGTCTGAGTGTCTTCGCTTATGTCGAGTTCTCATTCCATCACATCGAGATCGACAATCAGAACCTGCAAATGAGCCTCTACGCCAGTGGCACGACTTATTGCGAAGGAGTCATTGAGTATGACTTCTTCTACGAACCCTCGACCTTTCACTACTTCACCGGCAGCTTCGAACCCGACAGTTTCGACACCATGCGGGACAGCTTCCTCGGCGCCTACCGGTCCGAATCCAATCCGCTCGCCGTCGAACAAGGAAAGTGCACTGGCGGCGCGGAGCTGGGCGGCAATCATTGCGGTGCATTGCAGAAGAAGATTGAGCTCGCACCCGGAGAAGAATCGCGTCTTGTCTTCATGCTGGGCGTGGGCTCCAGCGCAAAAGGGAAAGAGATTCGAGCCAAGTACTCGATCCCAGCCAATGTCGATCACGAATTCGCCGCCCTGAAGGCTTATTGGCAAAGGAAGCTCTCTGTTCTGCAATGCAAGACTCCGCACAGCGGACTGGACACCATGGTCAACATCTGGACGCTCTATCAGGCGGAGACCTGCGTGGTCTGGTCGCGCTTTGCGTCCTTCATTGAAGTCGGCGGCCGTACCGGCCTGGGCTTCCGCGATACCTCTCAGGACGTCCTGAGCGTGGTGCATACCAACCCCGCAAAGTGCCGTCAGCGCATCGTTGAATTACTCAAAGCGCAAGTCTGCCAGGGATACGGCTTGCACCTCTTCGATCCCGATTGGTTCGATCCGGAGAAATGCAAAGAGCCGGAATTCAAATCGCCCACCATCGCTCACGCGCCCGATCGCAAGACAATGATTCATGGAATCGACCACGCTTGTTCCGACGATGCGCTCTGGATCGTCGTGACCACATGCGAATATGTCAAGGAGACCGGCGATCTTGCCCTCTTCGATCAGGTGATCCCCTTTGCCGATGAGGGGCAAGCCACAGTCTATGAGCACCTCAAGCGCGCGCTGGACTTCTCAGCAGAACAAGTGGGCCCGACCGGCATCTGCAAGGGTCTGAGAGCCGACTGGAACGATTGCCTCAACCTCGGCGGCGGTGAAAGCGCAATGGTTTCCTTCCTCCACCATTGGGCGTTGCGCGCATTTGTCGATGCGGCCCAATTTCTTGGACGCCACGAAGATGCCGGCACCTATAACGCTCTCGCGGAAAAGGTGCGCGCTGCTTGCGAAAAGGAATTGTGGGACGGCGAGTGGTATCTTCGCGGCCTGGCAGCCAAGGGCCTGAAGGTCGGATCCCATGAGTGCGACGAAGGAAAGATCTTCATCGAAAGCAATACCTGGGCTGTGGTTTCGGATGCAGCTTCTCCGCAGCGTGGCAGGTCTGCAATGGATGCCGTGGATAGGTTCCTGTTTTCCAAATTTGGCATCCATCTGGTGTGGCCGGCCTTTTCCAAGCCGAATGACGACATTGGCTTTATCGGGCGCGTCTACAAGGGGGTCAAGGAAAATGCCGCCATCTTCAGTCATCCCAATCCCTGGGCCGTCATCGCCGAGTGCAAGCTTGGGCGCGGCGGTCGCGCCATGAAGTTCTATGATTCCATGCTCCCCTGCAATCAGAACGACCAAATTGAGATTCGCGAAGCCGAGCCGTACTCCTACTGCCAGTTCATCATGGGCAAGGACCACACGGCATTCGGGCGGGCGCGCCATCCATGGCTCACCGGCAGCGCCGGCTGGAACTACACGGCTGTCACTCGCTGGGTTCTTGGGATTCGCATGCAATTCGATGGATTGATCGTAGATCCTTGCATCCCCGCCAATTGGAAGGAGTTCTCTGTCACACGTCAATGGCGTGGAGCCGTCTTCAATATCTTCGTCAAGAACCCGCATGGGGTTGAAAAGGGCGTTGTTGCCATTACCCTCAACGGAGAACGGGTTGAGGAACCAATCAAGCCGCAAACCGCCGGTTCGGTGAATCGGATTGAAGTCACGATGGGCTAGGCGGCCCGCTGGCTTACCGGCAAAGCTGCATTCTTTGCTCGATGCGCCTCGACCGTTCCATCTGCGGTTGTGGCGAACCTGTAGGGGAATTTCACTATGTTGCCGATTCGGCGTCGAAGGAATACTGCTCCATCAAGTCGTAGTCCTGAGAAGAGCGAAGCGAGGCCAATGGACCCGCGGTTGCTTTCCTCTTCCCCATCGCAGTTCAATTGTGCGAGGTCAATAAGAGCCCCGAGGACAAGCCGCTGGCTGCCTTGCCTGCTGGGCCTCTTGGTGGTAGCACAATGTCTCTCTCCGTCGTTTGGGCAACAGCGCCATCGGGAGAAGATCTTCGCCGGATGGTTCGAGGAATGGGGCAATCAATACAGTGGCTACAGTGTCGCGGCCTTACAAAACAACGGCGTCGCCGATCGTCTTTCTCATCTGATCTACGCTTTTGCCAGCGTTTCCGCGCCGCCCGCGCCTGTTTGCGCCATTGCCGATCCTGTTGCCGCGTATCGGGATTCGCACGCCCCAAGTGTGAGCGGCCAGCCCTATGCCGCCCCGCTGTATGGAAACTTCGCAGCGCTTCAACAGCTAAAGCAGCTTCATCCTCATCTGAATGTGCTGATCTCTTTGGGCGGAGCGGCGGCGGATGTTACTGCCTTTCAGACAGCAGCCGCCAGCCCTCAAGGGCGCGCCAGGCTTGCCTCTTCGTGCATCGACATGTTTATCCGGGGCAACATCGCTCCTGGCGTAAGTGCTCCCGGCCTCTTCGACGGCCTGCATATCGACTGGGAGTTCCCCACGGCAACTGACAAGCAGAACTTCACCGCCCTTCTGAAAGAGTTCCGGGCGCAGCTCGATGCACTGTCGAAAGAGACAGGCAAGCATTACCTTCTGTCGTTCGAATCTCCCGCCGGCCCCAAGAACTATGGCAACATCGATCTGAAGGCCGCCGCCGCTCAGGCAGACTTTCTGACTATCGACGGATACGACTATGCGGGAAGTTGGGACAAGCAAACCAATGAGGCATCCCCGCTCTTCGAATCCGCCGGCAATCCCCTGCTTGCCCAGGCCTTCAGCATCGATGAGACCGTTAAGGCCTATCTCAAGGCTGGCGTGCCGCCAGCCAAATACACTATGGGAATTCCCCTCTATGCCGCTGGATGGACGGGGGTCCCCGGCGCGAATCACGGCTTGTATCAGACCGCTGCGAACCTCTCTCCAGTTCTCCTTGCGGATGGGTCCGGGCTGTGTGTCAATCCGAGCAAGACCTCTCCGTCGCCAGGCTGCGATCCTATCTTGACGCCGGGGCTTCTGGCCTATTCGACCGTCGAGAACTTGGTTGACAAGAATGGTTACACTGCCTGGTACGACGCACTCAGAGTCGGCGCTACGCTCTACAACCCACTCACTGGGACCTTTTATTCCTACGACAGCCCGATGTCGGCAGCTGTGAAGACGGCTTACATCAAGAGGAACAACCTTGGAGGCGCCTACGTTTGGGCTCTCAATTACGATGACAGCACCGGGTCCCTGACGAAAGAGATTGCCGCGGGACTGAACTAATCGATATCCAGGCGCGAACATCCACTGGCATCATTCCCGGCCGGCTGTCGGCTTGATCTTTTTGCGGAGAGAAGGCTAAGGCGGGTATTGATCGCCATCGAAAGTCTGGCACCGCTGATGCGCTTGCCATTCAATCTCTTGCTGAACCGCGCCCTCCAGACGAACCCCGTGGCCCGATGCACCCGCTTGATGCTACCCTGTTGGTAACGTGGCAGTCTCCATTTCATCCCGTTCGACCTTTCATCACTCAAAAGAGTCCCCGTATCTTCCGGTGAGGTAGAGTGAGGCTGAAGGTGCTGTCATTACGGCAACTTATTGATTCTAAACGTGGCCCCGTAGCTCAGGTGGATAGAGCAGCAGTTTCCTAAACTGCGTGTCGGAAGTTCGAGTCTTCCCGGGGTCACCACCTCATCCTTTTTGTGCTTGCCTTTTGAGCTTCCCACCTGAGCCACCAAAGCGGCGCCTCCCAAAGCTCACCGAGTGGCTTCGAATGATCCTCACTCCCTGCCAAATTCCCTGCCAAACCGCTAATCGTTCCCTGTGCCCGGGCCAACCGTTCTGAACGCCCCCAGCCGCCGCCCGTTGAAATTGGCCTCTCGCAAGCCCACTCGCTTCCTACTGCCTGCTCGATGCCTGAAATGGGCGGCGGCATTCGCTGAAGCACTCACTATGGCAAATGAAACACTTCCGTCATCATGGGGAAGCGTTCACCTTCTCGCAGTTCCTCTGCAGGCATGAACAACGGCGCCATTGTCTCTTGCCAGCGCTTGTCTACTGGATTGTTTTCGATCTGCCGCCAGGCATCTTCAAAGTCCGTTGCTCTGAGAGTGAGAATGAGCAATTCATCTCTCCGGAATATGGAGTAGTCGCTGATGCCGGCGCTCTTGAGCATTGCCAGCATCTCCGGCCACACCTCGCGGTGGGCCTTCTCGTACGCGTCTGCAGCACCCGGCCTCAGACGCAAAATGAATGCAAACCGCTTCAACGGCTCGCCGGTACTGCAATGGCCGTTCGGATCTGTTGTCACTAGTCCACCACCGTTAAGTCAAAAGGATTTAGAAGAAAATTGCACTGCACCGTCCTCATTCCGCAACCCAGGCTCACTTGCCCTCGAGCCGGAGCACTGACTGAGACCTTTGCTGGCCAACATGCGGCCTGGCCTCGCTCCTGCCACGCCAGCCCCACATCGAAGAGACGTGTGGGATTGGGCGCACTCGGCGTTTTTTACCATGGGCGAATTGCCGTATCTTCACTGCTCATCGCACACGCTCCATTACACCGTTGCAGAAAGCCGGCCGGGGCGGTATTTGACCGTCGCCAAGGTATACCACGTATGGAGTGTCTTTTGCAATAGTTTCTGTATTGACATTATCCGCGCTACACTTGACTCGTTCTTTGGGGGCTTACTCCCAAACCTCAGGACGGGTACACTAAAGGTTATGGCGGAGATTCAGCGCAGGAAAACACCTACAGTCAAAATCGGCCACGTTCGCGTAGGCTGGGAGGTTCCGGTCGTCGTGCAGTCGATGACCAACACCGACACGGCGGACATTGCCGGCACCGTTGAGCAGGTCGCTGCTCTGGCCCTGGCGGGCTCTGAGATTGTCCGCGTCACAGTCAACAACGATGAAGCCGCGGCGGCGGTTCCTCAGATCGTCGAGGCCCTCGACAAGCGTGGTCTGCGCGTCCCCATCGTGGGCGACTTCCACTACAACGGCCATCTGCTGCTCAAGAAGTTCCCTGCGATCGCGCGCGCGCTCGCCAAGTACCGCATCAATCCCGGGAATGCCTCGATCGGCAAAAAGGATAACGACAACTTCCAGGTCATGATCGAGTGCGCCATTGAGAATCGGAAGCCGGTCCGAATCGGCGTGAACTGGGGCTCGCTCGACCAGCAACTGCTGGCCCGCATGATGGACGCCAATAGCCGCCTGCCCGAGCCCCGGCCCGCCCGCGAAGTAATGATGGAAGCCATGGTGGTCAGCGCGCTTGATTCCGCCAAAGCCGCTGAAAGCTACGGTCTCGCGCACGACCAGATCCTGCTGTCGGCCAAAGTCTCCGGCGTGCGCGACTTGATCGACGTCTACACCACCCTGGCTTCCCGCTGCGACTACCCGCTGCACCTCGGCCTGACCGAGGCCGGCATGGGCGCCAAGGGCCTGATCGCCTCCGCGGCCGGTCTGGCCCCGCTGCTGCTGGCCGGCATTGGCGACACCATCCGCGTCAGTCTGACCCCCAAGCCCGGCGGCGACCGTACCGAGGAGGTGCTGGCCGCGCAACAGGTTCTGCAATCGCTCGGCATTCGCAGCTTCATGCCCCAGGTCACCAGTTGCCCCGGCTGCGGACGTACGACCAGCACCTATTTCCAGGAGTTGGCCGAGCAGATCCAGAGTTACTTGCGCGCCTCCATGCCCGAATGGCGCAAGCAGTACCCCGGCGTCGAGGAGCTGAAATTGGCGGTCATGGGATGCGTGGTCAATGGCCCTGGCGAAAGCAAGCACGCCAACCTGGGCATCAGCCTCCCCGGCACATTCGAAGAACCCAAAGCCCCGGTCTATGTAGACGGCAAGCTCTACACCACCCTCAAGGGCGACACCATCGTGGCCGAGTTCAAGCAGATCCTCGACAACTACGTGCAGAGCCACTATGGCCAGGGTACAAGAAGCGGCGAACTGGTGGGAACCAAATAGATTCCTCCGACTACACGGAAGAGCAGCGTACAATCGCTTGCCATGAAGGCTACCGCTTGCATTGTTGCCCTGGCAGCGATTCTCGTTGTGTGTCAGGTCGCTCCCGGACAGGCACCCGCCAGTGCAGCGCAGACCCCTTACGAGATCCGAGTTTCGCCTGAAGTTGCCGAGAAGCTCCTCATCCACAAAGCCGATATCATTTGCCCGCGTGTGGCAATGCCAGCTCGGGTCATGGCTACCGTCGTCGTGGCCGTCCAGATTGGGCGGAACGGTGTGGTCTTGTATTCCAAGGTTGTTTCAGGACCTGCGATGTTGCGTAGGCCTGTCCTTGATGCAGTTCGAAAGTACAAGTACAAGCCCTATCTCCTCAACGGCAAAGCGGTCGAAGTGGAAACAACGGTTTCGGTTACCATGGACAGCTTCCGAGATTGTCATTTCAACTGAGTTCCCAGTGCAGCGGCCTCGCCTGTGAAGCCCGGAAGTCCATCCAACTGCGATCCGCAAGGCTCAGGGTGTCATTGTCGCGAGGAACGGATTCTCAATCAGCACGCCATCCGCAACCTGCCCGAACTGCAAATCCTCGGTCAACAGTCTTGTGCATCCGGCCTCGGCGGCATCGGCTACGACATGTCCATCCCAAATCGAGAGCCCATACCTTCTGCTGATCCCCATGGCACGTTCGTGTGCCGCGATGATCATCGGTTGGGGGTTCGGGCAGAGAATCGCGACGTTCCTGATTGCTTCTTCAACCTCTGCCGGCCATGCCAGGCTTCGCCGTTGGGATAGAATTTCAGCGAATGCACACACCCAATTCTACACGATCCATAAGCCGCAGGCAGCTCATTTGCGGAACAGCCGCTGCCGTGCCCTTGCTGCAAATGCCCGGTTTTGCTGCTCCGGCAACCGCCCCAAGCGTCTCCGTCGATCTGTTTCGCCAGCCCGATTCCCTGCGCGTCTTTCTTGGCAATGCCGAGGACACCGCGCACGGATGCGAGCGCAGCGGAGACTCCTGGTCCGCACCCGGCGTCGATGTTGCCTATACGGCGCGTGAAAGCAAAGGGACGGTGGTTCTTCATGCGCCCGGAGTCCCGATTCGCCGGCTCCATCTGCGTTGGAATGACCGGTTGAGCAACGAAATCGTTGTCCTGGGCGACGCCTGGGAACGAAGCTACGGCGATCTGGCCTGGCTCCCCATCCAGCCGGAACGGGCGCTTCCCTGGTATTGCCTGCTCCACGCAGACAACTCGACGTTTGGCATGGGCGTGGCAACCGGAGCTTCGGCGTTTGCCTTTTGGCAGGTTGACACCGCAGGCATATCTCTATGGCTCGACGTGAGGAATGGCGGAAACGGCGTCCTTCTGCAGAATCGCACGCTCACCCTGGCCACCGTAGTGACCGTCCACAGCGATTCCGATGAAAGCGCTTACGAAACGACGCGGAAGCTGTGCCGCCGCATGGTTGCCGCTTCCAGTGCGGCCAAGGCTGATCGCAAGAGCTTGGCGGCTCCGCTCTTTGGATGCAACGACTGGTACTACGCCTACGGTCAGAACACGGCTGAGGGAATTCTGCGCGATGCCGATCTGGTGCGGGAATTGTCGCCCTCTGGCTCGGTCAGGCCATTTTCGGTCATCGACGATGGTTATCAGGATAAGGCACGATTCCCCGATATGCACATACTCGCGGCCGAGATTCGAAAGAGGGATGTCAACCCTGGAATCTGGGTTCGTCCTTTGCGCGCTTCTTCCTCCACAAAGCAGTCTCTGCTACTGCCCGCAAGCCGCTACGGGCAACATCGGGAAAGGGCCGGGGAGCTTGCATTCGATCCGACCGTCCCCGAATCTCGCAACGCAGTGCTGGACGTCTTTCGCGAGGCTATATCCTGGGGATACGAACTCATCAAGCACGACTTCACGACCTATGAGTTGCTGGGCCAGTGGGGGAACGAGATGGGCCCATCGCCGACGGTGGATGGCTGGAGCTTTCAGGACCGCGGCAAGACCAATGCGGAGATCGTCACCGAGCTTTACCGTGACATTCGCGCTACAGTGGGCGAAACCCGCATTGTGATCGGTTGTAACACCGTTGGACACCTTTCGGCCGGCATCTTCGATGGGAGTCGAACGGGAGACGACGTGAGTGGACGCAACTGGGAACGCACCCGCCGGATGGGGGTCAACACGCTTGGCTTCCGTCTGCCTCAAAACGGCATCTTCTTTGCAACCGATGCAGACTGCGTTCCGATTACCCGTGAGATCCCGTGGACGCTTACGGAGCAGTGGCTTCGAGCCGTGGCTGAAAGTGGCTCCATCCTGCTCATCTCACCGCAGCCAGGAGCCATCGGGAATGAGCAAAAACAGGCAATTCGCGCGGCCTTCTCGCTGTGCGCAAGCAACCGCCCACCCAGCATACCGGCGGATTGGATCCATACCCGGACCCCCTCAAACTGGACATCGGAATCCAGCCATCGGGATTACCAGTGGCTTTCGCCGGACGGAGCAAGTCCCTTCGGCATCTAACCGCAAGTGACGGCGTGAGGATGCGCCAGCCGAACCAATTCACCGTTTGATACGTTCGGCTGGCATTCAAGTTTTTGCCGCTTCACTTCCCTTCCTACCCATTTCGCGCTAAGATTCCCGCAATCTTCCATGGAGATTTCCCATGCTCCTGCGCCGACTGCGCTGGCTCTTGATTTTGGTCGCCTGCACGCAGGTGTTTGCCCTGGCTGCCACACAGAAGCCCTGCCTCACCGCCGATGAAGCCTCAAAGCTCGTCAACAAGGATGTCTGCATCAGCGCGCACATTTATGACGTTGTCGAGTTGCCTGACGGGACGCGCTTCCTGGACGTATGCACCCCTGACACCCCGGACGACAGGTGCCGCTTCACCATCGTAAGCCTGAGGGAGGACCGCGACGAGGTCGGCGAACTGCGCAAATATCGTGACATGGATGTACATGTCAGAGGAATCGTCCGCCCCATGCATGGACGCGCCGGGATGGTACTGAGTCATGCGCGCCAATTCTACGGCGGACCACCCAAATTCAAGCCCAACCCGAGGCTGGTGCACGGCTTCAGTGCCGAGGAGGGGCGGCCGGCCATCAACGACCCCAACCTCCGCTCACAGGGCGGGCGTCGCGCCTTCATGAATACACACGATCAGGAGACCCGGCCGGCAAAATAGCTGTTCGCTCACATCTCTCGCAAACAGCATCAACGAATTTGTAGCGCTGGCCTCCTGGCCGGCAGTGGAATACCGCCCGCTCAAACGAGAACAACAGCTAAGAGCTAACAGCTCGCCCAAAGCTCCGAGCGGCACTGCTCCGCCGGAATCAGGCAGGCTCTTCCAGGGGCGGCGCAAACCGCGCCCCGAACCCGAGAAACCCGCAGGAAATCACCAGCATGATAAGGGTGACTCCCAAGCCGAGCCGGAGGTTGGTGCGATCTGAAATGGCGCCAATGATCTGCGGCGAAAAGGTATCGCCAAAGAAGTGGATGAAGAACAGGTTGAGTCCAATGGCCGTGGCGCGAACCGGCGCCGTGACTGAGTTCACAATGGCAGCGTTGAGCGGGCCGGTGTTCAGGAAGAGGAAAAACTCGGCGGCAAACAGCGTCGGAATGGCCCAAGCGGGGGGCCCGAAGAAAACGAGCGCGCCGCACGGAAGCGTCAGCGCGACGCTCCAGAATGACAGCAAATAGAGCGCGCGGTGATTTGTACGCAGCCAGCGCTGGGCCACCCAGCCGCCCACCAAAGTCCCGGCGATGCCGTCGATCACTGTGATTCCGCCCACCACCATGCTTGCGTTGCCGACCGAAAGCCCGGCGGAACGGTGCAGGAAGGTGGGGACCCACGCCGAAATGCCACCCATCACGAAAGTGAGCGTGGCCAGACCCAGAGTAGCGGTGAGATAAGCAGGATTGGTGAAGAGTCCCAAAAACGTAGTGCGGTCGGTGGTTTGCTTGATATGGTCGCTGGCGCCGCGAACCGGCTCTTTGCCAATCCAGCCATACAGGGCCGCAATCAAGAGTCCGGGGATAGCACAGAGGAAAAAGGGGGCGCGCCAACCCCACAGAGAGCCAAGTTCCCCGCCCGCCACGTAGCCCAGAGCCGCGCCCACGGGAATGGCCAGGTAAAAGATGGACAGGATGCGATTGCGGTCTCGTTCCGGATAAAAATCCGCCAGCAGAGCCGGGGCGAAGATGCTGAACGTAGCCTCGCCCACACCCACCAGGGCGTGGCGGATGTAGAGCGTCTGGTAGTCGTGGACCCAGACGGTTGCTAGTGTGGCCAGACTCCACAGAATCGCGCCGAAGATGATGATGGATTTGCGCGAGGAACGGCCGGAACTCCGCGCTTTCGCAGGCACCAGCCTCAGATAGAGAATCAACACAACAACCGCCAGCGCGCCGAAGCCGACCAGGGAGATCCAATGGCCGAGGAAGGCCTCCCGGGCCAGCCCGATCAACACGGCGCCCACGACGGCCAGTTGTTTTCCATTCAAGCGATCTCCCAGCCATCCACTCAGGGGCGCCGCGATCATGTAGAAAACAAACAGCGCGGTAGTCAGCGCGCCCATCTGCTGATCGGTCGAATGAAACTCACGCTGAATCAGCGGCTGCGCGCCGGGCAGAATATAGCGGTCGATGAAGTTGAGCAGATTCAGGCAGAAGAGCAGCGCCAGTGTCACAACGGCAGGGCTGGGGCGAGGGCGCGCAGACTGGGAAGGGATGGTCAAGGGGGTCAATCTCGTATCGTACCGAGATTAGACACGAATATCACATCGAGCGGCAGGATGCCCATTGCAGTCGCTGAATCAGGCCGCAGGCCTCGGCCAACGCGCCTCGACGGTAGTGCCGATGCCGCCGCGGGGACGGAACTCGCCGCGCACCACGGCCCAGACCGGATCGCAGGCCTTCACCACGTCTTCCAACACCTGGTTGACGATGTTCTCCTGAAAAATGCCCAGGTTGCGGTAGCTGAAGAGGTACTCTTTCAGCGATTTCAGCTCCAGGCAGCGATCGCGGGGCATGTAGCGGATGGTCAGCAGGCCAAAATCGGGGAGACCGGTCTTGGGACAAACCGATGTCAGCTCCGGATCGTCGATCAGGATTTCGTACCCTGGGAACTGGTTTGGCCATGTTTCGATAGCGGGAAAGGGAAAATCGAGGCCAGCCTTTGCGTGTTCGTCTGTGTAGCGTGGTTCCAATGCCATGCCTTTATTGTACGGTGCCGCATATTGGCATGAAAGATGCATCCAGCCCCATTTTCCTGGTTCCTGGGGACACTGTTCCGACTCTTATATACTGACCATGGTTAATTGAATGACTCAAGAAAGAAACCCCTCGGACCGTGTACGCCTTTGGCTTTGGAGAGGCGCGGGCGTCGTGCTCGTCATCGTGTTTTTTACCGCGCGCTTCCTGTTGCGGGATCAGCTACCGGTGCGCGCGGTGCAAGCGTCGCATGTGCAGCTTTCCAGCACCGTGAGCACCAACGGCCACGTAGAGCCTGAAGCAAACTTTGAGGTCCACTGCCCCATTTCCACCACGGTCAAGGCCGTTTACGTCCAGCCTGGAGACAAAGTACCAGCGGGCAAGCTATTGATGGTGCTGGACGATCTCCAGGCGCGCGCCAGGCTGGCTTCCGCCGAGAGCGGTGTGCAAGCAGCGCGTGCTGCCGTGGAAGCTGCCACCCACAATGGAACCCAGCAGGAGCGTCAGATGGCCGCCGCCGATCTTGTCCGCGGAACGCTGGAACGAGACCAGGCACGCCGCGACCTGGATGCTCTCCTCAAGCTCAACTCCACCGGGGCGGCCTCGCAAGGCGAGGTGGCTGCGGCGCGCCAACGGCTTGAAACCGCCGAGGCCAGCCTCAAAGCATCGGATGAGAGCGCGCATAATCGTTACTCGTCCGCCGAGGTGGAGCGCGCACAGGCAGCTCTGGCTGAAGCGGAGGCGAATCGCGCGGCGGCGCGCCAGGTTCTCGGCCAGACCTCGGTTCATGCTCCCGTGGCCGGGACGGTCTACAGCGTCGGCACAAACCCATCTGAGTTTGTCGAAGAGGGCAAGCTGCTGCTGCAGCTCGCTGACCTACATCGGGAACGCATTCGCGCCTATTTTGACGAGCCGGAAATCGGCAAGCTCGAGGTTGGCCAGAAGATTCAAATCAAATGGGACGCCAAGCCGGGCCAAATATGGAACGGGCACATCGAACGCACCCCGGTTACAGTGTTCACCTTTGGCACGCGCAACGTGGGCGAAGTACTGGTTAAAATCGACGACTTCGATGGCGTGCTGCTGCCGGACACCAATGTGACCGTCACCGTGACTACTTCCAGCGAACCCAATGCCCTGACGATTCCCCGCGAAGCTCTTCATTCCGAGAACGGCAAGCCCTACGTTTACCGGTTGGTTGGCAACGAGTTGAAGAGAACCCAAGTCACCACCGGAACCATCAATCTGACACAGGTAGCCATTCTCTCCGGACTCAACGACGGCGATTGGGTGGCAACCGGAACAACCAGCGGACAGCCCTTGCAAGAGGGTGTGCCCATCAAGCGGGTACGGTGAGTCCGTTGCGCGCTACGCTCAAATTGCTACTGGCAACCGCCGTAGTCATGCCGTTGGTTGCCCAGTCTCCAAAGGAGCAGTTGGCACAGGCCAACGCGGCTCTGCAGGCAGGCGAGGCCGATCGGGCGCTTACCCTGCTTCGACCCCTGCTTCAATCTGGAACTGGGACCGCTGAGGCGCACAATCTGGCGTGCCGTGTGCGCTTTACATTGGAGCATTGGGACGCGGCCGTCAGGGAGTGTGAGCTCGCCGTTGCCGCGGACGGAAAAATCTCCGACGACCACTTGTGGCTGGGGCGCGCCTTGGGCGAAAAGGCCAGCCGAGCGTCGTTCTTGAGCGCTTATTCCCTGGGCAAGCGTGTACTGGCGGAGTTTCAAGAGGCCGTCCGATTGAATCCACGCAATGCCGAGGCTCTTTCGGATCTTGGCGAATACTACTATTCCGCGCCGGCAATCGTTGGCGGAGGCTATGGCAAAGCCGAAGGCGTGGCGGCTCAGTTGGACAAACTCGACGCCGCCCGCGCTCACGAGTTGCGGGGCCGTATCGCACTGGAACGCAAGGATTACGGCACGGCTGAGCGCGAGTTCAAACAAGCCATTGCAGTTGGCGCGCATCCAGCTTTCCAGTGGACAGGCCTGGCTGCTTTCTATCGCCACCAGCAGCGCTGGACCGAGATGGATTCGGCCATCCACAGTTGTATCGCCGCGGCGGAACACGACACCCGGGCAGGTGTCGCCCTCTTCGATGGTGCGTCCATCTTGATCGCGACCAATCGGGACCTGCCTTCAGCAGTCAGAATGATGGAAAACTATTTGGCCAGCGCCTCGAAAACAGAGGAAGCGCCAGCCTTCGTAGCCCACACACGGTTGGCACGCCTGAAACAGCAACTTGGCGACAGCGCCGGCGCAAAGCAGGAGCAGGCGGCGGCTCTCGCCATGGCGCATGAATACAAACCTGCTCAGGATTTGAAGCTCCAGGAAACCAGACATTGAACGGAAGGGTGCGTTTGAAGACGAGACAGAATTCGCAGCGGATTTGGCCGGTCATCCTCATGGGGATGATCGTGGCGGTCGCGCCTGCCCACCTTCCTGCGCAGGTTTCGCTGTCCACAGTCGTGGATTTGGCACAGAAGAACTCCGCCGCAGTCAGAATGGCCCAGGCCGACGTACTAAAGGCTCAGGCCGCTCTAGACCAGACCCGCGACGCATACATCCCGAATTTTGTGATCGGTTCGAACGTCGGCTATTCCTATGGATTTCCCACAGGTCAGCCCTCGGTGGGAAGCGCCACCATGCAATCGCTGGTTATGAGCTTCGCTCAGCGCCGGTATACGCAAGCAGCCCGCGCTGGCCTGGATGCCGCCAGCCTGAGCCGCAAAGATGCCCTGGAGCAGGCTGCCTTGGAGGCGTCTACCGCCTACATTGAACTCGATGCAGTTGCCTTCGATCTCGACCTCGTCCATCAGCAGGAGGGCTTCTCGGAGAGGCTGGTCAAGATCGAACAGGAACGCACCGAAGCGGGTGTCGATCCACTGAGCGATCTTCTGCAAGCCAGACTGACGGCTGCCCAACTAAAGCTGAAGCGAATGCACTTGGAAACCCGCTCCGCCGCCCTCGCCAAGCAACTTGCCGCCTTAAGTGGCTTGCCTTCCGGTTCAATCGTTCCGGACCACGCCAGCATTCCAGAAATTCCCGCTGTCACTGCCGATTCAGCTCCGCGCACCCTCCCAGGCATCGAGGCTGCGGGCGCTTTGGCGCGCTCAAAGGAACTCCAAGCCAAGGGCGATGACTTGTCGTGGCGCCGGCCTCAGATTGGCTTCGGGGCTGTCTACAACTACGACTCAAATGAGCTGAACAGCTACTCAACCTACTACAAGAACTTTACCCCCAACAATATAAGCTTTGGACTCCAGATCAGCATTCCGTTTTTTGACTTTGCACTCCGCGCCAAGGCCAGGGGAACTGCGGCAGAAGCTCTCCGCGCTACTGTAGAGTCCGAACAGGCAAGGCGTCAGAGTGAGATTCAGATCGCGGAACTTACCGGCAACCTGCGCGAGCTGGATGCTTTGGCTCAGATCGCCAGCCTCAAGCAGCAGATCGCCGATGAGCAGTTGAAGACGGTGCTCGCACAACTCGAAATGGGCAACGGCGCAAGCGGTGGGCCGGGCGCTCAGCCCCAACTCTCCCCTAAAGCTGAGCAACTGGCACGCATCGACGAACGTCAGAAGCTCCAGGACGCATTGGACGCAGGACTCGACCTGAGCAAGGCGCGGCTCACTCTGCTGCGCGCCCTCGGCCACATGGAAGACTGGCTGCACGAACTGCACGCAAAGTAGACCACGTACGCGGGAAAGCCCGAAAATCACCTGAATGTTAGAATGAAAGGGATGACTATGCCCCTGAAAACGCTTTTGCTGAACCCGCCCTCGTTCGAGAACTTTGACGGTGGC
>Ga0181520_10001730_pt1 | contig 43270 bp, 38 predicted proteins | sample PEATcosm2014_Bin_29_FD_132451 | JGI IMG/M metagenome (GOLD analysis project Ga0181520, IMG submission 132451) | Peatland microbial communities from MTU Mesocosm Facility, Houghton, MI, USA - PEATcosm2014_Bin02_30_metaG | ecosystem: Environmental > Terrestrial > Soil > Wetlands > Peat | place... | reverse complement strand
TTCGCTCAACAAGAAGCGCAAAACAAACAGCGCAACGAGAACCGCCTCCGCCACCAAGCCAGAAGACTCGGCTTCGAACTAACCATGATTCCGGCGGAGGTGTGAAGATGTTCCTTGGGAGAGATGGGAGACAATGAACCCAGGCCCGTGCCTCTCCGAATCCGCGATTGCGTCCTGCCCCATCTTTCGCTATTTTTGCAAACGCAGGGAATCCGTGAACTCGATGCGCGGGCTGTGCGGCAAGGGCTCGAAGCAGCTAAATCGAGCAAAATTGACCCGCCGGCAATGACTCCCGAACGCTTCTGTATGTGTCGTTGTATTCAGAGCAGGCCAGACTATCGGTACTATAATAAAACCGAAAACCCCAAGCCTCGAAATCGAGACTTGGGGTTTCTCAATTCATTCATTAGAAAAACCGGCTCAGCCCGCCTTTTCCAGCAAGCACAGCGACAGATCCCGCCGCTCGACCATGTCTTTGGTGATCTCCAGATCGCGGACTCTCTTGTTATTCGGCAGATGGAACATCAGGTCCAGCATCAGCTCTTCAAGGATCATGCGCAAGCCGCGCGCGCCCACCTTGCGAGCCAGCGCCTCGCGCGCCACCGCGCCGATCGCCTCCTGCGTAAAGTGCAGCCGCACATTCTCAAACTCGAACAATCTCTGGTACTGCTTGAGAATGGCATTGCGCGGCTTGGAGAGAATATCGATCAGCGCCGCCTCATCCAGTTCATCCAAAATTCCCATCACCGGCAGCCGGCCCACAAACTCCGGAATCAGCCCGTACTTGATCAGATCCTGCGGTTCGGTCTTGCGCAGCAACTCCGTATCGCGGTGCGAGCGGGTCGTCGCCGCATCCGCATCGGCGTCGATCGACTTGAAGCCCAGCGCCTTCTTGCCCACGCGCCGGCCCACCACGCGCTCCAGGCCCACAAAGGCCCCGCCGCAGATAAACAGAATATTGGTCGTATCGACGGCCGTGAACTCCTGGTGCGGATGCTTGCGTCCGCCCTGCGGCGGCACGTTGGCCACGGTGCCTTCCAGAATCTTCAAGAGCGCCTGCTGCACGCCCTCGCCGCTCACATCGCGGGTAATGGACGGGTTCTCATCCTTGCGCCCAATCTTGTCGATCTCGTCGATATAAATGATGCCCTGCTGTGCGCGGGTCACGTCGCCCTCGGCGGCTTGCAGCAGCTTGAGGATGATGTTCTCCACATCCTCGCCCACATAGCCAGCCTCGGTCAGCGTCGTTGCGTCCACGATCGCAAACGGCACATCGAGCATCTTGGCCAGCGTATGCGCCAGCAGCGTCTTGCCTGAGCCGGTGGGCCCGATCAGCAGAATATTGCTCTTGGTCAATTCCACTTCGTTGTTGCGCATCTTGTTCATCTGGATGCGCTTGTAATGGTTGTAAACAGCCACGGCCAGCTTCTTCTTGGTCTGATCCTGGCCGATCACAAAGTCATCAAGGAAACTCTTGACCTCTTGCGGCTTGGGCAGGTGGCCGGCGGCATTGGCCGGATGCGCCGCATCGCCCGTGCCGCGGTCGTCCTCAAGAATCGAGTTGCAGACGGCCACGCACTCATCGCAGATATAAGCGCGAGGGTAGTCGCTGGGTGAAGAGATCAGCTTGGCCACGGCGTCCTGTGATTTGTGGCAGAACGAGCAGCGCAGTGCTTCTTCCGGTCCCACGCGCGGTTTCATCGATGGAGCTCCCTTTGGACGATCTCTGTGGTCTTGGCTCGTTACGCTCGCGGCCGGTCGATAATCTCATCGACAATGCCGTATTCCTTGGCCTGTTCCGCGTTCATGATAAAGTCCCGCTCCACATCCCGTTCGATGCGATCCAGCGGCTGACCGGTATGCCGTGCAATCAGGTTGTTGGTAATCTCGCGAATGCGCAGAATCTCGCGCGCATGAATGTCGATGTCGGTGGCCTGGCCGCTCAGCCCGCCCATCGACGGCTGATGAATCAGAATGCGCGAGTTGGGCAGCGCAAACCGCTTGCCCTTGGCGCCGGCCAGCAGCAGAAACGCGCCCATGCTGGCAGCCTGACCAATGCAGATCGTCTCCACCTTGTTCTTGATGAACTGCATCGTGTCGTAGATCGCCAAGCCCGCGGTAATCGAGCCGCCGGGCGAGTTGATATAGAGATGAACGTCCTTATCCGGGTCTTCGCCAGAGAGAAAGAGCAGTTGCGCCACCACCAAATTGGCGATCTGATCGTCGATCGGCGTGCCCAGAAAGATAATGTTGTCGCGCAGCAGACGGGAGTAGATGTCGTAGGCGCGTTCGCCCCGGCTCGTCTGCTCAACCACCATGGGAACCAATGCCATTCGAGCGGTTCTCCGATTCAAGTGCTCTCAGCACTTTGTGAGAGATGGCATCTTCCTAAGAACAAGCCACCTGAAAGTTTCGTTTTCGGCCCACAGCCACCATATTCGCAGTGAACCTGATCTCTGTTTCTCAACCGGAAACTCATTCCCCCGGCCTTCATCGTCCAACCTGCCCTCTTGCTATCCTACGCGGGCAGCCGCTCATAAAGTGCGCTCGCGGTCTTCTCGCGCCGCAGTTGCTCCCGAATTCTACCCAGCCCGCCGTCGCCAGTCAATCGCGTCCGCAGGGCATCCAGCGGCTCGCCCGCCTGCAAGGCCGCTAGCTGCAATTCGCGGTCTAACTCCTCGTCGCTGACCTCGATCTTCTCCACTCCGGCGATCCGATCCAGCAAAAGATTCGTCTTAGCCTCGGCCAATGCGCCGTCCCGTTGTGCTGCACGTAGACGGCCAAAGTCCAATTTGCGCATCTGTTCGGTATTCATTCCCTGGGCGGCCAAGGCGCGCAAACCGCGCTCCAGACGGGTGTCAATCTGCTGCTGCACCAGCGACTCGGGGACCGCGAATGGGTAGCGCTCCGCCAATGCGGCAAAAAGCCGGTCCTTGGTCTCGCCCTCTACGCTGCGGCGCTTGCGGTTGGCCAGGTGGCCGCGAACCCGCTCCTGCAACTCCGCCAGATCATCGTACTGACCCAGTTCCTGAGCAAAATTGTCATCCAGCTCGGGCAGAATGCGCTTCTTGATCGCCTTGACTGCCACCTCGTAAGCCACGGTCTTGCCGGCCAGCTTGGGCTCGGCATAATCGGCCGGATAGATGACTTCGGCCTTCAACTCCTGGCCGGCTTTTGCGCCGCGCAGAACCGCTGAAAATGCCTCCACGGTATCCTTGCCGCCCACCTCGACCAGCGTATCTTCGCCGGCAATCGGCGCAGCATCCGCCTCGCCGTCAATCTGGCCTTTATAGGTGATCTCGGCCCAGTCGCCGTCCACAATGGCGCGCTCTTCCTCCACCGGCTCAATCACGGCGCGCGACTCGCGCAGTTGATCCAGTTCGCGCTGGAACTCCTCGTCGGTCACATCCACGGAAGGCTTGGCCACCGTGACCGTCTCATAACCGTCGATGGAAAAATCCGGGATGAATTCGAAGACCGCCTTCACGTGCAGCGGCTGGCCGTCCTCGACCGTCAACTCAGTCACGCGCGGCTCGCCCACCGGCCTTACGCCCAGATCGGCCACGGCCTTGTTGAAGCGCTCGGGCAGCAATCCATCCACCACATCTTTGCGAATGCCATCGGCAAAGCGCCGCCGGATCACCGTCTCCGGCACCTTGCCGGCGCGGAAGCCGGGAATCTTGGCGTACTTGCGATAATTGGCCGTCACCGTCCGATAGGCCTTCGAGACCTCTTCGACGGAAATATCCAGCACCAGTTCGCGCGTGCATTCGGGATTCAGAACCGGACCATGCTCGTGGTTATGCTCGTGACCTTCGTGCTCATGGCCTTCATGGCTGTGATCGTGGCCTTCATGATCGTGCGCCGCGTGATCGTTGACTTCCGCGGAGGCGTCCTTCGCCTCGGCCGATTCTGGTTGGGGGGTCTCTTCGACTGTGCCGCTAGAACTCAAGGTTTTGCCTTCCATGCGCATTGCGCGCCACACAAACTACAAGATTGGGATGCCAACTGCCAATTTCCGGCCAACTTCCGCGCCAAACCGGCGCTTGCAGCCGGATTAGACACAACCCATTCCGGGCTGCCGAATGGTCGCCTCATCTCATGGTAAGAGGGTTTGCTTGCAGGGTCAAACCCGGCGCGCAGGATTCCGCTCCAGAGGGCACCAAAAAGGTACGTTACCGCGCAGTGACATTCTCCAGAAATTCCGATTCGGACGCCAATCCTTGGTCGTTGAAGTCGAATGTTGGTTATGAAAATGAACTGTCATTCTCAGCGGCCGTAGCGGAGCGAAGGGAATCGAAGGTTCTGCGGCTGCTTTTCGTCATTGATCGATGGACTTTACAAGTTGCGGAAAAACTCATCGCGAGGCAATTCTCGAAGGCTTTGTAACCAGGGCACGACTTTAGTCGGGCCGATAAAGCCAATCATATCAACGTTGGGCTTTAGCCCCTGCTACGCTCAATGGTGATTGCAACTTCCGAATAGCCCTTTTTCCGCAGCCTGTTAAGCCGCAAAGGGACACCCCCACTCTATATTCTGGCTGGAACAATCTATCAGAGTTCCGCCCCCACAGGCTTGCGAACGTAAGGCAGAAAACGCGGATCGGCCGCGCCGCAGCGGGCATAGTGCGCGCGAGCCTCAGCCAGGCTCAGAGCGCCATTGACCGTAAGCCGCACCTCGCAGGCATCCCCATCCTCCTGCCCGTCGTCCTCCCACCAGCAGACCGGGCACAGGGCCAAGGCGCCAGGCGCCTCCAGCGTCTTCAAACCGCAGCACGGGCACCGAAATCGATTCTCCAAGATTCTCCCCTGTCCGTTGGACGCCGAGCCGGGTCCGCGGGTTTACCTGGGAGTCGGCTTCGCGGTTGTGCGCGGTCAACCCTTCCGCAAGCTCTCCTGAAGCCACTCCAGATAAGGCCGGCTCGCCGCCTCCACCGGCAGCACCAGAAACTCCGGCGTCTGGTAGCTATGCAGCTCATGCAGCCGCGCCTCCAGAGCCGCAAGCCGCGCCTCGCCGGTCTTGAGCAGCAGCAGCGTTTCGGCCGCACCCTCGACCGCGCCCTTCCAGCGATAGATCGACTGCGCACCCGGAATCAGCGTAGCGCAAGCCGCCAGCCGCTCCTCGACCAGAGTGCGGCCCAGGCGCGCGGCTTCTTCGGGGTTGGCCGTGGTGGTCAGTACGAGGCGGGCTGGCGGGGTGTCGGGCATGGGGTCGCTCCTCTTTCAACTTGGCAGCGCCAGTGTACGTGCGCGGTGCACTGTTGACAGGATAGATCCCCTGGCGGTCCGGGAGACCCACGCTTACTTCTCATCCTGGTGCCTACCCACCACCACCCGTATTCTGTAAAGAAGTAACTTCTTTTCAACAGGATACGATGGCAAAAACATACTTGGCTCATCAAGCCTCAACAGGGGGTGCCGAATGCTAACTGACTCCATCTTTGAAGGATTTGACCATCATCCAGCCAAAAACATCCCCCCATGGAGGGAGGGCTGCTTTAGACTTATCTCCTGGTGGGAAATGGAAAAGTTCTCAGCCCGAAACTTCTATCTCATTGGCAATCTGCTCGGGATACTCCCGGCCCAAATTGAGAAGGCGCTTAACCCAGATTGTACGCAACCCAGTAGCGATGAAAAGGTGAGTCTAGAAACCAGGAACCACGTAACCGTTTGGGTAATCGAGATTCAGAAGCATTGTGAAGAGATCGACCTAGAGCACGCGGTTTCACATGCGAAGCGGTTTATCTGGCGTCTTGAGCGGGACATGACACTAGGGGACATTCGGCACCAGATTACTGAATTGAAAGATCGAATCTACGACTCAATGGCGAATGTTCTTTTTATGCATGTTCCCAAATCAGAGGCGGAGTTTTATGAGCCGGTTGATGCCTTTGGTCCAGATGTATCCTCTGCTTTTCCGTCGATATGGTACGACGTTCGGGAATCTCATACTTGTTACGCCCTAGACCGCCCAACGGCATCGGTATTCCACCTAATGCGGGTTTTGGAAGTTGCCCTCGTTGCTCTCGGCAAAGTGTTTGGATTCAGCTTCTCACACACGAATTGGGGTCCAGCAATCGACCAGTTGGAGAGCAAGATACGTGGGATGGGAAGCGACCCAGCATGGAAGTCCATGCCAGATTGGAAGGACCAGCAGGAGTTCTATTCACAAGCGGTTAGTTTTCTAGGGGTGACTAAGGATGCGTGGAGGAACTATACGGCGCATGCTCGTGGGACGTTCGACCCGAAGAACGCAAAGGTGATGCTGGTGAACGTAAAGCTGTTCATGGAGAGAATATCCCAACGTGTTTCGGAATAGCGCGGTATGATAGAGCTGACTGTTTGGTTATCGCAAGGGCAAAGCTATCGGGCTGAACCCTGCGAAGAAGCCAGTTTTCTTCTACCCTTACTCGCAGATTTTTCTTTTGGTTTCCTATTCAATGGAACTGTAGAGAAGAAATCTGTCGGAATAACCAATTGTCTCAGACGCTCTTCGATGGTGCGGGCGGCACTTCCGCGAACCTTTTTCGTAGACACACAAAACCTCCTGCGGTAATATTCGCTTAGGGAGACTAGCGCCCGCTACATCTCAATGAACGGTAGACATACCCGCCTTGCAGGGCGGGTTTTCTATGTTGGGCTTAGACTACCACACTCCAAACCGTCCCAAAGCCGCTACAAAGGGAACTTGAAGAGGCAAGAGAAAGAAGGCCGCTCCGTGAGGGCGGCATTTTCTTATGGCAATGCGATTATGAAGTGTGGATAATTGGAGCATGGGAGAAGTACCACAAGAGTTGAACTGGGTAAAAGCTCGCGCGGCGTGCTCCTTGAGAAAGGTGTTTGCGGAACTTTACCGAGACGTGGAAGAAGATGTCAAGCTGGCGAATGCTGAACTTCATACGTCAAATACCAAGCGTCCTTTTGAGATAACGAAGACTGGCGCAGGGGATGCCTTTTTGGTGCATCGAGAAGAGGCGATTCGGCCCACGGTAAGATTTGAATTGAGCGAAGATGCGATCACTGTTATTTCTGACTTAACGAATGAGACAGCGGTTTACGATGTCGGCCTCAACGACGAAGGACGCTGTATGCTGCGTTCAAAGCAGTTTGAGGAATTTGAGCGGTGGCAAGTCCGTAGGAGAGCATTGGAAGCCCTATTCTTCCGGTCGTAGTGTTTTGGAGTCGTTCTCTTCTGTGCGCAATTCTCCAGTTTCATAATCCATATATCGAGTCTTGAATCCGCGTGGTGGTCCTGGGTTCTTTTGATGATCGACCGCATACCAGACGACAGCGAGAACGCACGTCGCCATGACCCCCATCCAGAAGCTATGGGAGAATGAAGCCAAAATGAGGAGGGCAATGCTGCCGACAGAAAGCCAGAAGTATTCGTTCCGCAAGAATCGCATAGTTCACTCTAGTCTGAACCGTTCAAAGGCCGCAATAGGCTCTGACTTTCCCCCAAAGCCGCTATGAATCGAACTCTGAGAGGCGAAGGAAGCGAGAAGATCGTCCCCTGATGAGGCAGGTATATTATTGCCGATACGATGGTGGCGTCGCTCCAGACCTATCATTTTAATGGAGTTATGTGCAGATATTGGAGTTCGAAGGGGTTACGGCGTTTCTTCTGGAGTTTGTGGGTCTTCGGCTGCGTGCCGGCGCATTTCCCTGCTGATCTTCTCTTGATGATTATGCGACGATGGCCGGAAATGACTGCAAATATGTTTCCGTCGCCGCCGACCTGCGAATAGAACCCCTGGCAAATCTCCGATGCAAAAATCAGAGCCTCACGCAGCGGTGCCTGGTTTGTGCTGCGCGGCGGCCCGCTATGGCAAATGCTGCCACAGCCCGCGCGCGGAGAGGACGGCGGAGAACAGAGCGGTCAAGCCGAGCGCGAGGAGCGTCCAGATAAAAAAGAAGGCTCCGTTGGACTGGGCGATCGCTCCGCCGACTCCCGCACCCTTCATGTGGATGACGGGGACGAGCAATTCAAGCAGTGACACGAGGAGCAGGATGACGTACCCAGATCGCTTTCCGGCCAGCACCAGTGTTCCATATAGCTGGAGGACAAGAATGGGCAGCACAATCAGGTCAAAAAGCGTTCCTGGTTCCATTCCCCGGACAATGTCGTCCGTCGTGTGAAGCGTCATGAAGAGGACCGAGAGGAGAGACGCGATGGTTAACATAACATTCTGTTTCATTGGATATCTCCTTGTTAGACTGGAGCGCCCTGGTCTTGCAATGCGCGAAGCATAACACTTTTTACCCCAGGGTGAGTTAACAATATCGCAGGGCTTCGACGGTGAGAGTGATGGTCAGAAATCGCGGGAACAGCAGGTCGAGTTTTTCGAATGCTCCCCGGTGATTTCCACCTACTGACAATATCGCGAATAGCTTACTGAGAGTTAACATGCCCGGACTCATGCCGTTGCTCAAGACTCCATTGTTGGCCACGGGTTTGTTCAAGTTTCAATAAGAGTTGCCGGGGCTGAGTTCAAGCCGCCTGGTCTAGCTTTGCAGAGATTCTGCTGAGCGCGAAGCCGTCACTTGGCGCCGGGCTGTCGAAGTTGCGAATGCAGCGCAGCAATCACCGCATTGGGATTCTTGGCGATAACCGTCAGGAACGCTCTGGCAGATGACTCCGGAGTGCGTCTTCCACCCTCCCAGTGCTTGACCGCATCCAGGCTAAAGCCGAACGTATCCGAGAAGCGCGCCTGCGTCATCTTCAGCCGTTTTCTGATCCCCTTTAGATCGACTTCAGCGGGCAGGTTGACCTTGTAAGCCAGCCGTCTCGCCGGCCAGAAAGGCATCCACTTCGTCCAATCCGTTCATCAGGTCGTTATAGACGGTCGCCATGGTTTTTCTATCGCTTATACTCCATTGGACACTTTTCGTCGAGAGATATGTGCGGGGCGCGCGGTCATTCGCGTACTTCTCAATGGCATTTTTTCTGCCATCCTGCTACGCTTTTCCTATGCAGATCACGGTCAACATCCCGGATGAGTTTGCCGCGCAGGTTCAGGCCCGTGGCCTGACGCCGCAGAACTATGTTGAGAGCCTCATCGACGATGCGGCGCGCACAGCCCCCAAGGTTCGTCCTCCGGCCAAGCCGAAGATGGACATGGAGACATTCCTCCGGGAGATGGCTGCATTTTCCGATAAGATTCCGCAACTACCCGACGAAGCCTTCACCCGCGAGAGTTTTTATCAGGACCACGACTGATGGCGTTCGTGCCCAGGTATTTGATCGATACAAATGTTCTATTGCGTATCTTTCGAGAAGACGACCCTCAGCACCAACTGACCAGGGCAGCTCTCGATGAGTTGGGCAGGCGTGGGATTGAAACTTGTTTTTCGCTGCAAAATGTTGCTGAGTTTTGGAACGTCTGTACCCGGCCCCTGGAACGGAACGGCTATGGCCTCTCCATCTCCGATACCAACCACTGCATCGACCGAATCGAACGCACAATGACCTATCTGCCCGATACTGAGCAGGTCTACTGGATATGGCGCAGGCTGGTGGTGGTCAATAACGTGCGCGGCGTGCAAGTGCATGATGCTCGTCTTGCCGCGATCATGCAGGCCTATGGATTGACCCACATCTTGACCTTGAATCAGGCCGATTTCCTGCGCTACGAGAATATACAAGCGGTTCATCCCAGCCAATTACAGGCTGCATCGCGCTAGTTCGCCAATCACTCTCCAATTGCTAGAAGGCTTGCCCCGCGCCCCCGTCTCAGGCACGATGAAGTAGAAGCCGCTAAAATCGGCACAGGAGATATTTGCAATGCCAAAAGCAATCAGGTTTGGGACTTCAGGCTGGCGGGCGATTGTCGCCGACGAATTTACCGTGGCCAATATTCGGCTGGCCGTGGCCGGCATTGCCGCTTACGTCAAGACGCAGCCAGAGCCGCATCGCGTACTCATCGGCCGCGACCCGCGTTTCCTCGGCGAAAGTTTTGTAGACACCGCCGCGCGCGTCCTGGCTGCGGCAGGCGTCACGCCCATCGTTATTCCCGAGGCCGCACCCACGCCAGCAATCGCCTACGCCGTGCGTGAGCTCAAGACCTCCGGCGCAATCAACTTCACCGCCTCGCACAATCCGCCCGAGTACAACGGCATCAAATTCTCCACCCATGACGGCGCGCCCGCGCTGCCCGATGTGACCAAGCAAATTGAAGCCGCAGTTGCCGCGTTGCAGGCCAGCGGCGCGCCGATCCCGCAGAGCGATCCGCCCGCCGGCGGCTTTGAAACCGCCAACGTCAAGCCCGCCTTCCTCAAGCGCCTTGCCGAGCTGGTCGATCTCAAGGCCATCGCCAAATCCGGCATCAAGATCGTCTACGATCCTTTCTGGGGCGCGGGGCGCGGTTTCAGCTCGGATATTCTCCGCGATGCTGGCGTCGCCATTGAAACCGTCCACGACTATCGCGACGTCCTCTTCGGCGGCCACGCCCCGGAGCCCGACGGCGAACTGCTGAACGACGCCCGCGCCAAAATGAAAGAGAGCGGCGCGGCTCTCGGCATCGCCACCGACGGCGACGCGGACCGCTTCGGCATTGTCGATGCGGACGGCACATATATCCAGCCCAACTACGTCATCGCCCTGCTCTTCGATTACCTGGTCGAGACCCGCGGCTGGCGCAACGGCGTGGCCAAGAGCGTCGCCACCACCAATCTCATAAACGCCCTCGCCGGCTATCACAAAGTTCCGCTCTACGAAACGCCTGTTGGCTTTAAATATATTGGCGAGTTAATCAACCAGGACAAGATCGCCATCGGCGGCGAGGAGTCCGCCGGCCTCACCATTCGCGGACATGTGCCGGAGAAGGATGGCGTGCTTGCCGGCCTGCTGGTTGCAGAAATGGTCGCCAATCGCGGCAACAGCCTGGGCGCGCAACTCAAGGAGCTATTTGCCAAGGTTGGTTCCTTCTATCCCATTCGCGAAAACTTTCGCTTGACCCCGGCAGGCATGGCCGCGTTCACTGAGAAGTTGAAGGCCGATCCAACCGAGTTGAGCGGACGCAAGGTCGCGGGCATCGTGCGCACTGACGGCCTCAAGCTGATTCTGGAAGACGGCTCGTGGGTTTGCTACCGGCTCAGCGGAACCGAGCCTGTGGTGCGGGCTTACACCGAGGCGCGCAGCGAGCACGATACGGAAGCGCTGAAGGCCGCGGCGGAGAAGTTTGTTCTCCAGTAAGAAGGGTCATGATGCGGGATGAAAACGCGCAAGCCGGAAAGACCGCGGCGGGCGGCCAGCAGGCTATTCACGCCGCCATGCCCCGTCGCGCCCTGGCTTGGGCCATGCGCAGGTGGCGCACCGCCGGCACTGCGGTTGCCGTCATGCTCGCGCTGCTCCTCGGCTGGCATGTCGTCAACGGCAAAAACGGCATCTCCGTCTGGATGGAAAAGCGCGCCGAGGACCGCCAGTTGCACAAGCAAATCGACGACCTCAATCAGGAGAATGCCCGCATGCGCGATCGCGTCGAGCGCCTCAAATCCGACCCCGACGCCATCGGAATGGTTGCGCACGATCAGCTCCATTACACCAAGCCCAATGAAGTCATCGTCAAGCTCCCGCCAGAGCCGCCGGCGCAAGCGCAGCCCGCCGCACCAGGTAAATAAACTTCAAGACTTTCAGAACCGGCCACCTCTAAGATTTGCGGTGCCAAGGCTTGCAGTGCCTCCGTTTTTCAGAACACTTCCAAACAAACCGCGTCTCGCTCTCTTTCTCAAGCTGATAAAAAACCAGCGTGGACCGGGAGGCCGGCGTTATAAAGCTTGAACGCGCCGCAGGTCTAAGGTGGTGACAAATGCGGACTAGTACTCCCAATGGATGCGCGTGCCGAAGATCGAAACCGGGCCGCGATCGCGATTGAACGCCGGATTGGCCACGAACTGGTAATCCAATGCCACATGAATCTTTTGCGGGAATATGTGATCGTAGTACGTCTCCAATGCAAATTCCCGGCCATAGTTCAAGGTGCCGTCGCCATCCAGGATACCCGTGCCGCCGGCCATCAAGTATTGCTGGTTCACCTTTGAGATTCCGCTCATCACGGTGGCCAGGCCGGCTGTATCGCCGCTGCGCCGCCATGCATCTCCCTTTACGCTAAGGCCCAGCGATGCGGAATGATCCGTGTCGGTATACATCCATGCTTCGTTATGGCCGTCGTTCCATCCCACGCGAGAAAACACGCCAAGGTTTTTCGTGATCTCCTGTTCCGCATTCAGCCCGAAGCCATACGAATGACGGTGGGCGAAGGTCTTCGAGATATCCGCTCCCGGAACCGAGAGCGCGGCCTTGTAACTGCCGAATTCCCCTTGATTGAGATATGCCAGAGGACGGACGGCGCCCGGATGGCCGCCGATGCTGTAGCGGCGTTCGCCTTCGGCCACCATCCCCCAGTCGTGAAAAAATCTGTCGTCGCCCGCGGAGCTCTCACCCGGCCACGTGAGGAACTGGTCCTCAGCGGTAAAACCATTCTGTTGTTTCGTCAACTGGAAGAATCCATAGCGCAGCGCCCACTTCGGCCTCTCCAATTCGGCGGAAATACCGGTGGTGTAGCCCAAGGCGTCGGCGGGATAATCCCACGCGGCGTTGGCAATCAGAGCCCAATTCAGAAACTGCGTGCGCGGGTCATTGGCGTAGGCGTTGTTGTCGAAGATGTCCTTCGAATTGTACCGGCCAAGAGTGAATGTGAGCCGCGTAACCGGCTGATCTCCCGCAAGCGTGAGTTGGTCGGAAGGCACGGCCTCTTTCTCGCCGCCGAAGCCGATGGTCTGCCGAATGAAGAAGCGCGCGATGTCCGTATGGGGATAGCGCACTCCTATTTTGTAAGCTTCTCCGTTGGTAAAGTCGTCGATGCCGAGCGTCCCGTGCAGGCCGTAGCCCTGCCACGTCAACAGGTCGACGTGGAATTCCGCGCCGCGCCACAACCGGTAGCCGCCGAAAAAATCCAAAGATACGGTTTCGCGGGCCTGACCGGCGGTAGGCAAGCTGTTGGCGCCTGAGTATTTGGCGCCATAGGACGGATAGCCCTGGCCGGTGATGGTGCTCTGCATGTGCCAGCTCCAGGTCTGAGATGGATCGCTGGAAGCGGCGGCGGCAGGAGACGCCGGGGCGGCGCTCGCATCCGGCTTCGTTGCCGGCGCCTGCGCGGCCGCCACAGGCCAGAGCAGCGGAGAAATCAAGAAGAGGAAATGCACAAAAGCAAGTGCCGTCCGGGAATGAAATGTGCGCGAACCGGCAAGGCTGCTGGTGGCGGCAGTGAGCGGGCGATATTGAAAGCACAAAGTCATACTTTACCTATGTTAACAGATAACATTAACCACAGTTAACATTTTTGTTTCGTCTCAAAGCTGCTTTGCGATGCGTAACCTTCGAATCGTGGCGCGGGGCCTAAGGAATTGGGGATAGAATGGGAATGCAAGGGTACCCCCACTCGGTTTATACCATACCGGGGGTGGGTATAGTCAAAGGAGGGACGCCGTCTATGTCCGGTCATGAGCGCGAAAAGGTCAAGCTGTTGCAAAGATTGCGGAAGTTGCGCGGCCAATTGGACGCCGTCGAGCGCTCGCTTACCGCCGATCAGGATTGCGGCGACCAACTGATGCTGCTCGCCGCCGTGCGTGGCGGCATCAACAGCCTCATGGGCGAAGTGCTTGAGACTCATATCCGCTTCCACCTGGCCGACGGCGCAAAAGAGCAGATCGCTCCCGAACTGGCCGAAGACCTCATCGACCTGGTGCGCGCCTATTTGAAGTGATCTCATGCAGTGGGGTTTGTCGATAGGCTGCGATCAAATACCTTTCCAGACCGCTTCCGTCCCAGGGTCTGTCTTTATCCTAGCGGAGAGTCGCGCCTGCAATTATTAACCTGCGATGAACGCCACAAACAGCCGTTTCAGAATCCTTGGCGCAGTCCGACTCGCGATCCGAGTTAAGTTCAAAAATGAACCCGCTGCAAATGCTTGGGGCCCCATCCATTCCGCTCCTGAGCGCCGCCGAAGGATCTGCGTTCTCTTTTGCGGAATGGGTGGGATAGCACGAACCTCAATCAGAACTTTGTTCATGAGGAGCCTACGGACTTCAAACAGGCTGCGGAAAAACTCTTCTGGAGGCAATTCCCAATGGCATTGTAATCAGGGCACGACTTCAGTCGGGCCGATAAAGCCAATCACATCAACGTTGGGCTTTACAGGCTGCGGAAAAACTTATCGCGAGGCAATTCTCGAAGGCTTTGTAACCAGGGCACGACTTCAGTCGGGCCGATAAAGCCAATCATATCAATGTTGGGCTTTAGCCCCTGCTACGCACAATCGCGATTGCAACCCCCGAATAGCCCTTTTCCCGCAGCCTCTAAAGCCCGTACCCTTCACCGAATAAAGCTTTTCCGCAGCCTGTTCAGCCCGTAGATTAAAACCGCAAAAAATAATTCTCCGCAAACTCCTCGCAACGGGTAAAATTCCAATCACTGCGGTAACTGTGGAGTAAAACCAATGAGAATACTCCGATGTTTTACCGATCGCGTGCCTCCAATCGGCCTCTGACTTATGTCGCCTTTGGAAGTGCGAAGCCCTTTTCGATCCCGCCGGATTCCTCTCGGCGTGGAATCTTCTCCGTCCATACCGTAGCAACCACTAACCAGAAAAGCTGCCTCAGCACTGCCGGCGCGCAATTGCAAGCGAGATCGGGCGAGTTCTCTTCCATCTTCGGTGCTATTCTCCGCAGCGTGGCGCTCTCCCGCCAACTCCAAGCCAAGCCGCGCACAGTCTGACGCCGTTTTTGCACACCCAACCCACCCAAACCAAGGAGGATCTATGTCGTATCGCAATCTGACTGCCAAGGCTGCCGTTGCCGCCCTGGCTCTGCTTGCTCTCTCGCCGTTCGCGGCCTTTGCGCTTCCCACCCGCAATGTACCGGAGGGCCTTGCGCTCGCCACCGATCAAGGCCGCGTTGCCCCCGGCCAGGAGATGAATCTCACCGTGGTGCTCACGCTGCATGACCGCGCCGGCTTCGACAAAGCGGTCGAGGCTCTCTACGATCCCGCGTCGCCCACCTTCCACCAATGGTTCACGGGGGCGGAATTCGAGAAGTTTGCGCCCACCGTCAAGGAGTACGAAGAGGTCAAAAACGAGCTGATCAAGCAGGGCTTCAAAGTGCTCTTCTCCGATCCCCTGCGCATCTCGATCCGCGTTCATGGCACGGCGGCCATTGTCGAGAATGCCTTCCAAACTCAGTTGCACTCCTTCACTTACCAGGGCAGAACCTTCCAGGCGCACACCCGCAATGCCCAACTGACCGGCGCGGCGGGCGAGCTGGTGGATTCGGTCTCCGGTATCGAGTTGCATGAGTCGCGGCCCCAATTGACCCAGTTGAAAAACCCCAAGACAGGTCAGCCGGCCTTCAAAAAGCCGCTCAAGACAAAGGCCGATCTGTCGGCCTTCACGGCTTCGCTCACCGATACGCCGTTGACCGTGGCTGCCCCCGAATTATGGAGCGACGGCTTCACCGCCGCCTATTACGCCGGCCTGCAATACTCAGCCAATGGACAGACCGCGGCTTTCACTCCGGCCCAACTGCAAACTCACTACGGCGTGCCCTTCACCCAGGGCGGGGTCAAGTATGACGGCACCGGGCAGACCATCGCGCTGGTCGAGGCCTACGGTTACCCCACGGCTGAAGCGGATGCCAATGAGGCTGCCTCGATCTTCGGATTGCCCGCGCTGACCTCGGCAAATTTCTCAGTCCTTTACCCCAGCGGTCAGCCCATCAACGCCAATGCCGGCATATTGTCGGGATGGAACACAGAGATTGCCCTGGACATTCAGTCCGCACACGCCATCGCGCCCGGAGCCAAAATTGTTGTCGTGGCCTCCCCGGGCCAGGATAACGAGGACCAGCTCGCTTCGCTGAGTTACATCATCAATCCAACCAGCGCCACCACCCCGGTTCCGTTGGCCTACACCGTCTCCAGCAGTTGGGAGAACGACTCCGAGATCCTCGCCGGCCCCCTGGAGGAACAGGCCTTCAACACCGTTCTTGAGACCGGCGCGGCGGTTGGAATCTCCTTCCAATTCTCCAGCGGCGACGGCGGCGACCTCGGCCTTGCCACGCCAGTCGGAGCCGTGAGCGTTCCCTCCAACTCGCCCTATGCAACTGCAGTCGGCGGCACCAGTGTTCTCAACAACCCATACGCCGGTGGCCAGGTCGTCACCGGATGGGGCACCAACGTCGTCTACCTTTACGCTAATGGTACTGTTTATGACCCGCGGGAGGGATACTACTTTGCCGGCGCGGGGGGCGGCCAGAGCCAGTTCTTCAGCAAGCCCTCCTGGCAGAAAACGCTCCCCGGCACATGGCGTCAGGTACCGGATGTCTCGGCGCTGGCCGATCCCTACACCGGCTTCCCCATCGTCGTCACCGTCGGCTCCGGAGCCAGCGCGGCGCAATACGGAGAAGTCTATGGAGGCACCAGCCTGGCCAGTCCCATCTTCACCGCCACCTGGGCCATTGCCGACCAGTACAACGGCAAGGCGCTGGGGCAGGCCGCTCCGGCCGTCTCCGCGCTGGCGGCGGGCGACATCACCGACGTGACCACGCCGGCATCGAGCATTTATCAGCACAACGTGATCGGCTTGATCTCAGACTCCAACGGCCTCACCTACTCCAACTTCCGGCAGATTTTTACCAATGCCGTGGACGAAAACAACTCTCCAAACAACCTGTCTCTGTACTCGCAGGCCCTCTTCCTGAGCGCGATCTACCCCAACTCCTGGGGGCTGGCCGGTTACAACGTTGCGGTCAGCTTCGGAACCGACTCGTCGCTGACGGTCACCAACGGCTGGGACAACGTTACCGGATGGGGCGAACCCAACGGACTGCCCTTCATCGAGGGCGTTACCGGCAAGACCACGGGCGCATCGGTCAAAAAGTAACCGCAACACTAAACAAGAGCGCGCCGGAGCTTGAACTCCGGCGCGCTTTTCCACATTCTTCTGCAACAGAAGGCCTGCCCTACCAAGCCAGCAGCTCATCCCCTGAAGTCGGTGAAAGAAACGCCACCGGCGCAGCGGTAGATTGCGGGCAGCCGCCCGAGCACTGAATCGACTCCGGCCCTGACGCCTTGGCCACCAGCAGCGCCTGTTCAGCCTCCCGCAGCACCACCACCGGCGACCGCCCCAGGCTCGACGCAATTCCAATGCACGCCGACAACCGGATCGAATCGCCATTCACGCGATACGGCGCACAAAATACCTCGCTGCGCAGCCGCTCGGCCATCAGCACCGCGTTGGCAGTCGAGCAGCCCGGCAGCGCCATCACAAACTCGTCCTTGCCCGCGCGGCCAATCAAATCGTAGCTGCGCAGAAGACGCGTCGCCCGCGCCGCCACCTGGCACAGCAACTCGTCGCAGGGCTCGGTGCCCAGCCGCAGATTCCAGTGACCAAAATCGTCAATGTCAAAAAGAATCAGCGCCAGTGAAGTCTTCATCCGCTGCACGCGATCGGTCTCGCGAAAGAGCATCGAAAGCATCGTCTCGCGATTGTAGATGCCGGTCAGGTGATCCATCTGCGCATTCAATTGCGCCGCCTCGCGCAGTTGCTCCAACTCCCGCAGCCTGCTATGGTCGCGCAGCGCCGCTTCCAGACGCAGCCCCAGAAATCCCGCCTCCAGCGTCCGCGGAATCAGGTCGTCGATCACGCCCTCGGCCAGCCGGTCAATCCACTCCTGCGTCACCGCGTCGGCAATCAGCAGAATCGGAAACCGCCTTCCCGCGGCCTCCACGCGCGCCGCCTGCAGCAATTGCCCCATCCCCATGCCCGGCAGATTTGCATCAATCACCGCCAGCGCCGGCGCATCGGCCGCGGTCAGCGCCGCCAGCGCCGCCTCGGCTGAGAGGTAGATCTCAACTCGCGCGCCATCGGCGGCAAGCACAGCCTCAGCGCCAGCCAGCAGCGCCGGTTCGGCCGAAGCCAGTAGATAATGTTGGGGATTTTGCGCAGCCATGACGATCCACCTCGATAGAGGATGCATCGGCGAAGGTTAAAAATTATTTAGATAGATTCTTTGTAGCTTCCAGTGACTTAAGAGGTACCCCCGCGTGCCGTTGGTACTGTGATGCGCCGCCGCCCACTTACTCCATCTCCAAAAATTCCTGAAAAACCTCATTCGACAGCAGCCGCCCCTTCGCCGTAAGCCAAACCCGCTCACCATCCGCCGCCACCAACCCAGCCTCCGCCAGCGCACCAACCCGCTCCATCGCCCGCGCCACCAGCGCCTCTCCAAACTCCCGCTCCAACGCCCGCACATCCACGCCCGCATTCATCCGCAGCCCCAGAAACCAGGCCTCCTCATGCTGCCCAGCCGCCGTCAGCCAGCTCATCTCCGCCACCTCCGCTCCAGCCGCGTAAGCCTTCAAATCATCCGCAGTCGTCCACCGCAGCACCCGCCCATCCCGCGTCCGCAGCATTGACGACGCATCCAGTCCCACTCCCAAATAAGGCCGCCGCTGCCAATACCGCAAGTTATGCCGCGACTCCATCCCCTCCCTGCAAAAATTTGAAATCTCATACTGCTTCAGCCCCGCCGCCGCCAGCCGATCCCTTGCCCGCTCATACATCTCCGCAATCGCATCGTCAGCCGGAACCTGCTCCGCGTAGTACCGCGGCCCGTGCGCCAACAGCTCCCGTCCCAGCCGCGAATCCTCGTCCACCTCCAGCATGTACACGCTCGCGTGCCCCACGCCCGTCTCCGCCAGCACCTTCAGCGACTCCGCCCACGACCCCGCAGTCTGTCCCGCCAACCCCGCAATCAGGTCTACGCTGATGTTCGCAATCCCCGCCGCCCGCAGCCGCCGCAGATCCTCCACCACCACCGCCCGCCCATGCAGCCGCCCGCTCACCGCCGCCTCGCGGTCCACAAATGACTGCACCCCCAAGCTCACCCGATTCACGCCCGCACCAGCCAGCGCCTCCAGCGTAGCCTCGCCAATCTGGCCCGGCGCGCACTCCACCGTAATCTCCGCCCCCGCCTCCAACTCGAACTCCGCCCGCACCGCCGCAAACAACCGCCCCACCAGTTCCGGCGCAAGCAAGCTAGGCGTCCCCCCGCCCAGGTAGACCGTATCCACAACCCGAGCCAACTCCAGGCCCCTCTGCTCCGCCCAAGCCCGCGCCCCCCTCAACTCCTCCGCAACCCGCTCCACATACCGCCCCTGCTCACGAACCGGATAAACCCCCGAAGCAAAGTTGCAATAAGTACACTTGGACCTGCAAAACGGCACAGAAATATAAATCCCCACCGCGTCTCGGTTCAACTCACCCCTCAATCCATCCATGCTCAGATTCTTTCACGCGGGCGCGGCAACTGACCCTCCATGAGGGTAGACTGACCTTTGGGCTAGCCTCGCCACGCACCTACGGTCTGAGCAACTTCTGTCGATTCATGTCGCCTTCACGGTATTATCCTAGTAGCATCTGCGATTATGAGATGGATGGCAATCGTAATTCACTTTCCGGAAGATTCACTGAGGCGAACAAAAGATGCCGATTCAGCTACTTGAACAAGCGGATTGCGTACGCCGGGCCATTGCTCCGGGAATCTCCTTAAAGCAAAAATCTGCCTTGGGGCAATTCATGACACCCGCGCCAGTGGCTCGTTTCATGGCTTCGTTATTTCCTCCGAGCCCGCTTCACAAATGCACCTTACTCGATGCGGGTGCAGGGCTGGGCGCTCTAGCTTGCGCGTTTCTTGATCGATGGGGCGCCTCCGACGGGTTTTCATTCCACAGCGCACAACTTGACGCGTATGAAATAGATCCATCCCTGCGTGCTCACCTCAATCAAACTCTGGCAAGCTATCCCACACGCTTACCTCTCGATTACCGTGTGCTGCCCGATGACTTTATCGAAGCCGCTGCCATGAAGAGTCTGGCTCCTCGGCGATATACCCACGCAATCTTGAATCCGCCATACAAGAAAATCAACAGTTTTTCGAGCCATCGTTTAATCCTGCGGCAGGTTGGCATCGAAACAGTGAATCTTTACTCGGCCTTCGTCGCCTTAACTCTATCTCTTATGAAGCCCGGCGGACAATTAGTCGCCATCATCCCTCGAAGCTTTTGCAATGGACCTTATTATCGTCCATTCCGCGAATTTATTCTGAACCGAGCAGCATTACAACACATTCACTTATTTGCGTCGCGAACCAAAGCGTTCAAGGACGACGACGTGCTTCAAGAGAACGTTATCATACGACTTGAGTGCGCTGGTGTTCAGGGAAACGTCACTGTCTCTAACTCGACAGATGACAGCTTTCTGGACCTTGTGACTCATGAGCATCCATTTAACCGGATTGTATTTCCAGATGACCAAGACAAGTTTATCCACGTCCCGACTTCGCTCGGATTTAACGCCATCGAATTGTCAAAAGGCGTTCAGTTCACTCCGGCCGACCTTGGGATTGGAGTCTCTACAGGCCCTGTCGTTGATTTCAGATTGCTTGAGCATATCCGTGAGATGCCTGATAAAAATACCGTTCCACTTCTCTATCCCGGCCATTTCAGCGGCCAGGTTACGCAATGGCCGAAAGAGGGCATTAAGAGGGGCAACGCCATCCGTCTCAACAGTGAAACAAGGAAATGGCTATACCCGAATGGTTTTTATACTGTTGTCAGACGGTTCTCTTCGAAAGAAGAGCCGCACCGTATTATTGCGAGTGTGGTGAGGCCAGACAATTTTCCGGCAATGAAACTGCTCGGATTTGAAAACCATTTGAATGTTTTCCACGAAGACAAGCACGGATTGCCTGAAGCACTCGCATACGGTCTTGCAGTTTTCCTCAACACTACTGCGGTTGACGAAAACTTTCGCCGGTTCAACGGACACACGCAAGTTAATGCCACTGACCTTAGGCTGATGAAATATCCAGATCGGCGCACGTTGACCGCAATCGGAAACTGTGCGCGCAGCCAAGGTATTATTTCTCAAGCTAAAATGGACGCAATTGCGCAGGGGCTTACCGGATGAATAAGAATGCATTGCTTGACTCAGCGCTGCAGGTATTGGCTGCTCTCGGCCTTCCCAAGGCACAACAGAATGACCGGTCTGCGCTTTCCTTGCTAGCCCTACTGAACCTGAAACCAAGAAAGAATTGGCAGCAGGCTGAAAATCCGCTGATGGGAATCACTCCGATCATGGATTGGATTCGTGATTATTTCGACAAAGCCTACGCACCCAATACGCGAGAGACAATAAGGCGACAAACAATGCATCAGTTTGTTGACGCTGGCCTTGCTGTCTACAATCCCGATAATCCAGCGCGTCCAGTTAACAGCCCCGCCGCCGTTTATCAGATTGAGCCATTCGCGCTTGAGTTACTGCGTAGCTATGGAACAACTGCCTGGAAGAACAATTTGAATGAGTACCTTGCGAAGCGCCAGACTTTGGCCGCTCGTTACGCTAATCAGCGCGAACAGAATCTCATACCTGTGCAGATTGAGACCGGCAATGTAATCAAGCTCAGTCCCGGCGAACACAGCGAACTGATCCGAAAGATCATTGAGAGCTTCGCGGCGCGTTTTGTGCCCGGAGCAGTTTTGATCTATGCGGGAGATACCGGAGAAAAGTGGGGCTATTTTGAAGAGCCGCTTCTGGCCAAACTTGGCGTCAAAATAGAAACACACGGCAAGATGCCTGATGTGGTGTTGCATTACCCCGATCGCAACTGGCTACTCTTGGTGGAGTCCGTCACTAGCCACGGACCCGTTGATGGCAAGCGACACGCGGAATTGGCAAGCCTCTTTGCTGGATCGAAAGCGGGTCTTGTTTTTGTCACTGCTTTTCCCAATCGATCCATCATGAGCCGATATCTTGGCGAAATCGCATGGGAAACTGAAGTTTGGGTAGCTGACGCGCCCTCACATTTGATTCATTTCAACGGAGAGAGGTTCCTTGGTCCTTACGTCTCCCAATAACCGTCTTACCCGTCCAAGACCAGCCCATACACTCGATGCTCGCATGGGATGGCAAACCACAAACCCCCTGCGAGCGACTAGCGAGCGTCTGCCGCACCGCAGGTGCCAGGGCGTTGCAGATAATTATTGTTTCCCGGCGCACAATAGATGAATGAACAACGACCAGAGCCCCGTGCCGTTCCAGACCAACGCACCCGCGAACCCGCTCACCCCGTCTCGCCCGCCAATCCTGAATTTTTCATCTCCATTTGCATATAATTTCCACTTCAGCACGGATAATAAAAAGGAGCCCGCTCTATCCCGTTACGGATCTTCGGCTCCAAATCGCAAATTTTGCCCCTGAACCCCACCCCCCCTACCCAATTTTCCCAATCCTGAAGCCCTATATTTCAAGATAAAATCAACCAATACAATACCTTACATCGAGTCACATAGTAACCAAAAAGTAAACAAAAATCCTGTTTCAGCCCGCTTTTTCCGCCCTTTTCCGCCTCTTGAAGGCACAAACCAGCCCAATATCTCCCACTTTTTTACGCTCAACCCAATTTCCAGCCACTCAGTTAAAATCCCAGATCCCTCACCACGAATCTTCGACGGAGCGGGCGGCGAACCCCAAGTTCTCGGAATCTTAACCTTTCCGCAAAAGTGGGTTCCCATCCTTCGCAAAATACGCCAAAGGATGGAAAACCAAGTCTCTTTTGAAGGATTATGAATAAACATCCGGCTCTAAACTCAGGCCTTCTTCCCAGCCTTGTTCTCGATTTTGGCCCAGGAGTCTTTCAGCGGCAGCGTCCGGTTAAAAACCAGATTGCCGGGCGTCGAATCGGGATCGAGACAGAAGTATCCCACTCGCTCAAACTGGAAGCGGTCCTCTAACTTGGCGTCGGCCAGGGAAGGCTCCAGCTTGGCGCCAGTGAGAACCTCCAGCGAGTTGGGGTTGAGATTTTCGAGCACGTCCTGACCTTCTTCCAAGTCATAGGGATCGGCCTTGGCGAAGAGCTTGTCGAAGAGACGAATTTCAGCAGAGATGGCGTGTGCGGCCGAGACCCAGTGCATCGTGGACTTGACCTTGCGTCCGTCGGGCGAGTTGCCGCCGCGGCTGGCCGGATCGTAGGTGCAGTGCACCTCCACGATGTTGCCGTCCGCGTCTTTCACCACGCTCTGCGAAGTTACAAAATAGGCATTGCGCAGGCGCACTTCCTTGCCCGGCGAGAGGCGATAGTACTTGGGCGGCGGTACCTCGCGGAAGTCGTCCTGCTCGATGAAAATCTCACCGGAAAAAGGAACCTGGCGCGTACCCGCTGCGGGGTCTTCGGGATTGTTCGCGACCTCGACCAGCTCCGACTGCCCTGCCGGGTAGTTATCGATGACCAGCTTGAGCGGGTGCAGCACGGCCATGGCGCGGCTCGCTCTCCGGTTGAGATCGTCGCGCTGAAAGTGCTGCAGCATTTCTATATCTGTACTGCCATTGGTGCGCGAGACGCCGCTGGCGGCAACAAAGGCGCGGATGGCCTCCGGAGTAAAACCAAGGCGGCGGATACCGCAGAGGGTGGGCATGCGGGGATCGTCCCAACCGCTGACGCGCTTCTCCTGCACCAGTTGCAGCAGCTTGCGCTTGCTGAGCATGGTGTAGGTGATGTTGAGGCGGTCGAATTCAATCTGCTGCGTCGGGAAGATGCCAAGCTGCTCGATATACCAGCGATAAAGCGGCTGGTGGTCGGTAAATTCCAAAGTACACATGGAGTGTGTGACGCGCTCCAGCGAATCCGACTGGCCGTGCGCGTAGTCGTACATCGGATAGATGCACCATTCATCGCCGGTGCGATGGTGCGTGGCGTGCAGGATGCGATACATCACCGGGTCGCGCATATTCAGATTTGGCGAACTCATGTCGATCTTGGCGCGCAGCACGCGGCTGCCGTCGGGGAATTCGCCGGCCTTCATGCGGGTGAAGAGATCAAGATTCTCCTCGATGCTCCGGGTGCGATATGGGCTGTCTTTGCCTGGCTCTGTGAGGGTGCCGCGGTGCTGGCGAATCTCGTCTGCCGTGAGGTCGTCTACGTAAGCTTTGCCGGCCTTGACCAGTTGGATGGCCCACTCATAGAGCTGGCCAAAATAATCCGAAGCATAGCAAAGGCGCTCCCAGTCGAAGCCCAGCCAGCGCACGTCCGCCATAATGGAATCGACATATTCCTGCTCTTCTTTTTCAGGGTTGGTGTCGTCGAAGCGCAGATTGGTCTTTCCGCCAAATTCATCCGCAAGACCAAAGTCGATGCAGATGGCCTTGGCGTGGCCGATGTGCAGATAGCCGTTGGGCTCGGGAGGAAAGCGGGTCTGGACGACACCGTCGCCGTATTTTTCGGTGCGCACATCTTCAGCGATGATCTCGCGGAGAAAGTTGGAGGGAGTGGCGGCGGCTTGGCTTTCTGAATTTACGTTGGTCATGGCTAAGATATTATAAATTCTTTTCGAGAGCGAAGACGAGATTCCAGAAATCCGGATTTGGGACGATGCGGATTTTTGCCTTTGATGCCGGCGCACGGTCAAGGCCGCAATGCCGCTTTCCCGCTGCAACTGGCTTGACATCGCCGAAAGAAACGTCCTTTTATTTCGGAATCATTCCCGACTGGAGTTACTGGCGCGAACCGAGCATTGCACAAAACTATTTGAATCGGGTGAGCTATATTGAACAGCCCTTTGCATGGGTTTGTGCAATCCTGAAACAGGCGTCCCTGCGGGCAGGTCATCTCCATGTGCATACTTCTTCTCGCAGAGGGATGCCATCGGCTCCGTCTTCTTTTTGCAAATTGACCACCAAGGTTGATTGGCGTCGCCTAAATGGCAAGATAGCCAAACAACCGAATCACCAACTGAAAAGAATCCGGTGTTCTCAAAGAATTGCAACTTACTCTTTTTCGCTGGATCGCAAAAAGGAACTGCTCGGGCACCGTGTGATTAACGAAATTTGGCCGGTTCGCCCTTTGGATAGGAGTGGTTGGTTACGATGGAATACTCGAAATTAAAATCGCTGCTCCGCCAGATGATTCTGGTTCCCATGGGGATCACCGCCGCCCTGGCGATCCTGCTGTTGTGGGAAACCTATGACTTGAACCGAGCCTTGCAGTCGGTTGACCATACCGATCAGGTTCTCGACCAATCCAGTCATCTTCTCATGTTGCTGGTGGACATGGAATCCGGAACGCGCGGATACATCGCCACCGGCGACGCGAGCTTCCTTCAACCTTATATGGAGGGTAAGAAGAGCTTCGAACCCGAATACCAGGCATTGTATGGAATGGTGGGCGTCAATCTTCCTCAGCAGCAACAGCGGTTGAAGGGCTTTCATACCGGCTATGTGGAGTGGGAAGGATACGCCGGTAAAATCATCTCCCTTCGCCGCGCGGGAAAAGCCGACCCTACTCTCTATGAGAACCAGCAGGGAAAACTCAAAATGGATGCCCTTCGAGGGCAGATATTGCAGTTTCAAAATGTGGAAGCGGGACTGCGTGTCGAGCGTGTTCAAGCCGCGCACCTGCGATGGACCGCGATGGTGATCAGCTTCCTTGGCTTGGGCTTGGGCGTGGGAGTTTTCCTGGCCTTGTTCACTCGCTACAACGTCGAAAAAATGGGCACCAAGCTCTTGCAAAGCGAGGAGCGCTGGACCGCGACTCTGGGCAGCATTGGCGAAGCTGTTATAGCGACGGACAGCGAGGCTCGCGTCACCTTTCTGAATACAATTGCCGCTTCACTGACTGGATGGCAGCCGGAGGAAGCACTTAACCAGCCCATTGGCAATGTGCTCAAGCTTATTAATGAAAAGTCGGGAATGACCGCGGACAATGAAGTGCTGCGCGTGCTCAAAGAGAAGCGGATTCTGGCTGTAGCCAATCATGTGGATCTGGTGACAAGGGACGGGAGAGAAATCGCGGTTGAGCACAGCGCCGCGCCCATCCTTGCAGGCAAAGAAAAAGTCATTGGCGTTGTGCTGATTTTCCGCGATGTATCTGAAAGGCGGCAGGAACAGATTGACACCGCCGAACAAGCCGCCTTGCTGGAATTAACTCAGGATTCCGTATTTGTGATCGACATGGAAGGAAAGGTTCTGTTTTGGAGCCGCGGGGCGGAGGCTATGCTGGGATATACCAAAGCTGAGGCTGCCGGCAAGATTGCGCATGATTTGCTATACACTGTGTTCCCGCTGTCATTCACTGAGATTAGAGATCAATTGATGCAAGTGGGGCACTGGGAGGGAGACCTTGTCAAGATCGCGAAGGACGGCAGGCGCGTTGTAGTCGCTGGCCGATGGGCATTGCAATGGGGCAAGCGCGACCAGGCGCCGCGCGTACTGGTTGTCAACAGCGATATTACTGAACGAAAGCGGAATGAAGAATCCCTTGTATTGCAGAGGGAACAGCTTCGTGCGCTGGCCGATCGCCTGCAAATGGTGCGCGAAGAGGATCGAAAGCAGGTTGCTCGCGACTTGCACGATCAAATCGGGCAGATTTTGACTTCAATCAAAATGGATATGACGTGGATGACTCGTCATCTGCCGGAGTCGGAGAGCGAGGTGCTCACCCGGCTCAATGAATCGATTCAGTTAATCAACGATGGCGTCAAGGCGGTGCGTGCGATATGCAGCGGTCTTCGTCCCGGAGTTCTGGACGATCTGGGCCTGGCGGCGGCCATTGAATGGCAGGCCAGCGAGTTTACCTCCCGCAATGGCGTCCGCTGCCAGGTCTCTGTTCCCCCTGTTGATTTACACTTGGATGGCGACCGTGCCACCGCGACCTTCCGTATCTTTCAGGAGTGCCTGACCAATGTGATTCGCCACGCGCAGGCTAAGTCGGTTCGTGTTGATTTATGCCAGGAAGAGGAGAGCATTCTGCTGATTGTAGAGGACGACGGAATTGGCTTCCATGAATCCGGCTTCTCGAACTCTCTTGGATCTTTGGGGCTGCTGGGCATGAAAGAACGAGCGCAATACTGCGGAGGAGACGTGCAGATCCCCAGTTCCCCAGGCAACGGAACGACGGTCACTGGCCGCTTTTCCGTGGATATGCCGAGCACCGAGAGGAGCGAATTATGCACATCCTGATTGCCGATGACCATGGCGTAGTGCGCCGGGGTTTGAGGGAGATACTCACCGATGCCGTGCCAGGCGCGGATTTTTCTGAAGCCGGCAACGGCGATGAGGTGCTGAGCCAATTAAGTAAATCCAAAACCGCCTTGCTGGTCCTGGATATCAACATGCCTGGGCGCAGCGGAATGGACGTGTTGCGGGATGTAAAGCAGGCATACCAGCGGTTGCCGGTGATCATACTGAGTGTTCATCCTGAGGACCAATATGCCGTTCGCTGCCTGCGCGCTGGAGCAGCCGCCTATATCAACAAGGAAAGCGCTCCGGAAGAGCTGGCGATCGCGACCAGGAAGATCCTGAGCGGCGGACACTACATCAGTCCCAGCCTCGCGGAGAAGCTGGTTGCCAATCTGGACGAACCCCTCGACAAGCCCTTGCATGAGTTGCTCTCGGACCGGGAGCACGAAGTGATGAGAATGATCGCCGCCGGGATCTCGTTGACGGAAATTGGAGAAAGGCTTCATGTCAGCGTAAAGACGATCAGCACCTATCGGGCGCGCATCATGGAGAAGATGCAAATGAAGAGCAATGCCGAGCTTACCCGCTACGCCATGACGCAGGGGCTGATCGATTGAGCTTTGCTGCCCATGTAGGAATCCCCCTACACGGTTATCGTACAAACCCTACAAAATTTACGGATTATGCTGATTTCGCATCGTTGTAAGTTCAAGTAACGTAGTTTCAGGTCGAAGTCAGGAAACGGTAAAAAGAAATGACTATGAATATTCTGATAGCGGACGATCATGCGAACGTGCGGCGCGGCCTCAGAGAGCTCCTGGGCGATGCATTCTCAGGCGTGCAATTCTCTGAAGCCGCCAACGGGGATGAAGTGCTTTCTCAGTTGATCCTGTTTCAACCCGATGTACTGTTGCTCGACATCAATATGCCGGGGCGAAGTGGGTTTGAGGTGCTGAAGGACGTAAAGCTTCTCTACTCTACGCTTCCCGTGATCATGGTCAGCGTACAGGCTGAGAGCCAGTATGCGCTGCGCTGTCTGCGCGCTGGCGCTAGCGAATATGTCAACAAGAACAGCGCCTCGGAAGATCTGGTGCCGGCGATCAAGAAAATCATTGAAAGCGGAGCAAAGTTCCCGCGGAATCCGCTTGCAAACTAAGTCTTTGACCGTGTGACGATGTACCCGGTCAATGCACCCTTGATTCTCCTATAATCGTGGGTTCCTTAAGTCCAAGGCCCCCACGAACAGCTCTTCGCCCAAGGGGTAGAGAGCCAGGTTTTGCGATCAGGGACAGCACGATCCCCAACCAACTGCTTTGTATCAGTCGCCCACCGCCTGGGTGCCCATCCTCGCCGAGTTCTTGTTTTTGCGGTTAGGTTGAGACCGCGCAAATCCCATCGCCTAAAGCATTTTAGTTTTTTCTATAAACTTCCGTGCCCCATCCAGTCCGCGCTTTCCTGCGGAATCGGTGGCAAACCTGCAAAATTCCGACATACACAATTTCCCAAAATGCTCTAACATTCGCACCAAACTTTTTGCGGATAATTACCACCACATCCTGGACAATAGAGAAAAGCGGCCAGATAATTCCGCCGCTCCGAAAAACCATGTCCAACGCCATCCAACCCGCCCCGTCGCCAGCAGCAGCCCAGTCACCAGCAGCAGCCCAGTCACCAGCAGCAGCCCAGTCACCAGCAGCAGCCCTTCACCGGCAGCAGACCAGTCACCAGCAGCAGCCTCACCCCCCGCACCGTAGGCGCAATGGTTGCTAGCCCCGCGCTTCAGCGTGGGGAAGGCGTCACCTTGAATGCACCGGAGTCCTGGAGGGACGGCACTCACGCTCCCGGCCATTCCAACGTTGTTGTAAGTAGATGTCAGACGTTCGCTGCCGCCTCGGCCAAGCCGGAACTCTCCCGGTTGAAACAGTCAACTAACTGATTATAAGCAAGATAAATAATTGCACGCTTTTTGAGCCAGTCGATTTGTTTGTTATCAACAAGATAGCGACAATATCTCAGGAATAGATTCACCGGAACTTCGCTTTTAGCGTAGGCTATAAAAGTTAACATGCCTATTATCAACAAGTTGAATAGAAAAAACGCAAAAAACGCCCTTTTTAGATTCCCTTTTCCTTCGCCAAGCAAGATCAAGTCATTCATTTAATAGAGCTTATTCGCTAAATAATCGTTCGCCATGCCTTCGCCTTTAGCGGTATTTGACTGTCTTTCGCCAAGATTTTTTCTTGGATGCTGTAAATGCCGGGTGCCCATCCATTCCGCAGTTTTACCGCGGAATGGGTGGGATACCTACACTCTATTTTTGGGCCGGATCAATAGCCTGAGATAGCCGGATGCCAGCCTGATAGAAACCTTCAAAATGTTCTAAGCTGCCTGCCGAAGTCAACTCGTCAGCTTCAGAACAATCGAGTCAGGCAACTTATCCGGGTAAGAAGAATCCTACAAACTTCACGCATCAAAGCCTACAGCAATAACATCCTTTGCCTATATTCAACACCTTTGTAACTTCGTAAGGTAGTTATATCGACGCTGCAAAGGATGACGGTAATTCATCCTCTTGCACTCCCTCAGTTAGATTGAAAGGTATCGAACATGGCTACTAGCTTCGCTACGATGACAAGTACCGCACCGAGGATTCCGCTGGACCGTTCGTTTCCCTTGCCCACGATCGCGCATCATGGGTTGAAGGTCGTTCCGGACAAGATGAGCGCTTCACCGGAGCAGGGGCCTGCATTCGATCTTCAGATTCCGCTCAACAAGCTTATGGCCGGCAGATCGCGGCGCGAATACCTGGCCGGCGAATCCATATTTTCGCAAGGCGACACGGCCAATGCGGTTTTCTACATTCAGAGTGGCAAGATAAAACTCACCGTCGTATCGATGAACGGCAAGGAAGCTGTAATCTCTCATCTACCAGCGGCCAGCTTCTTCGGTGAAGCTTCCCTGGCAGGTCAGAAGCTGCGCATCTCCTCTGCGTACGCGCTTGAAACTACAACCATCCTTCGCATTGAGAAGACAGTCATGCAAAATCTGCTTCATCGCGAGCCGGAGTTCGCCGAGCAATTCCTCGCCCACCTGCTCACCAGAAATATCCGCATGGAAGCCGATCTCGTCGATCATTTATTCAATTCCAGCGAAAAGCGGCTTGCCCGTTTGCTGATGTTGATGGCCAACTTCGGCCAGGATTCAAAGCCCATTCCCGTCATCGCCAAGATCAGTCAGGAGACCCTGTCGGAGATGATAGGCACCACCAGATCCCGTGTCAGTTTCTTCCTCAATCGCTTTCGCGAACTCGGTTATATCGACTACAACGGCAGCGGAATGCAAATCAACAGTTCATTGGTCAACGTAGTGCTGCACGACTGAATCGCAAACCTAACTGTTGGTTCGATGGATTTTCAGATCGCATGAAGATTCTGTTTGCTCTATCGTTCGATCTCTGCACATGTGCAAGACATACATGCTGCCTACTGCAATATAGAACAGATGATAACCAATGGAATCCGCAATGCGCTGAGCTTCAAACGCGTGAGGTGGAGGCGCAGGTTAATATGTGGCCTCGCCGCATTAATCGATATCTACAATAAATGCGCATGGCAGGCAGGGAATGAATCCCCGGCCTGCCATGCGAATGAGTCTTTCATCGTCGTTGAAGTTACGCTGATTGAGCCATGTTTTTACAGGCTCGATCTTTAGACTCTGGTCTGGGAAGCTACTTCCCGGCGATGGCTACTTGCGTCCGGGCCGCTGCCATGCGGCGCACCAGCACGGGAAGGCCAAAGGCCAGGCCGGCTACGACGGCAGTAGAGAGCAGGTCATTGCGATAGAAGGGCACGGCCGCTACGTAGCAAGCGCCCAGGCCGGCAAGAGAGTGCGGGTACATCCAGCCAATGGCCCAGACCGCGTAATTCGAGACGACAAAGAAAGATGTCGGCCCCAGCAGCGCGCCCGCGCCTACGCGCAGAACGGTGGTGCGGCTGGAGAGCAGAATCCTGCCTAGCCCCAGCGCCATGCCGTACCAGGCCCAGGTGGCGACGTAGAACTGCCACTGAAAGCTGTAGTGATAGGCGTAGACGGTCAGGAAGTAGTCGGTGGCCATAAGAGCGGCCATGGGGGCCAGCATCTCTCGCCAGGAGCGCCGCGCACCGAAGTAGAGCAATGCACCGCCTACCGCGGTAAAGTTAAGCCATCCCGGATGGGGTAGCACACGGCTCAAGACGGCAACCAGCAGCAGCAGATAAGCGGGCATGAAGACCTCGGGAGTCAGAATTCTGGCCTTGCCCGCCGCAAATGCGCTTGGCGCGGGCAAGGGCGCTCTTTCATTCTGCGGGTCCGGAGCGTTTGGGTCAACCGGAATTTTCATCGGGTGAATATTTATTTCATTGTAGTGGGGAATTCTACCTCTGCTCACGGCCGTTCATGGCTTCGCCGGCATCGTCGCGGCCGTCGATGATGTAGACCCAGCCGGCGAGTGGCGGGCGGGCAGAGGCTCTTCGCGAGGCGGATTGGCCGCCAAGAATGGGGTAGCCAAAGCGGAGATCGATGAACTCGACGGTGGTCCACGGGCGGTTTGCCGGAGGCGGCGAGAGGCCGGGAATAGGGCCGGGAATGGGCATAGGGCCGAGGTCGCTCACCACGGCCCAACTGCCCCAATCGAGATAGACCTGGCCGAGCGGGGTGCGCTTGGCGGCTTCAGTGGCGGCGGTAACGGGCGGCTTGTAGAGAATGTCGCGGCTGGGGTCGCTCGCAATTTCGCCGGAGCGGGTGTCGATCTCGGCGGTCTGGTAGTAGGCTTCGGTCTCGAGTATCGCGTGCCAGTGGAAGGGGTTGATGGGATAAGGCTCGAGCGTCATGCGCTTGACCGGAGCCGCGGCAATCTGGGTATTTTCCGCGAGCATCCGCGCGCGCCCCTGCTCAGACCAGCGCCAGCCCCACAGCAGCGCCATGCCAGAGAGCGCGAAGATGGCCCAGCCGCGGCCACGGAATCGCTGCTTCTTTGCGCCGATCTCGGAGTCGGCCAGGCCGAAGAGCCACGGCATTACCAATGCCGCCAGAAGCAGCGCCCACAGCACAGGCTCCGCGATAAATACCAGATTGCCCGCATACCAGCGCGGATTGAAGGGGAAGAAGGGACGCAGGCCGTAGTTGTTGGTCCAATCCAGCAGCAGGTGGCTCAGCGCGGAGAGCACGGCGGTGAGATACAACCAACTCCATCGAATCGGCTGCGGGGGTGCTTTTGCGTTTTGGTTGAGAGCAATGGCTCGCCGCCGGCGCCACGCGCGCAGACCGCGATCGATGAGCCAGACCGCGCCCACCGCCGCCGCCGCAACGAACGGCACGGCGATGAAGGTGTGCGTAATGCCGCGATGGTGCTTCAGTTCCTCGACCGGCCCGGCCAGGCCCCACAGCACATCCAGGTCGGCCGCCTCGGCGGCCAGCACGGCCGCCAGCGTCGCGTAGGCCGTCTTGCGATTCAGCCCCGCGCGGCCAATGCAGGCACCAGTGAGGAAGTGAGTGATGGGTTCCATAACAGTCTGCCAACATACTACCCTGCCCGGCCTCCTATAATTCTTGCCATGGACGAACCGACCAATCCAAACTCCTCTTCAGCCCAGCGCGCCGAAGCACTGCGCGCGGAACTGCGACGGCATGAGCACTTGTATTACGTTCTGGATGCGCCGGAGATCGGCGATGCTGAGTACGACGCGCTGATGAATGAGCTGAAGCGGATCGAGGCCGCGCACCCTGAACTGCTGACGCCGGATTCGCCGACGCAGCGGGTGGGCGGCAAGCCGGCCGAGGGCTTCAAGAAGGTGGCGCACTCGCGGCCGATGCTCTCGCTGGATAATGCCTACTCGGCTGAGGAACTGGCCGCCTGGGATGCGCGCTGCCGCGAGTTGGCTGAGGGGTTGCCTGTTGAGTACATGGCTGAACTGAAGCTCGACGGGCTGAGCGTGGCGCTGCGGTATGAGGCTGCCGAGGGCGGCGGCTCAAGGATGACAACGGGGATCACGCGCGGCGATGGCCAAACGGGCGAGGATGTTTCCTCGAATATCCGCACCATACGCAGCGTGCCGTTGACGATTTCCGCGGAAAAGCTGGCAAAGGCCGGCCTGCCGCAGGCATTTGAGGTGCGCGGCGAAGTGGTGATGCCCGAAGCAGCCTTTCGGCGCATGAATGAGGAGCGCGAGCAAGAGGGGCTAACGCCGGCGGTGAATCCGCGCAACGCGGCGGCTGGCACTCTGCGCACTCTGGAGCCGAGCATCGTCGCCAATCGGCGGCTGGCGTTTTTTGCTTACTTCCTGCTGGTGGACGGCGAGTACTGGCCGCACGGGCAACGTTTGACTCTCGACACTCTCGCTTCCCTCGGCTTTCGCGTGAATCCGCGGCGCAGGCTGGTGGCGTCGGTCGAGGAGATGACGGCGTTCATCGATGAGGCTGAGGCGGCGCGCGCGGATCTTGGCTACGAGATTGACGGCGTGGTCTTCAAGGTGGATTTGCACACAACGCAGCAGCGGCTGGGCTCGACGGCGCGCGCGCCACGCTGGGCGATCGCCTACAAATTCACCGCGCGCTCGGGGATTACGCAGGTCAACGCGATCACCGTACAGGTGGGACGTACCGGCAAGCTGACGCCAGTGGCCGAACTGACACCGGTCTTTATCGGCGGCACTACCGTCAGCCGCGCCACATTGCATAACGCCGACTTCATCGAGCGGCTGGGGTTGAAGCTGGGCGACTGGGTCAAGGTCGAACGCGGCGGCGATGTGATTCCCAAGGTGGTCGAAGTGGTGGTGGACGCCGATCATGCACGCGGAGAGGCTGTGTATGTTTTTCCAGAGCAATGCCCGGAGTGCGGAAGCGCCGTAGTACGCGCGGAGGGCGAAGTGGACTTCCGCTGCGTCAACGCCGATTGCCCGGCCAAGCTGCGCGAGAGCCTGCTGCACTTTGCCTCGCGCGGGGTGATGAAGATTGAAGGGCTGGGCGAGGCGGTGGTGCAGCAGTTGCTGGAGCGCAAGATGGTGCGCAGTGTGGCCGATCTTTACTCGCTCACCGAGCAGCAGTTGACGGGGCTGGATCGCTTTGCGGAGAAGTCGGCGCGGGCGCTGCTGGCGGAGATTGCAGGCTCCAAGCGCGCCGGGCTGGCCCGCGTTCTGGGAGGTTTGGGCATACGCTTTGTGGGGGAAAGAACCGCAGTGCTGCTTGCCGAGGAGTTCGGCTCGATGGATGCGGTGATGAGCGCCACTGCGGAAGAATTGGAGCGCGTAGAAGAGGTGGGCCCGCGCATCTCGCAGGCGATTCTGGAGTTCTTTGCGCAGGTGGCGAATCGGGCGCTGGTTGAAGCGCTCAAGACCGTGGGCGTGGTGATGACGGCGGAGAAGAAGCAGCGCTCGGCGCTTTTGGTCGGCTTGACCTTTGTGCTTACGGGAACGCTGCCCACGCTAACGCGCGATGAGGCCAAAGCCAAGATCGAGGCCGCGGGCGGGAAGACGGCGGGGTCGGTGAGCAAGAAGACCAGCTACGTGGTGGCGGGCGAATAGGCCGGCTCAAAGCTCGAAAAGGCGCTGGAGCTTAAAGTTCCAGTGCTGGATGAAGCCGGTTTGCTGGCTCTGCTTGCGCCACCGGTTAATGAGTGAAGTGCGTCTTGAGTTCAGCGCGGACGGCGGTTAACTGGCTGCTCTTGCGAATGCGGCTCAAGGGCATCAACGGCAAAATCGCCAAAAGAACCAAAAGGAAATCCATCCACATGGCAACCCCCACTTGCTTACCAACTTTAATGCAATCAAACTTTTACGCAATTAACTGAAACGCCGGCGAATTCCGAGGCCGGAATGGCGCTCGCCGGCGCGCGATTCTCTTTCGCGCTCCCGCTCCCATGCCGCGGCGTGCCAGTTGCGCGAGGCATAGCGGGGCGGCTCGTCGGCGGCGGCGGCCACGGCCTCGTCAATATGCGAAGGAACCTGGATGTGCGGTGTGGCTGGAACGTGCGTAGTGGTTGGGATGTGCGTCGAGGCCGGCACAACCACCAATTCAATTGGTCTCTGCGATGGGCGCTCAGGCTGGATCGCCGCGGCTGGTTGAACGGGAATCGCGGGCGCTTTTTCCGGAGTCTGCCGCTTGGGTGTTTCAACCTTCTTGAAGACTGGGCGCGAGGTCAGGCTCATGTCAGAGACTGCGGGCGGACGCCTGAATTCGAACTGCGTATCATTTCGCGTATCGAGCCGCGTCTCGGTCTGGACCTCAAGCCGCGTCTCGAGCTGGGCTTCGCTGGCCTCGATTGCGGCCTGCGGCGTGCGCGCCTGCATGGCCCGGGCCATGAACTCATCCACCAGCTTGTGCAGGCAGGTCTGTCCACAGAGATGCTTCGATTCCGGGCGAAGCCGGTTGCGCGAGTTCCACTCACTGACGCGCAGTTCGCCTCCCTGGTCGTAGGCGACAAACCAATGGTTGGTCTGACGCTTCTCCGTTCCACAGATGTCGCACGATATGGCCTGCCGGATCACCCGATCTCCCCCTTGTCCAGGCATTCTTTCCGATGCCTGGCTGGTCCCTGTTGCTCCCTTGAAGCCGATGTGGCGGAAAACAGCAGCCAGCCACATACCGCGCAGGCAAAACCCGCACTGGCAAAGCCCAGGAGAATTTCTTGAGCTACCAACATCTATTTCATCGCGCTTTGGGGAGAATTCGTGAGACTTGTATCGAAAGAATACGAATCTTGTACGGATGTGAACAGGTGCGCGGGAAATGTCCTCAAACGGAGCGAGGGCAGGAATTTTGGCAATTATTGAAAGAAACGGCTGAAGGATTGCTATAGAGTGGCGCGGCGGCCCCAGGCCGGCACAATTGCCTCTATTGAGACTCACAGAAACGCAAAAGAGGACGCCGCAGCGCCCTCTTCGCGTCAAACTGATTCGCAGCCGCGTTTACTGATGCGGCGCAAAGTAGCCCTCGCGTGCGCGCGCCTGGTAGTGACGGTCTTTGCAGAAGAGATAGATGGGACGGAATGCGCCATCTTCCTTGAAGTCGGCCGGCGTGTAGGAGAGCGCGTACTGGCTGCGCAGCTCTTCTTCAATGTTTTTGAAGCTCACCGACATCTCCTCGACCGAGGGCGGGAAGAAGACCTGCCCGCCGGTCTCCTCGGCCATCTTGGTCAACACCTGGTCGCCTTTGCCGCGGCTAGGCGTCCAGTTGGTGCTGATGGCGTAGATGATGGTTTCGGCGCGCTGGCACTCCTTGATGGCATCATCCTGGTAGGCGTGGCTCAGATCGTCGTCGCCGTCGGAGATGAGCACGATGGCCTTGCGCACCGGATCGCGGCCGCGCTCGCCGATTAGTTTGTCGCGGCAGGCGGTGTAGACAGCGTCAAAGAGCGCTGTTCCGCCGCCGGGATGTATTCGATTCACGCCGGTCTCCAGGGCGTCGATGTTGTTGGTCCAATCCTGATCGACGGTGGGGGTCTCGGCAAAGTCCATCACAAAGGCACGGTCGCTCTGCGCTTTGAGAATGTCCAGCAGAAACTCCGTTGCCGCCTGCTGTTCAAACTGAAAACGCTGGCGGATGGAGGTGCTGGAATCGATGATGACGCCGACCCGGAGCGGCAGATTGATCTGCTGGCGGAAGGACTTCACGCTGGCCGGTGCCTTCTGGTCATCGAGCAGGGCAAAGTCGCTCTGCTGCAGGTTGGGAATGTAATGGCCATGCTTGTCGGTCACGGTGAAGATGAGGTTGACTTCGTTGACGCCCAGACGAAGAGTGTGGGCGGCCATCTCGGGGGCCTGGTCGGCTGGCTGTTGGGCGGCAGGAGCCGGCGCGGAGGACGGAACGGGCGCGGCGGCGGGCTGCTGCGCTTGCATAACGGCTGCCGCAAAGGCCGCGCCAACCACAAGTGCTGTAAGCTGTCTAGTCATAGCTTCCTTATTTTATCAAGGCCGCCGCTGTTTGGGCTTGGACGGCGGCGGGGTGGCTTCGGCGGGGCTCTGCCCATCTTCCAATTGGCTCAGAAACTCTTCCAACTCGGCGGGCAAGGGCGCTTCCAGTTCCAGCAGCTTGCCGGTCTTGGGATGGGGGAATTCGAGGCGCGCGGCGTGCAGGAAGTTGCGTCCCAGGCGCAGCCGTTCGGGCTCCGACTTGCGGCGCGCGGCCTTTGATGTTGCAGCCTGCGAAGCGACCTGGTCGGTGAGATGGCCCGGTCCGCCGTAGAGCGTGTCGCCGACGACCGGGTAACCAATGGAGGCCATGTGCACGCGAATCTGATGCGTGCGGCCCGTCTCGATGCGGACTTTGATTAAAGTGAATTTGCCAAAGCGATTGGCGAGCCGGCGGACGACCTCGTAGTGCGTTACGGCGGCGCGCGCGTCGGAAAGCGGTTTAGTCGTCATGCGGGTGCGGCGCTGCGGGTCGCGGCCTACGCTGGAGTTGATCGTCCCCTTGGCGCGCTCGACTGCGCCCTGCACCAGCGCCAGATAAGTCTTCTTGATCTGGCGGCTGGAGAACAACTCGGCCAGCGCCGCGTGAGTGCGGTCATTCTTGGCGACGACGATCAGGCCGCTAGTGTCTTTATCCAGCCGGTGAACGATGCCGGGGCGCAGGTCGCCGCCGGTGGCCGAAAGCGCCTTGAAACGGAAGAGCAGCGCGTTGACCAGCGTGCCGCGGCTGCGCGCGTCCTCATTCTGCCCCGACCCGGCATGGACCATCATTCCCGCCGGCTTGTTGATCACGGCAAGATCCGCGTCCTCGTAAACCACATCCAGGGGAATATCTTCAGCAGAAGCTTTGAGCGGCTCTGGTCGCGGCTCGCCGGTAATGTCGATGCGCTCACCGCCGCGCAGTTTGAGCGAGGCCTTCTCGACGAGGCCGTTGACGAGCACATCGCTCTGGTCGATGAGTAACTGGACGCGCGAGCGGCTGACGCCCTCAAGTTGCGCGGCCAGGAATTGATCCAGCCGCTGGCCTTTGGCCTCCACTGGTGCTTCGATGGTGCGCAGTTCAGTCATTTACGGCCTCTATTTTCGCGGATGATTCTTCTGTTGCCGGCGAATCGACGATTGCGGATGAGAGTTCATGATTCTCGGCCGGTTTTATGCGTTCCATTAACATGAATCCTCCAGCAACAACCAGAAGAACCGCCGCCGCCTGCGGTCCGTTGAGCGCTCCGCCCAGCAGCGAGCCGCGCCCTTCGGGGTCGCGCCAGAACTCGGTGACGAAGATGGCCACGCCTGAGCCTAACAGCAACAGCCCCGCCAGATCGCCGGGCTGATGCCGGTACGGCAGCCAGAGCAGCAGCAAAATCGAAAGCGCAAGAAAAGCCAGCGCCGCATAAGCCTGCACCGGATGCAAGGCAACGCCCAGCGGAGCGCCAGACCAGAGAGCGGCGCGCGGATCTGTATAAGTCACAGCCCATTGCGCGGCAACTCCCTTCCCTGATTCGATTCCATAGCCCGAACCAGCCAGCAACGCGCCGAACTGCTCAAAGGTCAATGCCAGCGCCACCGGAGCGGCCAGCGCATCGGCGGTAGTCCAAAGCGGCAGACGCTGCCAGCGGCCGTAGAAAAACGCCGTAGCAGCGGCCGCCAGAGTCCCAAAGCCAGCCAGCAGCGGGTGATGAATCATCGCCAGCGCCAGCATCCAGGAGGGGTGAAGGCGCAGATCGCTGAAGTTGAGCGCAACCAGCAAGAGCCGCGAGGCCGCCAGCGCCGCAAAGAGCGACCAGACGCACAGGCTCCAGAGCTTGCCCGCATCGAGCCCGGCGATGCGCGCGGTGCGCTGCGCCAGAAACAGCGCCAGCAGCACGCCCAAGGCGGCCGATGCGCCGTAGGAGGGGATGAGGATCGGACCGAGGTGAAAGAAGACTGGATGCACGCGAGGGTGAGGCCAAAAAAAGAAATGTGAGCGATACCGTGCGGAAGCACATGTGCGAACAGGTGAAAAATGCCCTTAAGATTGCGCCTTATCTTGAATGCGCCGCAGCTGGCCGTGCTGGCCCATTCTGGGGAATCGGCGCCGGTTGAGATTGGGGGGAACGAGCCGGAACAGCCGCGCCCGGAGGCATGGGAATACTGATTTCAAGACGTGGCATGATCTGACTGTCCATTGCAAGTGCGCGATCACTTCTCCGTTCTGCCATAAGAACCTCCCGAACTCAGTTTACACCATATGTGGTCGCAAAATAGGATACGGCAATCTCCTTGGCTTGAATGAGAAGCGTGTGCCGATCCGCTAGTTCATCAGGAAAATTGTGTTGTAGAGCGTCGAGTTGCATCTTCCCCAGCTTGTGCCGCAGTTTCATGATCTCCTCGTCTGTATATCGACCAGAAAAAATATTCTCCCATTCCAACTGAACGTCGTTGAAAAGGTTGTCAAGGGTCATGGAGTGAATGCTTGCAGCTTTATGCTCTTTCGCGAAGGGAAAAACATCCTTCAGTGCGTCCGCAACCTGGGATGCGGCAATGATCGCGGCCCAGACAAATGCATATTCCTTCCAAACCACCCAAGCTGCAATTCCACCACAAGAAGCAATCGCCTTGAGCGTTCCAAGAGTTGTCACCCACTTGCCGCGAGAGTCTCTATAGAGACGGATAAACGCAGCATCCGCCTTGAGATTAATCATCTCATTCCAGTAAAGCCGCTGCTGGCGATGCGGATCAGAAGTGATCTCAATCTCGCTCATTGTTTCAATCGATCCCTCTCCGCGATACTTTTGATGGCCAAGCTGCGCCGCAACAAGTGTACCGCAAGTGGAAGAAATCCGGCCCAATAGGGTAGACAAGAATGACCCAGTTCTCGATCTATCAATAGCGAAACCTTGAGCGCCCGCAGTTTCTGCAGAACGCAAAAAGCCCGGCAGGAGCCGGGCTTTTTGCTGCGCGGGAATGAGCCTGCGCTTAAAGCTTCTCGTAGAATTCGCAAACGGAGCACGAGATGTAGACGCCGCCAGGGATGCCGCGTTCGCGGTCCTTTACGCGCTTGACGATGCGCGTGGGCTTGCTGCACTTGGGACAGTCGGTCGACTTCGTCGTGTCCATTACCTTCTTGTGGTCACCTGTTTTAGCAATCTTGGCCATTGGTGGGGTATTTCTCCTTCTTGGGGTGTCTCTGCACACACGAGGCAAAACTTCTCGCGGCTTCAACGGCGCGGTCGATTGCCGGTTCCGCACGCAAAAGACTGCGCCAGATAGGCGGGACTCGCTGTGAGTAGTTTACATCACGGGCGGCAATCAAGACTGGCTGCCGAGGTGTTCGGCAATCAGGCGATCGAGCAGCGGCGTCAACTGCTCACCGGTGCGAGGGAGAATAAAGGCCTTTGCGGCAGGCTCCCAATCGAGCTTGAAGCTGGTGGAGAGGGCGGAGATCCAGATCTGGCGCATGGGCGCATTGGGGGTGACGACGAACTTGGCCGGGGGTGCTTCGAACTCGACATGCAGCACGCCGCTCTGCTCTTCGACTTCAAAGCCGGCATCGTCTTCCTCCTCGCGGGCAATGAGGTGCTGCATCAAGGCTTCCAGAGCCGACTCAGCGGCGCGGCGAAACTCCAATTCATCCTGCATGGGGTCAGTGTAACAAGTTTGCGCCTGAAGAGTCGCCGGGGCGGAATTCTCCGGTTTGATGGCTGTTTTGTTGGTACTTTCACCGCAGTCTTGCCGATTCTTCATCGTCTGACAGTCATAATCCCCTCAAGTCTGTATCCATGGAGGCGGCGGGATGCGTGTGTTTTGCGGAGTGGTGGGGATTCTGGCGCTGACGCATGGAGCTTGCGCACAGCAGCTTCAACAGACTCAGCCACCGATACCGCTTGTCCAACTGGTGCGCGAGGTGGTTTACAACGAACTCCACGATCACGAGCGGCACGGCTACTGGCGCTACTGGATTGAGCACCACGGGCTAAAAGAGACGCGCCGGGAGGAACAGATAGAGACCGCGGAGGGTCCGATTACACGGCTGGAGTTGAGCAACGGCCGGCCTCTGGAGGCTGCGGCCCGGCAGGCGGAGCAGAACAGGCTCAACCAACTGCTCAACTCGCCACAGGAGCGGGCACGGCATCGGCAGGAGTATCTGGACGACGAGAGGCGCATTGGCCGCATTGTCGCGCTACTGCCGGATGCGTTTCTCTATCAGTATGCCGGGGAAGAGAATAGCTGCTACCGGCTGCGCTTCCGGCCCAATCCGGATTATCCGGCGCACTCGATTGAGGCGCGCATCTTTCACGCGATGAGCGGCGAATTGTGGGTGAGCAGCCGCTACAAGAGGCTGGCGCTGCTGGACGGGCACCTGGACGAGAATGTGGACTTTGGCTTTGGCATTCTGGGCCGGCTGTACAAGGGTGGCTGGTTCCGCTTGCAGCGGACTCGAGTAAGCGCCACGGACTGGAAGACGGTAGACCTTGAGGTGCACATGAACGGCCGGGCGATGCTTTTTAAAACGATTGCACGCGAAACGAGCGAAGTACGCGGCGGCTTTACGGCGGTTCCGGCGGCGATGAGCCTGGCGCAAGGCGTCTCTCTGCTGGATCAGGGTTTAGCGGGCGGCCAGAGCGTCTCGGCGGCAAGCTTGGCGATGAACCGCTAGAGGGGCACTGGCTTTATCCGCTTGGCTGAGAGAAATAGTTAAGACTCCATGCGCCGTTCGCCGCATAAGGCCGGTTGTGTTGGATTCGATTTTGGTGGTCTCCCCTATATCTAGTTCGAGATCTGGGACACCCAGTTTTAGTGGTCGGACATCAGAGCCTGCCGTTGCCCTGAGGTTCCGTTCGTTCCCTATGAACAAGAAGATTGAAAGAGGCGGCTTGCTAACAAAAACGGCAAGTTAGCCACCGCTGCGCGGTGATGGCGAGTTAGCAAGTTGGCGACAAGTTCATTGAAGAACACCCACAGATCCTTCGATTGACCACCCTCAATCACCACCCTACAAATTTCCGACTCAAGACACTAGCGTTTGGGGGAATGCATGGCATCCTCCGCGAGGCGGGCGTCGGGCAGGCCCATGCGCTGCTTCAGGGCTAGAATCTCTTCGATTTTTTTGCTGGGGATTTGCAGGAGCGGCTTGCCGATTTGTTGCGCCAGCAGATAGGTCTTGCAGCCGCCTTCGAAGATCTCCGCGAGCCACTCAGCGTGGGTGACGGTGTCTGACCAGCAGACGATGCCGTGGTTGGTGAGCAGGATGGTGTTGTGGGTCTGAACGAAGGGCAGGACCGTCTCGGCAAAGGCTTTGGTTCCGGGGGTTTCATAGGGCGCGACGGCGACGGGACCGATGAAGATTTCGTACTCGGTGATGAGGCTGTTGGGCGGCGCGATACCGGCAATGGCGAAGGCCGTGGCGTAGGGCGGATGGCAGTGGACGACGGCGCGGGCGCGCGGATTGGCCTTATAAATTTCCAAGTGCAAAAGAAGTTCACTGGTGCGGGAACGTTCTCCGGCGATGATATTGCCGTCGAGATCGGAGAGGCAGATGTCGGCCGGAACCAAGTCGCCTTTGCTGACCAGAGTGGGTGTGCAGAGCACATACCGCGAGCCAAGACGGACGCTGATATTGCCGCCATTGCCGTCCACATACTGGCGCTGCCAGAGCTTGCGGCCGGCGAGGATGATCTCTTGCCGGAAGGCCTCGGCCTCTGGGGAGCTGGCAGCCGCGAGCGGCGAGTCGTCTGGCGGCTTTGGCGCACACACAAACCCGGCTGAGGCCCGCGGCTTCTCGCTTTCCTGCTCCGCGATAGGAAGCTGTCTTTGCTCCATCGTTGCCCTCACGCCTGAGAAGGATTGCCGCGCTTGGCCCAGCAGCGGCAGTTGCTCAGAATAAATATAGCGGTGATGGGCCGATGCCGTGGTGACAGGGGTCACGAAAGCCCTGGCAATTGCATTTGAAGCTTGGGCGAGAGTTGAAGGACAGGTGTTTTGGAGGTTCTGAAGCCAGGCCTGAGTTTGAGAAAGACCAGCGGAAGGCAGTGGCGGAAATCGGCAAAAAAGGGGCGTTTTTGGCAAAAAGAGGGTCATATTTTGCCAAAAGCGGCCAAAAAAGGCACTTAAATGTCACTGATTGTAACTAGATTTATGCCGTAACTTATTCAAATCGTGCTAGTTACAAAATATGAGGAGGCGAAAAGGGGTAGGGGGGGGTGGGGGTCGCAGGGATTTTTGGCGAAGAATCGACGAAACAAGGAGTAAGAAATAGGGGGCAGCGAAGAGAAACTGAGTGCGCGGG
>Ga0181520_10001727_pt1 | contig 43312 bp, 49 predicted proteins | sample PEATcosm2014_Bin_29_FD_132451 | JGI IMG/M metagenome (GOLD analysis project Ga0181520, IMG submission 132451) | Peatland microbial communities from MTU Mesocosm Facility, Houghton, MI, USA - PEATcosm2014_Bin02_30_metaG | ecosystem: Environmental > Terrestrial > Soil > Wetlands > Peat | place... | reverse complement strand
TTGCGGTTGTATACGAGCCGACAATCCCGGCGAGCGTCTGGCCAGCGGCTTCGAAAAGCGGTTTCCAAACGATTTCAACTGAGCTCATTCGGTTCCACCTGCATGGATAATCCTCAATTATCTGTGCAGTACCGAGGAATGGCTGCCTGGTCGGACCTCATCGATGCGTGGCCAGGGTGTGCAGTATGCGAGCATGGAGTATGTGGAGATGCTGGAGAACAGTGGCGCGGTTGCTGAGCATGAGCCATGCCGGCTATCCGGGACATGGGCGGTGCGAGAGCTTCATCAAGACGCTGAAGCACGAAGAAATCGACGCTCGGCCGTACCGAACCATCGAAGAACTGGCAGCGCATGTGTAAGAGTCTATCGAACGGATTTACAATCCGGTAGCGCATCTGTCTTTTCAGGTACATCGATGTATAGAAGAGTATTTGCAGGGACGTCGATGCGTTGGCCGGGTAGGATTTCACTAGCGAGCGAGGAGCAGGGTATGGCCGACGCGCAAGTGACTTGCATCAACAAGCTGCCTCGCAACGATACGCACGAGGGGATTACGCATCTTGGCGCAGCCAACTGGAAATGGCCTCGTCAGCAGGTGATCGATTCTATCGAGGCCGGCACAAACACATTCTTCACAATGGTGAACGGCAAGAGAGCTGGACGTAGGTGTGGTCGATGGACCGAATGGCAAGTATGTAAGAACGCATGCGGACGGCTACTACAACGACAATTTGCTCGCCCTTCCAGAGTGTCCTTAGATCACGACGAGTTCGACTCCATCGAGTGCGGCGGCGTCAGTCACGATCATCCCGCTCTGCCAGGGCAGACGCGATCAACGGAAGATACTTGCGCACCTGCTCGCGATCGCTTTCCCTTTCCTGATCGCTCAGCTCCACATATTTGGAATCGATCTGCCTCTCCCATCGGGTTACCAGTTCGGCAGGTATGAGCAGCGAACCATCAGGCTGGCGAACACATTTGTCGTGCAAATACCGCTGCCAATGAGACCAGCGCTCATGTTCAAAGGCCGCTAGCTGTTCGATTAGCCCGCTCAGCAGATCATCTATTTCTTGATATTTCATAATTGTTTCGCTAGAGCAGTCCGCTTGCGACAAGTTTTCGGTAATGCTCTCCTAAGACAGTAAGTTCGCAGGATTTGCTTTGCATGGCCGCGTGCCACATGTGCGCCGCATCCACTGGTCGTACAAGGTTCACCTTGGCATACCGCTGCAGAGTGGCAAACACAGCAGTCTTCGCGGGATCTGGAGGGGGGAGGTTTGAATCATTCCGCTGCTCAGGACGCTCCGGTTCGTATGCTGGGTCGAGTCTAAAGTTGTAACCTGCCCGGGGAAAGTGAACGGCGAGAGCTTGAAGATCGACAAGCGGAATTGGCGGGGTGGCTTTCCGAAGAGAAACGAAGGTTTTCACATTTGTTTTGAATACGGGGCGTTGCGCCCATGGCCCAAGGGACTGATCGATGTGGGCGTACACACTTCCTGGTGTAACGTCGCCGACTAGATTCGCGGCAGCACCTCCCAGAGCGTCTACTAACAAGGTCGTGAAAACGCCAGCACCACCTCCCGGGACCTCCGCCGCGTACTGTTCTGCAGTCGAGGCCGTGAGAATCGTCATGCCCTCCCTGATATCCGCGAGCCCCTGGGTTGCCGGTCGATCACCTGCTATGCCGCTGTGGCAGCTATCCAAGATAATGACTTTGTTTCTTGCTTTTGACTCGTTCGCGATGTACATCAGCTCTGCAAGAGAGAATCCGTCATCGCCTGTCTTGCAGTCGCCTGCGCAGAGAAACCCACCGGTGTCTTCAATATAGCCGTGCCCGGCGAAGTAAAAGAGAGCGATATCTGAGTCGCCCGCAAACAGCTCTCGCACAGCATCTTTAAGCCCGCTTCTTTCAATGACATCAGCGGGGCCGGTTCCGGCGAGCAAGCGCGGCGTAACAAAATTAGTTGTCCCGTCCGCGTGGCGCTCCAACACAGCTTTCATAGCGTGAGCGTCATTCACACATCCGCTCAGCGGTTTGATGTATGCATAGTGATCGATCCCGACGATGAGCGCCTTGCGCATATATCAACCTAAAGCGAATCGATGAAGTCGTTGATATTCTTATCGTTCCAGGCGAATGTACTCACCCCGTCCAGATTAGTGCGATCATCCGTGTAAGCCCATATGCCTCGAATGCGTTTCTTCTCTTCTCGGGCGCACGCTATCTCCCATTTCTGGCCGCTCGACTTCAGCGAGTTCTTGCTCACGAGGGCAATAACGCCATCTGAACGCTTGATTCGGGTGCGCACTCGATCTTTCCACTCGTTGTCGTACGGCTCTTTGACAGACATATCAATGAATTCATAGGGTGCTCTGGGGTGAAGGGATTGCCCCTTTAGAAAATCGCGCTGTCTTTCATCCTCGATAGCAAAAGCAATGAAAACCACTTTCTTGTCGGCCACTGTTTCCTCCATGGAATTCCCGATGTACGGATAACGGTATCAGTTCTTAGTTAGGATAAAAAGCGATCCCAGAGCGACCGCTTACGATCAATCGCACTAATAAATCTCGCGATAGAGTTCCACCGCCATTCAATGGCTCTACCGCGCAACTCAGGTGGAATCGCTCCTTTATTGTCTTTACGCACGTGGATCCCCAGACAGGGAATGCCTTCCTCCGCTGCGCACTTCATCTCCCACCGAGCACCGTCTGCGCGCCAGGTCCTCTTGCTTAGCAAGGCAATGAAGGCATGGCTGTGCTTGATCTTCTCCCTGCATCTTGATTTCCATTTATCGTCAAATGGTTCCTGGACTGACATATCTACCAGCTCAAAAGGTGTCTTGTTGTTTTTGGCTTGCCCAACCAGCAAGTCACGGTACCGAATGTCCTCCCGCGCAAAGCTTATAAAGATTCGCAGCGCCATGCAGATGAAGTCTCCTTTCTCCAGATAAATCGCTCGCGTGACAATCTATTCCACGCACGCTATAGATGCAGTTGCATCCAAGGTCCGAGAGCGTCACTAACTTTGCAGTTCAGAAAAGATTCGGCCAGCTTCTTCTCGTTATCCGACAGGGTTCCGTCGATGTGTTGTATGTTTGCGGCGAAGAAGCCTTCTTTGCGCCAACCCGCTTTGAGCTCCTGCATTTCGCGCCAACACCAAAGCAAAGACCGCCTGTCTGCTGCAACAAGAAAGAGGCGATAGGCCGCCCATGCATCGTTCAGATCATCACTCCGGCAGAACCTTCGGAACCAATGCCTTGCGAACCCTTCTGCTCGAACTCGATCACGCGCAGTCGACTCCACGTCCTTGATCCAGCAGACATCGTCTCTATTATCTTGAATTGCAGTGATCCAGGAGGCGTTATTATCTTCTTCGAGAAAACCGCGCATAGCGATAGCCTTGACCCTCTGAAACGGATCATTAGATTGCAGCATTGCGCCAATATGACGTCCCAGCCAAGCGAGAGAAGCTGTCCCATCAGCTCCACGAGCTAGCAAGGCTAATTCCAAGAGGTCTTTGTCTGTGTTGCAGTTTACATAGCGTTCACGCCATATCGAACGGAATGTATCTGATTCGGGTCCGCTGAACACCGCCAGGTCCAAATGTTCCAAGCCAGTCTGCGCATCGACAAAGCGGAATAGCGGGGCCCTTACCTTAACCTGATAATAGACGCGGCTAGCTTGCTCGTGCCATCCAGGTGCGGCCGCGAGAACCTGCACAAGGCTAATGTAGAATGCCAGCGCATGACTAAGTAATGACGGATACTCTTCGAGTTCGGCAATCCAACGCTTGACCGTGTCCGGTTCAAGTTCTAACACTCGATCCAGTCCTGTCGTCGGGAAGGGTCGTTGCAGCCAATGATTGCCAGTATCTATGGCAGCTTGGTTTTGCGAGGTTATCTGTTCGTACTCAGCGTTCCTCGTTCTCCGCCGGATGTCTGGATCAGGGAACAGATTCGGCGGCCATTCTGCAAACCGTCCGCCCCAGACGGATTCCGGAGCTACGAAGCGGATCGACTCGGGCTTCTGCGCCTCCAGACGTACATCCCCCGGTAGTCGGTTGTTCGGATCGTGAGAGTACGCTACTAGCCGACGCGGACCGCTAATCAGCGGTAACCCACTAATCAATCGGACACATGATTCGATCCATTCGAAGTATGCACGCCAATCGGCATTGGAGGCGTTAGCCTTACTGAGGGCCCAGGCACGGTGGTGTGGATCAATTCTGTCTATCCAAATCCCCACGCCGGTGCTCGCGAGTCGGTCGACCAGCAGGAGACTCCCGAAGGTCTGTTCCAAAAAATGCTGACGTGGACTCCATCGCCACTGAGTGGAAAAGGCCGGTGGAAGTGAAGACCCGAGAGAACAAAGGTAGACGTACCGGAAAGCTCCTCCTCGTACCAAGCTGTCCGGTGAAGAGCAGGCCTCGCACACCTGCTCCGGCGTGAGGGAGGGACAATTGATCGCCCCAAGAAAGTAAAGGACGCGGAACCACTCTTTCTCGCGCGTTGGCGTGGGCACAGGAGCGAGCATCGGGCCACAAAACGAGAATTCAAAATCCCTAGAATCGAAGGCGGCTTCTGAGCGTGAGCGCTGGCGTTGGAGTTGTTCGTCGCCCTGCCACATCCAAAGGACGGATTGGAAGAATTGAAATTCAATGTGTTTCGCTGCTTCGCCGCTGATTTGGAATAGGTCCGGACGACTGATTAGGAAATCAAACAGTACTTGCCGCGAGGCGTCATCGAGGAGCAGATCGTATTTATCAAGCTGCGAAGCCATGGAGAGGAGGGATTCATCGGAACGATCAGTAACGGTCCGAACGACGTGTCTGATAAGGTCACTGATGGCTGCTGGATCGACTCGCGCAAGGACTTGCTCAGCCTCCTCGAGATGTATATCTTCTGCACCACGCCAACGACCTTGCCAAATCTTCGATGGATGTAAGGCTTCAAGAGCCGGCAAAAGCCGCTTAGGCAAATCCTCCGGCAGCTCGAGCGCGGGATTGTGAATGAAAGGCAACGCCGCACTGATGAATTGCCAGAGTTTCAGGTCGGGCCGTTTCGCACATTCCTCCACCTGCATTCGTGTGCGGGCGCCAAAGATCGACTCGATGGAGTTCTTCCGCAGCTCTTGAATCCATTCGGGTGTTGGGAAAAGACGTTCAAGGTCGAGCCCTAAACGCCGCTCCCAAGCAGATTCCGTCCCGATATACCGCAACAAGTCAGCCGCAGCTCTCTCCGCGACTGCGGAAGTGTCATTCATTAGCACAGTAACGTGCTCATTGAAGGTCTCCTCCAGGGGGATTTTTGAACTCCGAATGACCCATTTCATCTCATCTGAATGACTGCCGTATCTAAAGATGGCATCTACAATAGTCCCCAGAACGAGCGCTCGAACAAAGGGTCTGCGGTCTTCTATCTCGGAGATGATGCAGACGGCTACGCGACTAAGTCGTATCCAAAGATTGTCATCGATGGGTTGTAAACGGTAGCCGGCAAGAAAGCATTGCTCTCCGGGTTTCAAATCACCGAAGAGCTTCTTTACCGTACCAGCTGGGTCTCCTCTTTTTCGATTGTGTTCGCCCCTCCTAAGGATCGGGGGGGCCCCAACTTGCAGCATGGCTAACCAGCGCTCAAGAGCGGGGATGAGCCTATTTCTTATGTCCTCACTCTTCGCTGACCAATAAATGAAACCCTTGAGGAGTACTTCCTGAGCCCACGGGTTGTCGCTGCCTGTACTCCAGACCTGTTCCGCCACTGAAACGTACGCGTCGAGAGCGCTCGGTAGATAGGCGACGATGGTGCGCTCAATCGGACTTCCTTCGGGAGAACGTGGGTTTTGTGCATTGATCCATCCCAATAAAAGAGACCGAATCGCCGCTGCACGATAGCCTGAAGATACCGAGTAAACGAAAGCATGTTCCAAGATGGCGCTTTCGAAATCTGAACCCGTGTACGGCTCTAACCATGCGGCGATCTCTTCGCTCAACTCTTGTACGGTCAAAGTCGCAGACTTCAGTTTGTCCGCGAGCAGGAGTCCCAGGCCCTGCGGGAGTCGTACCGGGTCCACTTTCAACCGACCGCCGTCAGAAATAAGCACACCACCTGTGGCGAGCTCTCGGATGATGGTTCCCGCGTCCGCTTCAGACGAAATCATGCCCCTCACCTCACCAGCACGGAAAGCATCCTTGCCAGCACGGTGCTCGAGCGCCATTTGCCTGAGTAGGTCATTGAAGCCTTGACCTGACAAATGGGTTTCACGACGCGACTGCCGATCCCGCCAGTCTTCGAAGATTAGACGTGCAACTGTGATGTCACCCGATTGAGCCATGCTCTCGCTGTGCCGCGTCGCCAGATCCAGATATCGGGGCTTTCGGAGCAACGGATGAAGGTCAGCGGGAAAGTCCGAGAGCGATTTGCCGCGGAGTGTTAGAGCTTCGGTCAATTCCTGATCTGTAAAGGAAGGGACTTTCACCACCTTTATTGGGAGATATTGCAGGTCGGAGAAATGTTCATTCCAGTAGGCTGCACGTGCCGTGCAGATGATCGAGATCGACCCGGCATACTGAGCCTCTTGCGCGCTCTCAATCAAAGCTCGCCAATAAGCCGGCGATTGCCGCTCATTAAGGCCGTCAAGCACGACAACGGCGAGTGGGCCGTTCGCACGGCTGGAGGGCGTTTCGAGCCATCTTGTCAGCTTTCGACTCCATTGTCCTTCGCCGAACGACTGCTTTAAGCTCTGCTCTAGCAGGGTATGAATGTTTTTGAAGCTCCCGGCATCACGCGACGGCAAGAAAACAAGAGAAGGGAAGTCGCCGATTTTGTCCGTTGTCTTCTGGGTTATCCATTGGGTGACTGCCCAGCTCTTACCATCGCCCTCTTCACCCACGGCAGCGAAAATCTCTGGGCGCCCACTTTTCCACCAACGCTCCAATTCGCTCTCAATTCCAAGGCGAGCGATGCAGTGGCTGTCTTTCGACAGGACAGCGAGAGGCTGGCCCAGGCGTGCTCTCGCCGCCAATATGTCGGTCATCAGTACATTCCACTCACCGTGGCTGCGCTTCTGCCAATTTGGCCAACCGCCGCTAGGACGAAGAAGCTGAGCGCGCAAAACTTGGATTCTCTCGCTAAATCCCGCTCTCAACCTGATCTCTCCTAGTATGGGCGTCAATTCGCCAGCCAAGTGAGGGAAGAACTCTTCCATGGAGTTTGGAAAGGCGGCACACAGAAAATCGAGGTTGCCGGTTCCATCCGGCACAGAATCCAAAGTTAGAATGTCGAAAGCCTTGTCACTAGCCGCAGTTTCAAGATCAGATAGCACTTGGTCGGGCACTGTCCTCGATGTGGCAAGAATCCAGAGGTCGAGCGACGGGACCGAAACCTGAGCCTGCTGCAATTCTGCGAGCAGGTCTCGTGCTCTAAGCGGGTTGTCTTCTGTATACCGCTTGCATTCAAAAGCAACCGAGCCGCTTGACGGCAAGTTTGCTCGCGCGTCACGTCCTTGTTGATCGCCAGAATGGGCGAGATGAAATCGTATGCCCGTCAGATCACCCAAAAGGCGTGCAATAAGCCCTTCAAATCCGTTTTCCCCCGTAGCTGTGAGACGCTGCAGAAGGAGGTTTAATCGCTTAGTAGGTGATTTTCGGCGACGCACTTGTTTTCGCTGGACCATCGTTTTCAGGGTAATCATACGCGGGCGAACCTACAGTAGATGCTGATAGGTAGGATTTCTTGTCCTATAAACCTGAATTCTGTTCGGTTCTATTGCTAGCATGAGATCGTCGCTCAATCCAAACTCGAAACGGACACCCCAGTCGCCAGCACTCGTAACCTTTTGGCCAACAACCAATTTCTTGATGAAATCCAGGGAACAAGGTTCGCCATGGAAATTCTTTTCGCATGCGATGCTAATGCTATGGCCTTCGATCCGTCTGTCGTTCGCACCGAACTGAATCTGGCTCCCAATCATGCGAAAAGCTAATCCCTCAGAGAAACTCAGGTAAACGCCAACCGTCGTGGTTTCGATGTTCTGAATCGACTGATCCTTGAAGGTTCTGACCAATTCCGAGAATGAAGATAGCCAGCCCTTGCCGAGCACTCTGTACCTCTCGCCAAACTCCTTTGCCGATTGATCTCGTCCCTCAAACGCCTCCGTGAGATGGTAGACAAACTCGTAGAATTGCGGGGCCTCAAAGAGAGTGGCATGGGGGAAGTGCAGGCGTTTCTTAAAAGCGGCCAATACGCGGTCGAGCATTTGATCACAAGTGTCAGCCGGGAATTTGAGCGGTTTGCCCTTGAGCGGTGGAATGACACCGAGGTTGTAAGACGTAGCCCAGGGCTCGCAACCGCTCGTGAAGCCGCTGGGTGAAATTATCAACCCGAGATATTTGGTCGCAGTGGCATATTGATTCATCGTTCTGACCACTGCTGCCCACTCCTGCACATCGGCAGGCTCAGCCTTTGATTGCTGGTACTCCTTGCAACTGATAAGAATCTCCACGTTGGGATTAACGAATCCCGCTGTGATCACATCAATTTCTTTCTTTGGTGGACCAACAAATGACGCCACTTCGAGTGAATCGGCAGTCTCGATTCTGAGAGTTTTGTTGTGCTCGATTAGGGCAACTTGGCCACACACTCTCTGCGCGATTTCAAACGTTCGTCTTTCGAGTTCATTCTTGAATGTCACCAATAAACCTCCTCGCCGCCGCGCAGGATCATGCCGGGTTTAAGGTCCCCCGCTCTGACCTTCCGGAGGCTATCTCCATCCCGAATTACCAAGACGCTATCGGCGGACAGTGTCTTGACGACTGAGCCGATCTGTCGTCGGACGCTCTCCCCGAATCGAATGACGGAAATCTCATTCACTTTCTGCGCCCAGTGGCCGCTTGGATCTGGGGGTGGATTGCCGGTCTCCGGGTGTCCTAGCGCGCTGACACTATAAATGTCCAAGTCGCCCACATACACCACAAGGCCGACTTCATCGTCCGCCAGTATGCGATTGGGGTCGGAGCGGCACCTATCGATGAGTGCTTCAACATCGACCCGTTCCTTCTTCGAATTGATGAGGATTGGCTTGTCGCTCATGCGGCTCAGTGATTCGCGCTTTCCCAGTCCTTTCTGATTTTCTCCAACAGCCTTTTCCGCTCTTCATCCGATATTGCCAGCTTTTCCGGCGAACTGCCCTGGACCGAAATGAGCATAGGCGCGCCATTCGGGGCGCGCCCCATGACATATCCGGGATCGCCGGTCAGCACCAGCAGCTTGATCCGCGACTCGCACCTTGGGCAAACGACAAGCTCTTCCTGGAGGGGTGGCATGATGGTAATAACGCTACCGCAGTTGCATGTGATGGGAATGGGATCGCCGCGTTCGACGGCAATCTCAGCTACAAATGTGAACAAGTCAGGTTTCACGTCCTAGCACTACTGAAAAACTTCTTCAAATCAAAGCCAATCCCACCAACCTTCGGCTGCAATATCACTGCATCCACCAAAGCTCCCGCCACACGGCGCATATGTTTGGCCGCGCGGAACTTGGAGAGTTGTTTCTTGTCCTTGATGTCCTCGAACACGCGCTGGATCAGTTCCACAACGTCTTCCGCGGATTTGCAGACGTTCCGGAGTGGTATCAGGAGCAGAGCGTCCTTGCTCTCTTTGCTCGATCTCTTCATCTCGAACGACTCGCGAAATGTCGAAGGATGACGCGTGGTGACGAGGATTGCGGGGAGGATGTCCTCCGCGTCCTGTCCGTTCACGCGATGCCAGGAGAGCACCTCATCTTCGAAATGCACACCTCGCGGGCCGTGGATGACAATCGCGTTGGAACGCGAGGCCATGTCGGCCATTCTTGGCAGATTCACTCGAACGGCATTACCAAGCGATTCCTCCCAGCCGTAATCCAGCAGATACACATAGTAGGCACGCTCGGCGCCGGTCGGTATCTCTCCGAGCGAGTGGACGTACAACCCCATATCACCCCTCCCCTCTCCATATTCTCCGCTTACACCTTCGTCTTACCATGACGGAGGCCTGAATGAAGGATACGCTTTACGAAAGGCCATCAGCACCTCGTGCCGAAGACGCTCCAGCTCGTACGCAGCGTGAGGCGGACTAAAGAAGAACGTCGGGCAGTTGGAGTCATTGCACTGGCAATGGCGAAGGACACCAGATCGAATCATCTCGTCGTATTTCGCCCGCAAACGCGAAAGCGCCTTCTCTACGGTTTGAATCTTTGCGCGCAGAGCCTCGCTCTTCAATTGGTGGCGCGACGGAATGCGGCCGATCAGATGACCGTCACGCGTCTTCCAAATGCCGGTGCCCAACGCCTGGATCGTGTCGGTGATGGCCTGCTTGAAGTCTCCCAGATTGCTTTCCTGATGTATGGGGGTGTAAAAGGCGGGGCGGTCAAACACGCTGGCAAACAGGGCTAAAGCTTCGTCATCATTGACCGGCGGAATAGATGTCGCCAGCTTTCTCAGATCCTCCGAGGCGTCTGGGAAAGCTTCGCCCTCGACAAACCGCTTCAAAAGGGGCTCCGCGCCTTTGCGGAGAAACTCTTCAAATTCCGGGCCGGACCAGGTGTCACACTCCTGGACGCCGAGAGACTTGACGTGCTTCTTAATTCTGTCCCGCAGAGTGCCGGAGATTTTACATTGTGCCACAATGCGAAAGCGGTAGGGCGCGCCGTTAGGTGCCGTCAACACCTTGGCGATATCTTTCTCTGCCTTGGAGAACGTCAGCTGTTTGCGGTTGACGCACTGGATGCAAATGGATTCCTGCTGGTATGCTTCATTCTCACGCATACCCCAGATGTCGCGTCCGAGGTCACTTCCCGTCTGGCCGTACCATTCGAGCGAGCGCCACTCGTCAGATCTCCAGTGGTAGGCGAAGACAAGGCGCTCGAACTGAGCGCCGTCGAAATCCTCGAAATGAATCGGCTGCACATAACTTGCGGGCTTCGACATGTCTTTCCGCTACTCCGCTCAACAGTATCCTTCTTTTTGCCGGGACTGTACGAAATTTGTTTCCCATCCACCCCGAGCCTCATCAAGGGGAAACCCCAGCCACAGACTACTGGTGGACCTCTGTGGTTGTGACAGCTACATTTTTATCTACATCGCCAATGCAGGGACACCAGATGAGCTAGGCTAGGTACGTGAATATGAAGTGCTTGCAGCGAAGTAGCTCTCATAGGCCATCTGGTCCCAAGCCAAGAGCTCCGGCTGAACCACGGAAGACGCGAATGCCCATACCTTGACGAATTACCGTAAAGAGTTTAGCGGGAGATTCGGCATCATATTATCATTGGCTGAATCATCCGCTGCACTTGATTCTTTCTTTCGCTAAGAACGGTCGTCAGTACGGTTGATCGTTTGTATATGCCAAGCACAATTTTATTGTGCAAGAGAATGCTGGCAAGCGGTGAATTCAAGAGAAAGGCGGCGATATGCGTCTCTTAACCGATGACGAGCTTCTTGAGGTTGCTTGCGAAGGCGGTGCGGTTGAATCCTTGCCTGAGCCAAGCAACTGGTACAGTGCCGAATCGCCCATCCAACCATCCTCCATCGACCTCCATGTCGGCGAAATCTTCATTCCAGGTAAGTCCCCTGCAGCCCCTGGTGGGCACGACAACCCTAAAGACCAGGTGAGTCTTCGAACCGGCGAAACTGCCGTAGTCACCACTCTTGAGACACTACATTTTCCAGGTCACATTTGCGGAGTTGGTTTTCCGCCTTCCCATATTTCCGAGCTTGGCCTGCTCATGACCAATCCCGGCCACGTTGATCCCGGATACTCCGGTCGCATGCGCTTTGCGGTGATCAATGTCGGCAAAGCTCATTTTCCACTTCGCCGTGGCGATTTGATTGTGACACTTCTTCTCTTCCATTTGGACCGTGCTCCCCGAGCAGATTGGGGTCGGCGATATCCCAGTGTCAGACCTGACCGGCCGCCGCAGAGCCGGATCAATTGTCTCTCTCGCGACTTCGTCGATATAAAGAGCCGGACTCGCAAGCTGATCATTAGAACGGCGGTCTATGCATCGGTTTTCGCAGGGATACTGGGGGTGGCCTTGACGCTCGGTACAAATCTAATGATCGAACGCATGAAACGATTGCAGGATATGAGAGACGACATATCCATTCTCAAAGCCGAGATCAAAGTTATGGAACAAAATAAGTCCTCGATACCTCAGACAACGACATTGCCACCAAGCCCTGTAGTTTCGACGAGGGGAAAATGATGCAAGTGTATGTGATCTCTCGCCCATCGATTGATTGGTCAGAGGTTAACCGTTTTCTTTCTGATCAGAATGTTCGGTGGCGTCGCTCCCCTGATGCGAAGGCTCCCGATGAGCTCGTTGAGCTTGCTGGGCGAGTGTGCTATTTTTCTTTCGGTGCACATCAATCTCCGCGCACGAATAGCGAATACATCGAAAACCTAATTGCGCAAGGCCATGAGAGTGTGTTGGAGCATTCTGCGTGGACCTTCCTCATCACGGGAGTTTCCCGGGCCTTCACCCATCAGCTTGTTCGACATCGCGTCGGAATCTCCTTCAGTCAGTTGTCGCAGCAATACTACGATGAGACCGACGCGGAATTTGTGCTCCCCCCCGAGCTTAGAGGCAACCCTGCATTAGAGGAGGTTTGGCGGACCTCCGTCCAGGAGTCATTAATGGCCTACAGGCTCATCGTCAAGAGACTTGGATCGATCGGGCCTTCCAGTACCGAGTCAAATAATGCGGAGCCGACAAAGCAGACTGAGCTTCGTCGAGCGATCCGATCCGCCGCACGAAGCGTACTACCAAATGCTACCGAATCGAAGATTGTAATGACTATCAATGGGCGCGCCCTTCGTCACTTCCTTGACATGAGGGGATCGATAATTGGGGACGCAGAAATGCGGCTTGTCGCTGCAAGGTTGCTGGAGTTAGCATCGACTGATGCTCCAGCAATCTTGTCGGATTTCTACGTGGAATACCTCGGCGACGGAACACCAATCGTCCGCAGGCGGGATCTGAACCGCTAGCCGAGCCACAGGTGCGGACGGAGGTTAGGGAAATTCAGGAGAACGCATGAAGATTCCAGATCCTGAGGGACCTGAGTTGTTTTTCGGACTCGTCGCACCAGTGGGCGTCGATTTGCAGAAGGTGACGGACTATCTCTCGGCCTCGTTACGCCGAGTTCGATACACTCCCGAGCCGCTGATCCATCTCGCCCGCCTAGTGCGGGATGCTGGTGACCGTTGGAGAAACCTGCCCACTGAGCCGTTTGATGTTTATGTCAATGAGCACATGACCGCAGGAGATGAGCTTCGAGAAGCTACGGGGCTTAATGAGGCGATGGCAATCCTCGGAATAGGAGCAATTCAAAAGGAAAGGCAAAACAAGTTTCGGGAGTCGCACCCATCGGCCTCGCCTGATTCCGGGACTCTTCGCCGACGCGCGTATATCATACGGTCACTGAAGCATCCCGCAGAGGTGCAAACACTCCGCGAGGTGTACGGCCCAGCGTTCTATGTGGTGGCCGTTCACGGATGTCACCATGAGCGCGTTGAGTATCTTGCAAAACGGACAGCACAATCTCGCGGCAGTATGAGCGGTCAGGATGATTTTAAGGGGACAGCCGAAGACCTCATAAAGCGGGATTTGGAGGAGTTGGATATTCCGTATGGGCAGAAGCTGCGCGATACTTTCCACCGCGCCGATGTATTCTTCGATATTGACCGCGAAGGAGCAGGGCTTGAGAGCGAGATTGAGAGATTTGTGGAGTTGATTTTCGGAAATCTCTTTAGAACACCCACCAAGGCAGAATACGCGATGTTCCACGCTGCTGCCGCTGCATTGCGTTCGGCTGAGCCGGGTAGACAGGTGGGCGCAGCGATTGCCACAGATGATGGTGATATTGTAGCCGTTGGAACTAATGAGGTCCCCAAAGCACACGGAGGGTTGTATTGGTGCGATGACCCAATTGACCGGCGTCAGTTTCAATTAGGAGAGGATTCGAACCAAGCGCAAAAGAGAATCTTGATCTCTGAAACGCTCGAATACCTGCGCAGAGCAAAATGGCTGCGAACGGATTTAATGACTTTAAGTAGGGATGATCTGCTTCGCCTAGCTCTTGACGCTGAGAAACCCGCATTGCCTCGCCGATCCCAAATCAGAGGCCTGATTGAATTCGGACGCGCGGTACATGCTGAAATGGCGGCACTGATTGATGCAGCAAGACGCGGAGTGAGTGTCCAGGGAACGACCATGTACGTTACCACATTTCCCTGCCATCTTTGCGCTCGACATATCGTCGCCGCTGGGATCAAAGCGGTCTACTATATTGAACCGTACCCAAAGAGCCTAGCGCGACCCCTTTATCCCGATTCGATTGCGCTCGAATCAGCGGATCGCGCAGGAGCCATAAGGAACCAGATCCCATTCGAGCCTTTCGTTGGCGTGGCACCGCGTATCTATTTTGATCTTTTTTCAGCGTCGGAACGCAGGAAGGACGACGACACTCTGAACCTATTCGATGCAACCAGTGCGACACCGCGCTTCGGAGCCATACCCAGAGTTTACATTGACAAAGAGAAATTGATGGGTGGTGTTCTGACGAGTAAGCTCCAGCCCACGCTCTTTCCAATGGACATGGATTAGCGCAATTGTGTGGCCGCTTTTCCACCTAACCGCCCAGTTTTCCGAGGTCTGTTCAGTTGTCAAAACGCTTTTGAAACGGTGAAATCAGAGGTAACTAGGGATGCTGTTGGTTACGTATCTAATCGGTAACTGGCAGGGTGCTAACTCTTTTGTTATCATTATGTTAGTGAGGTAGAAGATATGTCGACTTGGCTCCTCGAAATACTCGATGAATCTAGCAAAGAGGTTTCTCAATGGCCGGCATGGCGAAGAGAACCCGAAATGTCCAGCGCTCGTCGGAACGTGGGCGGGCGGTCGTTAGACCCAGATGTAGTTGAATCAAGACTCGCCGAACTGGACGCAAAGAGCCAGCAGTCGGAGGAAAGCTCTCTTTAGGCCACTTGCAAAAGTGGCCTTTTCTGTCAACCAACTTCTTGCCGGTCTGTTGGCTCCTATCTCGGAGTAGCAACTTGTGGCATGCCCGGAAATTCTCAACAAAAAATGGCATTAGAGATGCCTCCCGAGGTGGCGACTCATTGCGGCGAACGAGGTCCTTTCATCGGCCTCCAATGAGTGACGGCCCATATGTTGGCTACGTCACTTGGAGGCCGGTGGAAAGACCGCATTGTCGCGCCAGGTAATTGACGCATCATCCATGATGATGCATGAAATGTGCCACGCCAAGCGCAATCGCGTCGAAGCAAGCCATCACCCACGGTTCCGGCTCGTAGCATTTCCGTGCGCGCGGGACGTGGCGCGCAATTTCGGGAAGCCATGTGGCGAGAACCGTGATGGCAACTCGGTAGATGACTCGGCGACTCGCGTCGACTGAGAATGCGACGGGCAGATGACGAGAGGACCGTCTACTGGGACGCGCGTCTGATCGGCTAAACTTCTCCAGTGCCGAAACCTGTTCTCCATCTCGATTGCTGTGTTCTTTCCGATGAGGAAGTTCAATCCCTCTGTGAACATCTCTCCGCTCAGACCGGTGTGACCGAGATTGGAATTCAGACCTTTTGGATGAGCGTTGAGGAGGAAGACGACGAGAATCCGCTCATTCTCAACATCTCCGTCACCCCAGCGCATTGGAGCTCGATTGTTGCAGCGTCAAGCGACCCGCATGAGGCGGCTGCCAAGTGGCTCATCAAGCTCCTGTACGTATGGGCTGAGGACAAGCGCGATTTGGTAGTTGGCTACGACGAGAAGCAGAACATCGTGATTCTAGGGAATCCCGAGGAATGGGAGCCTATCCTCTGAATGGGCGACACCCAGCAGCCGATTTTGCGTCAAACAAACAATTTGTCAGTAGGCTAACGGCCTAAAATGGCTGGCAGGGGCGAACGGAGTCTCTGGCCCGCGAAAGACGTTCCTGTGAAGCCTTTTGCTTTTATCTGCCTGGCAATCCTTGCGTGCATCTTCGGATGGCACATTCTGCTCTGGTTGCAGGCGCCTAAGCTCCCTGATGTCGAAGTCAACCCCTTGACTTATGTCGTGTACGTTTATGTCCCGGACATCACCGCCGGGACTGCACTAGACAAGGATTTCGTCGCGTCCTTCAAAGGCGCAAGGGATCTTGTTGGCGGCGCAATAGGCGACATCGCTGCCCTCAAGTTGGCACGTCCGTTCTGTTAAGCGATACTTTGATTTGAGACATATGGGAGTGCATCGATGAAGGTCTGGCAAAGCTATGGATCGGGACATTCGGCCCACTTGGCAGTGATAGGAACGTTCAAGAATGTTGCAGATGCCGAATTGGCGAGAGAAGTCGTTGAGGATTTCGTGAATGCCGTGTGGGAGGAGCGGTATAACGATATCGGCGAATTCCTGAAAGCCTGGAAAGATCGGGTCCAGGGGATTGAGTTTCTGGGGCCCACCTCTGGTGACATGATGGGAGGGCTTGATAATAGCTGCGACGTTGTTCGCGAAGGCACAAGGGTATCAGTGAGGGGAATTCGATCGAATGAGATCGGCGGGATCATCAAGCTCATGTTGTTGAAGGATGCCGAGCCAATAATGGTGAACGGCAGGACCGGTCCGTGATTCGTGAAACTGCGGCGAGAACAACGCGGGCATCACTTCTACGAGCGGTCTAGTGGGATCCACTTGCTGTTGGAGGAAGCGCCCGTCGAACCTGAATACTGCGACTTAGGGCCAGAGCTGCTGAGCATTGCCCTGCTTAATCCATGTGATCTGAAATGTCCGTTCTGCTACGCCCCGAAGAGCAATCATCGGCTGAATGCGGAATTCGTGTTTGATGTCTGTAAGCAGTTCTCGGTCCTTGGCACGTTGGAAGTCGCTTTCGGTGGAGGTGAGCCCACCTTATATCCAGGTCTGGGTGAACTGTGCCGACGTATCTGGACGGAAACGGATCTCGGGATTTCGTTGACCACCCACGGCCACCACCTCACGAGAGCGCTCTTGGATGAACTAGTGGCTCACGTTTCGATCATCCGAGTTTCGATTGATGCTCCCGAGCCAATTTACTCTCAGCTTCGCGGGCGATCACTTGCAGACTTGCTTCCCAAGCTGTCGCAGGCTGCGGAACGACTACCGTTAGGCGTCAACACCGTCGTAAACCGTACCACCCTGCCGCTTCTCGACGATTTGGCGAAAATTGTCCGTGATCTTGGTGCCGTTGACTGGCTATTACTACCCGAGACTAAAAGTGGCGCGTTCACGCACACTGAATCCGAATGGGAGGCATTGGATCGCTGGATCAGCGGTCACTGCGAGCAAATGCCTCTACGAATCGCAGCTGAAGCAGTTGATTTTCTAACCGGTCCTTTTCCCTTAGCGCATGAGCCGGATGACTATGCACACATACGAGCTGATCGTACGCTTTGCCGTTGCTCATATGCAGGAGACGGGATTCTGCTGACGGGACAGCCAATGAAAGATGCTCTAAGAGCACTCGACCGCATTGGACCGCATAAGCTCAATCCACTCTGTGGGCTTGTGTAATTAGAACATTCGACAGAGCGACTACAATAAAACGACAGTAAAAAGGAAACTTAACTGGTGCAAGACGCGAATGTCCAAGGAGTATTGCGATTTGCGGCGTGGGTGATTCCGCTCGGACTGACGGTAATTGTCATTTATAGGCTTCGTAGAAAGCCGAAGGTTGTTTTCTACTCGATAGTCGCCTCCACCTTCGGCTGGGGCTGTACGCTCATCCAGGCAGTTCCCCCATTTTTCAACCCAGAACTGGCTCATTCACTTGGCCACGCCCTCGTCATCGCCGCGATTCTCTCACTAACGGTTGATCAATACGTCAAATGGCGAGTGCTGCGGGAAGTGACGTCGGACATTTCGAAGTACCTGATTGGCTATCGGCTGCCTGAGCAATTACAGGATCGAATCCGAAGCATTATGCAGACGAAATGGATTCTGCGAAATTTCCAAGTCCGAATTCGGATCACTCCACGCCCAGGTACGAAGCTTGAAGCTGACGTGACGATCAGGGAAAGTGTTCAAAACATCACTTCTGAGACCCAGGACTACGGTGATTTCATCAGCTTCAGTAAGCTTGAGAAAAATAAAGTGACTGAACTGCGCTGTGATGGTGGAAGCCGAGAAGCCAATTACCATTTCGGCGAAGCAGAAATTCAACGAGTCGAGGATTCTGGCCAAATCCGCTATGCTGCTCAGAGAGTGAGAATTCCACCAATTGCAGACGCCGATCGCGAGTTTCAATTTTCGAAACGCTATCTCGTTTCGCACACCTACGCATCGAGAGAAGTGCTCACATTTAGAGAGCCAACAATCGGGGCCGACATTCAGATTACGGACTGCCCGAATGATTTGAAATTCTACCTGGTTCCACCAGCAGATCAGGAAGCACATCGAAGATGGACGTACAATCGTCTGTTCTTGCCGGGCGAGCAAATCATAATCCAGTGGGAACGCGAAGAAGAGGCTGAAGCGTGAAAGTCGATGTTCGACGGGCAATCGCGTATATAGCTGCTAGATCTATTGGCAAGGTCGGCTCTTCTTGCGTACACGACTACTCGGCCGGCACCACTACGTCATTTTCTGGAAACGTTTCACCGGCTCACGTCGACGTTTATGACTATGACGCAGGCGCTCATATTACAGGGAACGGAGTCTCTAGACAGATAAACCTCTTCCATTACGGAGAAGGGTGTTCAATTGCCCTGAACTTTTCTGCAAACACGTTTAGAGGCTTTGAATACGGGACGGGTACGCATTTTAGTGGAACAGTAGACGGGCGAAGCGTGACGCTTTATGACTCCAGTGAGAGCCGTCACTTTCAATACAGCATCTGACCGTTAGCATATCGTACACGTTATTCCGAGCCACGGAAAACGGGTGCTTTGAAAAGTTGGCTTGGTACTTCATAGAGGCCTTACGTCCCTTCTAGTGCTCTTCGTCGAGAGATTCGCCTATCGAGTCTCCCAGCTTCGATCTGGCCCAGCAAGGCCGGATTGGGTTGATGCCAGAGTCTAGAATTCTATTCGACTGAATGGATGACTCGGCAATCAGCGTGAAGCTTATAGAGTACGCGGTTGGTGCCGGCCGCGCGGAATGACTTGAGTACCTCGAAGGGATCGATCTGCAGATGTGCCTCGTTAAACTTGATGGTCATCGCATGGCGGATGCGGCCAACAATTACCTTGATGGCGGGCACTCGGACCTTTACTCGCTGAAGCACGCCGGCATTAGCACCGTGCTCGCAATAGAATGGGAGGGCATTTAGAGCAGCCGCGATCTGCCGCGCATCAAACGACAAGCGAGGATGCTGGGCGAGGAAGTCAAATGTAAGCCTCTCTGTGAGGGCAAGCCGCAATTGCGGATCGGCTATGTCGCGCGGGAACAGAACTGCCTCGACAGATTCTCCCTCACGGCAGCCGCCGTCAAGGGCAAAGCTGTGCAGTATAAGGTAAGAGGGGCGGTTCTTGCGAATATCTTCGATATCGGCCAGCAGCACGTCAATGGCCTCAAGCAACATCGGCGGGTCTGCGACCCTGGCGTATCGAGCGCCGCAGTTCTCGATAGCCAACGCGAACTGCCCATTACGGTGCGCGGTGGCGAAGCAGAGGAGACGCGGTGGGACATCGCACATTTCAATAACCGCAGCGAGATCGTGGATTGTCGTGAGGACTGCCCTGCTTGCCAGCGACACATCCACTAACACAATTTCAACCGATTGGAGAAGCAGCCGAACCTGCACGGTTGATGGACGGGAGAGATCGGCGACGACGATATCGTGTCCGTATGAGCGCATGGGCTCCAGCATCGCCTCCGTTCCGCTGGAAGCCAGGAGGATTCGTGTGCGCCCCGGCCGATGGCTATTCACTGGTATTGCCCCCTGTCCGCGAGTTCCCACAAACAGTCCTCGCAATAAATGCCACCATATGGATCGCGTTGGTCACCATCATGCTGATGGCACAGGTCGCAAGAGCCGACCCCATCACGCTTGGGATCGCTTCGCGTGAGGCTCTGTTTACGGTAAAGCGGGGCGCCCGCTAGTTTGGGGCGGCTGCGCTGGATACTAGGATCAACTTCAACCGGTTCGGTTGATCCTTCTTTGGCCGGCTCTAGCGCGATCATCAAGACCGCGGCACACAGCAACCATTGCGTTTTCAACGTGTTACTGTCAAGCACATTGCCCCCACGAGCTTGACAGAAAGGATGTTCAGCCCCAGACTGGAGGGGGGTGGAACCTTGGGTGACCGCGAAGCGCGGGGGTTTGGCAACCTCGGATCTTCTTTGCGCCCGCTGGGCTAGGCTATCCAGCCCTCCAGAAAGCTTCGTAAGTACTGCGGAGAGAAGATGTTGGACTCCCATCTGCGACCTCCGTGGGTCGTTGGTGGGTGCCCAATTCAGCTTGGGTAGGGCCGCTCCTTCTACGGGAATGAGCGGCCTTTCCTTTCGCGTCTATATCGGGCATCCTCGCCATGTACTAGTAGGATACGCCTTGACGCACTATTGTCAACGTAAGACGCTCATTATTTTGCGCATCGTGTACAGTTGACTTTATTGTCACTCTTTTGATCTAATGATCGGATATTCGCCTTCGATGGCTTACCTGGTAGAAAACCCGCTCGCTATTCTCTTTGGCAGGGTTTTACGCCAACTCCGGACAGAGCAATCAAGGTCCTCTCGAGAGGTAGCGCGGTCCCTCCCGATCAGCGAGTCGGCTTACCGGTTAATAGAGGCCGGGGGCGCAATCTTCAATCCGGTTCATACGCCCGCGCTGATCCGCGTATTCGGCAGTCTTGTTTGGCTGAGGTTGCTGGCATTCCTCGCTTGCATCGAAGCGAGCGAATTCGCTCGAAGAAGGGGAGGAGACTACTGGGGTACAGCGCTGTCCGTCAGCGCACTGGACGAGAGCCTGAACATGCTCATTCGAGATCACCTGTCAGGAATGCCTCAGCGGAGCCAGTCCGACGGAACGGAAACAGCGAGCAGAGCTTCGACACCTTACGTCATTGCGACTCGAACATACCTCGAAGACAGAACGGGAAACCCAGCACCGAAATCAGCCGCCCAGCCGTTAATCACACTCTCGGAATGGGCATCGCGCGCGCCCGGCGATATATCACCCATTCAATTGGATATGTTGCTGCAGGAGATTGAGACGTTGCAACATTTTCCACCGAATGTTCCACCCAAACAGATCTCTCTCTGGGAAGCGCGGAACGCAGCGGCCATCAGTAATGTGTATGCATTTGTCGATGACTTGGCCGTGGTCAGCGAAGTGGCAGAGCAGTTTCACTGGGATTATCTCTTTGTGCCTCGTTTTGGGCAAGTGCACATTCTTACGTCTCGGTCAGCCGGATTCGTTGAAGCGAGAGATCGCCTTCTTCGCAACATCGCGCAGGCAAAGGGTGGAGAGAGGAAGCTTGCGCGAGTATCAGGAAAGGTTCAAATCGTGGAAATCGCGGATGCCCCATTGGAAGAGATCAAACAACATCTGCGATATAACGATTGGGAGGGACGGCTTGGGCGCGAGGATGATGAAGCTTCACAAATTATCGAACTGAAGAATGTCTGGCTCTATCAGTTGCGACGGAACAATCTCACTGTTGGTTTTGCAGACTCCTGGACTGCCTCTGTCAAAGCGGAAGCCCCGTCTATGCCAAATTCAGTCCCTCCTCGCATTTCAGCAACCTTGTCAAAGGCCGAGGTCTCAATGCTGTTGCCACACCTGACGGGACCGTGGAAGGAATAGGAGGAGACTCTTGCCGGTCATAGTTCTGCTCTTTATCCCGCTGCTCGTCTATGTGGCCTCATCGCTCACAATTCCGCGTAATTCCGTTAGCTCACCCGCAGACTTCTTCATGGCCTTTAGGCGCGTGTCCGCCGTGCCATTTTCCAATTCCTCGGTTTCCAGCAGCTGGCAGGTGGCTACCGCGTACCCGTTTCTCGCTTGGGCTGTTTCTGGAACGGTATTGGTTCCCCTTCTCAATTCTGTCTTCTGGGGTCTGGGAATACTGCTGTTCTCGCTCGCACTACCCCGTATACGCGGACTCTTTGGAAGTGATGTAAGCCTCCACAGCTATCTTGGCGATACGTACCACTCGCGAGCCATTCAGATGGTTACTTCGACGATGACAATCATTGGAATGCTTGGCATTGCGTTGGGGGAGATCACCTGGGGATCGCAAGCAGTTTCAGTCGCCGTACACGGGCACCTGACGACGTATGTGATTATGGGTGTGATGGTTGGATTCGTGTTGATCTACGTGGGAATCGGGGGTCAGGTCAGCTCCATTCGTACCGACCAGCTCCAGCTTGTCTTCGGATACATTGGCTGTTTGTCCCTCTTGGCCGTTCTTTTTGTGCGAATGGTCCGATTTCATGTGCATGTCAGCACACTCACACGATGGTCGGCGCTATGTGCGGTGGTTTATTGTCTTGCGATCGTATTTGCCAGGCGCGGGCGGATTCTGGTGAGAACCGACGAATTGAACAGGTTCGACCGGACCACAACAAGTGTTTCCAATATTCTTATATTTGCCGCCTTTGCTTCCGTCATCCTCGTGGCGTTGTTTTTCCTGCCCCATACATCGCCGCGATCTGTGCTGCACATCAAAGGATTTGGACAGACCGGGCTCTGGGCAATGATCCTGCTGCCCCTGGGTTTCCAATTTGTCGATATGACAAATTGGCAACGATTATTGGGCCTGCAAGGTAATCGTGACGAAGAGCTTCTTGCGGCCCGCAAGGGACTCGCTCACTATGCGATCGAATCGCCATTTACCTGGATCATTTTTCTGATGATGGGTGCGGCCGCAGTGGACAGCTTTCCGTCACTTGCAACCTCTGGCAACGTACTCGCTGATCTGCCTCGTCAACTGATCTACAGCGGCAACGCTCTCGATTACTGGTCGGCCATACTTTTTCTCGTTGGAATCGTGGCAATCATGCTGTCGACGGTTGATTCAGTTCTGGTCGCCGCGATGTTTGCTTTCGTTCGGGATACGCTTCCGGCTTTTGGGGTACGTCCGCTTGACTGGTTTGCAACCGGCAGGGAAGCAGAACGGCCTTTGCGTTGGGCCCGGTTTTTCGGCGCAGGGCTTCTAGTGGTCGGAGTTGGCTCATACGTGCTGATCGACTCCCATGGCCATGCTGGAGACAGTTTTATCGGGGCGCTGTTTGCGTTCTACACCGCCCAACTTTCCATGTTGCCACTTGTTTTGGGAGCGATCTTCTTGAAGGATGTTCCACGAGGCCCCGCAGTTCTACCGGGGTTGATCATCAGCGGGTTGTCTGGCATTGCGCTCGGCCTCTATGCGGCATTCGTGAAGCCCGAGATGCAATGGTGGCCGGTGCCAGCGTGCTTGGGGATTGCCTTTAGCGCATACGGAGTAGCTGTGATTATCAATTCAATCGCCGGAAGGCGGGTCTAAAAAGGAGCTTTTTATGCCATTCTGTGGTTTCAACCCGAAAATGGTTCACGGCCTTGGGATATTCGCGCAGGGTCTCTTTGAAGCGGTTCTTGAGCGTTCAGAGGCCGAGAAAATCGACATCAAGATCGCGTTTGAGAAGGAAGTTTCGGAACTAAGCTTGTTCTTGGAAGCGCTGGAAAACCGCTACCAAGAACTACGGAAGGATGGAAGCCCTAAGGTAATGTCCGAACTTGTAGAGTGGATCGGGGAAACCCCTGCAAGAACAAGTTGAGCAGGCGTGATCGCAACGTTCAAGTGTTGGCGCACGCGATTGACGAGATTGCGCTATTCGGTTCTTAACCAGCCAAGAACCGCGCCCGCAAATCGAGAGTACCAAGAGTGACAAGGCAGCGGCACCTAGCTGCTAAGAGGGCATGGTCCGACATCGATGCCTACCGAAACAATGGTGCGGAGCGGCCTTGCCTCCGGCCTTGTTTGCCAATCACTTTGCCAATGTCCGACTTATGGGCGCTGACCCGTAACGTCGGGAGCTCTCAAGCCATTAGCCACAGCCCGATTCTCTGTTGATCGTTCACGTGGACGATCATTTCAACGAGACGCGGGCACGCATCCCGGCGGCACAGAAGAAGCGGTGGGCTAAGGCGCGGGCAAAGAAGAAATAGAGGAATTAGATTATGCAGAACAGAAGAACAGCTTGCGCAATCCTCTTTGCCCTGTCCAGCATCCCTCTACTGTGCCAATCGTCACCCTCCAAAGATGCACCCATTTCGTACTGGCATGAAGTCATCACACCGGACACGTTGCCGGTCTGGACAGGCGGAGGGCCGGCTCTGCTGGGCCAGCATCGCAGCCGCGATTAGTCTCGGCATTCTCGGAGGTCAGACGAAGTTTGGATTCCCTGCCGTCTCTCTTTGCAGCCCAAAGTCTCGTTTTGACAGGGCCCAATCCAAAGGAAATCCCTGAGATAGGCCCGGCCTTCATTCCTCAATTTGCATGGATTTCAGTGAATACTGAAGTACCGCGCCATTAGATAGAATGGGTGACTCCAGGATCTTCTCGAGCTCCCCTACGTCTGCTTCTAGTCGCTGCTGTAGGGGAACTCGAGCGCGTTCCCATAACTCTTTAGCAGCCTCGCCGGACAAACCAGCCCGCCTGAGTCGCCATTCTCGCTCGGCCTCAAACCACGGTGACGGCAATAGCCGATTGACCTGCGTACTTTCGCAATAAAAACTCGCCCAAATGAGTTGTCGATAATTCACTCCGAGCGATCTGGCTACGTCACGAAGCGCGGCTTTACCCTCATCAGTGTGCTTGTCGAGCGCTACCCAATACGGGAAGTCCGATGCTGAATGCAGCGAGGGAATATCATATATCGCCGGGACTTCGGTATTTGTGCACAAGAAAGCTGTGGCAAGAACGCAAGCCTTATCCCACTGCCATGTGGTCACCGGTAAGTACTTTTCTGCATTGCAAATTATTTCTGTGCTTCGCACAGACGAACTCTGCGAGGTAGTCCACGCAAAGAAATCCGAGGGGCGTGACAGAGCTTCGGAAATGATCTTGAGAGTGCGTAGTTCCGGCACCACATCACACATCGACTTATCACCTTCGCTATACGCGTATGCAAGGGCACCCAAGCCTGCCGCGTTCTTCTGCTTTGGTGCCGTTGTAACCCGCAAGAGGATCTCGAGTTTGCTCTTCAAATCACGGTTGATCGAGAGTGAACCCGCCAGGGGCCAGCATTCTTCACATGTGATGACAACTGCGCGCGAACGAAGCCATGCTGTGTCGCCAATGGCGTTTAGTCGAGTTGCAACACGTTCTACCAATGGACCAGAACCCCTACGAACGGCCTTTTGCAATAGCGAACGAAGGCGAGGGTCCGTTGAAGGCTTTCGCGGTTTAAGGAACATTTCGGCCTACTCGAATACCATGTCAAAATACTCCTGTGTGTAGCCCTTGTACTTCTCAATGCAAGTGCAATCCGTACGGCAGTCATGTTTCTCGACTGTAACAGTGACGCCACCAGCCTTCGCCGATTGCCGCAGACGCTCTTCCGCGAAGGCGTATGCATCCTTGCCAGAGGATAGGGTCCGCCGGGGTTCATCTAGCGCGATCTGGACATGTTTATTTGGAAAGTCCACTTTGCCGTCTGGGGATTGAATAACGAGCATTTTGTCGAAGTCGCCGTACTTGATGCTAGTTGCGAGTTCATCGGCGGTCAAATACCAGCGATCGCCATCGGTCTGCCTGTCATTCCAGTAGATTGGGTTCATTCTTGTGACAAGGACATCGCTGCCGACCGGCAGTGTCAAGAGAATATCTTCATCGAAAATAAAGAGAACAGGGCCGTATTGGTTTGGTCCCTTGACACGACCGCCGCGATAATGAATGTCCACATGATCAACAAACACGCGGTCCCAAATACCATGTCTCTTGTCGATATCATCGGACGACTGACCGGTCTGGGCAAGTTCGTGCTTCTCTACGTACGCTCGCGACAGGAGCGCAGCATGTTCAAGAAATGTACAGCTGGTAGTTACCGTGTTTGCGTGGTGGAGCTGCTTGGCGCCGATCCCTTGCAGGACCCGGTACACATCATCGGGCTTCATACGTTCCTCCCGTTCGGCAGGCTACATCTGTGTATGTCCCATACTATTCCCGCGCCGAAGGTACCGATATCCAGCGCGTGACAAGTCTGGTAGGCATGACCCAGTTGGCCCCTCGAATTCCCTGTAATTTCCTGTTATTGTTGAACTTGTGGCCCACATCAGCATCAATGGCTCCGCCAACCGTCCGCGTTAGACCGCTATGAAACAAGATTTCTACACCATCGGAAAGAACAGATCGCAGATCGAGGTCCGCATCAGCTATCGGATCATCCAGCTGTTCTCTGAAGGGTTGTACTCCAGTCCAAACAAAGCAATTGAAGAGTTGGTCTCAAATGCTTTTGACGCGGGTGCCTCCAACGTACACGTGGTCCTTCCGGTTGACCTCATAGCGGAAGGGGCAACAATCACGGTTGTTGATGACGGCGTGGGTATGGACGAAGAAGGTCTCAATGAACACTGGCTGATTGGAGTCAGCCACAAGCGCGACGCGTCCAGAAAGCCTCCCAAGGGGCGCAAACAGATCGGAAAATTTGGGATTGGCAAGCTTGCAACCTATGTCCTAGCAAATAGGCTGACGCATATTTGCAAGTATGGAGGCACGTTTTACTCCACCAGCATGGACTACTCAAAGATTCCAGCCGGTGCAGGCGGAACGATGCACGAGGAAAAGGTCTTCCTCCCACTGAGAGTCCTGACCGAGAAAGAGGCGAAAGAGGCAGTTGGGCCGTTGGTCTCAGGGAATAAGCCTGGATATAAGGCAATCACGCTTTTTGGAAAAGGTGCAGCAAAATCTTGGACCGTCGCCGTTATGTCCAACCTCAAGGACATGGCGTCCGGAATTCAGAAGGGCCGGCTTCGATGGATTCTCCAAAGCGCGATGCCGCTACGCGATGACTTTGCTCTCTTCCTGAATGGCGAGAAAGTTCCCCCTTCAAAGTTATCCGCGAAGAAAGTCGGTCATTGGGTACTCGGCAAAGATCTCACAGAACTTCCAAAGCCCGCTCCGGAAATGGAGGTCACCGAAGACCCGAAATCTGATAAATCCGTTCGTTATGGTCTGACACATTCGGAATTAGGTAGGATCACGGGGTATGTCGAAGTGTATGAGGATCCCCTTGACATGGGGAAATCTACAGAAATTGAACGAAGCAATGGGTTCTTCGTCTACGTTCGCGGTCGTCTCGTAAATATCGACGACCCAGGTTTCGGAATCAATCGAAACCTCCTCCGTCACGGAACCTTCTCCCGTTTTCGCATGGTCGTCTATATTGATCGGTTGGATGAGGAGCTTCGTTCCTCTCGCGAGGCCCTGCGGGAAGGGCCACTTACTACCATCGCGCAACACCTCCTTCATGGAGCTTTCAACTTTGCTCGTGTGGCTCTGGAGAAACACGAAGCCAATCTGAAAGCCTCAGAGCGGATTTCCAACCGGATCGCGGGGAGTCCCGGCAGCTTGATTCGGCGGCCTATCATTGGCCTCGTTGAATCTGCGCTAAACGGGAAGTCACATCCTCGATATGTTGCATTTCCACCTGCGCTAAAGCCGAAAGAGCGCGAGGCATTCATTGAGGCCCTTAGGGCTAACGTTGATTCCGAAGATGGGCTGGTAAGGGACGTAGAAATAACCGAGATGTCGCAGGATGAAGGCTTGACCATCCTGGACGTCACCTCCGGAGTTCTGCGCATCAATAGCTTACATCCCTTCGTCGCACACTTTCTCGACGAATACGAAGATAAGAAGCGGAGCCTGCCGCTGGAACTCTTGGCGCTGTCAGAGATTCTGCTTGAGGCGCATCTTTACGAACTCGGCCTCGATGAAGACCTAATCCACGATGTTCTCGCTCGTCGTGATGAGGCACTACGATTCCTCGCTCGTTCCACCGGAAAAAAAAATGCTCGCACCATCGCACAGGACCTATCCGACGCAGCAAGCGACAAGGACGCTCTCGAGAAGGCTGTTGTTGCAGCCTTCGATTCCATGGGTTTCGATGCTATTCCTCTCGGAGGACCGGGCAAACCGGACGGCCTGGCCGAAGCACGGCTTGCTGGCGACTCGAAAGGCTCTCGCCACTTCTCTGTGAGCCTCGAAGCAAAGAGCAAGGAAAAGGAAGGCGCTAAGGTTTCCGCCAAGACCGTCGGCGTTTCCGCGATTGCTCGACAACGCGATGACTACCAATGCGACCACGCGATAGTTGTGGGGCCCGACTTCCCGACAACCGCAGGTGAGCTATCGGCACTCGGAAAAGAAATCCAGAACGACCGAAATGCCTCGGGAAGGACAATAACACTAGTCCGTGTTGTCGATATGGCACGCCTTGTCAGGCTAGTTCCTCTGAAGAGAATCGGACTTAGTCGATTGCGAGACCTCTTTGAGCATTCAATAACGCCAGAGCAATCGAAGAGTTGGATTGACGCGCTAGCAGCTGAGCAAGTTCCGAAGGCTCCGTATCGCCGTATTCTGGACGAGATCTGGGATTTACAGAAACAGCGACCTGACGAGGCCGTAGAGTACTCGGGCCTTGCGGTGGCACTTCAGAAAAGTGCAAAACCGCTTAATCTCTCGAAGAATGACCTGCACGAGCTGTGTGTGGCCATGTCACGAATGGCACCCGAGATGATCTCGGCGCGGAGATCATCGGTCGAATTGAGCCAACGGCCTGAAAATGTGATGGCCTTAATCGGATCGGTGATCAATGAGTATCCGGAAGATGAATCGAAGGGCGTGAAAATCTGACACCTATGGCGACGCAAACTAACAGTAAAACCCTTAGGCCAGTCCATCCTTTCCCCGCGCGAATGGCCCCGTCGTTGCTATGGCGTAAACTCGGCAGGACGCTCAAGCCCCTTCGCGTCCTCGACCCGATGTCGGGATCGGGAACTACAGCCGTCGTTTCTCGACTCCGAGGCCACCGAGCGATAGGGTTCGACTCCGATCCCCTCGCGCTACTAATTGCACGGGTGTGGTCAAGTGATGTGGATCCGGCACGCGTACGACGCCTTGCGGTACGCCTTGTTCAAGGTGCCACAAAGCGAAGCAACGCACTTCCTTTACGAGATTCATATCCTCGAAGGGTAGATGAAGAAACCCGCGCCTTCCTACGTTACTGGTTTGATGCGTCGAACCGCAGACAACTCGCTGCGTTGGCGCTGCAAATCCAGGGTGTGAGAAATATATCCGAGCGAACACTGCTTTGGTGTGCATTTTCGCGCCTGATTATCACCAAGCAGTCGGGCGCTTCGCTCGCAATGGATGTCTCGCACAGTCGGCCTCACAAAGTCTATGAGACAGCTCCGATTAAACCTCTGAAGCACTTCCTCAAAGCTGTTGAAGGTGTATTAAGGGGGACGCCATTCGGCGGATGCTCAAATGGGCCCAAAGCGAGAATCCAAAAGGGTGATGCACGAGCCCTCCCCCTGCGGACCGGTAGCATCGATCTCGTCATCACATCTCCGCCGTACCTTAACGCAATTGATTACTTGCGTGGGCACAAACTATCGCTCGTCTGGATGGGGTACCGACTAAGAGAACTCCGCGAGCTAAGAGCCGGAAACATCGGAACAGAATTGGTGAGCATGGAATTGATTGAGCGACACGAATACGTGCGGAAAGCCATGGTGCGAATGGGGCAAACGGAGGGGCTCCCGAACCGCGTAAGGGGAATGTTAGCGCGATACGTTTTCGATATGGACCAGGTGATGTCAGAGATAAGCCGAGTTCTGAAGAGAAAAGGGGAGGCTATCCTCGTCGTTGGCGATTCGACTATAAGAGGAGTCTTTGTGCGAAATTCCTGGGCGTTGGCCTACCTCGGAAGACGGCATGGCCTAGAATTAGAATCAACACGCCGCCGCCCCCTCCAAGAGAATCGCCGCTACCTTCCACCCCCGCAATGCAAAACTTCGGGAACACAGTTTCGCTCCCGAATGCGCGAAGAGGTTATCCTCGCATTCAAAAAGAATTGAATCATTATCCCGACAAGGTGCCGCTCGATGTCTACTAATTGCAGTCGGTGTGACCACCGAATTCACAAGGGCTTTACTTGCTGCTTTCGGTTGCCGGCGAAGAGTGTTCTGTCGAAACCTTCCTTGTCTTGGCCGGACGTGCCGTTTGTGCAGCGGCGATTCGTGCTCTGGCTTCCGGGCTGAGTCGAGGGCGCCTCTTTGGTTTCGCGCCGGCACCAGCTAGACTCAGACACGGACAGACTCCTAATTGGGAGATCCGATGTGGGCCGAGCCAATTCCAAGAACAGTCTGCACGGGCAATGAACATCCTCTTACGCAAACACGGCTACAAAAATATCCCTGTAACGATCTCAAACGTTTCATTACGAGTGTGAAACGCTGTGACATTCCGCCGATAAGCATATGAACAAGAGTGACATCCTCAAACAGCAGCGGTTGCACAGAGGCGATGCCCGCAGTTTTGCCCTCAACTTTTTGCTCAACTTTGCATCCCATGCGCGGCTGATGCGAACGTTCCTTCCTCCCAAGGCTGGTAAAGAGGATATATCTCAAGCGGCGATGCACGCCTATGCGATCGGCATCGCATCGTGTTTAGAAACCTATTTTAGAGACCTTTATCTCCATCTCATCCAGCGTGACCCAGTTGCTTTGCAAAGAGCCCTCCAAGCAAATGGGCGTAGAGAATCCCTGAGTGCGATCGCTCGTTACATCGCCGATGGCCTTACGGAAGAAGAAATAGCCAGCGTGCAGGTCTCGTTTCATAACGCTGAATCAATCGACCGAAGCTTCTCGGCCCTTTTCGGGCAATCGTTCTTCAAAGTTCTCAACCAGTTCGAAGTCCTGTGCGCCATTCCATCTGTGAATAGGCCGGGGCTTGCAAACCTCCGCCTCTTTCCAGGGTGGCAAGACCAGTTGGCTCGCATCTTCGTTCTTCGCCACGAGTTTGCACATGACGCCAATTCGAAAACTTTGATCAGGCCTGAGGAGATGCGGTCACTGGAAACAACGGCTATTCTCGTTTGCCAGATGAGTGCACTCTTACCTGCGATCTCCCTGCGGTCCCCGAGCGACCAGGACTCAGTGCCGGTCATCTTTCTAATCGACGATCTCGTCTCGGAGGATTGGGAGGTGGTCAGCGAGGAACGGCCGAGCCCAACGGTAGAGGCTTAGATGTCGACCGGATTTCACTCCGATGCAGGCGGAATCGTGGGCGGCAACGGCGCAGATCGAGATTTTCTCGTTCCCCGCCGATTTTTATTTGGCGGACTGATTGGCCCTAAGCCAACGAGGGAGGGGCCGACGAAAGGACGCTAAGAAAGCTCGCTCTTAGCCATGCGCGACACAAACTCCGCAGCATGATTGGTGAGCCACTGCCAACGCAATGGCATCGAAAATGATCGCGTTGTAGCGCTCAGGTTGATATGCCTTTCGCTTTGGCGGCAATTTCCGTCTGAGCTCGGGGAATACCTCGGCGATGGTGGCCGCGATCTGATATTTGTTATGGCTGCCTGACTGTCGGAATGCTAGCCTCACCTCTGCCCGCTCGATCATGTGAACTTCGACAGAGTGGGACATTAGCTGGAGCCCGACCGCGGTAATAACCCGTTTCCTCTGCCGTGCTTTGCGCGAACTGTTTAGGCGCTTGAGGACAACCACCGATGGCGCGTAGAGGGTGAGCAAGGGACTGATGCGGCTGACCGTCGCAAGTACCGGATCGACTCCCCGCCGCCAGCGGCGGATTCCCCAGTCAAGCAACCGATTTGGCCCCTCGAATACCGCAAATCCGACCCTGCGAAGGCGAATCTCTAAAGCTATCGTCCGGGTTACCGAACGCTTCGTTTGCATGATGTAAGGCTAGTTATTGGCTTCCTTCTCTCGCAGCACCACTCTCACTTTCACGCAACACTGCTCGCTCGTCGGCCTTTCCCTGTCCGTCATCTGCCGGAGTTCCGCTTTCATAGCGTAACTTTCGATTAGCTTTGCTTGCTCTGAGTTGCGCTGCCGTCGGCCTCTCAAGATGTGGCGGACGAATCATTCGTCTATACGTCACCGAGAGGCCGGCGGCAGGGCGACAAATTCTCGCTACGGTGAGTCTCAACCGGGCGTGGGATCCTGCGTGTTCTGCTGATCCAAGAAAGCGACCGCGAGCGCAACAGCGTCAAATAACGGCATGATCGGATGCTCACCGTGCCATATTCTGCGCTTCGGCGGTAGCTTCGAGAGTAATTCCGGAAACATCTGTGCGAGCGTTGCCGCGATGGCATCCTTGGACCTGGCATGGAAATCGCGGAATGTTTTCCGCACATCCTCTCGCTTCATGAAGAGCATAGGAACGAACCGGTGCTCGGCCTTGCGCTTAAGGAACCGGCGGATCGAATATACGTTTGAGGCGTTCGGGGCGTTCACTAGCCGCGAGCTCTCGATGACAATCACCGAGGGCGTAGAGAGGGCAAGTAGCGATGTTAGTTTCTTCATAGCTGCCCTGATACGTGGAGTGCTATTGCCCCGATAGTGCACCGTACGCCAGTCCACAAGGCCCAACGAGCCTTCAAGCACAGCAAAGCCCAATCGCTGTGAACGGATGGCGACCGCAACGATCCTGATTTCATGAGAGTCCAGCTTCATCAGAGAAGTCGGATTGCACCAGGGTCTGACGCTCCGATATCCATTCCAGCTTGCGGACGGTCGGGGCCGGTGTTCGACCTTTGGTATTTGCGTTCTGGAGTCGCTCCTCTAACTTCTTTAAGCGCCCATCGACAGCCTGCGAAATCTCTGCGAAAGCTGCTGGAAACAGTCTTGAGGCGGATATTCTAAAAACAGCCTCGTATCCGAGCGCGGCGCTGAATGGCGGCCTGCAGCGCAGCCTTTCATGGCGCGAAACTGGACCTTCACTGGGATATCCGAGGAGAAAAGCAAGCTCTTTCTGGCTCAGCCCTGACAGCGTGCGACAGGAATGAAGGTAGCTTGCGATATGGGTGTGATTCATATGCCAAAGAGCAACTCTGTTTATTGATTTGTTCTAAGTCTAACAACCCAAACGTGAGTTGATAGGCATGGAAAATTGCACCCGATGCAAGTTTTGCGACTGTAGTCTGTCCACAGTGTTGCTCGGGAAGATGCAAAACGAGCGGCCAATCTCAACTGTCCTCAGAACATCGGTGTGAATTGCGTATGGAAAACTTCTGAACTTCCCGGGCCTTGATTAAGGGCCCGGCGGCTGGCGAGGTGTTTAGCCAGCGGCGCTTGAGCAATAACTCTAGCTTGGTACACTTAATCCCAAAAGTCGATAATCAAACACTTGTATAGACAGAATGACATCGAACTCGGCAGGGACATACCTTCGATTCCTTCGGAGAAGAAGCGGGCTGAGTCAGCGAGACCTAGCACGCATCCTAGGCAGCGTTTCAGTGAGCCAGATTTCGCGCCATGAGCGGTCCAGGACCCTTCCTACCTTGCTGACAGCATTTGGGTATCAAGTGGTCTTCCAAAAGCCCGTCTCAGAAATCTTCCCCGGACTATTCCATGCGGTTGAGGCCGGGGTCGAAGAGCGACTTGAAGAATTTGAACGTGAACTCAATATCAGTGCCGCCAAGGATGGAACCGCCGCGCCCGTTAAGCTTCACGTGGAGCGGATCCATGAACGGGAGAAAGATGAATCGACGTGATCCGCCACTGGGCAATTGCTGGCAACGCGCAGCCGGAACGCAGTCGGGGAAATGAGCATCGACGGAATTTGCTAGTACCTGCCTAGTGCTTGACGGGGCGTCAAGAACTGCCTAGATTGTAAGTGCATGTTGTATGAATGATTTACGCCAAAAAACACACACCACGATGAAGAATGTTGTCCGCCCCCTATTGAAAACCCGAATTCGCTCGATGGAGCCGAGGGACTTCGCTTTCGTTCGGTTACTTGCTGCCGAGTTTTCGACGTTTACTGTGCCCTCTGAGTATGTTCTGTGGTTCTTTAGTCAATTTCATCCCGAGTATTGCCAAGTTCTGGAGCACGAATCCGGCGATTTGAAAGCATATCTACTCGCAATGCCCACAAGCAACCCGCGAAACGGTATCGCGATCTGGCAGGTTGCCGCGACCAAGCCGAATGACGCCTTCGCTCTGGAGTACTTTGCTGCTCATCTTCGGAACCTCATGGATCGCACCGGCGTTACATCGGTTTTCTTTACGACACGGAAAGACTCGCGGGCATCTCTGCGGCTTATTCGGTCATTAGCCAAGCTCTTCGACTGTGACTTAGTGCAGCTGAACTCCGTCCCCTCCGGACAGGGAGAATACGAGTTTCAACTTTCCATTCGAACGGGCCGATCGATAACGGAAGAGAAAAAGAAAGCCTGACTGAGGCTGCCTGCAGTCATTTGACACGCTGCGAATGCCGAGTATGCTGAGGGGGATATAAGCTATGCTTGATCGACCTGTCGGCACGACCGGACACTCACCGGAGATTACGGTTGAAGCGATCATTCAGATCGTTGGTGAGAGGCTGCCTCACTGGAAGGTCGCGTGCGACAACGCCTTGGCGGACACGGTAATCCTACAGCAAGGTGCGTTCGGCAGAACGCCGGATGAAATAGGCCTGATGCACGCTGCCATCCGGTACGCGGGGATTATCGGGAAGACAGTAATGATCGCCCCGTATTCGGGTGCGGGAGAACCGAAACAATAGCTACTTTCACCTACGCCGCGAGCGGTATGCGGGTGCCTGGGTCGGGTAAGAGGGGGATTGTAAAGTCAGGCTCTGCGATGAAAAAGGTTCTAACGTCATTGACTACGGTGCACCAATCAGAAAATTTGCGCGGTTTGGTCAGCATGACGAACGGTTTACGCGCATGAATATTGAGTTCCTTACCCATGAGGATAGGGTTCGAACCTACCGTTGCGACGATCAGTCGTTTTTCATCAATGGAGCCGTGGGTTAGCCAGAAAATAGCGCGGTTGCTGAATAAAAAGAGCCTCTTCGAAGGTTCGACCCACCGTTCCGAGTTCAACTGCTTGAGTTGCTGGTTCAGCTTCGCTTGCTCTTGAATCAGGGCCATGCGCTGCCGAAGGAATTCATCATCGTTAATTATTTCTCGATAACGCATCTTGGTCAGGTTATCTGAGCTGCGAAGCGAGCTATCAAGAGCGCGTTCCAGTGACTCCTTAACGCCACCTCCAGTTTCCCGTTCCTTCTTCCGCTCTTCTTCAATGACTTCTAGAGCCCGATTCACCTCTTGCCGGCTTATGGAGATGTTATTCAGGAATTCGATGATCTGTTTTTCGAGCTGTACCTCCTCAATGCATTTCTCCCGGCAGACGATGTGCCGCCGGTTGTGGGTGCAGCGGTAGTACACGTAGTGGCTCCCGAACCGATTTACCTTCTTCTCGGCAGTAACGCTCGCCTGGCAATTGCCGCACCGGATCAGGCCTGTGTATGCGAATTTGTGTGTCTTTGGCCGTGCTCTGTTCGGTCTGCCAAGGATAGCCTGTGCACGTTCAAACTGCGCCACCGATATCATGGGCTCATGCTTGCCCGGGTACCACTGGTTCTCATGCTCGATCTGGCCTGCATAGAATGGGTTGCCGAACACTCGATAGAGGCCGGAGGCGCATAGCGGACTACCGCCGCGGCGTTTTGTTTTCGGGGTGCAAAGGCCCAATTGATGTTCCGCGATCTCCTGCAGTTGAGGGATGGAATACCCGCCTGACAGGAGAAGCTCCCATAAGCGTTTGATGAGGGAAAATCGATCTTGGTCCGGCACGATATTCTTTTCCCCCGTCTCCGATCTGCTGTTCAAGTAGCCGATCGGCGCACAGCACGGCAGCCACCCTCTTTCCCGCTTGGTGCGATTGCCCCGCCGGATGTTCTCGCTCAACGAGTCGACGTAATATTTCGATTGGCCGAAGATGATGGCCAACATGAACTTGCCCTGCGAGGTGTTCTCGAAGGTATAGGTGGGAAAGCGCAGGTTGACCAGCTTGCCGATGTCGAGGAGATGAATGATCTGACCGCCGTCGAGCGCGTTGCGTGCCAGACGGTCTGGATGCCACGCAAGAATCCCGTCGGCTTCGCCGCGTGCAATCTGCTTAAGCATGTCATTGAAGACCGGGCGGCCAGGCGACTTCGCACTTTTTGCTTCTTCCTTGATCGCAACGATGGTGAGATTCTCCCGCTCGGCGTACTTCTTCAGCTCCAGCCGTTGCGATTCAATGGAGAGTATTTGATGGTCCCGGTCTTCGGATGATTTGCGACAGTAAGTGAAATAACGGTTCACGTATAGGGAATTAGTGAGTTTTCGTTAACAGTAACGGCGGGAGGATTTAAGTCAAATGCGCGAAATCCCGTAGCGCTTGCAGATGGGGCAGGTGCTGAAATCGTGATCGGGAGGCGGCTCCCGAACGAGCAACTGGAAGAGTGCAAGAAGATCAGCGCGAGCCTCCTGAGGCTTTGGTGCTGCATTCTGTGCTGGGCGATGCCGATTGAGGTTCTGCTCCGGCTCTCGTGCGCTTGGCATAGGGCACAGTATCGCGCACGGCGGGCAGATCGAAAAGACGTCACTTCTTGCATCCGCAGGCGGGTTTTCATTGCTACTCTGTAGGGGGGCAGGACTATGACGATTAGGGCCGTGAAGCCGACGACAAACAAAAGCGGCCTTCAATGGATGAAGGCCGCATAACTGAATAGCGATTCGCGGAGCCGCGTCTCAGAGCAGCCGGGGCGTTTCCCGCAGAAAGAACTGCTTCACCGTGTCCCAGTCGAGCGTGACAAGCATGTGGGGCATCGGGTCCTTCTCGGCATCGCCGAAAAAGGTGAGCGATTTGAGGATATGAATCCCGCTGTAGTGGGTCTGCGCGTACTTCTGATAGAAAAGCTGCAGGATTTCCTTGAGACCGTATTGCTTGGCGCACAGGTAGAGGTCCACGAAGTCGCGCTTGGTGCCACGGCCCGCGATGGCGCTCACTTTCATGCAAGCGATATCACGCGGGTCGGCGACCGCAACATCGAGGAACGGGTTGGTTGGGAAGAGCAACGGGTAGGCATACCCCAGAAAACTTACCTTCGTTGCCTGTAGGGTGGCATGGAGTGTGTGCGGGGCTTTTCCCACCAGCGCGAACCCGTCGAGTTCCTGGACGCGCTGGAGAAGCATCTCTTCCTCGAACTGATCCCTTGCGAATAAGTCCAGGTCGAGGGAGAGCCGATGGCCGAACTGGAGTGCAAGTCCGGTTCCGCCCGCGAGGTAAAAGGAGTCTAACAGCCGAGCGTCCCGGAGGGCGCATAACGTTGCTTCGGTAGAGGCAGGGATCACCTTCCGGTGCCACGCCCCGTGTTCGTGATTGGTCATGGCAGTGTCCTCAGGTGAGTTTATGTGTGATGGTTAGCGGCTGCCGTTGAGCGCCGCAACCTCGTGGGATGGAACCCCGTACACAAGCGCCCAGAAATTGGCGGATTTTTCGGAAAGGCGCCGCTCGGTTGAGATAACCCGGCGGATCTCCCCCTCTGGGAAGGTCTGCCGCAGCCACGCTACGGCCGCCTCGTCGCCCAGCTCCAAGACCCGGAAGATCGTGTAGTCGGGATAGGCCTCGGGCGTGAATGTGTCAAGGTTCGTATCCCAGAAGAGCGTTTGTAAGTTGCTGGGAATCATACAGTTACCATTATATTCCGATGCCGGCAGAAGTCAACCATTTGTCCCGTATGCGGGCTCGTCATTGCGAGGTTCGCGGAGCAGGCCCATCACCGAACGGAAGAAGTGCCGTCTTTTTATTTTCCGTTGTGCGGAGTAGTGTGCAGGCTGGGCCGTTCGACGGTGGCTGGCTATCGAGGAGTGAAGATGCCGGCGCTTGACCCTTCGGGGTCAAGGTTGTGCCCTCCGTACTCAGGATGGACGGACGGCCCATACTTTTTCTTCATCCGTCACCATGCGCAAGAAGTGCCGTCTTTTCATTAGGCGCATCCCGCGTATGATGACCAGACGCTTCGATAAAAAATAAAGGTCGAGATCGAAGCGCTCAACAACCAACCTCCATCGCCAGCCCATGAGAGGACCGCTGTCGTACATCGGCGGGAAGACCCGTCTTGCGAAACAGATCATTGAAATGCTTCCCGCCCATAAGACCTACGTAGAGGTCTTCAGCGGAGGCGCTCAGGTGCTCTTTCATAAAGAGCCATCGGAGGTTGAGGTATTGAACGACCTCGATGGCGAGATTGTGAACTTCTTCCGCGTCTGCCAGCAACATCCAGACGAACTGATCCGCTATTTGAAGTACATGCTGGTGAGCCGCACGTGGTTCGAGCTGCTCAAAGTGACGAATCCGGCAAGCCTCACCGACATCCAGCGGGCGGCACGGCACCTGTACTTGCTGAAGAACAACTACGGCAGCATGGTCGTCAAGCAGAACTACCATCTGCACGTTGTTCAGCCTCCTGGGTTCAACCTCGACACGCTGCCGGAGAGCATTGCAGAGACGCATAAGCGGCTCGCGCGGGTCCAGATCGAGTGCCTCCCGTATGAGAAGGTTCTGAAGCACTTTGACCGGCCTGAGACGCTGTTCTATCTCGATCCGCCTTACTTCGGCCGGAATCTCTACCGCTACAACCTGAGCGCCGATGATTTTGCCAAGATGGCGGAACGCCTCGCAAGCCTCAAGGGCAAGTTCATCCTGTCATTGAACGATCTGCCCGAAGTGCGAAAGATCTTCCACCGGTTCAAAATTCAAGGGATCAAGCTTGCCTACTCCGCGCAGCCATCCTCCGGTCGCCGCTACAGCGAAGTCCTGATCACCAACTTCTGACCCCCTGTCAAAACTTTCTTCTTTCGCGAGCTAAGTGGCCCGCCTGCCATGTCTTCCGGGGGCAGGGAAGGGGCGTTGTTACCGATATTGTCAGGCCGCCTGCCAAAATCCATCGCAAATGCTTCACTTCTTCGAACAACTCGTGATCTCCATCTGGAACCGCATCCACCAGCGGCGGGCAAAGAGGCAGGTTTCCTCCGGCCTCTCCCTCGGACACGAGGTGCGCGAAGGACAGGAGGCCAGCGACCGCACCATCAGATTGAGCCAGGCCCGGCGGACCATGCACGTGGCGGTACTCGGCAAGACCGGCAGCGGAAAGAGCTCGCTGCTCCGGTATCTCTGCTTGCAGGATATCGCCGCCGCAGGACGGGGATTCCTTTTCTTCGACCTGCACGGAGAGGACACAAAGTTCCTCTTGCGCTCGATCGCGGCCCTGGAAAGGGAACTGAAGCAGCACCTCAGCCAGCGGCTGATCGTGATTTCCCCGGCAGATGCAGGCTGCTCCGTTGGACTGAACCCGCTTGAGGAGACCGAACCGGACTTCGTTCGCATTGCAGAGTTCGCAGAGATTCTCAGAATGCGCTGGGGACTCGACCGCTTCGGCGCCCGCACCGACGAGCTGCTGCGCAACTCCCTCTACGTGCTTTCGGCGAACCATCTCACGCTGCTCGAGCTCTCACCGCTGCTCACCGACTCCGGGTTCCGGGCGCAGTGCCTCAAGAGAACCCCGAATGCCGACGTGCGCTACTACTTCGAGTCCCGCTACGGACAGGCGAGCGATCCGATGAAGGCCACCATGCGGGAGCCGATCCTCAACAAGACCTCGGCATTCACAGCCGACCCGCGCTTCCGTCATATCGTCGGACAAGTGAAGTCGACCTTTTCCCTCCAGGAGGCGATGGACCAGGGCTACTGGGTCATCGCCGACCTCCCCAAGGGAAAGCTCGGGGCCCAGTCGCTCACCCTGGCAAGCCTCCTCTTCACGGTTGCCAAGAACTCGATCTTCACCCGCGAGAGCCGGTCGCTCTTCACCATCTACTGCGACGAGTTCCAGAATCTGGCCGGGCAATCGAGCGACATCGAGACGGTGTTGTCGGAGGCGCGCAAGTTCGGCGTCTCCATCGTCTCGGCCAACCAGTTTCTGGACCAGTACCCGGCAGAGATGCGGTCTGCGGTCCTCTCGGTCGGAACGCACATCTTTTTCCAGCTATCGAGCGCCGATGCCGGCACGGTCGCCCAGATGCTCGACGGCGGCAAGTCGCTGGCCGAGAAGCTGAAGAACCTGCCGCAGCGGCGGTTCGTGGTGAAGTCCGGGGCGGAGTGCTGGCGCGAGGGCATTGTGCCAATGGTCAATGACCCAAAGGCGAACTACTCCGACCTCTTAAACCGCTCCCGTGCACGCCGCGCCCTTCCGCGGTCTGAGGTCGAGCGGGAGATCGCTGCCCGCCACGCCGCGCTCTCGAAGTCAACCGATGAGGTGCTCCATGACTGGGAATAAGGGATTCATAATCCAGCCGCGCGACCAACACCTATTGCGCGAGCTCGCCATCCTCGAGGTGGCGGACTGCGAGCAGATCAAGATCGTAGCCGGCTTCGGGTCGACGACCCGCGCCAACACCCGGCTCCTGCAACTCGTGCGCGCCGGACTCCTGCGCAGGTTCTTCCTAGGCTCGGGCGGAGGCCGCAAAGCGCTCTATGCGCTCTCGCAGAAGGGAGCCTACCTCGTGGGCGTTCCCTACCGGGGGCCACGGCGGCGGCAGGATGAGGTGCTTGTCGCCGACTACTATATCGCCCACCAACTGGCCATCAACGAAATCTACTGCACATTGAAGTACAACACGGTTCCCGGAATCGCCTTCGAGCGTTGGCTCTCGTTCCATGAGCCGGTCACGCCGTCCTCGGGACTGATCCCCGACGGATTGGTAGAGCTGCGGACCGCCTCCGGGACTACCAGTTGCTTCCTTGAGGTCGATCTCGGCCACGAAAGCCTGTCGATCTGGCAGAGGAAGGCCAAGAACTACCTCCAACTGGCGCTCTCCGGAGACTTCCGGAAGCAGTTCGGCCACGCCAGCTTCCGGGTTCTCGTCCTCGTGAACTCCGAACGCCGCCTGCAGTCGATCCGGAAAAACATCGCGGCTGTTACCGAAAAAATCTTCTGGTTTGCGACGCTTGAGTCGGCCAACACCCGCTTCTTCACTCCCATCTGGCTCCGGCCCGTGGGCGATCAACCTAAACCACTCTTCGAACCGACCATATGAAGTACTGCTATCAATGCGGACGCATCACCGCCGGAGAGCCGCTCTTCTGCAACCACTGCGGCCGGAGCTATGACGTCAAACTCTGCCCGCGCCTCCACCAGAACCCGCGCGGCGCGGAGGTCTGCAGTCAGTGTGGGAACCGGGAGCTCTCGACGCCGCAGCCGAAGATTCCCATGAGCTGGAGGTTGCTCGCCCTCCTCGTCCGGCTGGGGCTCGGGCTTCTCCTCTTCTATATCACCCTCAGCTTGGTCGTTGCCCTCATTCGTTCGCCCCAGTTTCAGGAGTTCCTGGTTGTAACCGGTCTCGCCGTCGGAGGCCTCTGGTGGTGCTACTCGAAGCTGCCCGATTGGTTGCAGAACCTGATTCGGGCGCTATGGAGGTGGAAGAGTCATGACGACTAAGACAGAGACATTGTCAGGTTTCGCCGAAGGCGCGAAGGGCACGGAAATACAGCCTTTAGCGCGCACCGGCCTAGGGCAGAGCTACCCGAGGCATTACCCGGGGTCGGAGAGCCCACTCGGCACGCCACTTTCGATCCGGGACGTCGCCCGCCTGATCGGCTGCTCGGCCTGGACCGTACGGCAGAAGTTCTTGCCCCTAGGACTGCCGCACCTGCGGTCCGGACCGAGCGGCCGACTGACGTTCTTTTCGAACCAGGTCGTCGCTTGGGTGCTCGCCCAACAACAGAGGAAAGGAGGAAACCGCAGATGAGTCTCTTCAAGCGTGGAGGGACGTACACGTCCTTCGTATGGATCGACGGCGTCCGGCATGCCAAGGCGCTCCACACCGGCAACAAACGAATCGCCGAGCAACTCGACCGCCAGCACCGGGATGAGCTCGCCCTGCGGCAGTTCCAGCTTCCGCAGTTCAACCCGTCCGTGACTTTCTCGGAGGTCTATACGAACTTTGTCGCCGAGGGCGATGTAAAGCCCTATCACCTCGACCGCGGCAAGCACCTTCTCGGCTTCTTCGGCGAGATGGAGGTCGGCCGCATCACCCGCAACGACGTGATCCGTTACCGGAAGCTGCGCCACGAGGAGTTTGCGGCGCGGCAGAAGACTCCGGGCCGGAGGCTCACGGATACGACCATCAACCGGGACATCGAGGCCATCCGGAGGATCCTCTTCTGGGCCGTCGACGAAGGGATCATCCAGCACAATCCGTTCTCCCGTGCCCCCATGGTGCGCGAGCGGAGGAAGAGGAGGCCGGTGATGCCGGTGGCGGAGGAGGTGAAACTCCTCGCCGCCGCCTCCGAGCATCTGGCCGCGATCGTCACTCTGGCACTCGACACCGGGATGCGAAGAGGGGAGCTCTTGCACCAGCGCGCGGAGGACATCGATTTCGATCGAAGGATTCTCTTCGTCTCGGCCTCGAAGACGCCCGAAGGCGAGATGCGGCCGATTCCGCTCACCAACCGGGCCTTTCAAATCCTCGACAAGCTCCGCAAACCGTCCGGCCTGGTCTTCACCTATAAAGACCACGTCATCGGCAGCCTGAAGACCGGATGGCGGGCGGCGCTTCGGCGGGCAGGCCTTCCGTATTACCGTTTCCACGACCTCCGCCATACCTTCAACTCCCGGCTCGTCGAGGTCGGCATCATCGCCGACATCCGCAAGGAACTCATGGGCCACAGTTCCAGCGGCGACGTTCATTCGCTCTACACCCATGTCGAGCTGCCACAGCTGAGGGACGCGATCCTGCGTCTCGAGGCCTGGCATTCGGCCAAACTCAGCTCTTTGACAACCAACGGGGAAGGGAACTCCCTTCCTCAAACTCAACCCTCAACCCAACCGGAGGCCCTATGACGACTCAGCCACCGCTCGCAGCCGACGACGATCTCCGTAGGCGGATTCTCGAACGCGCCCAGGCAGTAAACGTGCAACTCGTCACCGCGCTCGCAACCGTCGCCGACGATCTAACGCAAGGCCACAACCTCGCCTCCCTCGGTGCGCTCGATGGCCTCGAACGGCAGATCAACACCCTGCGCAGTCTCCTGCTCCTGCTCTCGTAGGAGTACCCGTTCTTTCACAACCCAAAAACCGTACAAGGAGAAGTCCAATGGCAACCCGCAAAGCAGTATCCGCACCGCCCGCCGCGGCCCCGGCCGCACCAGCCACCACTTCAACCCGCAAGCAATGGATCAAGAAGACCCCCGTTCAGGTCGTTTTGGACCAGATCGCGAAACAGCAGGAGAAGGTCGA
>Ga0181520_10001726_pt1 | contig 43321 bp, 57 predicted proteins | sample PEATcosm2014_Bin_29_FD_132451 | JGI IMG/M metagenome (GOLD analysis project Ga0181520, IMG submission 132451) | Peatland microbial communities from MTU Mesocosm Facility, Houghton, MI, USA - PEATcosm2014_Bin02_30_metaG | ecosystem: Environmental > Terrestrial > Soil > Wetlands > Peat | place... | reverse complement strand
TAGACGACGTGCATCTGTTAAGACGGCCTCTTTGCCGTCGCGTGATTGCAGATTGCCCGCAAATACTCCTGCTGAGTAGGTGCGAACAATGACATACTTTCCTTTTGTTTTCTTCGTGGTCATGCTGTCCTTTCTTGGTTGGGTTAGAACGGTTCTAGGCTGCGTTGAATTGCGCGATCAGGGCATCGACTTCGGCGTCCATCTTGATCGCCTCGGCTTCAAGCTCTGCAACTCGCGGTCCATCATAGGCCACCGGGATGATGACAAGCTGTCCGCGTTCCGGCACGCGCGGGTCAAAGCAAACAAAGTCCCAGGATTGGCGTTCACAGCAGACCATGTTCCACTGAATCTGATCGTAATACTCCTGCGGGACCTGCTTGTTCTGCCGAATCTCCAAGTGCCGTGCTGTGGTGAGGCACTTGATTTCAATACCTGAATCATTGCCCACAAGACCGTCCGGGGAAGCCCCGGCAAAGTTCAGCGTGGGATGGACGGCAAATCCGATGTGATCGACCAGCACTTGCTTTGCCTGCTCATAGGCCGCGCAGGCGTACTCTTCCTGCTCCTGGCCCCACTTCATCTCGTTGGTAACGAAGTGATCTGCGAGGTTGCCGGTCAACCGCTCGGTAAACAGAGCCATCCGGTAATCGGCGCGGGCTTTCATCTCGCCCTTGCCGCTCTTGAGATAGGCGGTCAGGTGGCACATATGGCTGGCGGTGATGCGGCCACAACGCACCTTGAACCATTCCGCTGAACGCTGTTCACAATCAACGAATTTAGGCATGGGCCAACTCCTTCTTACGGGTTTCCTTGGCTTCGGTGAACAAACGCAGGGCTTCGGTATCCTTGGTTTCGGTCGCGGCCTTGGACGCGGCGAAGTACACCTTTTTCAGCGCCTCCAGATCGGGCGCGGTGCGAATGGCCTTGAGACGAGCCTCTCGGTCTTCTGGGGAAATTCCGTTCAGGTTCCCATCGGTGTCTGGCATCGCTGCCGTGAGTCCGGTCGCACCGCAGAACGTGTACCGTTCCAAATAGGCGACGGTTGACCCTTTTGCCTGAAGGTCGTTCTTAGCTCCAGATGTATCGGGAGCAGCCGTCAGAGTGGTGGGAGTGTGATTGTAGAGGCCGTAGCGAAGGATACAGCTTACCGTGATGAGGTTGCCATTCTCGGAGAAGGGAAACGACCAAGTAATGCCACGCTTCGCCATTTCAGGCATTGCCTCCTTGCAGTAGGCGTCAAGGTCAGCAAAAGGAACAACCCAAGACGTACTGCCGTCCTTGCTTTTCATCTGGGCCTTGCGGTTCTTGATGATCTCTGGCGGGTTTTCCTTGAATTCCGCCATCCGGTGCGCGAACTCCTGCTCGTCCATCATCTCGCGCATCTTCCGCTGGCCGTTGATGAAGACGTTGAACAGCTTTTCGATCTTGTCCGCATCGAGGTTCGGGTTGGAAGCCAGGCGCTCCATCACCGCAAGGATGGATGAATCTGGTTCAGCCGGTACAAGGGATGCACTCCGCTTGTCCTCTATTACAATCTCTGTGCTCATGGTTATCCTTGTGCAATCTTGCATCTTGAGGTATTGCCGCTACTGAATCCGAGGACTTAGGTTCGCGGTGAACGTGCGCCTAGACGATTCAGTCAGCTTCGTGCCCGTGTTAGGGGAGCGGCAAGCGGTTAGGACTGTTCCAGTGTGCTCTCTTCTTCAGGCGATAGAAGCGGTGCACAGCGCCATTCGGCAGGCTTCGCGGGGGCGACCAACTCGCAGATTGAGTTGCGGTCAATTGCGGCCCAGAGACGCACGATGCTTGTGTCCGGGTTGCGCAACTCCACGTCGGACGACCCGAAGACTTTTACCAGCGGGCGGGGCAATATACGGGCGACATTCAAAAAAACAGACTTGCCCTTGTCTGCTGCGATGTAGTCGTTGCAGTGGAACGAAACCATCGGCGTTCCAACCACGGTGTTTGGTTCCCTATCGAACGAATCGGCGATGCGCCTCAGTTCGGCTGCGACTTGTCCTGCTGTCGGGTTGCTCATTTGTTCCTCCATTTCCCGAAGATTACGCCTGTTGCTTTTCCGTGTCAAGCGAATATTTCGGTTTTAATTCGAGATTTTCGTTGCAATTTGTTTTGGGGTGTGGAATACTCTGTTTGGGAGTCTCTCATGGGAGCACACAAGAGCTACAAATGCAGCAAAGGGCACATTCTGAAGGACAGCAATTTGTACGTCCGCAAGAACGGAACGCGGGAGTGCAAAAAGTGCTCTTTAATTCGCGGCCAGGCAAGACGCGAGACGCTGCGGGCGCAATCGAACGGAGGGTAAGCATGAGCGCAATGAATCGCATCGCAGTACTCACCATCGGCGCACTGGCGGCTCTAGCAGTCGGAGCCGCGCAGTTAACAGACGATCACCCTCCGCTGCTTTCGTCGGCGTGGGCCACTCGTGTAGAGCAGCGGCTTGACGCATTGGAAGCGCCCGGCAAACTGGCAGATCAACAGATACCGGCTAAAATGGTAGATTTGCCGAGTGTTACGATGGCCTGTGTCTCGAAGCAGCTCTGCTACGACATATCTCCGGTTATAACCACGCTTACTGGGCAGACATCTGTACTCAGGATCGCTACACTCGCCGATGTGGAAGAGGAATGCCGTAAGCAAGCGCCGCGCGTGTCGGATCAGGTTTGCATCGACTTGCACACCTGGACCTACACGCAAGTAAAGGCCGCGATGGAGGGAAGAAAATGAGCGCACCAACACCAGAAGACCTGAAGAGTATGGACGAATGCACTATGCTGCAACCGGAAACTAGGCCGATGATGATTGAGCCTAGTTGCTTGCAGTTTCTTGTTGAACGTATAGCGGAATTGGAAGCGAAAATCTCACGTATGAAGAAGAGTAATGCCGATCCATTCATCAATTGCTCTTACTGTGGGTCGTTTATCTGCAATGAATCGGAATTTGCGGATAAAGTTCCTGCACACATGTACCTGTGCAAAAAGAATCCCGTGAATGTGCTACGCAGGGAGTATGAGACTCTTCAGGAAAAGTACGATGCTCTGGAAGCAGAGAACGCGAGGCTCAAGGCTCCGGTGAGCGATGAAGAGAAGAAAGACCATAAGACGTGGGATGGCGCGGATACTTTGATGTTTGAAGAACTTATTGCCGCACGAGCGCAGGGGAGGGAGGCGAAGAATGATCACGAATGAACAGCTGGAACGCATAGCAGGGATGTCGTGTTATGCGCAAGAGGTGCGAGAGATGGCCCGTGGCTGGCTGGCCGCGCGGAAGGAACTAGAGGGCCTGCGCCAAATACTATACAAGGCTGTGCGCGAACTAGCATATGTCCAAGAAGTCGAGAATTGCCATTCTGGCTTGTGCGCGACAGCAGCGGGCAACGAGATCATTGCTCTCGGTATGGCGCAACTTGGCGTGAAGGATTTAAGTGCCGAATCCCTCAACCCTCCCCAGGAGGGCGCCAACAATAAATGTCCCAACTGCCGCGACTCCGAGGCGGGGTGCCGCGAGTTCGGATGCTGGAAGTACACGCCGGAACAGGAAGCGAAACTCAGGGAGGACGCCGATGCTTCCAATTGAGGCCGTCCCACAGGAGCCGACACCGATTGTTGCGTTTGAAAACCCACCGCAGCCCAGGGACGCGCCCGGCACAAGGCCACCGACCGACCACGAACGGGTGACGCTGCTGGTGGACGCGATCCGCACGCAGTTGAACGCAGAGCGCGAAGGGCGAGAGAAGGAAAGTACTAAGTTGGGAACCGCTAAACGTCACTGAAACGACAGGCGGCGATGTCACCTGCCACAACTGTTTGCGGGGTCGCTTTGCTTCTGCAAACAGCATACTCTACCGTGTCAAGACACTAGATATTGTGGTTTCGCGGTAGGGTCAACAAGATATGGCGCACAATTAGTTGTGGTTTTCGTACTAGGTACCACAATATGTTGTGGTTCAGGAAAGGGCGCAAGTGAAGGAACGCCGTGGCGAACGCGAAGCATGGACGGCATTTGTGGAGAACCGTTCTCCGGTCGCAGAGAACAAGTACGGAGCCAAGCGGGAAGGGAAGTACGCTTCCAAGCATGAGGCGTCTGTTGCTGCGAACCTTTCAGCCCTGGAACGCGCCGGAAAGATAACCGGGCTCCGGGAGCAGCACCGCATTATTCTCGTGCCCGCAGACGGCAAATTGAGGGCTATCGTCTACGTGGCAGATTTTACCTATTCGGACGAATCCGGCTTTCATGTGGTTGACGCCAAAGGTTACAAGACCCAGGTTTATCGCCTGAAGAAGAGACTTGCAGCACTGTTGCTGCACATTACAATTGAGGAGGTTTGAATGCCCGGTAAGCGCAGAGGCGGTCGTTTCGTCGAGAGCAGCCCCCGATTCATGGAGGCCATTATCGCCAAAGAAGAACGGGAGCAGGCAGAGTGTTCTCCCATCGTCAGGTCTGGATGCACCTGCACCGGGAGCATACGCATTGACGGCGTGGAGTACACCGGACTGCGGAACCCAAGCTGCATGGAGCACGGCCTGCACACGCGCTGGCCAACCAGCATTAGCCTGTCGAGCGCGGAGATTCGCACGCCGGGTAAAACGCACGATCCTGTGAGGCACAAATGACTGCACAAGAATGGATCATCGAAGGGCATACGGGCATATCGAGCAAAACGATTTGGTCCCATTTTGTTCTCAACAAGGAGCCTAAATGGCCGTCCCCTCCATCTGACCCGTCCGATCTTCTGCGCTGCTATTGGCTGTTGAAGATCGCGCCAGAGTGGAAGATTCGCATGGGCGAGATAGCCGAACGGTATCCCGAGTGGCGGGGCCTAGTGGATCACTGGAGCGAATTAGAGCAAATGCTTGAGCAGGCTTGGCCGAAGTCTTGCGCCAGTGGCGAATACGAGGACGAACCGCCAGCGAAGGCGCTTTACAAACGCATGAAAGAGCTACTGGCGTAGGAACCTTTATTGGAGAGTGCCGCGATGATCCGTCTTCAGGAAGCATACCTCTGCTGTGATTGCGAAGTGGTGAGCGACAGCGCCACGGTATGCCCTGCGTGCGCCAGCCGGTCACTGTTGGCGCTCTCTCGGGTGCTGTCGAGGGAATCATCGGCCCAGGTGCCTATGGGTCTGTGGCGGGCTGTGAGCGCCTTGGAGGCGTCTTTGCAGTGAGCACAGCGCGGCTTCCCTTGGGGCAGAGGGTGTTTGCACTGCATTGAAGTGAGGAGATAGCCTCTTGGGGCGCCAGATTCAGATTAGTAGCAGTCTGCCCCGTAGGACCGGGACGTAGCCGCGATTGCGCCATCAACTAGACGCCCGTTGCCCGGATTTCCCTGAATCGTCTGCATCATGCGGTGCCTTTCGCCGCTAGGCTTTACAACACTGGACCGTTGCTTTGTATTTGGGAGAGGGTGTTCCAGGAACCGACCCTGGTGACGAATCACCTTTCCTCACTTCGCAAGTCCAGTGTAACATGGGGATGTGGGCGTGCGGCATCACGCCCGTGGGCTGTGCCTCACTTCGCAACTGACCCCAGCCCCCGCCCACTCCCCATCAAATAAAAGGGCCAGCCGTGAGACTGGCCCCGCTCTGGCTCCGCGACCTCCTTTACTTTGAATTGAACAACGCAACCTCTGCGGAACGCCGCGCAACCATGCCGGGGAGCACCTGGCCACCAGCGTGGACCCATCTCGGCAATTGCGCGGGGATCTGATCCACGCCATGCGCCAGCAATTGAACCAGCGCCCCCGACCCACATTCAAAAGTGAAATCAGCGACAGCATCCCATTGATTCTGGTTCAGGTCGAGCGCGAGATGCTGCGCGTTCATGGCTGCATCGACCTTGGCTACATCCTTGCCTAGCAGTTCATCGGCTTCGGCCTCCGTGATGCCATTGGGGAACGACTCGCCCGGTAGCAAGTCGTGGCCATGACCGATCACCTGATGGCCATAGTCTCCCTGAACAGTTCCGACGAATCCCTCTTGGGTCTTGATGAATTCGATTCCTCTTACGCTTGTGTGCATGTATCCTCACAAAAGGGCGGGGCGCCAGCCTAAGCCAGCGCCCCGGTTGAGGCGGCTCCAATCCCCTTGGCCGGCCGCGTGGATGAACTACTGCACGTCTGCGTTGATGGCAGCGTATGCGGCCTCCACGTCCGTGTACAGGCGCTTGCCAGCGGCCAGGAGCGTCGGCACGTCCTGAATGGCGGTAATGTCCGCCGAGACGTTGGTGAAGCCGGAGGTAACCGCTGCCAGGCCAGGCGTGCCAAAGGCAATAACGGCCTGTTCAAATGCGGCGATGTCGGCCTTCAGTTCGGGATACTCAGTGTCTGCGGTCTTCCGGACTGCTTCGAGCTTCGCGGGAAACTCGACAACCTCCACAACAACATGACCGAGGTCCTTGGCAACGTCTTCAACGCCGTGCTCAAACTTCTGAAAAATGTTATCCATGTGCTTCGCGCCTCCTTCTAGCGCTTGTTCAGGGTTCTGTTTCGAGGTGGGTTGAATGGTTCATAGGAACCTCAGTTGTTGCGCGGGGCCACGAGCCAAAAGAGAATCGCCAGCCCAGCGAGGGCGAACGCCACTCCGGCCAATATCCCCAAGATTGTTCGGACAATGGCAATCGAACTCATAGATCCTCCAGTAGCGGATGGCAGTCTTCCGGCTTGGGCATTCGATCCCAAATGGTTGAAGTGGGGACTGGCTCCTGGGAAGCCTCGGTCTCTTCAGTCTCCGCACAAGGCTGCGGCTGCGGCTTCGGTGGGAACGGGTATCCGGTTGGGCTGGTTGCCATAGTTTACCTCAATTCCTTGGGTAGTCCGAGGGCAGAGTGGCGCTCTGCGGATGCGACGGTTGAACCCGGCGCGATATATCCGGGTCATTGGAATCAGTATACGTCCGGCCTGGGATGGCGGATGGAGGAATCTGAAAATAATTTTCTACCCGCTTCAGTTCTTTTTCGAGATTGGCTTGACCAGCGGACAGGCTTCCGATCTTGTCCGAAAGGTTCCAAGCCCCTATCGAGAGAGCAATAGCCAACGGGACCGTGGCCCCAATTCCGGTGAGCAGATATTTGAGGATGCTTCCCCTCGTTGCGGCGCTGATTTTTTCTTCCATGGCTTGCATCCTAGCCTCGCACGTATCTTGGTGAACGCATTCTCCAGACATCCCTTTCTCCTGGCCGTCGTACTCTACATCCCCGCTCTTCCTATCACTGGAGCCTCAGCGGTATTGCTTTGTTACTTGTACCCGACCGTGCAGTTTGGAGTGTACGACCCAGTGGTCGCTGTCGCCACGGCCATTAGATCAATCGCCGTTCCCGCTGAGATCGACGCCGATAAGCATACGCATCTCGTCATCGCATATTTGCGTAGTCAAAGTTCTATCCTTCATTGCTTCCTTTCAGGCACCGAAGCGCCTGTTCAACGTCGCTACTCGTAGTATCCCCACACCCTGACTGTCGCAACGAGTGTGGATGCGGTTGCCAAGGCAGTCGTGATATCCAAACTCACCGCAGTATTTGCCGCCACAGAGTTCGTTCCGTAGAGAGCACCTGTTGATAGGTTGAATTGCGGCAGCAGCGGCAGTGTCGTTCCAACTGCTATGTTTCCGCTTCCCGTTCCTATCCCGATGTTCGCCGCTGTCGTACTTAATGGATAAACTACATCACCATAGCTCTGACCAGAAGTGCCGATTTTCGCAACAAGATTTCCGGTTGCTGCGCTTCCGGTTGTGGAAGTAACTTCGATCTCTGCGCGAATCGGGTGAAACCGGCCATACCCCGAGGCTGTAGTGAAAATCGACGTAAGCCCTGTTGAAAGCAAGCTCACGCCAGTCGCTTCGTACTCATACAAAGCGTTGGCCGCGTTGGCGGTGATGGGTCCGCTCGGAGAACTGACACTGACACACGACCAAGCGTGCGTTGACGTGTTGTAAAGATCAGCCCCCGTCGTGCAGGTTGGCATTGCGACGGCTGTCGGTGCTGCCGACCCGCCCGTTGCGTTCATCACCGTCGTATCCGCCGCTTGCGGCACTAAGGCGGTTGCCGTGGCCGCGTTTCCGCTTATATTGGCTGCTCCCAATGGCACGAAGATGGTTCCATTGCAGTAGCCAGCAATATGCGTAGAGCCGCCTCCAACAAATGCCGAACCCGCAGTCGGATTTAAGGCATTGGTAACTCCAATGATCTGTCCCTCTGGATTTTCTCCAGTTCCACAATTTGGGCTGCCCGCGACCGTGTAGGTCGGCAGAGTTGCCGCGCCGCCTTGAATCACCAGCCCTGTCTTCGGCGTGCCGCTTGTGCGCGTTCTCAGCCAGATCGCACTTGCTGCGTTGTTATAGGTGTTATCGAGATAGGTGTTGTCGTTGCTGTTTTTTGTCCACAGGTCAGTGCCGTATCCGTCAGGCTGATAGACCGAGAAGAAGTCGTCTAAGCCCACAGGTCCGGTCCAAGTCCAAGTGTTTCCGCGCAGCACGACCGTGCCTGAATTTGGATGAATGTCAAAAATGGGCGAACTGTTAGTCCTAAAGCTGTAATATGCCGCGCTCGAATCGAGTGGGTTATTGATGATGTTCCATGCATAGGAGTTTCCGCCGATCTCGTTTATATCGAAGGTCAACCCGCCCGGCACTTCATTCTGTGATACGCCATTTGCTCCGATTAAATTCAGGTTCTTATACAGATTCACGTCATAGAGAAATGTTCCGCCGTATGCCGTCAACCCCACGACCGGAGAGAAAGTGCTCGTCTCGGTGAGCATCCCAAAAAAAGTGCTCGCCACACCGCCGCTGTCGATAGCGAGGATTTGACCGACAGTGCCACCAGTCAAAAACACGAATCCCGAATAATCGAAGATGTTGGTACTCTGAATCATCTCCGCGCTCCACCCGGAGCTATTGGGATTCGGCGTGATCCTCAGCGATGGCCAACCCCCGGCAAAACTGCTTACCGTCGCTGCCGACCGATATCCCACCATGATTTTTCCGTCAGGAAATTGATAGCCGTTGGGCCTTCCTGTGCCGGTGAACTGCGCCGCCGCAGTTGTCCACGTCACCCCGCCATCGCTGGAAGTGGAAGTAGCAATATTGTTCACCGTGGGCCAGTCGCGCAAAAAAGCCTCAAGGTTTCCATTATTGAGTTTGATCATCGTCACTTCGGTTGCGCCTGCGGTCGAAGTGTCGATGTTGCCGCGCACAGCCCACGAGGTTCCCTCGTTCGTCGTGCGAAAAATGCGATGGATGAAGTTGTTCGCGGATGTGTCGCGGCCATAGAGCGGCACCACAACCGACCCGTCGCCAAGCGGCACGCCGGGAGCGGTCACGGCGTTTTCATAGGCAAAGTTTCCGATGGCGCTATCAGAGGACCACGTTGCTCCAAGGTCTGTAGAGATGCGCGATTGAGCCTGTCCAATAGAACTCAAATCGACCAGCATATAGGTCAACATGATGTGACCGTTGGAAAGCTGCACGCAGTTCGGATCACGCGAATCGTAGCTTGCGTTCGTCGCAATGACAGCCGGAGTGCTCCACGTAAACGTGTTGTTAGCTTGCAGCGTTCCGGTGCTGGCCATGATCGACGTTCCGTAAGAAATGGCGTGCGCTGGAGCGAGCCTCCAAACCGCATACAAATTGCCGCCCGAGAGGCTGCAAATTCCGGGGAACGACGAAAACTGAGTGGACGCAAGAACCGTACTCGATGCGCTTGCCGGAAGGTTCTGAGCAACTACCCCATTCGTAGCCGCGACGGTGCCGGTAACGCTAAAGTTTCCCGTCCCATCCGTAGAGATTCCCGGCGCTGTGCTGACTGTCGTGCCGTTGGCTGCGTAGTAGGGTATCTGGCCGGTCGTGCCCGGATAGATTGTGCTACCGATCAGAGTTCCACTATCATCATCCCCTATATTCTCAACGTAAGCGACCGGCGTCGATCCAGCCACAATCATCGGTGCTGAGAACAGAATGGTCTTCCCGGCAGCAATCGTCGTCCCCGTTGTAGCAGCCAGAAGAATCGAAGGATACGCCGCGCCTACCGTACATGCGGCTGGTGAAAAGGTGAACGTGCCCGCTACTAAGAGCTTGTTGGGAGGCGTCATGTTGAGGTCTTCATAGTGCACCGTGCGCGACGGATTCTGAAGCGACCATCCAAAATTGTTCCCGGACGCATAGGTTCCATCCAGATACCCCGACATGGTGTAAGTCTGTCCGCAGATCAAATTGAAGGTCTCGGTTTGCGCCCACTGACTCTGGCCCGATGCTGCCGAACTCACCACAAAAGCGTTGGTATCTCCATAACCGAGTTTATTACCTATGCTGAAGTTCGCGCCCGGCGCGGTTCCGAATGTCCAGTAGGTTCCGGTTCCTGAACCTTCCAATTTAAGAGAACTGTCAGGTACAAGATTCTTGAAGATTGTTCCTGTTGGATTCACTGGGTCGGCGCAATTCGCGGTACCATACGCTGTTACTCCAGTCGAAAACAAGTTCGTTCCGCACTGACCTGGAGCACTTTGAAAGGCCGAAGACGTACCTGCGTTGCCGCTGATGTTTACGGGAAGGATAGAAGCGCTCGACGCGAGGCTCGGCACGTTGTCTGAATATCCCACCAAACCCTTCGTTAACAGCCCGTCGATGAATTTGGCAATGTTCACGTCGCCATTGGGATTAGGGTGATTGTTGTTGAGAAAAAACCCTTGCGCGTAGGTCCCACCGGGTCCAGCATACGGCCCCCATAGGTCGTACAGGTCGCCCCACACATAGTTGCTTGAGAGCAGCCAAGGCTGCACCGAGTTCTTATAACTCAGCAGTGTGCTAGAAATTCCGCCTCCATTATCTGGCTCAGAAACAAACACAATATCCGCTGCCGGGTTCGATGCCAATTCTTCTGCCACTAAAGCCTGCGAGTTAGATAGATAAGTCGCCGTGGAAACCGCTGCGTTCGCATCGTTGATGCCGAGCATATTGACATACGTGCTGCACCCAAGCGCCATCCATGCTGCCTCCATGGTCGCAGCATTCGCCCCCGCCCAAGCGCCTGTGGTGCTCCCACTATGGCCCAGGTCGTGCAGGATGGTTCCGTACTTCCCGTTCAGACCGTTCGTGCCGAATATGATGACGCCGTTTGTCCCAGCCGCTGTGACTGTCACCGTCTCGCTATTGCTGAAGGCGGCGAGATTGAAGCCGGTGATCTTAGTGATTTGAAGTCCAGTGTAAGATGCCGTGTTGATCGTGTGCGGCCCTCCGCTTCCATCTGTATACGTAAATGAACCGCCGCCCGGCTGGCCCCACCAAAAGAGGTCGACTTCTGACACTGACGAGCCCCATGGAAGATCCGAAGGGAAGGCCGGAGACTGAGGAAAAGCCCAAATAATAGTTCCGCCTGTACCAGCCGATTTAGCTGCGGTCAGATCGGGACCAACGGGAGATTGGCCCGCATTCCCGTCCAATACCGTCCAGCTTCCAGTCAGCGTCACTGATACACCGTTAATAGGGTAGTTGCCGTACCCTGCTCCGTAGCCAGTCGTGTTTGTCCACCCCGGTCCTCCGCTTCCCCAAGTTTCGCCCATGAACAAAGCAGAATAGAGCGTCCAATGAAATGAACTCCATGAATCGGCAGGTGCGGCGCATACCACAGCAGAGCGGGAGCCACCAGCTAAACGCGGGTTTTCTATTGCGCTTACCGCTGACTGGAAATTGAGCGCTTGTTGGTTGATTGATATTGAACTTGGCGAGGTAGATACCGTAGCCTTATCCGCTAGGGTGCCTGTCACGTTGAGGTTGCCGGTGATGGTGCAGGTGATGGGAGAACCCGAACAAGAGAAGCCAATCGGAAGAGAGCCCTGAATCCATGAGACCCCGTCCCAGCTTAGACTTACGTTGGTCGTGGTGTTCATAAAGATAGCGCCGGGCTTTGGGCTAGGCGAGACTTCAATGGTTCCGTATCCGTAGGCGTTTGGGTTGGCGGCGAAGCGTGGTCCAGAGGCAGATGCGCTGAGAAGTGAGGTCAAATTGACACTTGATCCCGTCACTAGCCAAGTCACTGCAAAACATCCCGAAGTTGCCAGAGGGCAAATGGAAAAATTCCATTTAGACCCGCTCGGAGTGATTTGGTTATTGTCTGGCAAGGATACTGAGAACGCTCCAGACGCATCGAGAGACCCGGTAAACAGGTTGTTTTGTTGGAGGTTGCCACCAGTCCATACATAGCTCTGCGGATTCGGCCATTGCGGGTTTGGTGCAAAGCTGATACGGTATGAGCCGTTCATCCACGCAAATCCGTCCGAGTCGGTAATCGTTGCCGAAGTAGTGGTGGACTGAGCGCAGGCAAACACGCCGCACAACAAGAACACGCAAACCAAAGCGATGATGACAATGCGTTTCATTCAAGCCACCCCATCACGCGGACTTCTTCAAGCCGCTTTGCTGTTGAGTCTTCCAAGTCGTCCCGACATTGCAGATTCGGAAACTTGATTGGTTTCGAGATGCGGTCCAGTCCCTTCCATGCACCTTCGGGAGTGTAGGCGCTGGCGATTGGGCAGCAAACAATTCCGTTGATTCCAACCGTTACGAGTCCATCTTCGCCGCCGCGATGCTTGTCCATCATGGCATCCCAGAGGTAGCAGTTCCGCCATGCGCTGTCGATGTCGATTCCCTTGATGGGGAGGCCCGCTGCGAAGTCGGCGTGCTCTTCGGGATACGGAGGCATGGTCAAACGCTCGGAAGCCGCCCAGCGGCCACGCAAGGGAGGGGCCGGGCTACTCTCAATGTATCCGTCTTCTGGAGCGGTCACGATGTCATAGAAGAACTGTCCCAGGTCTCCATCGATCAGAGAGAATATCGTTGCACTCGCGTCGTATCCGAAACGTGGAGTGAATTCCAGTCCGTAAGCGTGCGACTCGTTGACGATTGTGTTGAGGTCGATCATGCCCCGGTATCCAGCCTCTTTGAGAAATGGAGCAAGTTTCTGTAGTTCGCCGGCCAGCCTGTTCGGTCGATCTAGCGCCCAAACCAGATTGCCAGAGCATCCGGTATTCGGCCCGAACGATCCCGACATGAACTTCTTCTCTTCCAACGTGTGATTGAGGAAATGGAAATACGTCCCATCGAAGTACCCCTCGGTAGAGATTTCCGTGCCTTCCACCACCTCTTGAAGCAAAAACGATGCCTGATGGGAGTCCTCCCATAATGAATCGATTGTGCGGATCAAATCCTCTGCGGAGTCGGCAACGTAGGTTGTGTCGCATTCCTGCTCTACGCCGTCCTCCACAAACGGTTTGAAGACATACCGCTTTGGGTTCTCAGCGATGAACGCCTTGGCCTCTTCGGGATTGTCGAACGTCTCGTAGGCGGGAACTTCGATTCCGGCTTCTTCCATGACCTGAATACCGTAAAGGCGGTCGTCTTCAAGTTTGGATGCAAGTTCGGAATCGCCGATGACGGGGCAAACCTTCGACGCTTCCTCGGCCAGTTCTGCGTTGCCCGTGCAGTCGAATATGGTCAGGTCGTAGTCGGAGAAGTTGGGCTTCTCTTTGAGCGGGGGAGGGATGAGGCCCTTCAAGACAGAAGAATGGCGCGGCTCCGGTTCAATCTCGAACCACGCCACTTCATGTCCTTCGCGGGCGAGTCGCATGAGCATCCAAGCGCCGATGCCGCCCGCCGATGCAAGCAGGATGCGCATGTTCTCTCCCGGCTAGGTGGTCTTGCCGCTTCCGCTGTTGACGCCGGTTACGCCGCCCGTGGCATTGCCGCCCATCGACGACAGAAACTCGTCGCAGATGTTCTTGTGCGGTGCGATCTCCGGGCCTTCGCCCGCGCCGCCCTTGCGGCCCATGCCGCCGATGGCGCTGGTGTCGGACGCGGTGACGCCGCCCCTGGTCTTGATTTCGCTGATGGCGCTCTTCACGCCGCCCATCGTCTGTCCTGCGCTCTGTCCAGCCATGTCATTCCCTCCAAAAGGGTTTGGTGAAAGTTTACCACGGTTACTGTTGCGAATCGCGCGAACGAATGGCATCGAGGATACCCTGAACCACCCGAACGCCCTCCGGGGACTTCTTTGCGGCCTTGGCAATATAGGGAGCAGCGTTGGCGATGGCCCGTTGTGTTGCGATGTCAGCAAATGGAGAATCGGATAGATGTCTGGCTCCCCCAGCGGCAACCGCTCCAAAAGCAGCATCCTTTAGCATATTTTCTGGGTGTCCAGTTGCCGCAGCATACCCCGCGCCCGCCGCCGCTCCCCCTACAGCCCATTTTGCCCTGGTGGCTATTCCATGAGACGGAGAAAGTTCTTGCCCAACGATCTTCTTATTCGCGGCTTCGCGGGCGATGATAAGGTTCGTCTGAATCTTGTTGTTTGAGCGGAATGCGCGGGCCTCTGCTTCAGGAAGGCCCTGTGCGATGGAATCGTTTAGATCGTGGTAAATCTTCTGCAAGAACCACTGCCTGGGATTCGTGGTTTCAGGATTCCAGTCCTTGATTTGCTGCTGGATCGACTTGCGCATGGCGTGCATTTGCGCGGGAGTCATCTTGCCCGTTGCAGATGCACCGTGTTCACCTGCAACCCGCTGCATCTCTTCAAGGTTGGCATCAATCATTCCCTTGGTCGTTTCGGGAAACTCGCCCAGAGATACCGCCTTGTCAAGTTCCACCGCCCGGTCGAGGATCTTGGCGTCGAGGTCTACCAGTCTCCCGCTCGGAGATGCGACAATCCTCTCCGTTTGGGTGTTGCGCAGCGCCCGCGCCGCCTCTATGGCGTCCCGCTGCATCGGCAAAGTCTTCTTGATTCCGCACTCGTTCAGAACGGTTCTGGCAATCTCGTTCGAGTCCTCTACCGTTCTTCCCCACTTCGGCAGGTCTGTCGGCTTGAGTCCGATGTAGTTGTTTACTCCTTTGATAACCTTCGGCAGAGCAGCCGCACCGATTTTCTCGAAAAGTTTCCCCGCACCGATTCCGCCAAGCTCGAATGCCCCCTGTTCCGCTCCCGCCGCCAGTTCCGCGCCAGCCGAACGTGGTTTCCCTGCTGCATCTCGCGCGATTCCCTCCCCAACGAATCCACCGTAGGCCGCGCCGGCCACCGCGCCCGCAGGGCCGGCTACAGCCGCGCCGCCGATTCCGCCAAAAGTGGCAAGGATCGGAGATGCCGCGCCCACTACGGAGCGCATGTTCTTTCCGAGCATAGATTCAGGTTTACGAGGAGCGCCTGCCTTTTCATCTGGCGCAAGCTCTCCTCCCAAGTCCTTCTGGTAGTGGTCGAGTTTATCTTGGGGAACCCACTTCGTTGCGTTCAGTGTCTTTTGATCGCCCGCTGTGGTGTAGAAGTTCATCTTCCACGCACGCACCCCACCCTTCGCACGCATGGAATCGTACTGCGAAGCAGGCACCATCTTCACCACGTTCCCATGCTTCGGAAACATTACGGGGATTTGCGCCTCGTCAGACGATGGAAGGTTCGGCAATGTGGGAGTCGTAGCCATTAGTGCGCATCCGGCAGTGAGTCAATTTCGTTGTCGCCCGTCTTCGCTGCCCCCGTTTGTTCCGCCTGTGCTTTCAGAAACGGACCGCCCTGTTCCAAAAACGCCTTCTGGCGGTTGACAAGCAGGGTCTTCAGTTCGCGGGCCGTTGCCGCAAGTTGCTGAGGGTTGAACTTCCCTGAGAGAACGGCCTGAGCTTGGCGCAGCTTGAAATCAGAACTCCCGCCAGTGCCGCCCGCCGCCATGACTTGACCGATCTGGTCGGCAACGTCCGTCGCAACCGCAGCATAAGCCGCAGCCTCTTTGTCGCCCCCGGCAATCAACGCAGACATCTCAACCGAGTTTACGGGCGGGAACTTCGTCCTCTTGATCTTGGATGATTGAGAGATAACCTCATCGAGCGATCCCTTGGTATCGCCGTATCCGGTCAGAGAATTGATAAGCGACAACTGCTGCTGCACGCGCGGATTGTTGGCGAATTTGTATTGTACGTCCGCCTTGGCCGGGTTAAAGTTCGGGTCCATTTTCGATGCTGCCGCCATGGCTTCCGACCGCGCGGAACCAAATGCCGGTAGCTCTGCCGGAGCCATCTTTCCGGAAATAAGCTGCTTGGCAAGGTAGTCTGTGGTCTGCTGCTTCTGTCCGCTCTGCCCGCCGCCGGGAACGTACTTCTGCGCTCGCAGCATCGACGCTCGCGCCGCCAGCATCTTTGCGGCGGAATCCGCGGCCTTGATCTGCAATTCCGGGTTGTTCGGATTGGTCTTGGCGTCCGCCGCCGCTTTCTGCGCCGCCGTCTGAGCGGCCTTGAAATCCATCTGCGACTTCGTGATGGGATTCTGCTTTACCTCTTCCTCTGTCATGGGACGGAGCTTAGGCGATCCGTCCTCGTTGTACATACGCTCGCCGTCCTTGTCGGTTTCAAAGGTCAGGCCGCGCTTGTTCATCTCTATGTCGAGCTTTTCTTGCGTCAGTCCCGCCTTGATTCCGGCATCGGCCATCTTCGAGTAAGTCTGGAGAACTTGCCCCTGAGTCGCGGGCTTCCCTATCACCCTGGCCTGCTGCATTTGAGACTGAGCCTGTTCCTGGGGGGAGAGTTGCTGAGTCTGCGGCATCTGGCTCTGTAATGAGGCGGCAGACTGGCTCATGCCCGGATTCTGCTTCTGCATCATCTGAATCAACGCTTGGCGTTCGGGAGACTGAGCGTTTTTGTCGTCGATGCCAAACGCCTTGGAGATGATCTTGTGAGCCTTCTTGTCGTTCGTCATGTCGTTCAGGTTGGTCATGTTCTGCTGAACGGCACCCTGCGCTTGCTGAATCATTTGCTGCGCTTGCTTGACCTGTTGCTGGGCTTGCGGGTCTTGCGGGTTCTTCTTGAGCGCCTCGGTAGCCTGCTGCATTGCCTGCTGGCCCTGTTGAAGTTGCGCCTGCGCCTGGTTCAAGCCCTGGACGGTCTGCGTGTAGCGAGTGAGAGTGACTTGGTAATCGCGCTGCTGCTTGGCCTGAACCGCCTGCGTCATGGTGTTGGCAAGAGTCTGCGAGGTCTTGACGAGGTTCTGCATCGACTGGCGCTGATGTGCGCCCTTCTCGCCTACCCCGAAAGCAGACACTTCCTGCGGACCTACTGGAGTCGTGGGACGTTGCGCGGGAGCCACCGGAGACATCGCCGGAGCCATTTGCGTCATGCCTTGGGTGTTCGTCTGTTGACCCAAGAGAGCACGAACGTACTCCTGCTCCGCAGCGGCGTTCTGCTGTGGCATCGGCATCGAAATGGGTGTTGTGCTCATGCTACGATCCTCATACTGCAAGTGCTGCGCCAAGTCCCGATCCTATGATGGAGGTGGCACAATCCCGGTCATGCCGGCAGTCATAATCCCGGCAGCAGCTATCCCCCCAAGTTCCAAGCCCATTCCCGTGTAGTCCATCCAATTCGGCTTATTCGCCAGGGTCTTCGCAGTTCCGGTTGCAGCAAACTCCATCATGTTCAACTCGTTGGCCTGCGCCTCCGCCCACATGTTGTAGTATTCCTGGGCAGTGATCTGGTTTTGCGCCGCTGTGGACTGGTTTTCATACGATTGAAGCGCACCACCCATCTCCGAACTGGACCCGCTCACACCCATTGCGCTCAGACTGGAAGTGAGATTGTTTGCGCCCGCTTGCGATTGGTTCTGCATCGCATTCGTGGTCGCTCCCACCACCTGCCCCGTGAGCACGGAATTGTATCCCCCGTTACTCTGGAGGTACTGGTAGATCAATGCACCCATGCCGCCGCCGTAGGTTTCTTGGAGGTACTTTTCCATCCAATTGGCTTGCGATTGAGAGAGTCCATACGGGTTTCCGCTGGTTGTGGTTGATCCTTCGCTCGTGACGGTGAGATTTGCTGGCTGTGTCGAACCCGGAGAACTGCTTCCCGGATTCTGGCTGACCGATTGCAACGAAGTTCCACCTGACACGCCGGAGGTCTGCGGCATGAGGTTCATCGTATTTCCGAAATTCATAGTTCCCGGCCCGCCAGTCGCGGGAGTCTGAAATCCGGTCGAAGTCGAGAATAGGCCCGCGCCATTAAAGTTTCCTGCGCCGGTCACGCCGGTTGGGTTGGTCATCGGATTAGGCATCGGCATCGTTGCCATACATCACCTCATGCGTATGTGTAGCGTGACGTGCGAAGGCTCATGCTCCGCTGGTTATGCGTCTCATCGCGGTCTCTTTGGAGTTTGCGCAACTGCCACATTGCCATGCCGCGCGATTCAAGAAACTCCTTCGCCGTCTTGCAGATGGAAGAAGATGAGTCGATTCCCTCATCCTTTGCCAACTGCTCGATTGCCGCGTATTGAAACACCTGCATCCAGGAATCGGGAGCGAAGATCGGCATGGATGCCTGACTCGTCGCCGGAAACGGATGCCTCAACTTGAGACGGAAGAAGAATGGATAATTCTGATCTGGCGATGGTCCGATCTGGTAGTTCTGGTTGAACCGCGTGTAGTAGACGGACGGTGCGGTTCCGTAGCTCGTTTGCGTGCTGCTGGTCACTCCGTAGGTGAACATGTCAACCGCAACCACCCGGCGGTACTCAATCACCCGGCCCGACTGGTTTACTGCGTTCGGTTGAAACCCGCTTCCCTGGAACCATAGCCACCCGTCATACTGGTCAGTCACGTCAGTAAATAGGCTGGAGTATGGTTCAAACTGCGGATACGCGGTATTGCCCGCAATCGTCGCCAGCAATGAGGAAATCGGGATGATCGGGTTCCCTGCGGTAAGCGAGAGTGCCGTAGCAGGCGGAACCGGAGTCTGATACTTCAACTCCTCAAGTTCAGCCGTTTCCGTGATCTCAATCACTGCCTGCATGGCCGCAATCATACCGAGGGAATTGTCGGTGGTCGTACCCCAATTCAGGCGACCTCCGCCCTTGGCAGGCAATCCGCTCACGATTTGTCCCAGCGTGTAGCTCACGAGACCACCCTACTCCAGAAAGTACGGAAGTTTCACCCGTCGCCCATTGATGACCTGCACCAGATACCCTGCTGGCGTGGCGGGAAGGGCCGCCGCGCCTCCCGCTGATGCTGCGGAGGTAGTATTTGCCGCCGTGAGGTGCGGAGCGGATTGTAGTGTGACCTGGCCAGTGAAAGCAGGTGAATCGATAGGCGCTTTTCCTTGAACTGCCTGGTTCAGTGCCCCCAAGTCTCCGGTGTTGGTTGCAATAGCCCCCACCTGCTGCGAGACTTGCGAGACCATGTCGTTTGCACGACGCCGCATCTGCCGGGTATTGTTGTCGGGCGGTGCCACATGTGGAAGATAGGCAATCGAACTCATTACGTCACCTCACTCTTCATTATGACAGCCGCCTGGCTCAACCGCACCAGTGCCACCAAAGGATTCGACACGCCATTCAATGCAAGCGACGTGCAAACCCCGGTAAAGGTTCCAAAGTCCACTTGAGACGTGAAAACCTGTCCGTTCACCACTCCCGCGCTCAACTGCAGAAGGTCTTTTTCGATTGCAACCATAGGGTTGACAACCGTTCCGGTCTGCGATGTTGGGTCTTGCTGCCCTGAATAGGTGAGCGAGATTGACGGCGTAATTGGAGCTCCAAGGCTTGCAAGTGTCGGCTGATTCTCGTACTCAAGCAGGATTCTCCGCTCCGACTGCATCCTGGCAATCGACGGAGCTTCAGTGCGGAACTGGTATGCCAATACCTCGGCAAAAGTGGGAGATACAGACAAAGAGAGCAACTGCAACGATCTAACCAGAGGAGCAATCTCAACAATCGATGCAAGATCGTAGTACCTGTGACTGAGATTCGATGTGGTAACCGAATAGGCTGCGAGAATCCACGAATCAGAAGCCAACTGCACGGCTCCTACAGGAGACTCTGCGACATATTGGGCAGTGTCGAAGCTCTGATAGATTGGGCAAGTAAATGTGATTCCGCTCCACGTCCAATTATGCCAACTGTTCTCGTTCATATTGAAATCGAAGACAGTAGATGCTCGTGTTCCGGCAGGAAACAGCCCAAGTTGGTACTGATCCTCAGACATGGCGATAAGGTAGTGCTTTTGACCTTCGATCAGAACAATGGATCCATATAAACCCTGGAGAGGAAAAGAGCCATCGTTCCATTGAACAGGCTGGAGAGAAGAAGGAATTCCGAATTGCAGGATGTTGGCGATGGTCTGTCCGGTCTCTGTAAGTCCGTTCGGCGTGAGAGTATATCCAGTATCCTGCGAAAGAAATGCGAGTGTGGTTCCGAACTGAGCCATCGATCCATAGCGCACAATCTGCCCCTGGTCGCCTCCCCAGAGCGGATAGAAGGAGAAGGGAACCTGTGCGCTGGTAGTGTTGGGCGTCATCTCGGTAATGCCGCCATTGTGTCCAATGAATGCCACAGATTCGACTACATTCACCGAAGAAATCAGACCGCGGGCCTCGGACAGAGAATCCCATCCCCCCGGAGCAATCAAGAAGTTTGGGTCGAAATATCCGGGCGCGTTTGGTGCTGACCAAGCGATGCGATCGTAGTAGCGAATTGTCGAGGATGCCGATTGAACAGTGGAACTGAGTTGAGCGTAGGCCGTGGCAGTGCTGGTTGAGTTTCCAAGGATGTTCACGTAAGGCGTGGCGTAGTAGCCCTGTCCTTGATTTCCCGGCTTGAATCCCGTAGCGACGATTTGCTCTGTGGCGCTCTGTATTGCGTTGGCCGACATGGTGACGTTCGATCCAGGGATGGCCGTGAATTGCGCTCCGTAGTTTCGGTACTGAGCTTGTTCTGAAAGCTGGATATTTCCACCAGTGAGCGAGATGATGGTTGTTCCTGGGGGCAGGCAGTCGTTCACAATCGTCTGTCCAACCGCAAAACTGGAGTAACTGTAACCGGGAGAGTACCCTCCTAAATACGCGATTTGATTGGTTCCTGCATCGATGTTCCCGCTAAATGAAAAGTTCGACGCGGAAGAGATAGAGGCAATGGTCGTTGCCGCCGGGATGCCATAGAGGTTGTCAGAAACCCCCATTCTTTCTTGAAGACCATCGATGTTGAAGACGTTGGAGATCACATCGCTTCCAGAAGTCAGAATACCCTCGAATTGAACAGACGAACCGATTTTTGTGCCTGTCAACGACACTTGCCCGGATGCGTTGACGCTTGTGTATCCAGATGCACCCTCACCGCCTCCACTCACAAATTGCACGCTTGGGGCAATCGAGTATCCTGAACCGGCAGTCATTTGAACAATATCGAGAACAGAAGTCGTATTGTTTCCGTCACCTCCGATGATCCCGCCGAGGATCAGCCGGCCGGCCATCGAGGCCATGAAGTCTCCGCCGATGAATGGGAGACCGGAAAACAGATTTGCCGAGGCGGTGTACGTCCCAGTGCCGGTTGGATCGATAATCTGAACCGTTGGAACAGAGGTGTAGTTCTGGCCAAACGAGTCCACGACGATACCCTGAATGGTTCCGAGGCCGTCCGTACTGAGGATTGCCGTTGCTGTTGCCCCGGTTCCGCCGCCGCCAATGAATACCACGGTCGGACTGGTGAATCCCGATCCGGTTCCGCCCAAGGCCACGCTGGAAACTCCAGTGAAAGCCGTCATCTCTTGAACGATATAAGAGGCAGGAAACGAGGAAAGAACCGCGACCGCGCGGGCTGGCAACTGCCCTGGCCCAGGTCCGGTCGTGCTGCCACCTTGAAGGCTTACGATAGGAGGTTGAACGTATCCACTTCCGCCAGCGTTGTTGGTGATGCTGGTCAGGTTGCTTCCGGTCAGAGTTGCCGTTCCGGTTGCCCCGGTCCCGGCTCCATCGGAGAACACAACCGTAGGTGTAGTTGCAAAGTACCCCCCAGGATTGAGCACCTGAACGCTTGCAACCGAGTAGGTAGGCCGAACGGCGTACACGCCCAACTGAGAACCAGACGAAAACCAGAGAGTGTTTCCGATGACCTGAGTTCCGAAACGAGCATATCGAGGATAAGCCGTGGGGAACGTGAAGATTTTCGAGAATGTCTTCACTGTCACCCCCGGAGTCTGCGGATTGTAATCGGCATAGACTGCAAGGTTTGTGATGATGACCGTGAACCCTTGCTGAAGTCCCGGAGCCGGTAGATTAGCCCACCCGCAGACATTCTCCCCCAGTGCAAGCGTCGGGAGAGTCACGGACATGCCAGAGGTTCCAGTGACGGGATAAAGAGCAGGCTGGGGCGTCAGACGCCCGCGAACGGCCATCGCAGAGCATGACGAGCAGGCCCCTGGTGGAATACGAGAAGTAGGAAGATTTGTGACAAGACCGGGCCAGTCCGAACCGTACTCCGTTTCGAAGTAGCCCGTCAGAGGCTTATTCGACAGGCCCGGCATGGGTCACTTCCCTGCGCCGACAGCGATAGTGACAACAGCGGAAGAACCGAGACCGCCGGTAGTGATGACAATCCCATTCACCCAACCGAGTTTTCCGACACGGTACTGGAGTTCGCTGCTGGTTGCGGTAAAGTCCACCAGCGTTCGACCGGCAGCATCCTTGATGACCACATGATCGCTGGCGGTGCAGTCCGTGATGTTGAGGTTCTCGACCTTCACCGGATAGAGATAGGAGAAGGGGACGGCATTCAACGTCCACACTGCACCTGTGGCGCTATTCGCCATGATCGTTGGCCTCCTTCTCCAGTTCCGCAATCTTGTCTTGCAGAGTCTCACGCGCAACCGTGCAATCGTGCGACATCGCTTCCACGTTGACGCGGTACATGTGGCAATGGATGCACTGACCATGCTGGTCGTATTCGTGCGCCGTCGATGGTTTTCCGCGCTGGCTCATGACCGCCTCACTGATAGTTGAAGGTCACTCCAAAAATCAACCCATAGATGAATGCCGTGCCGGTGGCTGCTCCGGTCGTCAGATTCCATTCAAGAACGTACTCAGCATTCAGGGTTGTCAAGTAAGGGGTGTTGAGAGTGAGCTTGGTGACGTATGGTTGAGCCTGAACAGCCGTTGAAATATTCGTGGTTGCGAGGATGGTAGTCACGGCTGGAGCGGTATTATTGGCAAACACCGTCTGGGTGATGCCAAGCGTATTGACACTGGCCGCCGCCCCTCCAATTGTGTAAACCGCCGAAATGCTGTTGATTGCCAGGCCCTTTGGACGAGGAGACGTGACCGGAGTAAACTGCGACAACCCCGTAAATGGGGGAGGTCCGGAAACTCCAGCAGGTGTGGTGAATATCGCCGGTGGCGATGCAAGACCCTGCGCTCCGGTCAAGGTTGCATAACCGGTTCCGTGTCCAAACTGTTCCTGCAAGTCATCCTGCATACCGGTTCTTCCCATAACGTAGGAAGACGGCTTGTCGAGGACATACGCGGTTGCGGCGGTTGGAAGGCTCAGGCCGAGAAGGCCGGAACCGGAACGAGTCCATACAGCGCCAGTGCCGGAGGTTACGTCTCCAATTCCAAACTGAATGAAGATTTGACCGTCAGGCATCCCCTGATCGGCGAGCCATCTTTTCTGAGTGCGGGGCATTTCGTCTCCTTTGCCGGATTTCTCAGCGTTCCGGTCCGCGTTTACTCAAAGGTCAATCCTGCTTTGACGGCACCATAATTTCGCTACTCAATGCCGAATGGTACGACTCGTTGATCTTACCGATCAAATCCCTGACCTCTTCACCCTCTGAATAGATGTCGAGTTTTCGCTTTCCAACCATCGCCAGCGTGTCGTCGTTCGCGCCCCAGACCGGCGGCGTAAGTAGGTTGTCAAGCGACTTGAGATTCTGCATGGCGACTCCTAAATCCATACGTCCTGGTCTGGTTCGTTTGGCTGCGAGAGTTTTGGATGCGGTTGGAGGTCGGAAGTGTTCTGCTTGATGTGCCGGGCAATGTCCGCATCACGTGAGCCAAGCAAGCCGAAGTTTCCACCGGAAACCAAATCGGAAAAGTCGGGAGACACGAGAATACCCTGCTCCCACACCGCATCGTCAAGGTTCATGCGAATTCCAGATCGAGAGCAGTACCACCATGCACCGCTCTCGATCTTTTTGCCCGGCCACCCGACTCCCATACTCATTGCTCACCGCCTACGGGCCATTACTTCCGAACGTGTTGATCCAGGTATCGGCTCCCGCCGAGAACCTGCTGATTGCCAGGAACTTCAGAGCCTGCTGGTCGAAGTCGCGGTCGTAGTCGCCGTAAATGGGCTGGCGCTCGTAGAACATCATGCGATGCTCGTCCTTGTTGCCGCGAAGGAACCACGGCGACGGCCCAGTGAGGTAATGCAGAACCTCGTACTGGAGACCCGCACCGATGAGTGCATTCACTTCGTTGTCCGAGGTGTACGGCTTGCCGGCCGATCCGAGCAGTTCAATAGCGATGTACTCAAGCTCCGGGGGGATCGTCAGGTGCTTGGGCTTGGTCGCTACCAGAATACCGCGCGCATTCGGCATCCGCTGGAACGTCATGGTGCCGTACTGCAACGAGGTGAAGCTCAGGTCGGCATCGGTTGCGGGGCGGTTTGGATACGTGCCCGCCAGCGTCGAGAAGTTTCCGACGCCGGGAGCCACGTTGGTCGCCGTCACGCCGCCAAGCAGCGGGTGCTGGTTATTGAAGAGGCTCACGCCGTCATCGGTGATCGTGCCGGTCGAAGAGAATCCGAGGTTCAGCACATTGGCCGCAGTGTACTCCTGGGCAAAAAGATGTCCCTGAACCAGAGACTTCGGGCTTGAAGCCATCAAACCAGTCTGATCATCCTGCATCAACTCGTAGCTCATGCGGATGCCCAGGCCATAGGTCTGGTGGATGTATCGCCGGGTGCCGCCCTGAATCAGGTTGTCGTACACCACGGGGTTGTTTTCGTTCTTCGGCTGCGCGGGTCCGGTGCCAGCGTAATGCACCGCATCCTCGTAAGCCTTCTTCGACGGCAGCACATTCATGTACGAGCGGAACTCGACAGAACGCTGTCGCAGGTCCAGATGCTCGATGAAGTTGTGGGCTGCGGCAACCGTCATCGCCTGGAAGAATTGATTTCTGACCATTGTCACGTAAGTACCCTCCCATCAATGACTTGCCGACTACTCAAGCCCCTGGATCGCGCTGGTATTGACGACACAATAGATCGTGCCGTAGTTCTGCTGCGTGACCGTCGAACCGGCCACGAGGTCTTGTGCGTTATAGCCGACGATGTTCAAATCGGCATACGATGAATTGTTGACATGGGCCAGGTCGGCGTACCAGAACCCATTTGAGTCCTTGTTGAGCGCAATGGTCGATCCGAGCGGAATCGCCGTGGCGTCGTAGTTGTAGGTAATGCCGCTCGACGCATCGACCTGTACGGCCCAAATAACGTCAAGAGTGGCCATGCCGCCGACGACCAGACCATCGACAAATGGTGCGCCCCCATAGATTGAATACGCGGACGGCTGGTTGACGATGTTCTGGACCGCGCCAGCACCGCCCGGATAGCCGATGGAACCGAAAGGAGGAGCGGCGCCCTGGCCATTCGATGAGTAGTTGCGTCCCGGCAGATATGCGAAACCCTTGATGATGATCTGGGTTGTGCCATTCGATGCTGTCGAGGCAATGGCATAGCCCTTTGTGTTCGGAGGCCCGGTCGAGGTGGAAATCTGGAACGGGGTTCCCGGTTGCCAGGTCTGGCCGGAGCCTTCTAGAATGTTGGATGTGCCCAACTCTGCATTGCCGCTGATGGTTCCCACCTGATAGATGGGATTGTGGTAGCTCAAGCCTGGATTCGCCATCGCCTATCCTCTCTGTCCGATCAGGGCAGTTTCCGGGTTGGAAACAACCGGACCGAGCCCTGAAAATTCATTGTTTGCCTGGTTCGTGAAATAGTGACTCACCATGCCTGAATTGTTGCCGGGCACGGCACCCTGCGCTTGCGACAAGTACGAGTCCTTGTTCCCCATTTTTCGCGCCTCGTCCATGTGGCCCTTCGAGAATGAAAGGAGCTTCGCCTTGTGAATCTTGAACAGAACCAAGTCTCCGTCCGTGACTGCGCCGTCGGCATCGTTGAGCGAGTGCGATACCCACTCACAATCCTCGATCTTGGCGGGGACGAATCCAAGGGTGCGGGCAATCTGAACGCGCCGGCCATCCTTGGCAGAACGGTTGAACCACTGTCCACACCATTGCGGGTCTTTGAACTTGACGGTCAAATCCTGCGGAATGCGGTTTGCGGAAGAAGCTGCCAGAGAAAATGGGCTGCGGTCGAAGTCCTCAATCGACATCTGCTCGATTGGCTTCGAAGTGATGATGGTTTCGCCGTCGATGACATACTTGTAGAGTTGTGCAGTCGATCCGTCCGGGTACTTGTGCAGGAACATACCCGACTCGACGCCGGGCTGCTTGACGCCATCGGGAACCGTAACGGATGCGGGAACGGCCTGCGTGGTCTGTCCGGCGGTCACCGCGGCCAAGAGTTCGTCGCCGCTCACGGGTGCTTTTGGATCGTCGTTACGCGGCATGTTCTCTCCTCACCCGTTCCTTCCAACGCTGCATGTCGATGGGTTCCTGGTCAACGGCCATGAGCTTCTGAATCTGCGCGGCCTCGGCCAGAGGAACGCCCTGTTCCTTGAAAAACGCAGCTTGATCGGCGGTAAACCCATGATTGGGGTCTACGGTGTCTCGCGCCATTGTGCCATCCCCCGCAACGGTTGAGCTTCCCAGCAGACTCGGATAACTGCCCGCGTCAATGTCGCCCGAGCGCATCTTGCCACCGAGGAAGGAGTTGATGAGGAAGTTCCAGAACCCTTCCTGACAGCGGCTTTGCAGATTGTACGTCTTGGCTGCTTCCGCGATTTCCTTGCCATACTTGCCAAAGATGCCAGCATTTTCATTTCGCGCCCGCATCTCCAACACGTCGGCGCGGGCCTGAAGCGCAACTGCTTCGGTGTTTGCCCCTGCCCGGCGCACAAAACCCGCCGGATCGGTCAACAGCGCCGTGGTGGGATCGTCCTGGTCGCCGGTAGCTACCGGATCGGGGACCGGAGGCGGTGTGGTGAGTTTGGCAAGAGATGCCTGAATCGCGGAGAGGGCCGAACCGGTCTCGTCCAGTTTGGTTTGAAGCGAGGTCACATCGTCTTTCGACGCTGCCCCTTCCATCTTCTTTTTGAAGTCGTCGGTGGACATTCCGAGTATTTGCTCGGCTGTCAATCGACCCCCCATCCCAGGTAGCGGCATATACTTCCTTTCCTCAAAGTGGAACGCTGTTGAATGGAATTGTCAAGCCCATTGTTTTCAACGAACTACAATGAACACCGAACGAGTGAATCAATATCCTGCGGAACCTTGAGGGCGTCCCGCGTCCACTTTCTTCTCTTCCTGCGCAATCTGCGCTTCAACACTTGCCGGAAGCGAGAGAAGGATTTCGATGGCCGCAATGAACCCGCGCATGTAGTCAGCGCCGCCACTCATGCGGTACTCTGGTTTGCCGCCGTTGCGCATGAACTGGCGCAGGCACGCGCCCATGCTGGCCGAGAGGTACGGTGAAATTCCCTTTTGCCACGCCTCCTGAGCAAGGTACCCGCGCATGACCTCCAGACGCCCGGAGATGCATTTCTGCCACTCATCGGTAAGCGTCTTGGCCAGCACTTCCGACAGATCCAATTCATTACTAACTGTAGAAGTTCGAGACACCTAGTTCCTCCTCAATGCACTCAATGATGTGCGCCCACGAGTTGCAACCCATCACTTTCATTGCACTTGTCCTTGTGGGGGCTGTTCAGGCGGCTGCTGTTGCCCCTGTTGCGGCGGCTCACCGCCCGGTTGCTGTTCCTGCGGCATCCCCGGCAAAGCCTTCAACCCGCCCGGCTGCTGCATCATCTGTTGCACTACCATTTGCACGGTTTCCATCTGCGCGGCCTTGTGAGCCATCTGGGCCTGTTCCTCGGCACCGCCCGGAGCAGGAAGAAGCGAAGTCGGGTCTTCAAAACCAAAGTCCTTGTCGATCTTGGTCATGAGCATGTTCGCAGCCTGGAATGTCTGCCAGATGTAGTCTTTCTGCATCGGACTCATCATCGGGCTTTGAATCGCCTGCAACAGTTGCGCCTGCATCTGCCAGTGGGCGCGGTGGTTGTTGAGCAGCAGCATCTCGTTCTGCTTCTCGACTTCCTTGTTGATCGACCCGGTCGCCGCACGAATGGGCAGTACCAGACGCTTTTTGCGGATGTTCTCAAGCGCCAGTTTCAGGCTCTTTCCCTGCTTGCCGAATGCGGCAATGTCGCGCTCCGGGATGCCGAAGTTTGCGTCGAAAAGGATTTTCAATCGGCCCAGGGTATAGTGCGCGTGCTTGAATCCGGTCTTCGACAGGTTGGCCCGCGTGTCGCCCTCCTGCATCACCGCGTAGGTTCCCATCGCAGAGTAGGCGTTCTTCTTGTTTACTGTTCCGGCACCTGCCCCCGAAGAAGATGGCCCGATGCCAGCCCGGTCGGTTGCCAGGTTCAGGGTCATCTGCTCGTCCTTGATTGTTTCGTTTGCCGTCCTGCCCAGAGGAATAATCTCGATTGAACCCGTCTCGCCGGGGAAGATGGCGTTGGGGTAAATCGAGAATTGCTCCCCAAGTTGCGTACCCCCGCCCACACGCATGATGTTGGTGTTCGAGAGGGTCGAAGCATCGCCGCGTCGGTTGTGGATGGCCGATACTTCCTCCTGGTAGTCCTTGAGCATCTCGCAGAAACCAAACCCATGGCTGCGCTCCCCGTCATACCCAAGAACGCTCTTGACGAATGGCAAACTGTTCTCAGGAAGCCAGTTGAAGACGCGCTTGATGGTCTTCTTGGTGCCAAGGTGGTAGGTGTAGATGATAGAGAAGCGGCGTCCTGCCACGATATACGGGAACCAGCACTCATAGATGTCCCACACCTTCGCCGCCGGTCCTCCGGTATCTCCACCTTGAACGCCCTGGTCCATGATCTGGTCTTGCTCGGTGCGCTCCGGTCCTTCCCGGTCGGGAGTCTTCAACACCGTCTCGATTGCTTCCTTGTCGTAGGTTGGATCGTAGCGCAGGGCCTCAAGCTCGAACTTGGACATTCTGACGCGCTGTGCGGTAAATGGGCTGCGCTCAATCTCTGCCACGGTCAACGGAATCAGAAAGTCCTCGAACAGCAGTGGCATTGCAACGGGTCCGTCGTGCTTCACAAAGTCCGAGAACATGACCCGTCCATTTGAATCCGAGTACGCGGCAACCTTCTCGACCACGCGCTCCGGCATGATCTTCATTGCGCCCAGGCCGTACCGAATGACCGTTGAACCCCATGCCTGGTACTTGGGAAGGAGATTTAGGTATCCCGGCTCCATGCCGCTGAAAATGAGCCAGTCCTGAATCGCGGCCCTCTTCTCCTCGGCCCGCTCTTCCCGCTCCCAGATTCCATTGATGTTCACCTGCCAGAGAGGATCGATTCCGAAGATGCTCATCAGCCACTTGGCCAACATCTGATCGGAGAATGAACCCACAAGCTGAATCACGACATTGCTGGCGTTCTGCCACGGAAACGACTTGGTTTTTTCAAGAGGCATTCCCTGATAGATTCGCCTCCACTGCGTAATCTTTCGCTCACGCAGGTCGGACAGAGACATGACAAGAGCCTGAAGGCGCTCATCGACGTATTTCTCGATTTCCATGAGCCGGTCAGGACCAAAGTGTTTCGATAGCGGCATTTCGACGGGAAGTGGCATATTCAATACCCCGCATTTCCTACACTTTGCATCATACGCCGCCTTCTCATCAAATCCTCGCGCACAATATCCTGAGACGAGGAACGGCCTCCAGGGCTGAAAGTCTGAGGAATGTACCCGGCCACGTCCAGCAAATCGATGAACCTGCCATTTGGATAGACCTCGTATTCCTCGATGAACTGCTGGCACCCTGCCCGGTTCACATAGAAAAAGCCATTCTCGTAAACTGGCTCCATCCCTATGATTCTGGTATTCTTCGCGTCCGCAGCGCGGTCAGTCTTCAACTCCCTTACCGCATAGCTGGCCTCGGCTCCCATCGCCCGGCAGCGGTCGCGGAACACGTAGTACCAGCCCTGCTGCCCGGCAATCTTCGATTCAAGGTAGAATGCCCCAACCCGCCACTTTACCGCCAATCCGCGGTTGCCTGGTCTGGTTCCAATCGCCTTGTCGATCATGACCTCGAAACTGGTTTGCCCGGCCCAGCACTCAAGCAGGTACACACGTTTCGGCTTGTTCGGCTTGTTGTAGATGCCGACGACCATGATTGCGTGACGTGACCGGCCACCCGGAGTCTCCGAGTGGGAAGGATCGAGAATTGCCACGCGCTCAAGCTCACCTGCCCGAATATCCTCAAGAACCTCCCCCTGAGTAGCCTCGTGCTGCAAGGCCATCCTGAGCCGTTGCGGAACCGCTCCAGATGCTTCCGCCCGGTCCTGCTCCAACTGGAGCATCACATCGGTAACGCTTGGCTGGACTCCCAACTGTTGCGCATTGGCCACACTCACGCGCTGCTGTTCAATCCAAGGAACCTGAGTGAACCACCTGAGCCAATGAGACTTGAACCGCACGGCATCGGCCGCAATCGGGTTATTCAGATATTGGGCGCTGTAGTGGTAGGCTCCCCAGATTTTTCGCAGTTCGGCGAGCTTTTCCATGGGGAATTCTTCAGGGAAGATGCTCTCTCCTCCCGGATGCAAAGAGCAGCAACCGCCCTCGGCAGAGTGCGTCTCGAACTTCATCAATCCGCCGTACTCCCTGCGCAGAAAGGCTCCCACATCGCGCTCGCTCCATCGATTGCCGATGAAAAGCTGGTCGGCCAGCCTGCCGGGATTGTCAGGGTCTGAGTCGAATGCGCCGGGGAGTTTCCTGATCCACTCACAAGTGTCGTTCATCACGATGTCGGACTTGATTGCCTTTTCACCCACCGGATCGTCAATCACCTGACGCTCGAAGTGCTGCGATTGCAGGGCTCCCTTTGCTCCGATGAAGTTGTACGTCCCTTCGCCCACATAGACCGAATCAACCCGGTTATGGGTCATGGACTTGGCATTCCACTTATCCTTTTTCTTGCCCGTCCCGCTCAACTGCTCAGTGGTCTTGGGGATGATTTCCGGGTAGTAGAACCTGAATTCGGCATTATGTTGGTAGTGCCCGGAGATGCGGGTTCCTATCTTGATGGCATTGTCGATGATTTCCGAAGCAATCAGCGTCCTCGTAGAACTGTAATGCGCCCGGTACATCCAGCGAATCCACGCATCGCCGTACCCCAACTTCCGCATCAGTTCCTCATCGCCGTCGTTAAATGGGAGCGCCCACCACATCGGGGCGCTCACACTGGCAACCGTGGTTTTGAACATGTCGCGCGGAACTTCGAGCGCCAGCCTGAGAGATTCCTGCTCAAGCTGGCGGCAGATCAGACCATGGAGATTGGGGCTAAGGCGGGAGTGATTGAGAATGACTTTGTTGAAGTAGAACAGGCTACCAAAACCGTTCAGCCGGACAATCGTCCTCTTGATGCGCGGAGACATGTCATCGGAGACAGGAAGGATTTTCCAGCGAACCGGCGCTTGCGGGGCAAGAATCTCGGCAATGCGCTCGATCTCTGGAGTAATCAATTCACCAGTCCTTTGTGCCGCTCAATCGCCGTCACAAGTTCGTGCGCAACCGAATCGATGTCCTTGCCTGGGTTCTCCGGGTCGTCGCCGGCCCTCAAGAACCGTCCATCCATCTGCGCCATCAATCGCGCGGCGGCAATCACATCCTTGGGACTCGACTTCTCATCGGCCAGAATGTCAATCAGGCGATCCAAGCCCAACGTCATGCCCTGACTGACCTTGCCCTTCAATTCCCGCGTTTCGGGAAGGCGAAGAAACGATTCCTTCCATGCTTCCTTTAACTCGGCCAGCGTGGACTTGTACAAGTCAGATGCCCGGTAATCGCAGATTGTCTGGTAGTGAACGTCTCCCAGTTCCCTGCGAATCCAGTTCACCGGCTTGCGCCGCCAGTCCCACACGGCAAGTTCCATGATCCGGTTTTCGCGGCTGGCTACCGAGTTGTTTCCAATATCGCGAGTGGGCATCAGTGTGTCCTCAAACTTTTCGGCATCTGCATGACCGGAACGATCACCTTCTTGTCCGGCTCTTCCTGCATGGGAATCGCCATCACCGCCAGCTTCGCCACACCGCAAATCCCGGCCGAGACCTGCAACGCGCAATGCGGGCAGACACCCCGGCGCGTATGCTCCACAATCACCATGCTCATGTTGGGAAGGTTGACAATCTGCGGCTCAGGCAAATCGGGAACGTCTATAACCTTTTGGCATCCCCGGCAAATAGCTTGCATCAGTTCTCCTTCCATGGGGCCGGTTGCCCGTCGAACATGTCCGTCTTCTCGGCGGTCTCGACAACCCCCGCCGATTCTGGATGTGGAGCAGGAACTCCCACCCCCGCCGCGATCAGAAACGCATCGATTGCCACCAACTTCCGAACTTGATGCGGTTCCCTCGGCGTCTGGCTGTTCAGCGTTCCCCACGACGCCCCAACGTTCCGGCACTTCTCCCCAACCTTCGCCCCGCAGCCATCCTGGGGACAGTCCACCGAAGTGTAAATCTCCGGCAACCGTGAACGGTTCTGCAACTCGAAACGGTTCAGATCGTGCATCCTACTCCCTCCATCCGTTGTAAACGTAGTCGATCACCGACCACACCAGAAGTGCCAACACGGTCCCAAGAAACACGTCGATCATTGACGCCTCTGCTTCAAGATGCTCAACACCTCGCACTCCCGCATCATCACGAACGACTCGTTCTTTGCCACCGTCATCTCGTGACCGGCGAACCGCGAGTGAATCACCCGGTCGCCCAACTTGTACAGCCTGCACTCCGGCCCCACGCTGACCACGATCCCCGTAATCGGCTTCCGCTCCGCTACCTCCGGGATCACAATTCCCGACCGCCATCCCGTCGCTCGGCAGACTGGGCACGGAGTATGTCCCGTCGCCCACCACTGCTCCCGGTCATATCCCAAAGCCTGGCACGCCCCGCAAGGTACACTCTCGTCTCCACCCGCAGAGACGCGCTGAGTTCCGTTGCAGCACTCGCAAACAGAATCCTCCGCATATCCCCGCCCATGGCACGACCTGCACGCATCCTCAAGCTCCAATACATCCTTCCGAACCAGAATCCGGTCCCCGGCCATCGCCTGCATGTACTCAGGATGACTCCCGTACCAAACCAGCATCTCTCGCGGTCCGCGCCGGACAATCTCCGCCAGCCTGTCTTCCCGCGCCTCCACAATCACCCCATTGACGTTCTTCCGAACCAGACCAACCTCGTCCGGCTCCTCCGCCAACTGAGCCATCATCAGATCCAACGGGCCTTCCTCAATCGCACCCAACGCCCGCGCAAACTCCCCCGCCTGCCGAACAGGTACAAGCGAAAGACCATCCTCTACCCGCTTCACGTCAACCTCAAGCGGCTCAACCCTCCCGCTCGGCATCCCGCTCTGGTTCAAACCCTCAATATCCGCGCCACGGTCCAGCGCCCCCAACTCATCCGCCTTGTTCCCCAACTCACTCCGCTGCAACTCTGGCATTTACCACCTCGCAACAATAGTACACCCGTTCGGTGTTCATTCAAAATACGTTTTCAGTAGGAAAAATTTTGTGAGTGGCAAGCTATAGCCATGGCACCCCACCCCCCCCTGCTTTGACCCCGGAGGGGAGGTCCCCGGCGCTCATCGGACCGGGCCGCGCTGGTGCTTGACCTTGGGGCCGTGGGCGGGCAGACGGCACCCGAACCACTCGCCCACCTCACCATCCCACTCACGGTACGGGCACATCTCGACCGGCTCCGGCTCCTCGGCCTCGGACTGGCCAGCGCAGATCACACGCAGCGCATCCATATTGATAGCGGGCCGGGCGGGAAGCTGGGAAGCGGGCACGGGATGCTCTGCCGGTTGAGGTGCGCCCTCCAGCGATTGCCAGCAGGCGGCGATTACCACTTGGGCTAGGCTCTGCCCCCTCTCGACAGCCGCACGATCAAGCAGCCGCTTGAGATCGGCTGGCATCCGTAGCGTGTAAGACATAGACGCGGTATCCATGTAAGACATTGTACCCTAAAATGTAAGACAATGCGCATGATTATGTAAGACATCACTCCCCATCCTCCGCCAGCCACTTGCCATTGATCGACGCGCACAGCCGGTGGATCAGCTTGATAGCCGCCCGCGCCTGACCAGGCGTAGGACACCCCATCAGTACATGGCTCATCGGCAAGCGATAGAAAGCAAGTGGTTTAGCACTGCCACGGCAATATACCTCGACCGCGATTCGAAGCTCTGTGCGACGGCACTGACTGTATCTCTCGGCAAGGAGAAGGGCAATCCGCTCGCGTGTGGCTGTTGGCACATCCTCGGCAGGCATGGCAACTTGGATCGGAATCCTTATATCTGCTTGCGTTTGAAGGCGTTGGCGATTGCTTGGGGGCTTGGCATAGCTCATGTGCCAATGATACGCCCCCATGCTCTCATCTGCCCAGTCTGATGATCTCTCTTGAATTATTAGAGAGATTTCCACAGCTTTTCCTCAACTTTGCGTATCTTTGCCTACTTTTACCTTGACATGCATATCTTTGCGCGGTAATCTGTATTTGCAGGTGAGAGGCAGCCAGCCTCAGAGGAGATTGAAAATGAAGACTTTCACGATTCACAGCCGGAAGCTCAATCGCGATTTCACATTCAACGCAAATATCGATTACAGCAAGCCCCGCGCTTCCAAATATGTGCGGCTTGAAGAGGACGGTAAAACTGGCACTCTCGCACCGCAGATCTGCTACGGTGGCGGATTCAGGGGAAACACAGTTTCCTCTACCCCTGATACTTTTGAGCGCGACTGCCGCACTTGGTACCGCCAGTACATGGCCTCCGAATGCGCCGAGAATTAACCTCCGACGCGCCCATCCTCGGGCAAGCGGTAGCCTCTCGCATGGCAGCGAGTGCCGGGTAGGTAACCCCGGTGTACCAGGGAGTCGGGAGCCCTCAGACCTAGACCGCGACGTTCGGACCCGCGAAAGCGGTACACCGCGACCGGATGAGGCTGGCAGGTGGCTCCCACATCCCTAACGAATCACTTGGGCGGTTCGCGCGGATGTAGCGATTAAAGGCCGACAAGCGCCGCCCAATGTGAGACACGGCAAAACGCACATAACCGGCCACGGAGGAGTGGCAGAAATAGAAGGGCATCATGAACAACACCGTACAGCAGGCCATCGTTACCAAATACATCGGGCCATCGAACGGGCGCGGATCTCGCGTCAAGGCGTTTTGCGCTGGTGGCTCCATCACTCTGAACTATGCCGACGAATTGAACGACCGAGAGAACGCCCGCGTTGCCGCTGAAGCTCTCCGTGATCGCATGGGATGGACTGGCGAACTCGTACAGGCGGGATTGCCGAAAGGTTACGTATTCGCGTTCATGCCGAAGATTTCCGGGTATCGTTGCAAGGTGTGCGGGATGACTGGCACAGACCACGATTACGAAGCAACCTACGGAATCAACGGCCACAAGTTCGAGTGCGGGGAACCGATATATTAGCTCTCACCGCCCGCCGGAGCGTTATCCGGCACAGAGGCAGCCAGCCTCAATGTCAGTAGTTTTTGCCTTGGAAAGTGCCAAGACAATCGCGCAAAAGGAGACCGCATGATTGACCAAATCGAACCCGGCGACTGGCTCACCCGCAAGGAGGCCGCATCGATTCTTGCCGTGAGCCAAGACACAATCAAACGATGGGCAAAAGCTGGCTATCTTACGGAATTCCGCCGAACTCCCCGCGGGAAGCAACTCCTCTCGCGGGCCAGCGTGATGGCTCTCATTCCACCCGAACAGGAGGTGCAACCGTGATTGGAACCGAACACGACCCCGTTGTACAACTAGCCCGCGCGGCCTGCACGCTGGAACTAGAAGCCGCGAACTTGGGCAACAGTCCGCTGGAGCAGGAATCCTGCCGTCGGAGAGCAGAACGACTGCGGGCGCTCCAGTTTGAAGCGTTCCTCGATGAGCCCATCCCGGCGCATCCGCTGGCTCTGGTCGAGCTTGCCGAACGCGCTCAGGCCCGCGCCGCCGTGGTGAAAGAGATTCTGACCATCACGGAAGTGACCGAGGCCGAAATCTGCGACCACACTGACACCCTGGCACTGGCCCGGCTCTCGGATGCTCTGGAAGAGGCCAAACGCCGCAAGGATGACCCCATGCGGCCCGTGATCGGGTTCTACAATGGGATGATTCTAGCCGCGATCATCGACACGCTGGTGTTGCTCGGACTTTACGGGCATCGCTTAGCGCTGTGGATCGACGCTTGGAGGCTGCAGTGGACAAACTGAAGCATACGCCGACCCCGTGGGGTATCGGAGAAACCATAAGTGAAGGGATTGTTTCGTATTCTCTCGTTACTCTGGAGAAAAGCAGAACAATCATGGATACCTTCAATTCGGAAGTTGCAGAAATTCACGAGGAATACGACGAAGAGGGTCGCTGCCAATGGGACGAACAAGGACGAGCGAACATTGAATTTGCACGACTCGCCGTCAACTCGCACGCCGCTCTGATGGAAGCGCTGAAGACCGCCCGGAAATACGTCGTGTCTCGCTCGCCCGCCGCTTTGGTTTCCGAGGTTGAGCAGATCGACAAGGCCCTCCGCGATGCGGGGGTGACGCCATGACGCCAATCTGGATCGCACTCGCAATCCTCGCGCTTCTCTATGGCTCTCTGGCTCTGTCGATACTGGCAGATAAATGGTGGATGAAGGAACAGCGCCGGAAGGGCGCGGAAGGAGAGAACCGTGAAAGCTGAACCGCACTGGAACCGCCGTCCCTCGGAATCTGAGCCCGCATGGGAACGGCCATACGTCCACGCCAACATCCTCGGAGAAGGCCGCAACCGCTCCCCCCGCCGCATCAACGGCACAACCATCTTCTGCGCCATCACGCTGCTCGGTTGGCTATTGGCGATGATCTTCTGAGAAACCAGCCCACACAAAAAACTCCCCGGCGATCAAACCGGGGAGCTGCCTTACAGTGGAGGTGCGCGGAGGAATGAACGCGGGGTGCCATTCAGCTTTGCTTAGGAGCGAATGACCGGGATGTCCAGCACCACCCCGCAACTTGACTATACCAAGGATGACTGCTATTCTGCAACTGCTTAGGAGCTTGAGTGATCGTTTTCCCGACAATTCGGCAAAAAACGCTATCGCAAACTTGCGCCTGGGCTGTGCCGGCGGTGGTCTGCCGTCCCGCCGGTGGGTGTACGCATACAGGATGCAGCGAGTCCAAAAAGCACCCAACAAACAATCCAGAGAGTTTGAGCCGAGCAAAAGCATCCTTGGCGTCGATGATGGCCATGTCGCCGCGCCGCCAGGGTCACGGGGATCGGCAAATCAGCAGGTAAGGGTTCCCCTGCTGAGAGGCAGGGCTTTCCGGGTTCAGGTGCCCACTTCCTACCCGGTCACGAATGAGACGCAAAAAGAACCCATAGAACCGCGCTGACTGGCTGACTGGATTCAGTCCACTTGAAGCAGAGGATACTGTCTCTACGGGGAAAGTGGGGAGTGTGTCTAGCGATTTGCGTCACATTGAGTCACTGTGACGGTGTGACGCGTAATGAACCATTGAGGGAGGAGTGTATGTCCAAGGAAATCAGGCCATTAACCAAGAAGATGAAAGATTTTCTCGCTGTTATAGCGGACGCTAAGGCAGGCGAGATAAGCGGATGGTCTATTGCCACTTGGCTGGGGATGCGCCGCGATCCATCTGGAGTGAGAGAACGGCTCCGGGCGCTAGTCAATCGTGAGCTGATTGTGATGCGGCCAACGGATGATCCCGCAGACGAATGGCGGAAGGCGTTTCCTGATCGTCTAAAAGCGATGTACTCGATTCGGAAGGTTCAGCCCCCTTCTACGCGGTAGGGGTGCAATCTCGCACAGGGAGAGGAAAATGAGAGTCTTGGTTGCTTGTGAGATGTCCGGCGTGGTTCGAGAGGCTTTCCGCAAACGCGGCCATGATGCGTGGTCCTGCGACTTGTTGCCTTCACTTGATTTGTCTCCCTTCCACCATATCGGCGATGTGTCGTCTATTATCGATGATTGTTGGGACTTGGTTATTGCTCATCCTCCCTGTACATATTTGTCTGTCTCTGGTCTGCATTGGAACAAGCGCAGACCAGATAGGCAAGCCCTTACGGATGAGGCCGCACAGTTTTTCATGCTGTTCACCCGATTGACTTGCAAGTGGGCAATTGAAAACCCGATAGGATGCATGTCACGGCTCTATCGCAAGCCGGATCAGATTGTCCAGCCTTACAACTTTGGCGATGATGCCAGCAAGGCAACTTGCTTATGGCTGAATGGATTGCCTGCTTTGCTCTCAACCCGGTACGCTCCGGGCCGCGTTGTTGAATATAAGGGCAAGACTTGGCGCAGATGGGCAAATCAGACAGACTCAGGACAGAATCGCCTTGGACCATCACCAACACGAGCGACTGAACGCTCTAAAACATACCCCGGAATTGCATATGCTATGGCGATTCAATGGGGCTAGGCTGCTTCTATCGCACAGGGAGAACATGACTCAATGGCCGGAGTGCTCCTGCATGTGGCAGGAGTGGCACAAACAACGAACGTTCTCCAGCGTGTCGCTCCCGCCCGCTCCCCTGCTCTTGATGTGCGCCATGTCGTAGGCCAGCGGATCGCCCGCGAACCGCGCCGTGTAATAGACCCGCTCACCGCAGTTCTGGCAGGTTTCGTTATGTTGTAACCAGCATTGCCGGCGCAGTTGCTCCAACGCGGCCCCCTTGCGGCGCACCCTGCCCGATGGGTAGGTCCAGACTCCGTTTTCCTTGATAATCACGCGCTCACCCCAAGAATCAAGCGCCGCTGCTCATCCCCGCGGCACTGGCAAAGTTGCCAGCACATCTTCGGCGTGAACACTCTCCACCGCTGGAGATGCGTCAAACCAAATCGCATTGCCCACGCTTCCATGACAGGTTCAGCAGGGTGACCGCCAGCGTGGCTCATGCCGTCTCCCGCAGCCGCTCAAACTCTACGGCGTGATCTTGAATGTAGCTCACCGAAACAGCCTTGATTGCCTCGGCCCGGCTGGTGCAGTGCTCACACACCCGCGCCATTTCGATAGCGGCCTCGAATTCGTCGATGTCCTCTTTGGGCATCAGAGTCGGTTTTGGGATGTGCTGATGATGTTGATTATTTAGGTACTCTAAGAAATTATCTTTGGTTCGACACTTCGCCGCTTCGATCACGTCGGGGGCTGTTCGCAGGTTGCTCGATAGCCCCTTGTCTGCCAGCACCTTGAGATTCGCGCCGGTGATCTGCGCCAATGCCTCCATCGGCACGTCGGCCAGCGCCTCCTCTGTCTGCCATGCTTCCTTGGCGTATCGGAATCCCTCGCCCCAGGTGACCTTTACCCACCGATCCAAACTGGCAAAGGGCTGGCCCACTTCCTCATCTCTGTCCAACTTCCACAGCCCCAGGAGCCGCACCGCGCGGATAATCCTCATTCGGGTATGCAGAACCCTCTCCTCTGCCCCTCGCAGCGCCCTGACGGCCTGGTGGACGGCCAGCAAGGCTATTTCTGGGTCGTATTCTGAAAGTTGGTCATAGTCAAATGAAAGAGCGGCGTCAAGGTCGCTGAAAATGTTTTTCATGGTTGCGCTCATACATCCTCCGGGGGCGGTGGCAGGGGTCTCATGCCACGCCGCGCCGATGCTTCGATGTCGGTAATTTGGAGTTTGAGGTCATTCAGAATGATAAACCCGCTCTCACCATCGTAAGCCTTTTGAGCGGCTTCGGTGCAGGAAGAAATGAGCCTTCTTAGCAGGGCTTTTGCCTTGATGATCTTGACGTACTCCAGCACGCGCGGCCGGCGGGGAAGTCCCTCTGTCAGTGATGCCAGATAGCCCACGCCGCCGATGGATTCGACTTCCTTCTCTTCCGCCAGCCTGTTTGCCAAAGTGACAATATCCACCTGGGAACCCGCTTCTATTAATTCAGCCATACGTAGGAAGATGCGGCGATGTGAATCAAGGCAGAACTCATCTGCTGTGAGCGCAGACACTATGCTCCACTGCTTCATCCACTCTGGGCGCTCAGAGCATGAGCATTCGAGCATGATCGATCCCAGGACGGCACGCTCAGCTTCCACGTTCGACGGCGGTAGGGGTTCCGGTGGTGGTTCGCGCTTGGGACTCATGAAAACAGCCTCGCTTGCCTACCGTTGAGACAATGCGGACTGAACCAGATTCGTTCCTTGGCGCTGTTCTCGCGTGCCTGATTCTCTCCTTGAGAACCATATCCGCCCCGCGCCTTCCACTCTACGCATTCCCAAGATTCCGGCATGGCGTGTTCGCCTTCGTATCCGCAGAGTGCAATCCTGATCCACGAATCATCCCCTTGCGCGATTGCCCATTCTCGCACTTCATTTGCTACTGTAAGGCTATCTGAGGAGTAGAGCGCATCTGTGCGCCCGTCGAGGTAAGGAGGATCGAGGAAGACGCCCGTAAGCCCCAGCTTGACCGTTGGCGTAGGGCCGCAGACTCGTGACCAGTCTCCGCAGCACACCCGCACACGGCGCAAACGTTCCGCTAGTTCGTTCATGTACGCAAACAGAAATTCCCGCGTTCCCAAGGTGAGGTCGCTGCCTTCCTCTAGGCATAGAGCGCCGCCCGTGCCCGCGCTCCCAAGGTGAGGTAGCTGCCTGTTTACTCCTCTGCCCGCGTCCCCAAGGTGAGGTAGCTTACGGTGTACGCCCGTGCCCGCGTCCCCAAGGTGAGGTAGCTGCACTGAGCACCAACCTGAGCCAATCCAAATGCACTGTCCCCATACCCACCATCCTGCAATTTTCGCATCGTAAAACTCCGGGTCTACCTTCATCTGTTCGCGGAACTCTTCTTGCGAGACGAGCCACAAATGCCGCGCGTGCTGGTCAGCTTCATTCACCGGCCAATCGGCGGCGTCGGCCACTGCATCGGGGTTATGTTGGAGTGAGCGCCAGAAGTTTGCAACCATGCAATCCAGATCGTTTACTGTCTCGATACCGGCACGAGATGGTCGTCCGAGCAGGACCGCGCCGCTTCCGAAGAATGGCTCGACGTAATTCTGAACATCTCCAAACCGTTCCCACACAAGGGACGCGACTTTCGATTTTCCACCGAACCAGGGAAATGGAGATTTCAAAGCCATCAGGCCACCGCCTCCGCTTGAGTTTCTTGCTTCTTCTTTGATTTTGCCCATTTTATGCGCTGGTGCCGATCCCACTGCTCAACCTCAAAACTAGGAGCGTGCGCAACCTTTGCGAGTTGGTTAGGCCAAACGCCGAACTTCTCGCGATACCGATGCGCGGCCATGCCTTCCGAATTACCCCGCTCCCGGCATAACCATAAAAGCCCAGAATAGAAGGACTGCTTCTCTGCCATCGTGTACTGCCGTTCCTTTACTTTGGCCTTCTTGCCGTACAGTGCAAGTTCTCCGTCAAGGTGCTCCACGTCGCTGTGCGCCGGGAGCGGAGTACCGCACTTCTGGCAAACTGCCCGGCCTTTAGGGATGAGCACATGGCATACTTGACACCGCTTCGGCTTTGGAGGCTTCGCATCGCCCTCGTATCCACTGGCCTTGTCTGTCTTCTTGTGGCAGTCGAGATGGTCGTGGAAAATCTCCCAAAACAGGCCCAGCCCATCGTCCGCATTGTTGCCGGCGTGATCTAGGCCAATAAGTGAAGTCTTGCCGTCCGCCGTGCGGATTCCCCGGCCCCACTTCTGTACCAGCCGCATCTCGCTATTTGTGGGAGCCGCGTCAATTATGCAGCGCACGTCCTCATCCACCCCGGCAATCAAACAGCCCACGGAAGCGATACCCGCAATCTCACCGGCCCTCATCTGTTCAAAGGCCAACTTGCGGTCTGGCATTTCTGTGTTCGCGTCGATGTACCCGAAGGGTATCCCAGAGTCGATGAACGCACCCATCTGCTCTTTGGCGTGCTCACGGTTGACACAAAACATAAACGTCTTCTCGCCGGGTCCGAGCTTCTTCCATGTCTCGACTACGTTACCGACTATGCGTCCCTGCCGCATTTCTTTGGAGGCCGACGCTTCGGTAAACTCGCCCTTCTCTTGGTCAATGTTGCCGCGCACCGCAACCTGGTCGGGGATATAGAGATCGGTTGGAGTGAGAAACCCATCCTCGATGAGCAGCGGAATTGTCGCCGGGATGATGAGCTTTGTCCACCGGAGGCCCATTCCCTTTGCCCACGGCGTAGCGCTCAGGCCGATAGCAATCTTGTCTTTCCATGGGCCGTCAAGCATCGCATCGAGCGCCTTAAATCGGAGATGGCACTCATCGAGGATCATGAAGTCCACGTCCGGCAGTTCTCGCTTCACGAGCGTCTGAACAGATGCGACTTGTACCGCTGCCATCCGGTCGGTAAGCGCGTGTTGCGCCTGCATCACGCCTATGTCGTGGATGCCTTCGTTTTGGAAAGCCTTCACCGTTTGGTCAATCAGAGAGATGGCCGGGCAGGTGAATATCGGCCTCTTCCGTTTGTCGAGAGCAGAGGCGATGATGTGAGCGGAGAGCAAGGTCTTACCGAAGCCGCACGGTCCCTGAATGATGATGCGCTTGTGGCCCTGCTTCACCGCTGTCCGCATGTCGGCAATGGCCTGCGCTTGCCGCTCGCGCAGCGCACGCAGGCTTTGCTCGATCTTCGGAACGAAGAAGTCCATCTGCATTGCATTACTCCTGGTTGTCCAGCCATCCGAGGCTAAGCAGGGCTGCATCGTAGCTCTTGATTTCCTCCACTGCTTTGTCCCTGATGGAAATTGCCTTGGCTCGTTGAGATACGAGGTTGTTGATTGCGCTGTTGACCCGGCGCGGCTTCTTGGCCGGTGCTTCGGTTTTCTTTGTGGTCATTTCGATTGTTTCTCCTGTGCTTAAAAATTACTTCCCGTCCCCGTACCTGTCCCCGGACCCGGACCCGTACCCGTCCCCGTACCCGTCCCCGGACCCGGACCCGTACCCGTCCCCGGACCCGTACCCGGACCCGTCCCCGTCCCCGATTAGCTTCGCCATTCGGGTACGGCTTTGATTGAGGTCTCCCCTTCGGGAGTCACATCAAGAATTTCAATTGCTTCTGTGAGCGTGACTGACGGGACAGCCACGGGGAATTTGCATTCTTTTGGGCGGGACGTTCCCGATACCGCAAGCTGCGAAAGTGATGCTGCGCCAGCCCAATACCATAGACGACGTGCATCTGTTAAGACGGCCTCTTTGCCGTCGCGTGATTGCAGATTGCCCGCAAATACTCCTGCTGAGTAGGTGCGAACAATGACATACTTTCCTTTTGTTTTCTTCGTGGTCAT
>Ga0181520_10001725_pt1 | contig 43322 bp, 47 predicted proteins | sample PEATcosm2014_Bin_29_FD_132451 | JGI IMG/M metagenome (GOLD analysis project Ga0181520, IMG submission 132451) | Peatland microbial communities from MTU Mesocosm Facility, Houghton, MI, USA - PEATcosm2014_Bin02_30_metaG | ecosystem: Environmental > Terrestrial > Soil > Wetlands > Peat | place... | reverse complement strand
GGGTGGGGGGTTGTGGGGGGGGGGGGGGGGCGTGGTGGGGATGGGGGTGGGGTGGGGGGGTGTTGGGGGCGTCTGTTTTTGGGGTTTGGGGGGGGGGGGGGGGGGGGGGGGGGTGGGGGAGCGTGCCGCCGCCGCCGGTGAACGCGATTACGGGCGTGACGGTGTCGCCGTTGACCGCGACGGTAACGATTGGGACTACGGCGCAGTTTTCGGCTACGGTGAGCGGGACGGGGACGTTTGCGACGACGGTGACGTGGTCGGTGGCGGGGCCGTCGGGATGGACGGGGAGTGTGGGGTCGGTGGATAAGACGGGGCTGTATGAGAGCCCGTTTCCGGCTCCGGCGACGGTGACGGTGACGGCGACGGCGACGGGCGATGCGACGAAGAGCGGGTCGGCTACGGTGACGCTGGCGGCGCCGGCGACGGCGGCGGGGCCGGCGCTGACGGTGGATGCGGGGAATGAGACGCGGGCGATTAGTCCGCTGATTTATGGCGCGAACGGCTGGCAGCTGGACGCGGCCAGCGCGGCTGCGGCGAACTTCACGGTTCTGCGGTGGGGTGGGGACGCGACGTCGCGCTACAACTACAAATTGAACACGACGAACTCGGCCTCGGACTGGCACTTTGAGAATTTCACGGGGCAAAACGGGGCGTATCCGAACCCGGGGACGACGGCCAACTTCACGGATTTCGTAAAGGCGACGGACGCGGCGGGCATGGCGGCGCTGGGGACGGTTCCCGTGCAGGGATGGGTCTCCAACAGCAGCACGGGCAATTCGGGCTCGTCGCCGGCGTGCAGCTTCCCGCAGTCGACTTATCCGAACCAGCAGAACTACGACGGAGAGTGCGGCAACGGAGTTTGCCCGCAGGGCGCGACGTGCGGGACGGTGACGTGCACGAGCTCCGGCGGCTGCTCGCTGTACGGCAACGCGCAAACGCCGTCCATTACCAGCATTCAGGCGACGGCGCCCGCGTGTACGATGACGAGCCTATCCAGCGGTTGCGCGAACGGAGTTGCGACGTGCATGGTGCAGACGTGCACGCAAGCGGCGATGCCCACACCGGCGGGGGCGACGCAGTCGTGGGCCGATGCCACGTGGGCGGGGGGCTGGGTGAACAGCTTTGTGCAGAGTCCGAGCTATGGCACGGGGGCAAGCGGCAAGGGCGTGGCGTTGTGGGATCTGGATAACGAGCCGGCTTGGTGGGACGGGGTGCATCGGGATGTGCATCCTAACCCTTCGACGTACGATGAGGTGACGTGGGGCGGGATCAGCACGGCGGTGGCGATCAAGACGGCCGATCCTACGGCGGAAGTAAGTGGGCCGGTTATCGATTATTGGTGGAATTATTTTTATTCGAAGCAGGACATTGAGAATGGGTGGGGGAATGGGCCGTGCTACGAGCCGTGGGACCATCCGACGGATCGGGCGGCGCACGGCGGGGTGCCGATGATTGAGTACTATCTGCAGCAGTTCAAGGCGGCGGAGACGACTTATGGGAAGCGGCTGCTGGACTACGTGGATATTCACGGATATTTTGCGGCGGATTATCCTGCGGGGAGTGGGAACGGAGTGGGGCTGACGACGGCGGGGGACACGGCGGAGCAACAGGTGCGGCTGAACTCGACGCGGGCGCTGTGGGATCCGACTTATACGGATTCGAATTATCCGCAGCCGAATTACACGACGGATGCTAACTACACGGCGAATTGTACGACGCCGTTGCAGGCGCCGCAGGTGATTCCGATGCTGCAGTCGTGGGTGGCGAGCAGCTATCCGGGGACGAAGACGGCGATTGACGAATATAACTTCGGGGGCCTGGAACATATTAATGGTGCGCTGGCGCAGGCCGATGTTCTGGGCATCTTTGGGGAGTATGGGCTGGATCTGGCGACGCTTTGGCCTACAACGCAGTATGCGAATCAGGGTCCGGGAAACATGGCGTTCGCGATTTACCGGAACTATGACGGGGCTAAGTCGACGTTTGGGGATATGGCTCTGGCTTCGACGAGCGCGAACCCAGGGCAGCTGTCGGTGTATGGGGCGCTGCGAAAGTCGGATCAGAGCGTGACGGTGGTGGTGATCAACAAGACGTTCGGGGCGCTGACTGGTACTTTGTCGCTGAAGAATCTGACGGCGACGGGGAACGCTCAGGTGTTCCAGTACAGCGCGGCCAATCTGGCCGCGATTGTGGCGCTGCCGCCGGTGGCGGTGACTCCGCCTGTCAGCGGAACCAGCACGAGTACGATCTCTGCCAGTTTTCCGGCGTCTTCGATCAGTCTCTTTGTCATTCCGACGCAGTGAGGAGATGCAGCAATCTGGTATGTGAAAATGCCCCGACCGGGAGCCCTTCGGGAGCCGGGCACGCTCGCGGGCCTTTTCGCTGACTCCCACACCAGATTCCTTTATGCGAATTGGAATGAATCGGAATGAAAATGCGGAACGGAGCATTCGTAAGCAACTGATTTTGTGGTGGCCAGGGACGGGATCGAACCGCCGACGCCGGCCTTTTCAGGGCCGCGCTCTACCACTGAGCTACCTGGCCGCCGGAGGGATCCAGCCGGAGAGGAGTTGCGTGGGAACATCGGCTATTGCCGCCGCGCTCACCCGACAACCTCAGCAAGTATAACAAACCGAACCCGCAGCCTAGCCCTCCGCTGCCTCCTCCCGGCGCATCCAATTACAGGTCGCCACAAGGAGAAAACCCATGGCCGCCAAGCCCCAACAACAGCCCGAAGACACTATCGCCCGCACCGCGCCGGACACCTGCTCCACCCCTACTGACCGCTCGGCGCCGGCCGGCAGCAAGTCCTCGCTCGGCGCCAAAAGCGATTGCAACGGCCGCCCCACAACGGACGACTCCGTTGTTGAAGCGATGGACGAGCAGGGTCCTCTCGCCACGCCTCAACGCCCGGAGCACAGCTCCAATCGCCGGTGATCCGCTGCCGTTGGGCGTGCAATGGAGTTTTAAGCAGTCTTCTGCGCAGAAAAAGGGACGCCCATAGGCGCGCCCAGCCATCCGCTTACCGTTGTCCACTATGTTGCTGAGCGCCGACCGTCGGGATTACCGCACCAGCGTCAACACGCCCCGCACCACCACCGCCAAACCCATCCACAGCAATCCGCTCAGCAGCAATCCGCATATTGCGCCGCGCGCCGGAGACATCATATCCCGCTCTGCTTCCTCCGCATCGGTCAGCCGATATTCCGCTTCTGTCTCATGCCAGTGGCCGAATGCATCCAGCCCGGCGCCGTAACGAACTGCATCGATGGGAATCACCATTGCCAGCTCCCGCGCTCTGCCCAGGTTCGGAACAAAACCATCGTCGCAAAGGCGCTCAAAAGTGGATGTGACGAGGATCACGCTGCACCCGCCCAGCGAAAAATGCGTTGTCAGTTGCCTGTCCCCTGGAGTTGTCAGTCGCCTGTCCCCGGTTGCCAGTGACCTGCAAGCGGAAGTTGCGGACGCGATTAGGGTGGTGGACGCACGCTTCGCCGATCATGAAGACCAACCTCAGAATATGTTGAATGCCACGCCGCAAATGCGCGAAGTGGAACGGAGGGAATTGCCTTCGACTAAGGTGGCTATCAGGCGGACGCGCTCAGACGTACTCAAGCCATTCATGCACGCAATTATGCATGATCAGCTCAAGCATGTCTGGGAAAGTTTCCTTATAGCTGGCTGGACGAAAACAAGGGGACTCTGTCTTCCTCGCACTTTTTGGAACGGGTTCCCTGTCCCCATTGCGAGGGATCGGCACGCCCCATGCGTGACGTCTTCGGAAAAAAAGCCAAGACATCTTTCGATACGCGCAGATGCGCTGGCCGACGGCTCAGTTTCCCAGGCTTTCGTGCGCTTGTCGATCTTCCCTTCATATCTCACCTCGTTGCCTACGCAGCCGCCGTGAACTCCGTGAATACTGATTCCATCACCTTTGCAGACTCACGGCTGTTCACCGTGTACGTAAGCCGGACATACAAACTCCAAATTGATTTCCATAAATCGCCCTGATAATCCAGGCAGTTCACGTTTAGGCCAGCCTGCTGTGCAATGCCGTGATAAATGGGCCGACCATGAGAGATGCTGTGCTTTGGATCGAGGAATGGCTTGATCTTGGTCTTAATCATACTCACTGAACTCTTCGACATCATGCCAGATTTCAGTTCCTTAACGGCTATATCCGCAGCCAATGTCTGGAACGATTGGATTCTGCGAACGTCGCGAGCATCAAATCTCGCCAACTGCTGCAAATAAGGTTCCACCCGACCACGGGTTGCATTCGCTTTCCTGAGCAATTCCTCATATGCCTCAATGATTTCGTGGGCAGCCTGATAGTCCACTACCCTCCCACTCTCGTCCCGTTTCGGAATCTGAGGATCAATCGGGCCAAGCTCCGAAGTCGGACCAAGCAGAATTTGGTCAGCGCCGAAGCAAATCATCGTGGCAGCTGATTTTGCCATCTTCGGAACGATCACCGAGAACTTACCTCCACCGCAGGTCCGAAAGATATTTACGATGCGTTCAGCCGCGACGCCATCGCCCCCGCCGGAATTCAGAATGAGAAACAACTGCCGCCCTCGCATCTCGGTGTTGCGCAACACTTCCTCGATCATGTCGGCGTCGCTGTTCTCTATTGCCACGGGCCACACGAATGAAGTGAAGAACGCGACCACCCGAGCCTTGATACGCAGAGTAGCTTCAATCTGTTCCTCGATCTGCGTGTACAGTGGCTCTCGAATGAGGTGCGATTGACGTGTTTCGGACAGCAGCTCGCTGTACGTATTGGCCGTGTTGACGGGCATCTGGCTACGCTTTCTTCCAGCGCGCCTCCGCAGCTTTTCTGGCGATTTCCTTCTTTCGCCTGTCGGAAAGCTTGGCGGCGTGAGCTTTGCCGCCCTTTATACCACCCTGCCGCCCGATTGTCGCCAGATACTGCGAAACGGCATCTCTCTCAGGTAATGTCCCGGTTGATTCTTCTGGCACTCGGTGACCAGCTTTACCGTCAGAGCCGCAGCCTGATTCGCGTCTTTCGGCATCTTGCTTAGGCGCCTCATGCATTCAGTATGTCACGCTTGCAGGCACTCGCACGATACTCCTTCCTTGAGCGGACTAAGCAAAATGAGTCACACCCTGAGAGCTGGACCAACCTGGAGTTGTCAGTTGCCTGTCCCCTGTTGCCAGTGAATGCCAGTCTGATAGAGAGGTGAACTGGCGACCGGGGGACGGAAAACTGGCGACAGAAAACTGGCGACTGGGAACTGGCGACTGGACCAACCTGTAGTTGTCAGTTGCCTGTCCCCTGTTGCCAGTGAATGCCAGTCTGATAGAGAGGTGAACTGGCGACTGGGAACGGAAAACTGGCGACTGAAAACTGGCGACAGAAAACTGGAAACTGGAAAGATCGGAAGGCGTTCCGCTTCGGGGTGACCCTAGGCGCGCAGCCGGCTCCGCAGCTCCTCGGGAATCCGGTCCTGCAAGACCCGCGCCTGCTCCATCGCCATGCCCGTCAGATACACAGGAGCGGGAGTCGCAATGGCCACCAGGATCCACGCCGCCAGGGACGCCAGCAGTCCCAGCACGGCCGCAGCCTGTAGTGTCAGCACGACAATGCGGTGCTCCAGATGCATCACCACCGCCGCACTCCGCAGCGGCTCAACGTGGTGGATCACGGCCAGCGCCAGCAAAAACGCGACAATGCACAGGGTGCTCAGGCCGATCAGAGCAACATCGATGGTGCGATGCATCCTCTGCCGTGACCGGCAAAAGACACAGGTGGTCAGATGTTCCTCATAATCGGTGCGCATCTCGGGAGAAATCCCCGAAATGTCGTAACGCCAACTCGATAATATGTCGCCGACGACCGAATCGGTGCAGGTGCTCATCGTTTCAGGTCCTCATTTTCCCCTCACCTCGCCCAAGCCCGGCCGAATGCCCTGAGGTGAGAATCCAACGAAAGGGGCGGCTCCAAATCAATTATAAACCTGTTTGGTTACAGGACAATAGCTTCCAGAGCCCTGTCCTGCTCGGCGAGCATGAGATGGTTCGCCAGCAGACTCATCCGGTCCCGCAGCGCCCGCTCCGCGCTGATCCGCGCCAGCTCGGGAAGATTATTGTTCTCCGACAAGTGAGCCAGCACGACGTAAGCGGCCCCGCCGTCATAGCCCTTTGCCAAAAACTCCGCTGCGGCGTCGTTCGACAGATGCCCCACCCGTGACATCACCCTCTGCTTGACCGACCACGGGTAAGGCCCGTCCCGCAACATGTCTACATCGTGGTTAGATTCGAGCATCAGCACGTCGCAGCACCGAAGCTGCACACTGACGTTAGATGGCATATACCCCAGGTCGGTCGCAATAGCGATGCGAACCCCGTCCGCCTCAAACACAAACCCCACCGGATCGGCCGCGTCGTGCGGGATCGTAAACGGCGTTACCGCAATATCCCCAATCCTGAACCCGTTTCCGGACCGGAAATATTCCACCGAGGGAAGGGAAGTGGGATCCCGTTCCGGGGAAGCAGCGGTCTCCGCGATCGCCTCCTCTACGGCGGCCTTCTCCTCCGCATCCGGCTCGGCGGTGATGTCCGCCGAACATCGAGCCGGACCAGCGGCTATCGGATCGCAGCGCTCCAATTCCTGCTCGCTATTCCCTGATCCCTGCTTGTTTTCCTGAACGCTGTCCGGTGAACGCTGAAGGCTGGCTTTTCGCTGTTCGATCCACTCCGCATAGGTAATCCGCTTCTGCGGAGTCATCCACCGCACCCACGCCCGATGCGTCGGCTCGGTCAGATACACCGGGATGCCCAGCTTCCGCGCCGTCACCGCCATTCCCTGCACGTGGTCCTGGTGCTCGTGCGTGATGAGAATCGCGTCCAGGGCCACGGGCTGCTCACCGGCGGCCCGCATCCGCTTGATCAGCTCGCGGCAACTCAGGCCCGCATCCACCAGAATCCGCGTCGTGGCACTGGAGACAATGGTGCTGTTGCCCCTGGAGCCGCTGGCCAGCACCGTCATCCGCACCATGTTGCGCGCACCATGTTGGGAGCATACGCCGGATCGATGTGGAAGGTGTGTACCATTCCTCGTGTCAGGTCCCCAATCGGGTACCACGGCCAGGGCCTGAATTCCCATTCCGGGCAAAGCCCCAGGGGCCCCGGGATCAGTCCCCTCCAGTCAATGAGCGGTATCATCTACCTATGGCAAGTTTCCGCATCTCCGAAGCCGAAGCCGCTCGCGACTTTGCCGCGGTCCTGGCGCGAGTCCGTGCAGGTGCGGAAATCGTTATCGAAAGCGACGCCAATCCGGTCGCCGTCATCCACTCGCCCGCTCCGCCACGCCGCTCCATTTCCGATTCGATTGCCCTGGCTGAAGCTCGCTCGAAGGAACTGGGCTACAAGCCCATAATGGACGCCGATTTTGCCGCGGACCTCGAAGAGATTCTCCGCAATCGCAGGCCGCGCGACACCTCGGCATGGGAATAATTCTCGATACCAGCATCCTGATCGCAAGCGAGCGGCGCGGCGAGGCCATCGAAGACGTTCTTCGTCAGATCAGAGCCGTGCACGGCGAGCTGGACATTGCGCTCTCCGCCGTCAGCGCTGTCGAACTCACGCATGGCATCTATCGAGCCCAAACAGACGCCTCGCGTGCCCGAAGGCGTACCTTTGCCGAAGGCGTCTTCCATGATCTGATTGTGCATCCGGTCAATCTGGATATCGCACGGCTGGCCGGAAGGATTGAGGCGGAGCAGGCAGCGCTGGGCAACACGATTGCCTTTCAGGACCTCCTCATAGGCGCTACAGCCCTTCATCTGGGCTTCGAGGTCCTGACTCTCAACGTCCGCCATTTTCAGTCTATTCCGGGCCTGAATCTCGTCGCACTCTGACCTCAATAGCTATAAAACCCCCGCCCCGACTTTCTCCCCAGCCATCCCGCATCCACCATCCGTACCAGCAAGGGACAAGGCCGGTACTTCGGATCTCCGAGCCCCTCGTGCAGCACGCGCATAATGTCCAGGCACACATCGAGCCCGATAAAATCCGCCAGCGTCAGGGGCCCCATCGGGTGCGCCATCCCCAGCCGAAACACCTCATCCACCGCCGCCGGAGTCGCCACCCCCTCCATCACCGCAAACATGGCCTCGTTCAGCAGCGGCATCAGCACCCGGTTCGACACGAACCCCGGCGCGTCGTTCACCTCCACCGCCGTCTTGCCCAGCTTCTCGGCGAGGGTCGCGACGGTTTCGTAGGTTTCCTGCGAAGTCTGCAGTCCGCGAATCACCTCGACCAGCTTCATCACCGGCACAGGATTAAAGAAGTGCATCCCGATCACGCGCTCGGGCCGCCCCGTCACCGCCGCCAGTTTTGTGATGGAGATGGACGAAGTATTCGACGCCAGAATCACCTCCGGTTTCGCGATCCGGTCCAGCTCCTCGAACAGCGCCTTCTTCACTTCGAATTTTTCTGTAGCCGCCTCCACGATCAAATCCGCCTCGGCCAGGTCCGCGCGATCCAGCGTCCCCTCGATCCGCGCCAGCGCATCGTCCATATCAACGAGCGAAATCTTCCCCTTCTCCGCCTCGCGCCCCAGGTTCTTGCGAATCGTCTCGAGCCCGCGATCCAGAAACCGCCGCTCCACGTCGCACAACACAACGTGCAGCCCGCTCCGTGCAAACGCATGGGCAATCCCGTTGCCCATCGTTCCCGCCCCCACCACCCCAACTGTCCCGATCTCAGTCATTGCGAATTACTCCAATCCTCGCTCGCGAAGAACGCAATCTCACCGGGCCGGCTCCCTTGAAGGCCCCCTGAATACCAACAGACCAAACCATCCGGCAAACACCGCGTACGCGACGAAAGCAGCCCACAGAACCCTCGACCCGTGGGCGGCGGCCACCGCCCGGAGCAGCGTTGCCGCGACCACGAAAAAGTGAACCAGATTGCCCAGAGCAACAGGGCGGCTGTAGATGCCGCCGATCGCGGTGCCCCTGGCCGTCCAGTTCACCATCGCAAATCCCAGATAGAGAGCTCCCGCCGCCTGAACCACCAGAACCGGGAAGAGGCGTGCCTGGCTCCCACCCCATGCGAGAACCTCCTGGGGCGCGAAGGTCATCAGCAGGCCCAGCATCAGCATGAACGCGGCACTCGAAATCATCAGGATTCGGGTCCGCATCTTCGTTGCCACTCTCGCTTTCCGCGGAGAGAACCCGCGCATCCACCCGCACCGCCGGCGATTACCGATTACGGATCGCTGTTCGCTGACCGCTTTTCAGCTGACCGATCCCGGCTACAGGCTACCGCCTACCGGCTGCACCTGGGCCACCACACACGTCACGTTATCCCGCCCGCCCGCTTCATTCGCCGCATCCACCAGCATCTCGGCCGCGCGCTCCAGATCGTCCCCCGCGCCCAGCACCCGCGCGATCGCATCCTCATCCACCTCGCGGGTCAGGCCATCGCTGCACAGCAGGAAGACGTCGCCCGGCGCGACCTCCATTTCCCGCACATCCTCGGTCACCGACGGCTGCGTCCCGATCGCCCGCGTAATCACGCTGCGAAACGGCGAACGCGCCCCCTCCTCGGCCGTCATCGTCCCCAGCCGTATCTGCTCATCCACCAGAGAATGATCCTGGGTCACGCGCTCCAGCCGGCCCGCGCGCAACAAATAGCACCGGCTGTCCCCGGCATGCGCCACCAGCGCCGGACAAGATCCCGCGCCAGAGCTTTGCTTTGCGCCCGCACCCGCCCCCAGCAGCAGAGCCACCAGCGTGGTTCCCATCCCATACAATCCGGGCTCACGCTCGGCCCGCTCGAGCACCAGCCGATTCGCCTCCGCGATCGCCTCATGCAGCTGTTCCCGCCGCGACAGCTCTCCCGGCTCGGCGCTCATCCGCTCCAGCACCACATCGACGGCCATGCGGCTCGCGATCTCGCCCCCCGCCGCGCCACCCATCCCGTCGCACACGATATAGATGCCGTGCTCCGGCCTCAGCCCAAACGCATCTTCATTGCTGCTGCGCACCCGCCCCGTACTCGTCCGCGCCGCCGCTTTCGCCGTCATCATTGCCTGGGTTGTGGAACCAGATTCACGATACACGAATCACCCCTGTCATCCTGAGCGAAGGTTGGCTCGCAAGGCGAGCCAGCCACAGTCGAAGGACCTCCCGAGCGTCAGCAATTCCGGCGAGCCTGCTCGTCGGAATTCGCGAGGGACTACCGGCTCCGGCTTCCAGCTTCGCTGTGCCCTCCGTCACCGTACCCCCACCCTGCCTCTTCTACAATCACCCTGAGGAACCACTATGCCGCGTAAGCCGCTGATCGCCGCCAACTGGAAAATGTACAAGACCCCCGCCCAGGCCCAGGAATTCTTCAGGAACTTTCTTCCCCTGGTGGCCAATCACGACCGCGACGAAATGGTCGTCTGCCCCTCCTTCACCTCGATCTCTGTGGTCATCGCCGCGGCCACCGGCTCCGGCGTCGCCATCGGCGCGCAAAACATGCACTTCGCCGACGAGGGCGCCTACACCGGCGAAACTTCGCCGCTGATGCTCAAAGCCATCGGCGCCACCCACGTTATCCTCGGGCACTCCGAGCGCCGCCAGTACTTCGGTGAGACCGACGCGCTCATCAACAAAAAACTCAAGTCCGCCCTCCATCACCAGTTCATCCCCATCGTCTGCGTCGGCGAAGTCCTCGCCGAGCGCGAAGCCGGCAAGACCGATGAAGTGCTCACCCGCCAGACGTGCGACTGCCTCGCCGGCCTCGCCACCGGCATCCATGCGAGCCAAGCCAGCCCCATCGTCATCGCCTACGAGCCGGTCTGGGCCATCGGTACTGGCAAAACCGCTACTCCGCAAATGGCCTCGGAAGCCCATGCCCACATCCGCGCCGAAGTGGCGAAGGTCCTCGGCGAGGAGACCGCCGAAAGTATCCGCATCCTCTACGGAGGCAGCGTCAAACCCGACAACGCCACAACGCTCATGAACGAACCCGATATCGACGGAGCCTTAGTCGGCGGAGCCAGCCTCGACCCTCAATCCTTCGCAAAGATCGTCAATTATTGATGTCGCGTCGTAACTGCAAGTCGGCTTTGCCGGTAACACAACCGGAACCCAGGAAATCTCTTAGCGGCATTCGCTGAGATGATCTATGTTGACGGCATGGACGGTCCGCACACCGGCGCAGCCGGTCGAGCGATATTCCACAGGAGACAGAAACATGAGCAGAGTTTGGTTCATCACGGGTGCCGGGCGCGGCATGGGCGTGGACATCGCTAAGGAGGCGCTGGCAGCAGGCTATAAAGTAGTCGCCACCGGTCGCAGTCCTGACAAGGTGACCGAGGCTCTGGGAAAATCCGGAAATCTGTTGATCGTGAAGCTGGACATTACCAAACCCGCTGACGCTGAATCCGCCGTTCAAGCGGCCGTGGAGAAGTTTGGCCGCATCGATGTGCTGGTCAACAATGCCGCAAACTTTTATGCGGGCTATTTTGAAGAACTGACGCCGGAGCAGATGGAGCGGCAAATAACAACCAGTCTTATCGGCCCCATGAATGTCACCCGCGCCGTTCTGCCGGTCATGCGTAAGCAGCGTTCGGGCCTGATCATCACGATCTCATCGACTGCGGGCCTGACCGGTTTTGAATTCGGTACCGCCTACGCGGCGTCGAAGTTCGGCCTTGAGGGCTGGATGCAGTCCCTGCAACCCGAAGTGGAGCCGTTTGGCATCGATACGATCACTGTCAATCCGGGCTTTTTTCGCACTGAGCTTCTCACGGAGGAATCGACCCATTTCGCAGAGCGGACCATTGAGGATTACAACGAGCGCAGAGCAAAGCAAATGGAGTTTTGGAAAGGCCACAACGGCCAGCAGTCGGGCGATCCCGCCAAGCTTGCGAAGGCGTTGATTACGATTGCAAGCCAGGATAAACCGCCGCGCCGATTTATTGCGGGCGCAGATGCGGTCGAGACAGCAGATAAGGCGGCTACAACGCTTCAGCAGCAGACCGATGCCTACCGTGAGCTCTCTTCTTCCCTCGCATACCCATAGAACCAGTCCGTTCCAGGTGGATGGGTTGCCAGAAGCTGGGAGAGATCTCCACCTGCAGTCGCACCAGAAACCGGGAAAGTGACCCGGCTCGACAAGGCTCCGAAATCGCGACACTATGTTGGAAGCGCCCCCGCCCACGGACAACCGCGCCGGCACGATCCAGCAACAAACACCTCCAGAACGCACCCGTAGCAGCGCACCCCCAGGCTCGACAGATTTCAGGCCCCATCGATTCCACCCTCAGAAAGGGGTCATTTCCATGGCAGCAAAAGTGGCAGATCTGTTGTGGGAGATGCTTGCCAACGCCGGTGTCAAACGCTGCTATGGCATTGTCGGAGACGCCCTCAATCCCGTCATCGACGGGCTACGCCGCAACGGCAAAATCGCGTTCATTCATGTCCGTCATGAAGAGTATGGCGTTTTTGCCGCGGTCGCGGAGGCGTATCTCACCGGCAACCCCGTCGCGGTGTGCGGGACCGCGGGCCCCGGTGTCGTCCATCTCTTCAACGGCCTCATGGACGCCCGCAAGGAGCGCGCTCCCATCATCGCGATTGCCGGCGACGTAGAGACAAGCCTCATCGACACCTCCGCGCTCGAAGAACTCAATCCTTACAAATTCTTCGAGGCCGCCTCTCTCTACACCGCGCGGCTCGTCAATCCTGAGCAGGCCCGCGCCCTTATCACCACCGCGATTTTCACCGCCGTCCTCGAAAAAGGACCCACAGTCATTTCGATTCCAGGCGACGTCGCCTCGGCGGATGCGCCCGGCCACTCCTCCGCAATTACAATCCCCGGCCCTCCCATCCTTCGCCCTTCCGATGCCGACCTCGGCCAGCTGGTCAAGATGATCGACGATGCGAAAACGGTAGCGATTTTCGGCGGCGACGGCTGCAGGGATGCCCGCGACGAAGTGGTCCGGTTGGCGACCAGACTGAAGGCGCCTGTCGGCTATTCGTTCCGCGGCAAACAATGGCTGGAACATGACAATCCCAATGCCGTTGGCATGACGGCCCTGCTCGGTTACGGCGGAGCGTACGAGGCCATGCATCAGGCCGATCTCCTGTTGCTGTTGGGCACGGACTTTCCTTTCACAGAATTTCTGCCCGGAAATAAAGTGAAGAAAGTCCAGATCGACAACAACCCCAAACACATCGGCCGCCGGACCTCTGTCGATCTTGGCCTTGTTGGGGACATCAAGGCGACCGTCGTAGCCCTGCTCGGCAGCGTCCGCGACAAGACCGATAGCAGCTTCCTGGATAAGCATGTCGCGGCCACCGCATCGTTCGACGAGCTCCTGCAGCACTACGTCACAAAGGGACCCGGCATCAAACCCATCCGTCCAGAGTTCCTCGCCGCAACCCTCAGCGAACTTGCTTCCGACGATGCGATGTTTTTCGCCGATACAGGAACGGCCTGCATATGGCTGGCCAGGCACGTCAAGGGCGGCAGAAATCGCAGACTCTTCGGTTCCTTCAACTGGGCATCTATGGCGAATGCCGCGCCCAACGCGTTTGGCGCGCAATTGGCGTACCCGGGTCGACAGACGATCGCGCTGTGCGGCGACGGCGGGTTCACCATGCTGGCGCTGGGCGATCTGTTGACGCAGGTGCAGCGAAAAACCCCAGTGGTTCAGATCATTCTCAACAACGAATCCCTGGACTTCGTCAATATCGAGCAGCAGGAGTCCGGCATGATCCCATTCGGCGTGGAATTCAAAAATCCCGATTTTGCCCGGGTCGCGGAGGCCATGGGAGCGAAAGGCATCCGCATCGAAGATCCCGCCGACGTTCGCGATGGACTCAAGGAAGCCCTCGCCCACACCGGCGGCCCCGTCGTGGTGGATGCGGTCGTCGATCCTCTCGCCTTGTCGCTGCCGTCGCATGTGCCTTTCCACACCGCCAAAGGCTTCACCCTCAGTCTCGCCAAACAGGTGTGGAGCGGACGGCTCGACACGGCGATCAAGACCATCGAACGGAACCTCAGGCTGGTTTGAGCAAGCTCGACCGCCGCGTTCTGGGTCAGACGTGTTCCGCACTTTGTTTTTGGCCGTGAAAGGCGGAACATGTCCCCAGGGCCTTCGGCCGCCGGCATCGAACCCACAGCCATGAACGAACCCTCGACCATCGCCGAAATCTTCTCGAACACCCGCACCATCGCCGTTGTCGGCCTCACCAACCGCGAAGGCCGCGCCTCCCTCGGCGTCGCCCGCTTCATGCAGTCCCAGGGCTACCGCATCATCCCCGTCAACCCCCAAATCGACTCCGCCCTCGGCGAAAAAGCCTGGCCCACCCTCGACGCCGCTGTCGCCGAGATCGAAAAAGAGGGGGCGGACATCGACCTCGTCAATGTCTTCCGCGCCCCCGCCTTCGTTCCGGAAATCGTCAAGGACGTGATCCGCCTGAAAATCCCGCGCCTCTGGCTCCAGGAAGGCGTCATCCACGACGAAGCTGTCGCCCAAGCCGAAGCCGCCGGAGTCAAAGTCGTCCAGGACCACTGCATCCTCAAAGAGCGCATGGCCGCCGGCTGGAAAAACCCCTGAGTGCGTTAACCTGATCGCGGCTCCCTCCATGAGATTCCGTCTTCCTGCCTTGCTCCTTGTCTTCGTCTGCAGCGCTTCCGCGCAGACCCCGCCGCCCTGGAAAGACGTCAGCACCGCTCCAGTCTCACGTAACCTCGATCCGGCCACGCTCTCTGCTGCGCAACGCTCCTCCCTCGCGTCGCTTCTCAGGCGGCACCTCGGCGGCTGGGAATGCGGCGGCGAGGACTTTCGGCAGTTGATCGAAGGCCTCAGTTTCGACCAGCTTCCTCTTGCTCCAGGCGCAAACGCAGTTCTCGTCAGCTCCGGTTCAGGCTGCGCCCGCGGCGGGCAGGGCGCCAACGGTGCGCTCTGGGTGGTCCGCTTTGACGGCGTGCACCCCGTTCTCCTCGCCGGCCCCGATCACCAGTTCAGCGGCTGGCTCTACTCCATGCAGCCATCTTCGGGCCACGGCTATCGCGACATCATTCTCGGCTGGCACATGAGCGCTGCCGAAGCCGGCCTCACCTGGTTCCGCTTCGACGGTAAAGCGTACCAGCCCATCGGCTCGGCCTCGCTGCTCTCTGACGACGGTGAGAATTTAAGGATTGTCCCCAAACAGCCGTAGCCTTTGAACCGCTTCGAACTCGCGCTGCAACGTTTCCCCCAGCCTGAGTCTCCATCGCCCGTGCAATTCATTCACCCCTTAAGAACCCCCCACATAGAACAAATGCCCCCGCCTGCCGATAAGTGGATTGTTGGCGGAGAACAAGCGTGGACCATTCCTTCCTGGTCGAATTGGAGTCGGGCACAAGAGCCCAGCAAGCCTCGACAGCACCCTCCGCCGAGTGGACCGAGCCCCAACCTTCCCTCTTCGCCCAGGTCGAACAGCTTCTCGGCGGGGACTCCGAACCCGACCCCGCCTTCTTCATCGATAGCTGGACCGTGGGCGTCGCCGCCGCCTCAGAGAATTTCCTGCGTCGCCGTCAGGACCAAAAAAACACGCAGAAAAACCGCGAGCACGCTGTACCCGCTTTCCACACAATCTGTTCCTTCCCGCCCTTCATCACGATGGAGGAACCACTCCAGGACGCAGAGCTGTTGAACGAAGCAGAGCCGCCGACTCATAATGCGGACCTGTCGACTCCCCATCCGAACCCGTCGCCGCGCGGAGCGGAGCCGCCGTCAACACAGGCGGACCTCCCATCGTGGAACCGCGAGTTGCCGCCGCTCGGGCCATTTACCGGGCCGCTCACCCTCCACTCCGCCCGCCGGCTCCTGGGAGTCACCGCCGCCAGCACCCGCGACGAGGTCAAAGCTGCTTACCGCCAAATGGCCAGCCTCTATCATCCCGACCACCTCGCCCGCCACGGCGACGACGAACGTCACATGGCCACCGACCGCATGGCCTCCATCAACGAAGCCTACCGCCTTCTCTCGGAAGCGCGTCCCGCATAAACCGCCATAGATCCGTTAGCCCGCACCACCGCACACTCCAGTTGCACCGTCCCGGACGCTGCGCTCGGGGCAGGCTTTCAGTCGCGCTCGGACACAGGGGCGTTGGCAAAGGATGAAATAAGCGCTCTGTATGAGACGTTGATTCGTTCGAGGCGCGTTAGGTGAATCGAGCGCACGAACATTAGAATACAAAGTGATGGCTGGAACCGCACAAATCCCCTTGTATTCCGCGTCTAAGGTCGCGCAGGAGGCCCAGGTACGCGAGGCCGATAACGGCATGTGCTGGGCGAGTTTCGGCGAAGTGCGCACGAACGCGGACGAGCTGGAGCGGATTGTGCAGGCGGTGCCGGCAGTGGTGGCGGCGGCGCTGCGGCAACGGGCGTGGTACTTTGTGCCGCTGGCGATCGGGGAGAACGACGACACAGTAGTGGCGCCGGATTACACGGTGGACCTGGGGGATCGTGCGATCTGCCATCGCAACGTGAAGTTCGGCGGGTCGGAGTGCATCTTTATTTCGACGCGGCTGATGCAGGACCGGTTCGCGCTGGCGTTTGAGTTTCTGATCAACGTGGGGCACCACTTTGTGGATGCGGTGGGCGTGCCGCAGAGCTTTGCGGACCTGGTGTGGTCGCAGGCGACCAGCGATGTGCGGGGCGAAACGAGCCACGATGCGTGGGAGAGCCGGCGGCGGGCGATGGATCGCGGGCGCGGGAATGAAGTCGATGAGCGGGCGAAGTCGAGCTATCTGGAGTCGGCGTTTGCCGATGCGCTGGCGGTCTACATGCTGTCGCTGACGGTGGATTTCGATTATGCGGATCTGCGGGAGCGGGAGTATCCGCTGCTGGCGGCGCCTGCTCTTGCGGAGCGGTTGAGGCATGTGGCGGAGATGTTTCCTCCGAATACCGGATATGAGTTTGAGATTCGGTATCGGCGCAGGGGATAGCGGAGACGCGGCCGAGCTTGTACTACAAATTTCAATCGTGTAGTACACTTTCATTATGAAGGCTACTGTACAGGCTCGTCTTGACGAGGAGTCGGAGGCTGCACTGAAGCAGTTGACGCGTCGCCTGGGGTGGAGTCCTTCGCGGGTGGTTCGAGAGGGGCTGCGGCTGATGGTGCGCCATTACGGTGCGACACCGAAGAAGAGAAAGATCATCGGAATGGGCGAGTTCGAGGGCGGGCCACCGGATCTTGCCACGAATAAGAAATACCTGGAAGACCTGGGGCAGTGAAGCCAGTCCTGCTCGATACGGGCGTGATTGTCTCGCTGCTGCAACGCGAGTCACAACGCCACGAAGAATGTGTTCGGGCCGTTTCGAGTCTGAGCCGACCGCTGGTCACGTGCGAAGCAGTGATCGCGGAGAGCTGTCACATTCTGCGAAGATTTCCTGGGGCGCCGGAGGCGGTCGTTGCGAATCTCGAGCAGGGCGAATTTGAGATTCCGTTCGCGCTGTCTGAGGCGGTTTCTGAGGTCCGAGCCATCATGCGTAAATATCGGGATATCCCGGCGAGTTTCACGGACGCCTGTCTCGTTCACATGGCTGACGAGCTGGACACGGGTGACATTCTGACGCTGGACAGTGATTTCGTATCGTATCGCTGGCGCAGGACGAAGCCGTTTGAAATGCTGATCGCGCCGGCGAGGTGAAGTCATGCGATCGCGCGCTCGCAAGCCGGCTGCTCCTCTGGATGAAGAATCGCTCTACAACTACGCGGTGAAGCTGCTGGGGCAGCAGATGCGGACGGTCGCCGAGGTGAAGCGGCTGTTGCGGAGGCGTGTCGAACCGGGCGAGGCGGGTGTGGCGACCGTCGAGGCCGTCGTGGCGCGGTTGCAGTCGCGGAAGTACCTGGACGATGCGGGGTACGCGCAGGATTTTGCGAAGCTGCGGCAGGAGAATGCGAGCTTCGGGAAGCGCCGCGTGCAGCAGGATCTGATGCGGAAGGGCGTGCAGGCAACGGTGATCGGGAAGACGCTCGAGGCGGCCTACGAGAATGTGAATGAGGAGGATCTGGCGCGGCGGCATCTGGAGCGGAAGCGGGTGAAGAAGCCGGCGAATGAGAAGGAAACGGCGCGGGTGGTGCGGATGCTGATGCGGGCCGGGTTCGGGTCCGGAGTGATCTTCCGGATTTTGAAGACGTGGGATGTGGAGGTGGAGGGGCTGGCGGGGCTTGAAGGCATGGAGCAGAGTGAGGGCGAAGAGTGACGGACCTGCGTTCGGGGTTCGCGGATGGTCGTGCCCAAAGAAAGTTTCGATGCCACGCTTAGGATGAAGGAGCTGTGTCTGCCGCTGAAGCCGTGTGCTATTCTTCGACGTTCGATATGAGTAAGCGGACCAATCCGATACGGGTGCTGGTGGCGAAGCCGGGCCTCGATGGGCACGACCGCGGCGCGAAGGTGATTGCGCGGGCGCTGCGCGATGCGGGCATGGAAGTGATCTACACGGGCCTCCGGCAGACGCCGGAGATGATTGTGAGGGCGGCGGTCGAGGAGGACGTGGACTGCGTGGGGCTGAGCATCCTTTCGGGGGCGCACAACGCGATCGTGCCGCGGGTGACGGCGATGCTGCGGGAGCAGGGCGCGGGCGACATTCTGGTGGTGCTGGGCGGGACGATTCCGGAGCAGGACATTGCCGCGCTGAAGGAGCAGGGCGTGTCGGCGGTGTTCGGGCCGGGGACTTCGCTCGAGTCGGTGGTGACTTTTATTCGGGAGAATGTGGCGGCGAAGGGGGCCGGGGTCCAGCCTCTTCCATCCCTCGGCAGAAAAGCCCAATGAACGCCACCGCCCAACCCGCCAAACTCCTCGGCATCCCCCTCGGCGACTTCGGCCTTGTCTCCGCCCTGCTGCTCTCGCTCGCCTCCGGATTCCTCGCCTTCTTTGCCACGTGTTTCCTCGCCATCGTCGCGCTGCTCTGCTGGAACCTCATCGGCCACCATCACGTCAACTACGCCGACAGCTACCTTTACGTTGCCTTCCCCACCGGCGTCACAATCTTCGCCTTTGCGCTCGCCTTCTTCATCGGAACCTGGCTCCGCCGCCAGCTTTCGCAGAGCGGCGATGGCCTGCGCTGACCGCTGGCTCTGCACCCTGTATCCTGCACCCTGTACCCTGTACTGCAATGTCCGTCATCACCCTATCCGACACCGGTCTCATCCCCACACCCGAGCAATCCCGCGCCTTCTGCGCCCAGCTCGAGGCCGGCGACATCCTCTACTTCCCCGCAACCCCCGTCCCGCTTACCGCGGACGACACCAGCTTCCTTCTTGGCCAGCAGCAAACTGACAGCTCGCTGCACAAAAACATCGCCTACAAACCGGCCATCGACCGCCTCAGCGGCTTCGATGCCAAAACCGCCGACCCCGCCGCCGTCGAGCGTCTCCACCAGATCATGCGCGGCTACTCCAACTCCGTCGTCCAGTTCCTCGCACGCTTTCTGGCCCCCTACCAGGAACACTGGAAGCTCGACTACGCCAGCTTCCGTCCGCAGGAAGAACAAAACCGCGACCTGCCGCTGCGCCGCCGCAACGACCTGCTCCACACTGACGCGTTCCCCACGCGCCCTACCTATGGCGCCCGCATTCTGCGCTTCTTTAACAACATCAACCCCACGCGCACGCGCGACTGGATCGTCAGCGACCCCTTCGCCGCGACCGTCCGTCAGTTCGCTCCAGGGGAAATCGCGCCGCGCCCCGGCTCCGCTTTGTCGCGCGCCGCGAAAGCCTCCGCCCGCGCTATCGGATTAGGCGCCGCTATCCCCTCCCTGAAGCGCTCGCCCTACGACGATTTCATGATGCGCTTCCACAATTTCCTGAAAGAGAACCCGGCCTTCCAGGCCTCCTGCCCCAAATACCCCTTCCAGTTCCCCCCTGGGTCCTCCTGGATGGTCTACACCGACACGGTCCCCCACGCCGTATTGGCCGGGCAGTACGCCCTTGAGCAGACCTTCCTGGTCCGCCCGGAAGCCATGGTGCGACCGGAAATCTCCCCCCTGAAAGTGCTCGAGGAAATCGCCCACGCGCCCCTCGTCTGACACGCGTCCGACATGTGTCAGACAATGTCCGACACACGTCCGACGCGCGTCAGACAAGGGGAATCGCCGCCACTCCTGGGCCCTCCTCCCGCCCTTCCTCTGAATTCCTCATCCCCGGCCATCTCTCACGCATCCAAGAGAGCGCAGGAGGGGGCATCCGTCCATCATGGCCTCCCACATTGAGAACCCCTCCGCGATCCGCCCGGAGGATTCAGCATGACAATCCGTTCGAAGTTCCTCGCTCTCTCTGCTCTCGCCATAGCCCTGGCGAGTTGCCTCTCCACTGCCCCGGCACAGGTTGCCGTCACCATCGGCCCGGCGCCCATTTGCCCGTACGGATACTTCGACTACGCTCCCTACGACTGCGCTCCCTACGGCTACTACGGCCCCGACTGGTTTGTGGGCGGCGTCTTCATCGGAGCCGGCCCCTGGTTCCACGGTCCTCGCGGCTTCTACGGCCATGTCGATAACCGCTGGGATCCGCATCACGGCTACGCCGGCCCGCGCCCGGAACGCGGCGAGCAACCCTTCTCCGGCTTCCGCGCGACCGAGGCTCGCGATGGCCGCGGCCACGTCGGCAACGCCGACCACGACGGGGGCAGGGAACACAGCGGCGGATTTGCCGGAGGTGGCCGCCCCGGCGGTCGCCGGTAGACAATCGTTCCACCGCCAGAGAAGAGGCCCGCGCGCACGACGCGGGCCTCTTGTGTAACCTGCGACCTGTAACCTGCAACCTAAGATCGCACCGTGCCCTGCCCCTGTGGCATCCTTAATGGACGGGAACCCCAGTTCCCAAAACCTAACAACGTGGTGCTGACAACCATGACATTGAAAGCCCGAGCCGCCCTTGCATTGCTCGCCGCCCTCTCCGCGATGCCGGCCTTCGCCCAGTTCGCCCCGCGCCACATCTACAACGAAGACGCCGACCCGAAAGCAGAAATCCGCGATGCCCTGGCCACCGCCGCGCGCGAGCACAAGCGGGTGATCCTCGACTTCGGCGGCAACTGGTGCGGCGACTGCCAGGTCCTCGACATTTACTTCCACCGCGCCCCCAATGACGCGCTGCTCAATGCCAATTACGTCCTTGTCGACATCGACATCGGCCGCATGGACAAGAACGTCGACGTCGCCGAGAAGTATGAAGTCCCCCTCAAGCGCGGGGTCCCGGCACTGGCCGTCCTCGATGAGCACGGGCGCCTGCTCTACAGCCAGAAAAACGGCGAGTTCGAATCCATGCGCCGCATGGACTCGAACTCCGTCACCAATTTCCTTGAGCACTGGAAGCCCGGCGGAACACCGGCCAACAAGGGCGGGCTGTAGCAAGAGCTGGGAGCTGGGAGCAGGGAGCAGGGAGCTGGGAGCCTGGAGCCTCCGGGCGCAGGGAGCCTGTAGCTGTAGGCGAACCTCACTGTCAGGCAAAAGGGCGGGCAGCTAACCGATTTTCAGCTACTGGCCACTGGCTACCGGCTCGCAGGCCTCTGTACCCTGCACCCGCCACCCTGTACCCTGTAAGTCGTATGCTGCGCGCGCTTCAGCATCTTCGCCGGGCCGTCTGGTCCTCCTTCGGCCACAGTGCCTTCTCCATGGCCAAAGCCGCGGCTTACTCCGCCATGCTCAGCGTCTTCCCGGCGCTCGTCGTCGTCACCACTCTCATCGCCACCATGCCCTCCGGCGACGACATCCGCGGCGTCCTCCGCGGCGCTCTCCAGCAGGTGCTCCCGCCCGACACCATGCTGCTGGTCCAGAACTACTTCATCAGCTACCACACGCGCTCCGTCCGCATCGTCTGGGGCTGCGTGTTCGTCTCCCTCTTCGCGGCCATGGGCGTCCTGCTCTCTCTTATGGAAGGCTTCCGCCGCGCCTACCGGCTCCCGCGCGGCCTCTGGGGATTCTGGACCGAGCGCATCGCCGCCGTACTCCTCGTTCCCGGCACCATGGTGCCCATGGCCGCCGCTACCGCCTTCCTCACCTTCGGCCACTACATCGAAAACTGGATGATCGCCAACTCCGGCCACGAGCTCCATCTCTACGTCATCTTCTTCTGGCGTCTCGCCCGATGGGCCATCGCCCTGCTCGCCAGCGTCATGTCCCTCACCCTCATCTATCACTTCGGCATCCCGCGCCACAAACACCCCACCCGCGGCGGCAGGATGGCCTTCATCCGCGGCCGCTGGCGCGAAACCCTCCCCGGAGCCGCCATCGCCACCGCCTCCTGGTTCATCGCAACCCTCCTCTACGGCTGGTACGTGACCCGCTTCGCCGACTACTCGATCGTCTACGGCTCCCTCGGCGCCGGCATCGCCACCCTCGTCTGGCTCTACATGATCTCCCTCAGCGTTCTGATCGGCGCTGAGTTCAACGCCCAGCTCTTCCCCTTCCCCAACCTCCGCCCCGTTCCCGTTCCCGACGAAGAATTCCCCGGCGATCCCACCCTCCTCACCGCCAATCCAGCTCCCAGCCCACCCCCCGGTTCGTCTCCCGATCCCACTCTTATTCCGCCCCACGCTGCCCGTTCCGCCGCGGCACGGTAGAATCGTCTGCGGGTACCCCAGCACCACACCCGACTCATCTCCAGCGCGTCACCGTCAAATTACCAATGGGGGTTGGATGAACTTCTCGCTGCCAGGGCCAGGTGTCGCAGCCGACAGTCTGCGCCGCGCCAAAATCGTCGCCACGCTCGGCCCCGCTTCCTCAAACGAATCCACGTTTCGCGAGCTGCTCCGCGCCGGCCTCGACGTCGCCCGCCTCAATTTCTCCCACGGCACTCTGCCCGAAAAACTCAAGCTCATCGAAATGGTCCGCAAGATCTCCCGCGAAGAAAACAAAAACGTCTGCATCCTCGGCGATCTCCAGGGTCCCAAAATCCGCACCGGCCGGCTCAAGAACCGCATCCCTGTTCAGCTCAAAGCCGGCCAGCGCCTCACCATCACCCCGCGCGACATCCTCGGCACCTCCACTGTCATCTCCACCACCTTCCCCACCCTCGCTGAGAACCTCGAACCCGGCGCGCGCATTCTCCTCTCTGACGGCCTCATCGAGCTGCGCGTGGTCGAAATCCCCGGCGAAGACGTCGAGTGCGATGTCATCAACGGCGGCATGCTCGGCGAGCACAAGGGCATCAACCTCCCCGGCATTGCTGTCCGCGTCCCCTCGCTCACCGATAAAGATGAGGAAGATCTGGAGTTCGGCATGAAGCACGGTGTCGACGCCATTGCCGTGTCCTTTGTCCGCACCGCCGAAGACGTCCGCCACGTCAAATTCCGGGTTGCCGCCCTCGGCCTCGAAACCTGGATCATCGCCAAGCTCGAAAAACCGCAGGCCATCGAGAACCTCGAAGCGATTCTCGAAAATGCCGACGGCATCATGGTTGCCCGCGGCGACCTCGGTGTCGAAATGCCCCCCGAAAAAGTGCCCGCCATCCAGAAACACGTCATCCGCCGCGCCGCCGAGTATCGCAAGCCCGTCATCACCGCCACCCAGATGCTCGAGTCCATGATCGAAAACCCGCGCCCCACCCGCGCCGAGGCCAGTGACGTCGCCAACGCCATCTACGATGGCACCGATGCCGTTATGCTCTCAGCCGAAACCGCAGCCGGCAAGTATCCCGTCGAAGCGGTCAAGATGATGGCGAAGATCGTCAGCGAAACCGAGTCCAACCTCCGCGAAACCACCTCCTACGAGACGCACCATGGCAACCGCGTCCGCCTCTCCATCGCCGAAACCATCTGCGAGTCCGCCGCCCACGCCGCCGAAGACCTCGACGTCAGCGCCATCGCCTGCTTCACTGAAACCGGCACCACCGCCCGCCAGCTCTCCAAGTACCGCCCCAAGCCCCCCATCTACGCGCTCTCCAGCGTCGACGCGGTCATCCACCGCATGGGCCTGCTCTGGGGCGTCCACCCCATCAAATGTCCCAAGCTCCTCACCGCCGAGCAGATGGTCGACCACGCCGAGGCCATCCTCGAGCAGGGCGGCTTCGTCAAGCCCAAAGAGATCCTCGGCATCGTCGCGGGCACCCGCACCCGCGCCGGCTCGACCAACTTCCTCCGCTTCCACGTCCTCGGCGACCGCCTCACGGACGCGCTCGCCCCCCTCGGCCACAAAGCCTCCAGACCCCACAAATCCGCCGGCCGCAAACCCGCCAAACGCCATACCGCAAAAGGCAGCAGTTAGCTCCCGAACATAGCGGAGCGCGCGATAACGGATAGCTGACTGCGATAGGCTGCCTCCCAAAAGCGCGAAGGGGACCATGGTCGAGAAGCTCTGACAGCGATAACCGCACAGCGGTAAACCAAGCTAAAAAGGGAACGGGAGTCGTAGCCGACGACGAAGCGCTGTCACTATCTTCTAACTGCTCTCTTTTTAACCGCTAACCGCTATCCGCTATCCGCTAACCGCTAACCGCTAACCGCTGTCCCATTCCGGTACTTCCGTGCCAAAAAGAAGCGCTGCCCCCTTGACCCCCGCGCAGAATCCTCTGGACGAAAGCACCTTTCCGGTCAATAGTTAGGTCTAACGGTAATCTGATACCGGCACCGTTCCGCGGAAACCCTCCCTGCGATTCCCCGTCGCCTCCGGAGTTGCATCCGCCTGTTGTCTTTACCGGTCCCAGCGCTCCGATCATCGGCGGTGGACTATGCTGAAAACCGAAGAAACTCAGGAAATGCACGACATCGTCTTCCAGATCGCGAAAGCCCTGGTCGACGCCCCCGAACAAGTCACCCTTGATGTCATCGAAAGAGACGGCAGCACCATTCTGCGCCTCCGCGTAGCCCCCACCGATACCGGCAAAATCATCGGCAAGATGGGTCGGACCGCGCGTTCCATCCGCACCATTCTCGCCGCCTGCGGCATGAAATACCATCACCGCTTCTCGCTCGAAATCATCGAGGACCACAACCAGCCGGACTCCGACCACGCCGACGCGCTGGCTGCAGCCGGCTAGCACACCGCCAGCCCTGACCCCTCCCGAGCCAAGTCACATCCCGGCCCAGAATCCGGCGCCAACCGCAATGCAAACGAGCGCCACGCACGTTCGCCCAGCGGTGGGCTGTCAGCGAAGCGCGCCGTAAACTCTAAACTCTAATTCGGATTCGCCGGCGGATTCGCAGGAGGGCTCGTCTGTGACTGCCCCGAACTCGAATTCGCCCCGTTCTGCGGCTGCGAACCTGAGCCCGATCCCGAACCAGCAGGCTGCGAACCCGATCCCGAACCAGCAGGCTGCGAACCCGAACCCGAACCAGCAGGTTGCGAACCCGAACCCGTGCCAGCAGGCTGCGACCCCGAACCCTGCGCTCCAGAATCCGCGGGCTTCGCCGAAACCGTCGGCTTATACCCAGGATCGCCTGGCCGCTGCAAATCCGGCGGCATCTTCACCGGCTGCATCGATCCGGCAGGTTTGTCCTTATCGTTGTCCTGGGGCAATTCCTCGCCGGGCTTGCGCAGCGTGGGGGCCGCGCGCGGCGCATTCTCCTCGGAGCGGTCCACATCGGTCGCATCGCCCAGCTTCACTTCATGCTGATTCTTCGCGACCACCGGCTGATTGCCCCAGTAGTCGCCCATCTCGTTCTCGCTGCGCTCCTGGATGGGTTCGCCCACCTTCGCCAGCTGCACGCGCATCGCGAAGCTGCCTTCAAACCAGATCATCTCGACGGGCTGCGGCGACTCGCCATAGATCCAGATCTCGACCGGCTTCCCGTCGGCGCCCGTTTCCCGCACCTTCCGCATCGGCTGGCCCTTCGCAAACACCACCATGTCCCGATCCATGCCCACCAGCACCCGATGCTGCTCGATCGCCTTGCGCAGAAAATCCGGCAGCGTCTCGGCAAAAGCCTCCGCCGGCGACTTCACCCCGAAGTCGATCATCGGCTTCAGCAGCGCCTGTAGTTGTTCGCCGTTCAGGTCCGGCACGCGTTCTTCGAACAGAAGAATCAGCCGCGCTCCGGTGGGCGGCGCCCCGTTGTCGGAGGCCAGCGGCACCTCCGCCGCGCCCGCGCCGATGGCAATGTGCCGCAGGTATTTGTGCTTGTGCTCCGGGCCGCCGTTCAGGTCGAGCTCAATCGTTTTCTCGCGAATCCGGATGTCGGTCACCACCACCCGCTCGCCGGCTTTCACCGACATGCCCTTCTGGTGCAGTATCTCGACGTACTTCTCGCCCGTCGGATCCATGTGCCCGTTGGCGTGCAGCGTCAGACTCGCAATCGGCAGCGGCCGCATGGCAAACCCCTGCTCGGACTGCATGAATCGGATCAGCTCCTGGCGGCCCAGCTCCGTGATCGGCTGCTCGGGATACTTCACGTGCGTCGGTGCGAACTCGGTGTAGTGCTTCTCGACGTGCTCGGCCTCAACAACGAAAACCTGGGCCCGCAGCGGCATGGCGGCGACCAGAAACGGCAGCGTGCAAAACGCCGCCAGAGAGAGCAAACCGGCACGTTCAGACCTGGGCATAGAACCGCCTATTCGCGTGGGAGCCAGACTCTTTCAGCATGGCCCCGTTTGGAGGAAAATTCAAGCGTCGTGAATCCGTCAAAGGTTGTATGCCAGCGGATGCCTTGGCTCGTACAGCATGATGTCGTCCGCGCCAGGGACGGCCATCATGACGACGAGTCCGTACCCGTGATCCTGTATTTCGCCATGGAACTCCGCTCCTTTGCCCTTCAGTTCGGCGACCGTGTGCGCGATGTTGTCGCACATCAGGGAGATCTGATGGTGCCGCGGCGATTCGTACGTCTTGCCATCGTAGACGGCGCTGGTTGGGTGCACGCCCATCTCACTCAGCCCGGTCCTGAAGATCAGCCAACCGGCGCCCCCGCCGAGCGCATCCTCGACGTACGGCCAGCCGAGTACATCGCGAAGGAATGCGCGCGTTGCGGGGGCATCGTCGGAATAAATCAGGGTGTGGATGCTGGTGATCATCGGACTGAACTCCTGAGATTGCTCGAAATTCTACTCTTGCGGCCGATTGACTGGTTGGAGAGCCGGTTCCGCGGTTGCGTTGCCAGGGGATTTTGCTCCGGCGCGAATCAGTGCCCCGAGCCTCCGGCGTGGCCCGCGATCGCTGCAGGCGCCGGGTTTTTCACGTAAGTATCGAGCCAGTTGTCCATCTCCCACAGCATGTGTTCGAGCGACTCGCGCGCGGCATATCCATGCGCCTCCAGCGGCAGAAACACCAGCCGCACCGTCGCGCCGTGCCCCTTCAGCGCATCGAAGAAGCGCTCGCTCTGGATTGGAAAGGTCCCGGAATTGTTGTCGGCCTCGCCGTGAATCATCAGCAGCGGAGCTTTGATCTTGTCCGCATACGAGAACGGCGACATTTTGAAATACACATCCGGCGCCTCCCAGTAGGTGCGCTCTTCATTCTGGAAACCGAAGGGCGTCAGCGTGCGGTTGTAGGCTCCGCTGCGCGCGATGCCCGCTTTGAACAGGTCGCAGTGCGCCAGCAGATTCGCCGTCATGAACGCGCCGTACGAGTGGCCCATCACCGCCACGCGGTTGCGGTCGACCACGCCCAGACGCGCGCCCTCGTCGATGGCCGCCTTCGCGCTCGAGACCAGCTGCTCGACGTAGGTGTCATTGGGCTGCGCATCGCCTTCGCCGATGATCGGAATCGCCGCGTTCTCCAGCACCGCGTAGCCCTGCGTCACGAAGAACACCGGTCCGCCGGGCGAGAAGCGCGGGAACTGGTAGGGCGATCCGGTGATCTGCCCCGCCGCCGCGCGCGACTTGTACTCCACCGGATAAGCCTCCATCAGCATGGGCAGCGGCCCATCCGAAGCCTTGTATCCCGGCGGCAGATACAGATTCGCGCTCAGCTCCACGCCGTCCGCGCGCTTGTAGCGCAGAATCTGCTTCTTCGGCAGCGGCGTGTCGCCGTAGGGGTTGGGAAAGTCAGTCACCTGGGTCAGCTCTCCCCGAGCGTTGCGCAGAAAATAATTCGGCGCCTGCTCCTGCGACTCGCGCCGGATCAGCAGCACGCCGTTTGCCCCGTCGATCACCGTCCCTGGCAATTCATAAAACGGAGCAGCGGAGCGCCAGATCTGCTCCTCCTTGCCGGTCGATGTATTCATCACAGCAACAAGCGGACGGTCGCCTTCCGCACTCGCACCCGGCGAGCTGAAGTAGATGCCCGATCCATCCGCCGTCATGTTCAGCACCAGGTGCCCGGCGGCATTCTCCTTCAGCACAGGCCGCCCCGGATCCTGATACCGATTCTCCGACGAGCCCTCGTACAGCTTCCGCACCTGCGGCGCGCTGGCCGACGGATCGACCTCGCCAATCACGCGACGGCGATGGGCCCACTCCCGCTCGTTCACCAGCGCCAGGTGCTCGTTGCCCCACTCGATTCCCGCGAAGCGCATCGGGAGCTCGGCCAGAACCCGGGGCGAAGCGGTGAACGGCGCATCCAGCAGATAAACCCGATCCCGCACCTCCACTTTTTTCTTCGGATCGCCGCCGTCTCCGGCTTCTACCCACGCCACCGTCGCGGGCGCATCGGCCCGCCACTCGTAGTCGCGCGGCCCCGCCGGCACCGCGTCCTGCGCGATCGGAACATTGTCGGCGAGAGGAACGTCGGAGAGCTGCTTCTCCGCTCCCGTCCGCAAATCCACGACCACCGTGCGCTGCGGGAAATTCTCAAACGGCAGCTCGTACGAATAAGGATGATGGCTGCTCGAAATCAGCGCGTAATGCCCGTCCGGCGATGGTTCCGCGGAGTCGATCACCGCGGCTTTGCCCACCGGCTTCGACCCCCCGGCGAGCGAAACCACGCGAACCTGCGCGGTTGCGTAGTAATCGAAAAAGCGCTCGTCTTCAGGATTCTTCAGCAGGTCCTCGTAGGTCCGCGCCGGCGTCACCCGTCCCAGGTTTTCCTGCACCGCGGGGCCCGTCGGCACTTCCGAACGTAACGGCGCAGCGGCGCGCCCCGCCGGCACCGTCAGGCACAGCAGGCCGCGGCTGTCCGGCATCCACGAGCACGGATCGCCGAAAACTCCGTTCAGCGCCACGCCCGGAATGCGCGCCGCGTGGCCCGTCGCAGCATCCACGGTCCACAGGCTCAGACCCGCGCTCATACCCGCGCCCAGGCCCGCGCCCGGATTTGTGCCTGTGATCAGCACAAATGCGACGCGCTTCGCATCCGGCGACCACTGCGCATATTCGACATGCGGCTTCGCAGGCAGGCCCGTCACGGCGACCTCTTTGCCGGTGGGCAGCGTCTTGAACTTCAGCCCGACGATGTAGGGCAGCCGGCTCGGTCCATTGGTGCGCGGATTGAATCGCAGGCCGGCGAGCCGCAGTTCCGGCTGCGCCAGGTCCGCAATCGTCAGCAACCCGCCCGGCTGCTCGATCAACAGCGTTCGAGGGCCATTCTTCGATTCGGGCGAAACCACCACCAGCGGCGTCGGCGGCGCTTCCAGCAGATCGGCGATCGCCTTCGGCGGCTTTTGGTACGTGATGCTGCTTTGTGCAAACGTGGAAACAGCCACCAACACACCAGCGAAAATGCACAGCGGGGAGCGCATCGCCATCCGTCGATACTTCTTACGAGAGATTGTCCTTGTTGGGGGAAACTACAGGTGCGCCGATTGTAGCAGCACAGGCCCCGATGGGAGCGACGCTCTCCGCGTCCCGTAGCATTCCAGCGCGCTGACCGCTAACCGCTATCCGCTGCCCGGGTCGCTTTCTTCCAGAATGTCGAGCGAATAGCGATGCCGGTGCTTCATGCCCACCGCGCCCAGAATCGTCCGCATCGACCGCGCCGTGCGCCCCTGCTTGCCGATCACTTTCCCCACGTCGGAGGGCGCCACGCTCAGCCGCAAAATCGTCGTCAGGTCGTTTTCCTCGGCATCGACTTTGACTTCCTCGGGAATGTCCACCAGAGCACGAGCGATCTGGGTCACCAGCTCCTGCATGTTTTCCGGGCGTTCCGGCATAGGTTCCGCTGTAACCCACCAGGGTCGGATATCGGCTCGAGCCGCCGGATCGGTTGAGGAAACGTACTCCGAATCGCGGACAAGAAGCTGTGATCCGGATCACAGACAACTGGACCCTTCGCTGTTAGGAGCCCTGGCGGTTCCAGTCCGGTTGCATCGCACCCCCGTTTACCCCTACAGTGCTTCCCATGACTCTGACCGCGCGCCGCAGCTTCCTGAAACAGACCGCCGGCCTCGCCGGTGCCTTCTCCGTCAACAGCCTTTTCCACCAGGCCCACGCCGCCGACTTCAGCGCCGCCGCGCGCGCCGTCCGCGACCTCGCCCCGGCCGAAGTGGCTCAGAACGAGGACTACTGGTCCGTCATCCAGCGCGCATACTCGGTCAACCCCGACATCATCAACCTCAACAACGGCGGTGTCTCGCCCGCTCCCATCGTGGTCCAGGAGGCGGTCGAGCGCTATAACCAGCTCTCCAACGAAGGCCCGTCTTACTACATGTGGCAGATCCTCGACCAGGGCCGCGAGCCGCTTCGCGAAAAGCTCGCCTCGCTGGCCGGCGTCAAGCCCGGCGAAGTCGCCATCGACCGCAACTCCACCGAAGCGCTGAATACGATCATCTACGGGCTGCGCCTCAAAGCCGGCGACGAAGTCATCGGCACCAAGCAGGACTATCCCAACATGATTCAGGCCTACCGTCAGCGGGCCGAGCGCGACGGCATCGTCTACAAGCAAATCTCCTTCGATTTCCCCATCGAAGACGACGACGTGATCGTCCGCGCTTACGAACAGGCCATCACGCCGAAGACTCGCCTGATCCACGTCACCCACATGGTCAACTGGGTCGGGCAAACCCTGCCCGTCCGCAAAATCTCCGACATGGCCCACGCCCACAACATCGAAGTTCTTTGCGACGGCGCGCACTCCTTCGGCCTGATCGACTTCAAAGTCGCCGACCTGCACTGCGACTACTTCGGCACCAGCCTCCACAAATTTCTCTCCGCCCCCATCGGCACGGGCATGATGTGGATCAGCGAAGACAAGATCGAGAAAGTCTGGCCGCTCACCTGCAACTCCACGCCGCATTCGGCCGACATCCGCAAATTCGAAACCCTCGGCACGCGCAGCTTTCCGCTCGAGCAGGGCATCGGCGAAGCCATCAATTTCCACCAGGGCATCGGCCCCGCGCGCAAACAGCAGCGCATCTTCTACCTCAAGAACTACTGGTCCACCCGCGTGCAGTCCATCGCGAAGGTCAAACTCCACACCTCGCTCCGTCCCGAATATTCCTGCGCCATCGGCGGCGTCTCCGTCGATGGCATGACGCCGCAGCAGCTCGCCGGCGCGCTCTTCGACAAATACAAAATCCACACCGTCGGCATCGCCTGGGAAAACATCAGCTGCGTCCGGGTTACGCCGCACGTCTACACCACGCTGCCCGACCTCGACAAACTCGTCCGCGCCATCGGCGAATTGTCCGAGGCGTAGCGAGCATCCACGATGAAGCAACGGCCCATCGCCATCACCGTGCTCGGCTGGCTCTACATCGCCGTCGGCGCGGTGGGTCTGGTGGTTCACGGGCGCGAGTCGCTGCGCGCATTCCACCGCGAGGACGTGTGGATTATCCTCCTTGAGCTCCTTGCCATCGTCGCGGGCGCGTTCATGCTCCGCGGCGCCAACTGGGCGCGCTGGCTGGCCTTGCTGTGGATGGCCGCCCACGTCGTCATCGGCTGCCTCAACGGACTCGAGCAGGCGCTCTTCCACGCCATCCTCTTCGCCGGCATCGCCGTTCTTCTCTTCCGCGCCGACGCCCGCGCCTGGTTCCGGCCGAGGGTGGCGACCGGCAGTTAAGGCCACATGCCCACGGTCCAGGAATTCCACGATACTTCGGGGGGCGAAGCCGTTCGCGGCTTCCTGCACATGCCCGATACAGCGGCTCCAAACACGCTTGTTCTAACCCACAGCGCGGGATCGAACTGCCGCGCTCCCCTTCTGGTTGCCGTCGCCGAGGCTTTCGCGGCAACCGGACTCGCGGTGCTCCGCTGCGATCTGCCCTTCCGCCAGGCGCGCGCCACCGGGCCGCCCCTGCGCACAGCAATGCGCGATCAGGCGGGACTCCGGGTCGCGGTCGAAACCATGCGCCGCCATACCCACTCCAACCGCATCTTCCTCGGCGGCCATTCTTACGGCGGACGCATGGCATCGATGCTCGCCGCCGACGAAGCTGGCCTCGTCGACGCGCTGCTCCTGCTCTCCTACCCGCTGCATCCTCCCAAACGACCGCAGCAGATGCGCACGCACCACTTCCCGCACCTCGAAACGCCGGCTCTCTTCGTCTCCGGCACACACGACGGCTTCGGCTCGATCCCGGAGCTCGCATCCGCGCTTCCGTTGATTCCCGCACGGACCCGCCTGCTGCCCGTCGAGGGCGCCGGTCACGAACTCCTCAGCAAGCGCAACGAGGCCGACCTGCCGCGGGCCGTGGTCGAAGCGTTCCTCGCCTTCATTGCTTAGGGTTCGTGATCGGCGGGAAGCCCGCAGTGAAGCCCGAGGAATCAGGCACAGCAGGACGCGCTCTAAATGTGAAGTTGCAATAGGTTGTTGTCCATTCGGTCGAGAACTGGGAAGCTGATGTTGTCGAAGCAAGAGCTGTCCGAGGAGACCGAATGGACTACCAACATCATGCCCGCCTGTCGCCTTACAGTCGAGAAGTCCTTGTCAGAAATGTTGTGGAGGGCCGCTTGAGTCTGCGCGCGGCGGCGGCCGCGTGCGGACTCAGCCGACAGAGCGCGGGCAAGTGGATTCGCCGTTTTCATGAGGAAGGGTTTTCGGGTTTGCGGGACCGCTCCTCGCGTCCGCATCGCTCGCCCCGCACCACTGCGGCCGAGCTGGCCGACCGTGTCGAACAAATGCGCCGCCTGCGCTGGACCGGAGTGCGCATCGCCCAGGCCACCGGCCTGAGCCGCGCTACCGTCAGCCGTATCCTCACCCGCCTGCGTCTGAACAAAGTAAGAATGCTGGAACCGCGGATCCCCGTTATGCGCTACGAATACGCCACTCCCGGCGATCTGCTGCACATCGATATCAAGAAGCTGGCCCGCATCGTCAAACCCGGCCACGGCATCACCGGCAATCCCCGCGATGAGACCCGCGGTGCCGGCTGGGAGTTCCTCTATGTTGCCGTCGACGACCACTCGCGGATCGCCTTCACCGCCATGATGCCCGACGAAAAGGCCGCTTCCTCCGCCGCCTTCCTGTGCGCTGCTGTGGAATGGTTCGCACACTTCGGCATCCGCGCACGCCGCGTCATGACCGACAACGGTCCCTGCTTCTATGCTGACCACTTCCGCGATGCCTGCCGTGCCCTTGAACTCCGCCACCTGCGCACCCGCATCTATACCCCGCGAACCAACGGCAAGGCCGAGCGCTTTATCCAGACCGCCATCCGCGAGTGGGCTTACGCACGCCTCTATCAGAACTCTGCCGATCGCCTCAGCCATCTGGCTCCCTGGACCCACCAATACAACTGGCACCGCCCCCACTACGCCGTCAACCACTCCCCACCCATCACCCGCTCCGGCCTCGATGTCAACAACCTCTTGACACTCCACATCTAAAGGGCCTCAATTATTTCAAGAGTAGTTAACACCCTTCGTAATAACACCTGCGGGCGATTTTACGATCTGTGCAACCCCCTGTAGGCTCTCTCTTGCAAGTCCCCCGGCTCGGGAGCGCAGCTCGATCGCGCCTGTTCTCCGCACCCAGGTCCACGATCGTCCCTGTCTAAACATGCGACCCGAAACGTTGATCCAGAAACTCTTCGCCATCGAGCGCGCCATCGGCAACGCCAGCCCCGCCGCCCTGCGCGCGATGGTCATCGATGCGCAGGAAACCGCATTGCGCATGGACCTTGACAACCTTCACGAGATGGACGGGCTTCGGCGCCGCCCCGACAAAAATCGGCATGAGGCCCCCAGCGAATGCGGCGGGACGAACGACAGCTCGAAGTTGTCTCGCGGCGCATAGATCACGCGCTGGAGTTTGGGTTTTACAGGTGTTGTACTGCGGGCGCTCCGTCGGGTCCGTTCTCCTGGACGCCGCTCACATCCCGTGGGTGGCGTCTCAATTTACGAGAAATTTCTCAGGGGTTCTGGCCTCGGGCATTTCCGAAAGCGGCGAGGTGCGGCGGCTGAAGTCCATCAGCAGTTGCACGCTCTCGCTCTCCAGCAGAATGTCGATCATCTGCTTCTCTAACTCAAGCACGGTCTCTTCGGCCTCGAAAACCATGCTGCGAATCCGTGCCGGTTCCAGTTTGCCGATGGCTTGTTCGATTTCCAGTAACTGCGCGATAAGATGGGCGGTATTCATCAGTTTCCAGCTCCTTGCCGCAACCTTCCGGTTAGTGTGCGGTCTTCCTCCGAATCTGGCTGTGACCTGAATCACGCACCGTTCGTTGTGCAATCACCGCACGCCGCATCCCGCGTACGCGCATCCAACCGCGCACGCAGCAACGCGGAGGAGGCGTACGTTCGTGGACTAAGATGGCCGGGGAGGATTTTCCGCTATGCGCGTCTCCGCATCGCTCTTGTTGCCGGCGTTCCTGATTGCCTCGTTCGCCGCTGCCCAGTCCGGCTGGCCGCCAGGCCCTTCTCACGCAACCGTGACACTGTGGCCCAATGGAGCGCCGGCCCCGTCGACGCCGGCCGCGCCTGGGCCGAATGTCACGCCCGCGCTGCCGACGGGCCCGGAGCGCGATACAACCAAGCCGACAGATAAGCCGATCGCCGGAAGGCCTATTATTCGGCTCGGCGACGTCACTATCCCCACTCTGACCCTCTACCTCGCGCGCCAGGGCGCGAACACGGGCGCGGCGGTGGTTGTGTTTCCCGGCGGAGGCTATTCCATCCTCGCGATCGACCTCGAAGGCACCGAGGTCTGCGACTGGCTCAACTCGATCGGTGTGAACTGCGTGCTGCTCAAATATCGCGTCCCGGGGAGCGGACCTTATCCGAAGTCGTCCGCGGCATTGCAGGATGCGCAGCGCGCTGTGGGCATGGTGCGCCAGCATGCGGGGGAGTGGGGCATCGACCCGAAGCGCGTCGGCGTTCTTGGATTCTCTGCTGGCGGACATTTGGCCGCGGCCCTGAGCACGCACTATGATGAGCGTCTCTATCCGCGCGTGGATGCGGCCGATGAGCAGAGTTGCAAGCCGGACTTCGCCATCGTGATTTATCCGGGCTATCTCGCCATCGCCGATAAGAATTTTGAATTCAATCCCGACATTCCGGTCACCGGGAACACACCGCCGACTTTCCTGGTGCAGGCGGAGGACGATCCTGTTCATGTCGAGAACGTGCTGCAGTACTTTGAGCAGCTGAAAAAGGCGGGCGTTGCGGCGGAGCTGCACGTCTACGCCAAAGGCGGGCACGGGTATGGGCTGCGGCCGACGGATTTGCCGGTGACACACTGGCCTGAGCTAGCGGCTACCTGGCTTAAGACCATCGGCATGGTGGGAAAATGAAGCAAAGATTGTTACAGATAGCCGCGATGAGTGCCGCAATCCTGATCGTGTCCGTCGGTACGGCCCAATCCACCGCGCGCCAGGCGCTTGTGATCCCTTTGAGCGCGTCAGGCGGATATCAGGAGCTGCTGCAAGGCGCGCCGCAAACAGCCGGCGTGCGCAGCGGCTTCGTTCGTCTCAAGCCTGGCGAAACCGTTGGCTGGCACACGACCGGCGCGCACGAGGAGACGCTGGTGATTCTGCATGGCAAAGGCGCGGCCCTCATCGACGGCGAGCCCGATCACCCATTTGTCTCGCCCGCTGTTACCTATATTCCGCCTGCGACGCGCCACAACGTGCAAAACACCGGTTCGGAACCGCTGGAGTATGTGTATGTGGTCGCGCCGGTAGCCAGGAAATGATCAGCTGCCGGCTTCTCGCCACCAGCCAGCGCCCGCTAAAGCCGAATGTTCACCAACCCCTCGCCCGTAGCCGCCGGGGGATTGGTGGGCCGCTGGGGAGCGCGCCAGTAGTCGATAAACGAAATCTGGTGGACGCAGCTCACCGTGCAGTTGGGCGCGCAGCCTTTTTCCGTGAAGAATTCGCGCCTCAGATCGGCCTTCGTGTAGTCGGCCAGCGGCACGCCGGGATATCCGCGTTGCTGTGAGCAGTAGTGCACCAGCCCGTTCTCGCAGATATACAGGAACCGCGATCCCGCGCGGCACCGCCAGTCGTTGGGCTCGCCGTTCGCGATGTTCACCTGGAAATGATTGAACCGCGAATAATTCCGCTTCTTCCACGAACGCATCTCCGACCAGACTTTCCGTTCATGGTCGCCCAAGGGCTTCAGCTGCCCGCTGCCGTCATGGATGATCCCGATGGTCGACGTGAACCCGAGGCCCAGCGCGCGCCGCCCTATCGTCAGCGCGTCGTCGGGATTCTTGATCCCCCCGCCGACCACGGAATTGATGTTCACATGAAAATCGGCGTGCTCGGCCAGGAACTCGAGCTTCTTATCGAGCACCTTCAGGCTCTTCTTCGAAATCTCATCCGGCTGCACGTTGTCGATCGAGATCTGCAGGTGGTCGAGGCCCGCCTTGTTCAGCCGCTGAATGCGCTCCGGCATCAGCAGGTAGCCGTTCGTGATCATCCCGGCCATGCGGCCGTGGTGGCGGATGCGCGCGATGATCTGGTCGAGCTCCGGGTGGAGGAGCGGCTCGCCACCGGAAATCGTGATGATGCTGGTGCCGAGGCGGGCGAGGTGGTCGATCCGCCGGACCATCTCTTCGATCGGCACCGGCTTTGAAACGTCGTCGTACTCATTGCAATAAGCGCACGAGAGATTGCACCGCCGCATGGGCACAATCTGCGCCATCACCACATGGCGGGTCGAACCCAAAGCATGGGCAACCAGGCTCACCTCCCGCACCTTGCGTGAGGCAGCCTTCAGGCGGCGGGCGACGGTCATTTTGCGGGCCTGGGTCGTAACGACGCTGCCCATCGTTTCTGCCATATCTCTTCTATTGGAACATACCCGCCCATCGGTCGCTATGCTCAAGAATTGAAGGGCGGTTAGCAGGCGGTGAACGGGAAACCAAGGCGCTAATCGGCTTCGTACCGCGCCACCGCGACGCTGTAGTGCGACGCGATATAGCGTGGACCCTTCGAGGACTGCGCCAGGACGCGCACGTCGACCCCGCTGCCGCCGACGTGGACCTGAATGCCGGCATGAGGGGTGACGTGCGCCAGGACATTTCTGTCCGGCAGCACCAGAGAAGCATGGTTCTGGGGTGCGAGCAGCGCGTGGACCATGGTCAGCATGGGCCCGTCGCCGAATCCCGGCCGCAGCAGGTACGCCTTCCCCTCGAACAGGATCGTGTAGTATTTGTCACCGCGATGGTTACAGTTTGCAAAATAAGGATCGGGGGCGCAGGTGGTGACGCCGAGGTAGGTCGCTTCACGATAATCGGCAATCGGCGGCCTGCGCACCGAGGGCACCTGGGCCGCGACCGAGCCACAGCAAAACGCGCAGACCACGAGCGTCGCGGCATATCGGTGCACGCGCGCAGTCTATCAGAAGGGGGCAAAACGCAGCCGGTGGATTTTCCGTGGCGTTCGGATCAGTTCGCGACGGGCTCGCGGCTTCACGCCCCAGCTCGCGGGTCCTGGCTCCCAGGTTCTGGCTCCCGGGTTCTGGCTCCCAGGTTCTGGCTTGTTGCCTATTCTCCGATCTTCGGCGCTATACTGCGGCGATCCACTCAAAGGAGCTTGCCATGGACTCCAGAAGCGAAGCGGTTCTAGCCACCGTGAGCCCGGACTTAGCGACGAAAGTGCGCGCGGCTGCGGCACAACTCGAAGCGCAGGGAACCTGGTTTCTCGTTGTCTCCGGTTTGCGGACCGCGGCCGAGCAGAACGCCCTGTATGCGCAGGGAAGAACCACGCCGGGACATATCGTGACCAATGCCCGAGCCGGGTTGTCCATGCACAACTACGGCCTGGCGGTGGACGCGGTGCCGTACCTGAGCGGCCCCTCCGGCGCGCTCAACTGGACGCCGGCTACGCCTCAGTATCAGGCGTTTGTGGCGACGATGAAGGCGCAGGGCCTGATCTGGGGCGGCGACTGGGTGAGCATACCCGACGAGGATCATTTCCAGATGCCGGGCCTGGCGGTGACGCCGACCAGGGCCATGCAGGCCGACTATGGGGACGGTGGTCCCGCCGCGCTGGCCGCGATCTGGACCAAAGCCACATCGGGAGCCTACGCCTGAAAGGGGCTTCAGTGGCTCCAGGCTCTCGGCTCCCAGCTCCCAGCTGTTTTTCTAGCTCTTGTCCTTCGGCCGCCCTGCCACCATGTTCACGGTGCCCTCGTGCCGGTCGCGGATCACGGTGAGCTGCACCTGCTTGCCGCGATTGGCGTGCAGCGTGTGAACCCACTGGCTGGTCGTGGCAATATTCTGCCCGTTCACTTTCGTGATCACATCGCCGGCGCGCAATCCCGCGGCCGCGGCGGGACTGTTGTCGTCGACGCGCCTCACCAGCAATCCCTGCCCATCATGCACGCCGAAATAGTTCGCCAGCTGTGGTCCCAGCATGTCCAGGTCGAGGCCGGTGTAGAACGGGTTCGACGTCAGCGATGAAAAAATCCCGTTGCCGAAGCTGCCGCCCGTGCCCGCGGGCTGAGCATCGCTGTCCGGATCGGGAACCGGAATATGCTGCGACCACGCATCCGCTTCGAGCGTCGCTTTGTCCGCCAGCTGCACCGACAAGGTCTGCTGCTGCCCGTCCCGGCTGATCAGCAAACTCACCGTGTGGCCGGCCGGCGTGTCGTGCAGCATCCGCTGCAACTGCGCCTGCCCCACAATGGCCTGCCCGTTCATGCTGAGGATCACGTCGTGGACCTTGATCCCCGCCTTGCATGCCGGCGCGTCGTGATCGACCGTGGTCACTTCGACGCCCGTCGCCGCCTTCAGCTTCAGCTGCGCCGCGCGATCCGTATCCACGTCCCGCATCCCCACGCCCAGGTACCCCTGGGATGCCTGGCTCACCATCGCGGGGTCCTGCCCAGGGATGGCGATGTGCTCCTCCGCAGGCCCGGAGAACGAAGCTTCCGCCCCCAGCAGGCCCTGTTGCCCATGCACTACGTGCGGGAGTGACAGTCCGCATGCGGCGACTGCCGCAACCGGAATGATTTTCAGCATCGGCCTCAAAAACGTGCTCATACAGCGCCTCATCTTCTGCCTTAGTTTCTGACGAACCTGTGCAGCGCATCGTCAACCGGCTGGCTGACATTCATGATGGTACGAAAGCAGCAGCCGGTTGTCTCTACTGAATCTGCGAAACCTGTTCGAGGTACTGCCGTGACATCGTCCGGATGTGAGGATTCTGGTCCCGGTTGGCGACGGTTTGCAGAACCGCCTGCACCGCCGAATCGGCGTCCACCGGTTCCAGCAACCCAATGGCTTCCGTGCGAACTCCGGCGTCGGAATCGTGCAGCAGCGCCTCCAGAACGGCGTCCCGCACCCGCGTGTCGATCGGGACATACGCCTCGAGTCCCTCCAGCGCCTTGCGCCGCACGCCCGCATCCCGGTCGTAGCGCAGCGCCACCATCAGGGCGTTGCGAATCGGTCCGCCTGTGCACTGGTGCCCGGCGCGGCATTCCTGGGCCAGCAGGTTCACCGAATCGTCGTGAACCACAGGATTGGCGCGGTTGCGCGCCCCCAGCAGCAGCAGCTGCCGAATCTGCGGATCGTCCAGCGTCCCAAACGCGGTCTCCGGAATCACCCGGTTAAAGCGCACTTCAACGTTTTCCGAACCCGGTTCGAGCGTGATGCTGCTCACGCCGTCAATTTGCGCGGCGTCCACATCCGCCACCACCGGAACCGCGGCCGCGGCATTCTGCACAGGCTGGCTTGCATGCGCCGTACGCTGACCCGCGCGATAGCCGCCCCATCCGCCTGCGGCCACGCCCGCCACCAGCAGGAACATCGCCATGACCGGCGCGCCCTGCAACGTTCCCACGGCGCGGCGGAAGCGCTGGCTCACACGGCGAAAAAATCCGCCCTGCGGCATCGCGTCCAGGGCTTCATCGAGCCGCAGCCGCGCCCGCGCCAGCAAGCTTGGCGACGGCTCGGCCACCGGGACGCCGGACATGGCTTTCTGCAGCCCCGCGATGGCTTCCATCTCCTGGCGGCAGTGCTCGCATTGCGCCAGATGCTGTTCCAGCCGATGCGCCCGGTCGTCGGGTAACTCTCCATAAACCGACAGGACGATGTCTTCCTGTGCCAGTTCGCAATTCATAATCGTACGTGCCTCACTTCGCCTCGAAATTTTATTCCGACTGCTTTCCGGCTCTTTCGTCCGGTCTTCTTAGTAGCCCGTGGCCAGCTTTTCTAATCCCTAATCCCTAATCCCTGCTTTTATCTCAACTCAGCCAGCTTCGCCCTCAACTTCTTCGTTGCCCGGAACAGCGTGTTCTTCGCCGTCTCTTCCGTCGTGTTCAACATCTCTCCGATGGTCCTCAGCCGCAGCCCCTGATAATGCTTCAACTCGAACACCATCCGCTCCCGCGGCGTCAGCTCGTCGAGCGCCATCATGATCCGCTGCCCCAGAAATTTCCTGTCCAGCTCGCGGCCTGGATTCGCGCCTGAGCGGTCGTCCGACACATTGGTGAGGAGGTCCATCTCTTCGCCCGACGAATCGATGACTACGGCCTGATCTTCGCGACGGGATTTGCGCCGGCGCAGATGATCGAGACAGAGATTTGTGACGATGCGATAGATCCACGTGTAGAACGAGCACTCGAACCGGAAGTTGCCCAGATACCGGAACGCCTTGAGGAACGCCTCTTGCTGTATGTCCTGCGCGTCCTGTTCCGACCCGGTGAGGTGCATCGCGAGCCGCAGGACCGCCTGATCATATTGACGAACCAAAGCGTCAAACGCCGTACGCGAACCGGCCTGCGCTTCGCGAATCAGATCGGTTTCGGCCAGGTTCTCCCGGAGGGGACCACCCATACGCGAGGATTGTATTCGAGGCCTGGCGGGGGAAGGCCGGACCGGGGACAAAAAGCGAAGCGCTTCAGCAGGCATTGAGGCTCCTGGTGGCGTGGGTTGCCGCGTCGGTTGCGAGACTACGCATCGCTTCAGACGATCCAGAATCGATTTGGTGAGCAACGCAATCGAAGGCGCGTCGCAGCCGAGCGCCAGGCCCCGGTTTCCAGTCTCCAGTCCCCGGTTTCCAGTCTCCAGTCCCCAGTCTCCAGTCTCCAGTTTCCAGTCTCCAGTCCCCAGTCCCCAGTCTTCAGTTCCCAGTCCCCAATCTCCAGTCCCCAGTCTCCTGATCACTGACAACTGACGACTGGGGACTGACGACTGGGGACTGGGGACTGGGGACTGATCACTGGCAACTGATCACTGATTGCGGCACAGTGCGCAAATCGCCGCTCCGTACCGTTCCGCCTTGTCAGGCCCAATCCCGCGAATGGTCAACAACTCCGGGAGGGTTCCTGGAGCAGCCACCACCAGCGCCCGAAGGATCGCATCCGAGAACACGAAGAAGGCCGGCTTGCCTGTCTGCGCCGCCTCCGCCTTCCGCCATTCCCGAAGCCTCGTCTCCAACTCGACCTGCACCGGCGTGAATTGTGCATGCGCCCGCTCTGCCCGCGACTCCTTCTCCTTCTCCGCGATGCGTTTTGCCTGGCGCCGCCGCCCCGCCGCCGCAACCTCGTTTTCCTCGGGAAGCAGAACCCCCAGCGGCTCGGTGTCGCCCAACCCACGGCCTTCGTTCGTCAGATACACCTTCTTGTACGCGACCCCCCGCCCCTCCGGGTTGGTCCACGTCGCCGGCATCAGCGTCACCAGCCCCGCCCTCGCCAGCCCATCCAGCAGCCGGTCGAAATACCTCCGATCTTTGCCGACGCCTGCCTCTGTGAACAGCCGTCCTGAGGCCATCCCGCGGGTGCTCTCCAACTCCGCCAGAATCGCGCGCGAATCGCGCTCTTCCTTCTGCGTCGGTTCCACATAACTGCGCGCAGCGGTCAGGTGCGGCGCGCAAAAATCGCAATGTCCGCACGGCCGGCTCGCGCCCGCAACGTCGCCAAAATGCCGCACCAGCGCGGACATGCGGCACTGCGGTGTTTCGGCATACTGCACAATGCGGTCCAGCTGCGCTTTCCGATGCGCGACCTGCGTCTTGTATCCGGAGCGCCAGTTGCTCGCCTCGGTCGCCCGCACCTGGCCTTCCATGTCCAGCTGCGCCGCCCCCTGCGAACAGAGCTTTTCCACCGCCTTGCTGAAAGTATAAGGATCCATTTTCAGCCGCTCCCACAGCGACTCCGGCGGCCCAAAGTCCGGGGTCAAAACGCGCGCTACCCGATCCAGATCCTCTACCGGCGGATAATCTCGCTCGAAGAAGCTCTCGTGAATCCGCCGATCCGCGAAGTTGTGCAGCAGAATCGCGCGCGACTCGTGGCCATCGCGACCCGCGCGGCCGATCTCCTGGTAGTACGCCTCGACCGAGCCCGGCAGCGCCGCATGAATCACAGTGCGAATATTCGCTTTGTCGATGCCCATGCCAAAGGCAATTGTCGCCACCACAACTTCCAGCTTGCTTTGCAAAAACGCGCGCTGCACGCGATCGCGTGTCCCCGCATCGAGCCCGGCGTGATACGCCGCGGCCGGAAACAGGTAATTCAGCTGCAGCGCCAGCTCATCGGCTCCCCTGCGCGACGGGGCGTAGACAATCGCGGGGCGCCTGGCCTCGACCGCCAGAAACTCCGCGACGAACGCCCCGCGCTCCGGTTTCGACAGCTCCACCACTTCGATCGCCAGATTCTCGCGACGGAAGCCGTGGATATAGAGCGAGGGCTCGACCAGTTTCAACTGCTCGACGATGTCCTTCTGCACGATCGGCGTAGCGGTCGCGGTCAGCGCGATGACAGGCGCGGGCCGCAGCAGCGGCAGATAATCGCCGAGGGTTCGATAGTCGGGCCGGAAATCGTGGCCCCAGCCGGAGATGCAGTGCGCTTCATCGATGGCGATCAGCGAGGGCTTGCGCTTCGCCAGCATCTCCGGAAAGCCCGGAACGCGCAGGCGCTCGGGCGCGATGAAGAGGAACTGCAGCGCGCCTTCGAGATAAGCGCGGCAGGCCTGGCGCGCATCGTCGCGCGAAAGCCCGGAGTGGATGCGCGCGACTTTCAGCCCCTTCGCCGCGAGTCTGGTCGACTGGTCGTCCATCAGCGCGATCAGCGGACTCACCACGAGCGCCGTGCCTCCGCGAGCGATAGCCGGAAGCTGATAACACAAGCTCTTGCCCGCGCCGGTGGGCATCACCAGCAGAACGTCGCGTCCTTCC
>Ga0181520_10001723_pt1 | contig 43335 bp, 34 predicted proteins | sample PEATcosm2014_Bin_29_FD_132451 | JGI IMG/M metagenome (GOLD analysis project Ga0181520, IMG submission 132451) | Peatland microbial communities from MTU Mesocosm Facility, Houghton, MI, USA - PEATcosm2014_Bin02_30_metaG | ecosystem: Environmental > Terrestrial > Soil > Wetlands > Peat | place... | reverse complement strand
TCGCTGACCAGGCACCTCATAGGTGCCCCACCAATTATTCGGGGCCGCGTTAGCGACCCCGCTCAGCCGCTTTGAGCGGCTCACGTTTTAAAGCCCCCGGCTCTGCCGGGGGATGTTTTACTAAGGGAGGGCGGGCAGTTCGTCGGCCAGGCCTTTGGCGAGTTGCTGCTTCAGCGCGGGCGGGAACTTCGTGCCGGTCCCCTTGAGTTCCACGAATTCGGTCCGGACGGTCTTGGTGGCGATGACCTCCAGGGAGGCCGGAGCCAGGAAATCGACCTGCAATTCCATCTGCAGCTGGGTCTTGCTCAGCACCACGTAGGATCGTTGGGATTGGCTGCGGCACTGCAGGGTCAGGATGACCAGGGTGTCGGGTTGGTAGGCTTTCACCAGGTCCCGGTTGAGCTTGGCGTCATCGGCCGCGCCGCGGGATCCGATGTTGTAGGCGACCTCCACCCCGGAGGGGAACAGCCTGGCCAGGGATTTCGGCAGGAACTCGAAGTCCTCGAGCCGGGTGCCGTAGTGGGACAGGCCGCCCAGCGCGAAATAGACGCCGTTCACGCTGCCCTCACGCAGGACCAGCAGGGCCTTGGCGGCCTTCCGGGGCACCATCGGGGGTGCGGGAGGCGCCACGCTCACGGGCGCGGCGACCGGCGCAACGGGGGCCTGGACGGGCTGCGGGGCGGGGATGGCCACGGCGGCCGGCGCGGGGGCAGGGGCGGGGATCGGCACGGCGGCCGGCACAGGGGCAGGGGCGGGGATGGGCGCGGCGACCGGGGCGGGCGCCGTGAAACCGGCGGCCTTGGCGGACAATTGGCGCCGCAGCGAAGCGATCACGCCGCCCAGGGTGGCGCCTGCGCCGGTCTCCATGAAACGGCTCGACTCGGTTCCGTCCTCGGGGTTCACCATGCGCAGCGTCAAGGTGACCGAAACGCTATGATCCGCAAGGTTCCGCTCAGGGAAGTAGGAACCCCCCAGGATATAGCGGGCGCCGAGACGGTGGCCCAGCTCGGTCAGGGAGCCCAGGTAGGCGGGGTCGGCTTCCTGCAGCTTGAGACCCGGAAGCGCCGCCATGACCCGGCTGTGCTCGACCAGACGGAAGGCTGCGGAATCGGCGAAGGCGCTGGTCACCATGAAGTTGATGGTGTCGGAGATATCGCCAAGGTCCTTGGTGCCTTCCTCCTTCAGGGGCAGGATCGCCAGGCTGGGACGCGGCTGCTGCGCCTGGAGGCGGGAACCAAGGGACACCCCCCAAAGCAGCAACAGCAAGGCAAAAAAGCACAACCTTTTCATCAGTTACTCCTGGGAATAGGCGAGGCGGGTTGGGTTATTCAACCACCATCCTAACAAACCCGGCACCTGGAGACAGCACATATACTAATGACGACCACCTGAGAAGATCGCCATGAACCCGCATCGCGTTGCCGCGGTGCAGGCTGGACCGGCCTGGTTCGAGACCCCGCGGACCATGGACCGCTGCCCGCCGTTAGAGACCTTTCAGGATCTCCTCCTTATGCGTCTTGTACTCTTCGGGGGTGATGAGGCCCTTCTGTTTCAGATCCTCGAGCTGCATCAGGCGCTCGTTGATGGTCATGGGCCGGTCCTGGGCCGGTGGACGCACCGGCACGAGGCCACTGGCATTGGGCATCTGACCCGTTTCCACGGCCTGCCTCACCTCGAGGGCGTGCTCCAGGGGTTTGCCCAGGTCCTTCGCGATGGACCAGACGATCCGGTCGATGGCCGCCTGGCAGTTCTTCTCCACCGTCTCCCGGTTGTTGACGCTCTCCCGGGTGGTGAAGGCGAACATCAGATGGCCATCCTTGTCGACCACCTGACCCTCGATCCCGATGGTTGCGCCGAACATGCCCGAGGTGCCTTGATCCACCACGGAGAATTCCACCACCGCCACGTTCAGGACATTGGTCGACTGGGGGATGCTCACGCGCTTGAGGGCGTACGGAATGTAGTCGACGACATTGGAGAAATAGCCCTGGGCATAGGAACTCACCTTGCCGACGACGAACCCGGACGCCGCGTCGTACTTGGGATTGCGCCAGACCTTGCCCAGCTTTTTGCCGCGCTTCATCTGGGCGTAGATCTCCGGCGGCAGCGCTTGCTCTGACGCCGCGAAGAGGGGCAGGATGCCGGCGGTCAGGGCCAACAGGGTTCCTAGAACCAGTCTTTTCATGCGAACGCTCCCAGCGAGGATACTCAAGATAGATCTTTTCATTCTGCCACAGCCCCGGCCCTCGGCGCGGAATGATAAGACGCTCCGGAATCGATTCCACCCGCGGCCCTGTCCCGGCCTGGATTCCCCAGGAGGTGCCCATGGTTGCCGGTCCGGAGGTGTTGGCATGCCTGAACTTGGTCACCAGGTACTTGTATTCTCAATGGTTAGGTGATGCAGGAAGGTGGGCGGGTGAATTCTCGGTAATTTTTTTTGAATTCAAGATCCGGGGTGTTGTATATTCCTTGCAACCCACTCGTTCTCAGGGCACAGTTCATAGCACGCCATAAAATAGGAGGTTTTGTGAGGCATTTCACGAATGCGGTAGCGCTGCTCCCAGCTCTGGCACTGATGCTTTCCGGTGGCTCGATGCGCGCGGCGAACGCGAAGTTCCACATCGGAGTCTGTACGGAGACGGTGACCCAGGCCGAGGACGATCTCCGTGGCGCCGAGCAGCTGATCAAGGAATACGGGTCAGTGAACAACGGCGGGATGATCCGGCACATCACCTACCCGGATGATTTCATGTCCCAGCAGGAGACGGTCATCTCCAACATCGTCTCCCTGGCCGACGACCCGCTCATGAAGGTGGTGGTGACGTGCAACGCACTCCCCGGCGTTGCCGAAGCCTACAAGCGCATCCGCACCAAGCGGCCCGATATCATCCTGCTGGCCGCGCTGCCCGCCGAAGATCCTCTGGTGATCCAGAAGGCCGCCGATCTGGCCGTCGACGCCGACTTCGTCTCCCGCGGCTACACCATCCCGTGGGTCGCCAAGCAGCTTGGCGCCAAGACCTTCGTGCACATCTCGTTCCCCCGCCACATGTCCTATGAAAGCCTCGGTCGGCGCCGGGCGATCATGGAAGCGGCCTGCAAGGACCTGGGCATCAAGTTCGCCTTCGAAACCGCCCCCGACCCGACCTCGGATGTGGGCACCGCCGGCGCCCAGCAGTTCATCCTGGAAAAGGTTCCGCAATGGCTGAAGAAATATGGTCCCAACGGGGAAAAGGTGGCCATGTTCTGCACCAACGACGCCCAGACCGAGCCCCTGATCAAGCAGCTCGCCGCCAGCAAGAACGGCATCTTCGTGGAGCCCGACTCCGCCTCGCCGCTCATGGGCTTCCCGGGCGCCCTGGGCATCGACCTCTCGGCCGAGAAGGGCAACTTCCCTGCCATCATGAAGAAGATCGAAGCCACCCTGGTAAAGAAGGGTGACGGCGGTCGGCTCGGCACCTGGGCCTACAGCACGGGCTTCACCCTGACCGCCGGCCTGGGCGAGCTGGGCAAGCGCGTGGTGGAAGGCAAGGCCAAGATCACCAACACCAAGGACATCTATTCCGCCCTTGGCAAGTACACCCCGGGCGCCAAGTGGAACGGCGCCTACTACACCGACATGAGCACCGGTGTCCGGGCCAAGAACGAGCTGCTGGTCTACATGGACACCTACGTGTTCGGCAGGGGCTACATGGGCGCCACCTCCCAGAAGGTCCCTGAAAAGTACTTTGTTATCAAGAAGTAACATAGTCCTCTTCGCCACTGTTCAACCTTGCATGCAACTCCCTGCACGCAACCTTCCCCTAAGGAGAAGAAACAAATGAGCCGCATCCGTTTCGCCACTACCGCCCTGGCAGCCATGCTGCTGGTTGCCCCTGCAATGCAGGCCGTCGATCTCCAGTCGATCCCCGGGACCGACACCAAGCTGAGCGTCTATGGGTTCATTCAGCCCAACTTCACCTATTTCTTCAACGCGAACCAGGGCGGCACCTATGCTCCGTCCCTGTTCTACGCCGTTCCCGCTGATGGCGGATTCCCGGCAGGCTCCAGCCCCCTGGACACCCACCGCGCTCCCCAGGATAACTACCAGTTCCAGGTCAAGGCGTCCCGGCTCGGCTTCTCCACCGTCACCCCCAGCGCCTCCCTCGGCGACATCACCACCAAGCTGGAATTCGACCTGAACAACGCCAGCAGCGGCCTCGGCCTCCGGCACGCCGTCGTCATGTTCGGCGGATGGACCATCGGCCGCTACTGGAGCCTCTGGAACGACCTCGATGCCGGCGCGGACACCGTGGATTGGGCTGGCGCCATCGGCTCCGCCTGCTACGACACCCCCCGCCTCAATGAAATCCAGTACAACTTCAAGTTCGACAAGAACAACAGCTTGGCATTCTCCCTTGAGCAGAACGGTGGCGTGAACGGCGACGGCTCCGGCATCATCCCCGGCACCGGCTCCACCGTCACGGCCGGCACTCCCGATGCCAAGATCCCCACCCTCGTCGCCGCCTACACCTACAGCGACACCTGGGGCCATGTGGCTCTGCGCGGCCTCGCACAGAACTACGGCGCCTACAATGCCCCGACCGCCACGACCGGCAGCAGCCGCTACAACAAGGTTGAAGGCGCCGGGATGATTTCTGGCGACGTCAAGTTCGGCAAGGACGACCTGATCTTCAACGCCTACTACGGCGATGCCCTTGGCCAGTACGGCACCGGCTTCCAGGGCGCCCTGCTTGTCGACGCGACCCAGAACGTCTACGCGTTCAAGAACGTCGGCTGGACCGTGGGCTACACCCACAGCTGGACCGATGCCGTTCGCTCCAACATCGTCCTCAGCGGCGTTTCTTACACCGACAACAGCGACATCGATGCCCTCCAGCCCGCCGCTGCCGCTGCTTCCGTCAACAACGGCATCAAGAGTGGTTATCAGGGCTTCATCAACACCTTCGTGAAGCTTGCGAAGAACACCGAGATCGGCTTCGAGTACGTCTACGAGCAGGCCAAGCCCTTCGGCACCGCTGCCGCTCAGGCGCTCACCGCCAACTCCGACGACCAGCCGGCCAGCAAGAACTCCGCCAGCAAGATCGAAGTTGACCTGCACGTCAAGTTCTAGTTTCGAAGGCAGATTCCCGGATTGCACCTCTGAATTTTGCTAAAGGTGAATTTCGGTTGCCTATCGTTTTCTAGGTTTCGAAGAAAACCAGCCGTTCCTCCTGAATCAAGGGGAACGGCTGGTTTTCCGTGTTGACGTGATTCTGTCGGCTTCAAGAAAGATTAAAATTTAATATAACAATGGTCCCCATTCACGGTTGTGACAGAAGTCTATGGCATTTTTTTTTGCATAGGATGTTAGGGTCTACAATTGATTTTCAACTGCCGATCTTTCTGGAGGCTACATGAGTCATTCGAAAAGAACTGCCACAGCGCTGGCTCCAGCGCTTGGGCTCCTGCGTGGCGCCAGCCCGAAATCCGCTGTCTAGAGGGACCCATGGAAACAGATAAAACGCTTCTTTCTCTCCAGAACATCTCCAAGGACTTCTATGGCAACGTCGTGCTTTCGGACGTTTCGTTCGATGTCAAGCGCGGGGAGATCATCGGTTTGGTCGGCGAGAACGGAGCTGGCAAGACGACCCTCATGCGGATCCTGTTCGGCATGAATGTGATCCGGGATACCGGCGGATACCACGGCAAGGTGATCATCGAAGGCGAGGAAGTGCACTTCCAGAGCCCGTTCGATGCCCTCGACGCCGGCATCGGCATGGCCCACCAGGAATTCAGCCTGATCCCCGGCTTCTCCACCACCGAGAACATCGTGCTCAACCGGGAATCCATGCGCCCCACCGTGTTCAACGATGTGTTCGGCGACCGCATGAGCGTGCTGGACCGGGCCGACATGAAAAAGCGCGCCGTGGCCACCATCGCCAAGCTGGGCGTCGACCTCGACCCGGATACCCTGGTCTCGGAAATGCCCGTCGGGCACAAGCAGTTCACCGAGATCGCCCGGGAGATCAACCGGGAAAAGACCAAGATCCTGGTGCTGGACGAACCCACCGCGGTGCTCACCGAAACCGAGGCCGAGGTGCTGATCAAGGCCCTGCGGACCCTGGCGGCTTCGGGCATCGCCATCATCTTCATCTCGCATCGGCTGCACGAAGTCATCGAGGTGGCCGACCGGGTGGTGGTGCTGCGCGACGGCGTGATCGTCAAGGACACGCCCGTGGCCGACGTGACGGTGCGGGACATCGCCTCGTGGATGGTGGGCCGTCAGGTCACCGTCGAGCGCGACGAGGAATCGGTGCGCACCTTCACCGAAGACATCTTCGAAGTCAGCCACATGTGGGTGGACATGCCCGGCGAAACGGTCAAGGACATGAACTTCACCGTGCGCAAGGGCGAGATCTTCGGCATCGGCGGGCTGGCGGGACAGGGCAAGCTGGGTATTCCCAACGGCATCATGGGCCTGTTCCCGGCCGGCGGCGACGTCAGGCTGCACGGCAAGCAGGTGACGCTCAACGAGCCGCGCATGGCCCTGCAGATGGGCATGGGCTTTGTTTCCGAGGACCGGCGCGGCGTGGGCCTGCTGCTGGAGGAAAGCCTCGAGTGGAACATCGCCTTCACCGCCATGCAGATCCAGAACAAGTACCTCAAGCCCGTCCTGGGCGGCCTGTTCAAGGTGCGCGACGAGGCGGCCATGCGCACCCTCACCGAGGGCTACATCGACATTCTGCACATCAAGTGCACCAGCGCCGACCAGAAGGCCATGGAACTGTCCGGCGGCAACCAGCAGAAGATCTGCCTGGCCAAGGCGTTCGCCATCGCGCCCGACCTGCTGTTCGTGTCGGAGCCGACCCGTGGCATCGACATCGGCGCCAAGCGCCTGGTGCTGGATGCGCTGCACAAGTACAACCGGGAACTGGGCATGACCATCATCATGGTGTCCAGCGAACTGGAGGAGCTGCGCTCCATCTGCGACCGGGTGGCCATCGTCGACGAGGGCCGCATGACCGGTATCCTGCCGCCCACCGCGGATCTGGCCGAGTTCGGCCTGCTGATGACCGGTGAGCGGGTGTCCAAGACGTCCAAGACGGAGGCCGCCAATGGCTGAGGCAAAGCTTGGGAGCGATTTCTTGAAATTCAAGTCACAGGAGGGCCTCAGTGCGTAGCCTCAAACAGTTCGGAGCCGATTTCGGCTGGCCCCGGATCATCATTTTCTTCTTCCTGGTGGCCCTGTTCTTCGCGGCGCCGGCCGTGGGCGTGCGGGTCGACGCTTCGCTCTCCGACGTGTTCAACCGGTTCGGCCAGAACGCCTTCTTCGTGCTGGCGCTGGTGCCGATGATCCAGTCGGGCTGCGGGCTCAACTTCGGCCTTTCGCTGGGCATCATCGCCGGCCTGCTGGGCGCGACCTTGTCGGTCCAGTGCGGCCTGCACGGCGCGGTGGGCTTCTTCGGCGCCCTGGTGCTGTCCTCCCCCTTCGCCATCGTGTTCGGCTGGCTCTACGGCAAGCTGCTGAACAAGGTCAAGGGCGAGGAGATGACCATCGCCATGTATGTGGGCTTCGCCAGCGTCATGTTCATGTGCATCATGTGGCTGCTGCTGCCCTACACCGCTCCCGACATGATCTGGGGCTACGCCGGCAAGGGCCTGCGCACCACCATCTCGGTGGAGAACTACTGGTTCCACATCCTCAACCGGTTCGGCGCGATCCGCATCGGCCCGTTCTTCTCCTTCCCCACCGGTGAGATCCTGTTCGTGATCTTCGGCGCCTTCCTCATGTGGTTGTTCCTGCGCACCAAGACCGGCACCGCCATGACGGCGGTCGGCTCCAACCCGGACTACGCCCGGGCTTCGGGCATCAGCGTCGACAAGATGCGCATCATCTCCGTCATCATCTCCACCATGCTGGGCGCCGCGGGCATCATCGTCTACGAACAGAGCTTCGGCTTCATCCAGCTCTACGGCGCGCCCCTGGCCATGCCCTTCACCGCCATCGCGGCCATCCTGATCGGCGGCGCGTCCGTCAAGAAGGCTTCCATGCTCAACGTGGTGGTCGGCGCCTTCCTGTTCCAGGGGCTGCTGACCATGACCCCGTCGGTGATCAACTCCTGGCTGCAGACCGACATGTCCGAGGTCGTCCGGATCGTGGTATCCAACGGCATCATCATCTATGCTCTAACCCGGAAAACGAAGGTGTCCAAATGAGCGGCAAACGATCCTTCGGCCGCTTCCTTCGGGAAAATGCGGTCATCCTCCTGTTCCTCGTCATCACCGTGCTGGCGATCAAGCCCTCCGGCCTCTCCCTGGTCTACATCGGCCAGGAGATGATCACCCGGCTCGGCCGTGACTCCTTCCTGGTGCTGGCCCTGCTGCTGCCGATCTACGCCGGCATGGGCCTCAACTTCGGCATGACCCTGGGCGCCATGGCCGGCCAGTTCGGCCTGATCCTGGCCATCAACTACAACATCCTCGGGGTCAACGGGCTGATCTTCGCCGCCCTGGTGAGCCTGCCGGTTTCGCTGCTCATGGGCTACGTCTGCGGCGCGGTGTTGAACAAGGCCAAGGGCCGGGAGATGGTCACCGGCTACATCCTGGCCTTCTTCGTCAACGGCATCTACCAGTTCGTCGTGCTCTACATGATGGGCTCGGTCATCCCGGTGCGCTCCAGGGCGATCGTCCTGTCCCGGGGCTACGGCATCCGCAACACCCTGAACCTGGACAGCGTCCGGCTCTCGCTGGACAACCTCCTGGCCATGCATATCGGGCCGTTCACCTTCCCCATCGCCACCTTCCTGGTGATCGCCGCCCTTTGCGTGTTCATCGTCTGGTTCAAGAAGACCAAGCTGGGCCAGGACATGCGGGCCGTGGGCTACGACATGCACGTGGCCGAAGCCTCCGGCGTGCCGGTGGACCGGACCCGGATCATCGCCATCATCATCTCCACCGTGCTGGCCACCATCGGCCAGATCATCTTCATGCAGAACATGGGCAACATGGCCACCTACAACGCCCACGACCAGACCAGCTTCTTCGCGGTCGCGGCGATCCTGGTGGGCGGCGCCTCGGTGAAGAAGGCGACCATCCCGAACGTGTTCATCGGCGTCATCCTGCTCCACGTGCTGTTCGTGGTTTCCCCCGGCGCCGGCCAGAAACTGTTCGGCGAGGCCATGATCGGGGAGTACTTCAGGCAATTCATCGGTTACGGTGTCATCGCGCTTTCCCTCGTGCTTTATGCCTGGCGCACCCGGCGGGAAACCGAGCGCCTGCGTGAAGGTCTGCGCGGCGGCAACATGGCTGCGGCGGCCGCAGCGGAAGGAGAGGCCAAGTGAGCGGCGGCGTGAACAATTCCAGCACCAAGACCCGGCGTCTTCTGGTGCGCCTGGCCCTGGTCGTGGTCTACGCCGGGCTGATGGCGGGCGTCTTCATCACCGGCAAGGGCCACACCCTGATCCTCGACAACAAGGATTCCGAGGATGGTTCCATCAAGGCCATCGAGAGCCTGTCCATCTCCGTGGATGGCCAGGATCCGATCGATCTCAGCGCCGGCGACCGGGACGTGGCCAAAGTGAAGGGCCAGGGCCACCGGGTCGAGATCACCGTCAAGGACAGCCAGATGGTCCAGCACCGGATCACCCTGCCGCTGAAGGACGAGACGCTCCTGCTCTCCATTCCCAAGCTGCTGGCCGGTCAGCCGGCCGTGAGCCACTTCGTGCCCCTGGACGTCGCCCCGCCCGCCGGCGAAACCAATGGCAACAACAACGCCTTCACTTCTCCCGGCGCCATCTCCGATCCCGCCGCCACCCCCGGGGCCCCGGCGGCGCCCGGCGCTCCAGCGGCCCCCGCAGCCCCCGCAGTGCCTTAAGCCAGACCCAACACCCTGATTCCGCCGGCGCTTCTAGGAGCGCCGGCTTTTTGCTGCTACGATGCCATGCAAACAACCAAACATTCGAGGAGGAGGCCATGTCATTGACTGGATTTCCCCGGAGTGCACGAACCGGAAGGCTGGCCGGAGCGCTGGTGCTGGCTGGCGGCTTGCTGTTCGCTCCACCCCTCGCCGCGCAACGGGCCGCGGTCGAGGCCAGGAACGGCATGGTCACCAGCGCCCAGGAACTGGCTTCCCAGGTCGGGGTGCAGATCCTGAAGCAGGGCGGCAACGCCGTGGATGCCGGCATCGCCACGGGCCTCGCCCTGGCGGTGGTGTATCCCCAGGCGGGGAACATCGGCGGCGGCGGGTTCATGGTGATCCATACCGCTGCCGGCAAGGATACGGTCATCGATTACCGCGAGCGGGCGCCCAAGCGCGCCACCCGGGACATGTATCTCGGACCCGACGGCAAGGTGATCCAGGGCGAAGGCTCGTCCGTGCTGGGCTGGAAAGCCGGCGGCGTGCCCGGCACCGTGGCCGGCTTCTACCTGGCCTACCAGGAATACGGTTCGGGCAAGCTGAAGTGGGCCGATCTGGTGAAACCCGCCCAGGAACTCGCCGCCAAGGGCTTCACCGTCACCCAGGGGCTGGTCGCCGCGCTGGAGGACGACAAGGCGAATCTGAGTCTCTATCCCGAAACGAAGCGCATTTTCCTCAACGACGGCAAGGGCTTCGAAGTGGGCCAGACCTGGGTCCAGCAGGATCTCGGCGCGACCCTCAAGCGCATCCAGGAGGATCCCCGGGACTTCTACGAGGGCAGGACCGCCCAGCTGATCGCCGAAGCCATGGCCAGCCACGGCGGGAGCCTCGCGCTGGAGGACCTCAAGGCCTACCGGGCCACCGAACGGGAACCGCTGCGCACGAAGTACCGCGGCTATGACATCGTCACCATGCCGCCGCCCAGTTCCGGCGGCATCGTGATCTCCCAGATCCTCAAGATGATCGAGCCGTACGACGTCGGCGCCATGGGGCCGGGTTCGGCGGCCAAGTTCCACCTGTTCGCCGAGGCCCAGAAGCGCGCCTACCGCGACCGCGCCGAGTACATGGGCGACACCGACTTCGTCCAGGTCCAGATTGCCAAGCTGCTGGATCCGGGCTACCTCAAGGGCCGCATGAGCAATTTCGACCCGTACAAGGCCACCGCCGCCAACCTGACCAAGCCCGGCCTTGGCCCCTTCGTGTTCGTGGCCGGCCAGGAATCCCATGAAACGACCCAGTTCAGTGTGGTGGACAAGGCCGGCAACGCGGTCAGCAACACCTACACGATCAACGACTGGTTCGGCTCCCGGGTGACGATCCCCGGCTGCGGATTCCTGCTCAACAACGAAATGGATGATTTCACCGCCAAGGTCGGCGTGCCGAACCTCTATGGCCTCCTGCAGAGCGAGGCCAACGCCATCGTGCCCGGCAAGCGCCCGCTTTCGTCCATGTCGCCGACCATCGTCTCCAAGGATGGCAAGGTCCTGCTGGTGACCGGCAGCCCCGGCGGTTCCACCATCATCAATACCGTCCTGGAGATCATCACCAACGTCATCGACCACAAGATGCCGGTCATGCAGGCAGTCGAGTACCCACGCTTCCACAACCAGTGGATGCCCGACGTGATCTTCCATGAACGTTACGGCATGTCGCCCGACACCATCGCCAAGCTCCAGGAGATGGGCTACCAGGTGAAGGAGGGCACCCCCTGGGGCTCACCCTACCAGGGGGACGGCGAAACGGTGGGCATCGACTGGGAGAAGGGCCTCCTGCTGGGCGCCAGCGATCCCCGCAATGCCGACGGACGAGCGATCGGTTACTAGCGCGACTGGGGCTTCCGTTGTCCCGTGCCTCGCGCCGACCCAACGCAGGTCCCGGGACCTGTATTGGGTCGGCGCGAGGAACGGATGACGTACGCCACAGAAGACTAGACCTTAAAACGCGCCACCAGGGCGTTCAGGCCTTCCGCCGCCTTGCTCAGGTCGTCCACCGTCCGGCTGGTCTCCCGGATGGTGGCGGCCATCTCTTCGGTGGCGGCGGCGTTCTGTTCGGCGATGGCGGTCAGTTCGCCCATGAAGCCCACCACGGCGGTACTGTCCTGGCTCTGGGTGTGGCTCTGGGCGCCGATGGCCTGGATGTGCTCGCCGCTGGCGGAGATGGCTTCCTGGATGCTCTTCAGGCCGGAACCGGCGGCGGTCACCATGGTGCTGCCGGCCTGGATGCTCTTGTTGGAGGTGCTGATCAGAACGGTGATCTCCTTGGCCGCCTGGCCGCAGCGTTCGGCCAGCTTGCGCACTTCCTCGGCCACCACCGCGAAGCCCTTGCCGTGCTCGCCCGCCTTGGCCGCCTCGATGGCGGCATTGAGCGAAAGCAGGTTGGTCTGGTTGGCGATCTCGGTGATCACCGTCAGGATGTTGCCGATCTGCTTGGAATTGGCATTGATCTCCGCCATGCCGTTGACCACTTCGCCCACGGCGGCGCCGCCCTTGTCGGCGGCGCCCTGGGCCTGTTCGAACACCTTGAGGGCGTTGGCGACATTGCTGTAGATGAACTGGGAGGACTGGGCGATGGTGCCGACCCGGTCCGTGGCCTGCTTGACGCTGGTCTTCTGGTTCTCGGCGGTCTGGGCGATGGATCCGGCGGTGGAATCCATTTCGCTCATCCCTGCGCTCATCTGCAGGGTGCCGGAGGCGATGGTGCTGGAGATGGTGACCACCTCGTGGACGATGTTCTGGATGTTTCCCACGAACCGGTTGAAGTTGGCGGACAACTGGGCGATCTCGTCCTTGCCGTCGGCGTCCAGCCGCGCGGTCAGGTCGCCTTCGCCTTCGGAGATGTCATGCATGCCCTGCTTGATGATCTCCAGGGGCTTGACGATGGCGTTGCTGAGCAGGAACGCGGCCGCGAAGCCCAGCACCACCATGCCCACGCCGAGGAGGACCATCAGCAGGTAGCTGAGCCTGAGCTCGCGGTGGATGCTATCGAAGTTCATGACCAGCATGAGGTAGTACTTCTTGGCGGGGTCCGCCCCGGGCAGGGTGATGGGGGTGGCCAGGATCTGGTAGCCGCCCTTGGTGTACTGGGTGCGCCCGGTCTTGGCCAGGGGTTCGGCCATGAAGAAGGGGTCGAGCTTGGGGTCTTCGGTGAACTTCTTCTGGAATTCCACCACCTGACGCTGGCCCGTCACCACCACCACGCCGGCCAGGCTGACATCCTTGTCGGTCTTGATGAAGTTGAGCGCATGTTCGGTGACCCCGGAGAGGTACCGCTCATCGCTGATCAGGTTGGGCGTCACCGCCTCCACCAGCAGGTTGGCCAAGCTGTTGCCCTTGACCTGCATGGACTTGGATTGGGCCTGGCTGAGCATGAAACCGGTCGCCAGGGACGCGGCCAAGCCGAGCACGACGGTGAACGCCAGGATCGAATAGGTCAGTTTTTTCCTGATTGTAAGGTTCTTCCAGAACACCATACAGCTACCCCTAGAATTTTTCCCGGTAGCTTTACATTTTCCGCGCCTTTTTGGCTGCAGGACAGCAAAAAACTTGTAAACCTCCACACGCGTGGGCCGCGGGCACTACCGTGCCAGCTGCTTCAGCAGCTCCTCATCGAGTTCCAGGCCGAAACCGGGGGCGTCGGAGACCGTCAACTGATCCTCTTCGACCCGGGCGCCGCCCTGGACCGGGTTGCGGGCCAAGTCCACGTGGCCGTCCAGATCCACGTGGGTGACGGCCGCTGAACCCAGGGCCAGATGGGCCCCGGCGGTGATGCCGACCAGGGTTTCGGTCATGCAGCCGAGGAGGCAGGGGATGCCGGCGGCCCGCGCGATGGCGAGCACGTCCAGGGCGCGGGAGATGCCGCCGACCTTCTGCAGCTTGATGTTGAACATCGAGCAGGCCCGGGCGCGCACCAGCGCGAGCGCGTCCTCCGGGGTATGCAGCGCCTCGTCGGCCATGACCGGGACGGGGCTGCGCTCGCTCACCCAGCGCAGAGCTTCGATGTCGCCGGCGGGCACGGGCTGCTCGGCGAAGTCGATGCCGGCATCCGCCAGCGCCGTCAGCACGCGCAGCGCGCCTTCACGGTCGTAGCCCTGGTTGGCGTCCACATGCAGGGGGAAACCGGGGCCGGCTGCCGCCCGGACCGCGCGCACCCGCGCCACGTCGAGCTCCGGGTCCAAGCCGAGCTTCAGCTTGAGCTCGGCGTACTGACCGGTGGCAAGGATCGCCCGGGCTTCGGCCACGGTCTGCTCCAGGGGCATGATGCCGATGGTCATGGCGTTGGCGATGCGCTGCCGGCAGCCGCCGAGCAGCGCGCGCACCGGCAGTCCCGCAGCCTTCCCGGCCAGGTCCCACAGGGCGAGGTCGAAGGCGGCCAGGGCGGCCGCATGGTCCCGGCGCCAGGGTTCCAGCAGGGCCAGGAGGCGTTCGCGTTCCAGCGGGTCGTGGCCGGTGACCAGCGGGGCCATGGCGGCCAGGGCGGCGGCTGTGCCGTCCAGGGTCTCATGGCAGACCTCGAAGTTGGGCGCCGCTTCACCCCATCCGGTCAGGCCGGCGTCGGTGGCCAGCTGCACCAGGAACCCGTGGTAGACCGTGCGGGTCGCATAGGCGACCTTGAGTTCCTTGAGCCTGGGGATGCTGATCGGCAGGATCTTGACGCCGGTGATGCGCACGCCTAGCCGTCCTTCCGGACCGAGGCGATCTCCCGGGCGGTGCGCGGCCGGGCCTTGCCGAGGATGCGCGCGCCGTCCTGGGTGATGGTGACGTTCTCCTCGATGCGGATGCCGCTGAAGTCGAAATAGCTTTCCAGCTTCGGGTAGTTGATGAACTCCAGGCAGTGACGGTCCCGCTCCCAGCGCCGGATCAGTTCGGGGATGAAGTAGATGCCAGGCTCCACGGTCAGGACGAAGCCCGGCTGCAGGGGCCGGGCCAGGCGCAGCGACTTCAGGCCGAACTGGGTGCTCTTGGGCTGGCCTTCGTAGCCCACCCAGACTTCCCCGAGGCTCTCCATGTCATGCACATCCATGCCGAGCATGTGGCCCAGGCCGCACGGGAAGAACAGCGCGTGGGCGCCCTGTTCGACCGCGTCGGCCGCGTTGCCCTTCATGAGGCCGAGCGCCTTCAGGCCTTCGACCATGGTGCGGCAGGCCGCCAGGTGGACCTCCCGGAACGGCACGCCCGGCTTGAGGGCGGCGATGGCCCCCAGGTGGGCGCTCAGCACCACCTCGTAGATGTCCCGCTGGCGGTCGGTGAATTCGGCGTCCACCGGGCAGGTGCTGCTGAGGTCGCCGTCATAGTGGGCGGCGGTTTCGGCCCCGGCGTCCAGCAGGTACATCTGCCCGCTCTGGAGCGTCGACAGATAGTGGTGGTTGTGCAGGGTCTCGCCGTGCACCGTGCCGATCACCGGGTAGGCCAGGGTCGCGCCCGCCGCTTGGGCCACCTCGGTGACCTTGGCGGCGATCGCCGCTTCGGTCACGCCCGGCCGGGCCATGCGCATGGCGGCCAGGTGCATGTCCACGCTGAGGTCCACCGCCCGCTCCAGTTCAAGGAGCTCCTCGGCGCTCTTGCGGGCGCGCATCTCCACCACGGCCCGGATCAGCGGCACCGAGGCCTTGGCGGCCAGCTGGTCAGGGTCGATGCCCAGGAGCTTGAACAACTTGAGCTGGTGCTCCGGCCGGTAGGGCGGGAGGAACCGGATGTCTCGGCCGTTCGCTTGCTTCAAGCGGGACGCCAGCTCGGCGGCCCCGGCGGTGGCATCGATGCCGGCGCGCCCGGCCAGTTCGGCCAGGGTCGGCTGCAGGCCGGTCCATACGATATCGTCAAGGGTGAGGTCATCGCCGAAGACCACCGTGCGCCCCTCGTCCAGATCGATCAGGGCCGCGCAGCCCGGGCGGTCCACGCCGAAGTAGTAGAGGAAGCTGCTGTCCTGACGGAACGGGTAGGTATTATCGACATAGTTCATGGAGCTTTCTTCATTGCCCAGGAACAGCAGCAGCCCGGAATCGAACTGGGCTTTCAGGCGATTGCGGCGTTCTACATAAGTCTGGGCAGCGAACATGGTTGTTTCTCCCGGTTGGACCACTCCAGTGTATCCGCTTGACCGCCGGGCGGATTCGCGGCAAGAGCTTCCTTTGCGGCGGGCGTTCGGCGCGATGGATGGTTAAGGGAAGAAAATTATAGGCAATGATAAAAAATTTTCAGTAGCTCTGACTCAGGCCGTGTAACCGAACGGGGGCTTGGCACTATTGTTGGGCCTGAGGCAAAAGCTCGGCCTTAATCAACGGTGAAGGATGGGAAAAAACGATCAGGGGCTATGGCGGCAGTAAAAAAAAGTAAAGCAAAATAAAAATTAATATTTTATTTCAAGAAGAATCCAAAACCATCAAGATGTAAATTAAATATAAATATTAATGACGATCCGCCTTGGACCGCCAGCCTCGCCCCCCGGTTCGCCTGAGCAACCCCAGGGGGTTCCCATGGCGGCCCTCCGCTCCAGGAACGGCTGGCTGGAAGCGCCCTGGCGGTGAGGACGGCAGGTGGATGCCCCCGATGGCCGCCGCAGGACTAAATATCGTAGCGGGAGGCCAATGTTTTACCCATTGTTTAAATATACTATTTATTTAATAATTTAATAATACAAAAAAATTATTTTTTGATGTAAATTCGGAGTCATTTTTTTTGCTAGCCGATGGTTTTTCAGGTCTACAATTGACGTCCAACAAGCATTCTTTTTGGAGGCAACATGAGTCAATTGACCAGAATCGCCACGGCCCTGGTGCCGGCGGCGATGCTCTTTATCGGCACCAGCGCGATGGCCGACGCCAAGTTCCACGTCGGCATCGTGACCGGGACCGTGTCCCAGTCCGAGGACGATCTGCGTGGCGCGGAAGCCCTCATCAAGGAATACGGCTCCGTGAAGACCGGCGGGATGATCCAGCATCAGACCTATCCGGACGACTTCATGTCACAGCAGGAAACCTTCATCTCCAACGTGGTTTCCTTGGCCGACGACCCCAAGATGAAGGCGATCGTTGTCAACCAGGCCATTCCCGGCACGGCTGAAGCCTTCAAGCGGGTCCATGCCAAGCGCAAGGACATCTTCTGTCTGGCCGGCGAAGCCCACGAGGATCCCCTCGTGATCTCCGGCGCCGCCGACTTCGTCGCGTCCAACGACTTCGTCTCCCGCGGCTACACGATCATCTGGGCCGCCAAGCAGATGGGCGCCAAGACCTTCGTGCACATCTCCTTCCCCCGGCACATGTCCTACGAGAGCATGGGACGCCGCCGGTCGATCATGGAAGCGGCCTGCAAGGACCTGGGCCTCCAGTTCGCCTTCGAAACGGCTCCTGATCCGACCTCTGATGTGGGGGTCGCCGGCGCCCAGCAGTTCATCCTCGAGAAGGTTCCCGCGTGGCTCAAGAAGTACGGCCCCCACGGCGAGAAAGTCGCCTTCTTCTGCACCAACGACGCGCACACCGAGCCCCTGCTGAAGCAGCTGCTGGCCTCCAAGAACGGCCTGTTCGTCGAAGCCGATCTGCCTTCCCCCCTCATGGGCTATCCCGGCGCCCTCGGTCTGGACCTCTCCAAGGAAGCGGGCAATTTCCCCGCCATCCTGAAGAAGGTTGAAGCCGGCGTGGTCGCCAAGGGCGGCGCCGGCCGGTTCGGCACCTGGGCCTTCAGCTACGGCTACACCGTCAGCGCCGGCCTCGGCGAATATGCGATCCGGGTCATCAACGGCAAGGCCAAGCGGAACAACCTGCCTGACCTGTTCGCGGCCTACGGCAAGTACACCCCCGGCGCCAAGTGGAACGGCGCGTTCTACACCGACACCAACACCGGCGTGCGCACCAAGAACATGGCCCTCGTCTACATGGACTGCTATGTGTTCGGCGGCCACAACGGCCAGCACTTCCTGACCACCACCGCCCAGAAGGTGCCTGAGAAGTACTACACCATCAAGAAGCATTAAGCTCTGAAGCAAGCCTGAAGACCGGGGGGACCGTTTGGTCCCTCCGGTTTTTTGGGTTCTACTTGGGCGTCCGTCGTCTTGTGCCTCGCGCCGACCCAACGCGGGTCCCGGGCCGAGGCCCTGACCCACCGGTACTCGGAACGCTAAAAGCGTGCTCGCAAGCTGCGCGCGCTTTTAGATTCCGAGTTTGCCGTAGAAGCCGCGCATAGCGATGGATTCGGTGCTTTAGCGACAAGGGGGTGGAAGGCGATTCCACTTGGGTTGGGCGAGACGAACGCCCCCCCTCCAGTCGGCTTCGACGGCAAACTCGGGATTTAAGATCGCGCGCAGCTTGCGAGCACGATCTTAAATTTCCGAGTACCGGTGGGTCAGGGCCTGGTCCCGGGACCCGCGTTGGGTCGGCGCGAGGCACAAGACGACGGACGCCCAAGTAGAATCAGTCCCAGGTCCAGGTTCTCAGGGAAAGGCTGCCGTGCTGCCAGCCCTGGTACACCGACCGGGGTGACGCACCGCCGGCGGCGCCAAGGCTGAAGAAGAGCGGATCGAAGTGCTCAGTGGTGGGCACCGCCTTGGCATAGCCGGGCGCCTGGCGGGACGCCTCGAACAGGGCCGGGGTGTCCTGGGCGCCCAGGTGGTCGGCGATCCAGCGTTCGAAGCCCATCGCCCAGTCGTCGGGGGCAGGGTGGTCGGACCAGTCCAGCAGCCGCAGGTTGTGGACGATGCCGCCGCTGCCGATGAACAGCACCCCCTCCTGGCGCAGGGGGCTGAGCAGCCGGCCCAGCTCGAACACCTGCCCGGGCGTCCGGGGGATGGGCAGCGATACCTGGATGACCGGCAGCTCGGCTTCGGGGAAGGCGGCCCGCAGGGGCACCCAGGCCCCGTGGTCCAGGGGGCGGCGCGGGTCCAGCCGGGCCTCCATGCCGCCGGCCTGGAGCAGGGCGGCCACCCGGGCGGCGAGGGCCGGGGCGCCCGGGGATGGGTAGCGCATCTGATACAGGGCTTCGGGAAATCCACCGAAATCATGCAAAGTCTCCGGGAGCTCGGCCGCCATCACCTGGATGGGCCCGACGCTTTCCCAGTGGGCACTGAGCACCAGGATCGCCTGGACTCCCCGCAGGGCGCCAGCCCAGTCCTGCAGGGCGGCCGCCCAGGCGCCGCCATCCAGGGCGAGGGTCGGGGCGCCGTGGGATACGAACAGGACCGGCTGGACTTGGCTTGTCACGGAAGCCTCCAATGAATCCAAAGACAGCTTATGCCGGGACAGGTATCCGCGGCCATCGTTAATCCATAGGCTATGCTGGTGTGTCTGGAGGTGGTCATGGCATGGTTGAAGGTTAAAATCTCGGCGGAAGATGTGGCCAAGGGGCTGCACACCCATCTGCAGGAAAAATTCCAGGCGGCCACGGGGCGGATGCGCGGCGCCAAGGATGTGGCGATGTTCGGGCCCCGGGATCCGGCCGGCGAGTATGTCTGCTATTTCTCCCCGGGGTGCGTGCCCCTGGTCGGGGACTTCCTGAAGGCCAGGGGGGCGGTGGAATGCGAAGCCCCGCCCAGCCATGAGGTTCGCCTGCTGGTGGGGGATGCCGGCGCCCTGAAATAGAATCTCCGGGCGATCCGGCCGCGCTGGCTACAATGCATGAAACCCCATCATTGGAGCGGTGATGCAATCCTTCGGTTGGATCAAGGCAGGAACCTGGCTGCCCGGGCGGCTGGCGTGGCTGCCCATTCCGCTGCTGATGGCCGCCATCGCCGGCATCTGGGTGGTGGAACCGAGCGCCACCTGGCACTTCCCGCCCCTGTTCTGGCTGCTGGCCTATGGCCCGGTGATCATCGCGATCGGCGCCATCGTCCTGCCGACCGCCCGCGCCTTCCTGGACGGCGGCCAGCGCAGTGTGCTCATGCTGGGGTGCGGGGTGTGGGTGTTCTCGCTGGGGGTGATGGGCGGAGCCGGCGCGGCTTCGCGCAGCCTGAACCTGAACTGGACCATCTACAACCTGGCCTTCCTGCTGTCGGCCCTGTGCCATGTGGCCGGGGTGGCCGCCGCCTCCCGCGGCAGGATCCGGCTGGATCATGCCCTGCCCTGGCTGGTGTCGGTCTATCTGGGCAGCCTGGCGGCGGTGGGGCTGATCGCCTGGGGTGCCTTCGCCGGCGCCATCCCGCCGTTCCACCACGCCGGGCGGGGCGGGACGCTGCTGCATGACGTCGTGGTGCTTGCCACGGTGCTGCTGTTCCTGGTGAGCGCCGGCCTGCTCTGGCAGACCCACCGCCGGGCCCCGTCGCCCTTCCTGTCCTGGTACGCCCTGGGCCTGGTGCTGATCGCCACCGGCCTGGCCGGCTCCATGCTCATCGATGCGGGGGATTCGCCCATGCAGTGGGTCACCCGCTCCGCCCGGGCCTGGGGCACCGTCTACCTTTGCCTGGCGGTGCGGTACGGCAGCCGTGCCGGCCGTGCCGGCCAGACGGCGCTGGCGGCCGTGGCCCAGGCCTGGCGGGAGCGCGCGTTCACCAGCTGGCTGCGCCAGTGGCGGCCGGTCGGCTGGGGCCTGCGCTACGGCTCGGCGGTGCTGGCGGTTTTCATCGCGTTCCTCATGCGCCTGGGTTCGTCCGCCTGGGCCGGCCCCGGGTTGCCTCCGTACGTCACCTTCTACCCGGCGGTCATGACGGTGGCGATGGTGGCCGGCTTCGGGCCGGGCCTGCTGGCCTCGGTCCTGGCGGGGCTGATGGTGCAGTACTGGGTGCTCGAGCCGGTCGGGCAATTCGCCATCGCCTCCCCCGTGGATCGCCTGGGACTGGTGATCTTCATGATCATGGGCGTGTTCATGTGCGTGGTGGCCGAACTCTACCGGCATGCCCGGGACAAGGCCGCGTCCTACGACCGCGAGGCGGCCCTGGGCGAGCGGCTGAAAGAGGAGGCCCGGCGCAAGGACGATTTCCTCGCCGTGCTGGCGCACGAACTGCGCAACCCGCTGACCCCCATCCGCAACGCCGTCTACCTGCTCAGGAAGCAGACCCCGAACCCGGAACCGGTCTACACCATCATCGAACGGCAGGTGGTCCATCTGGGACGCCTGGTGGATGACCTGCTGGATGTCTCCCGGATCAGCCGCGGCAAGGTCCATCTGAAGCTGGAAGCGACCGATCTGGCGGCGACCGTGCGCGGCGTCATCGCCGACTACCAGCCGGTCCTCGATGAGCACGGCCTTGCCCTGGAGGCGGGTTGGCCCGCCGAGCCGGTCTGGATCGCGGCGGACCATGCGCGCGTCGTCCAGATCGTCAGCAACCTGCTGCACAACGCCATCAAGTTCACCGATCCCGGCGGCACGGTCAGCGTCGCGGTGGGGCTGGATCAGCCCGGCTGGTGCCTGGTGCGGATCAAGGACAACGGCCAGGGAATCCGACCTGAGCAGCTTGATTCGGTCTTTGAGCCGTTCATGCAGGCCAAGGAGACCATTGGCCGCTCGGAGGCCGGGCTCGGGCTCGGCCTGGCTCTGGTCAAGGGGCTGGTCACCCTGCACGGCGGCACGGTCGCGGCCCGGAGCGAAGGACCCGGCCGGGGGGCGGAATTCACCGTCCTGCTGCCGCTGCTCCAGGGCGCCACCGGTTCCGCGCCGGCGCGGCGGGCCGGGGACGGGCAGGCCGGCGACGCCCGCCGCGTGCTGATCGTCGAGGACCTGGTCGACAGCGCCTTGACTTTACGGTTATTACTGCAAATGCAGGGACATATGGTGGAAATCGCCCAGGACGGGCGGACCGGGCTGGACAAGGCGGCCAGCTTCCTGCCCGAGATCATCCTTTGCGACATCGGCCTGCCCGGCGAGCTGAGCGGCTACGACGTGGCGCGGAGCATCCGGGCCATGCCCGGGCTGCGGGACATTCAGCTGGTCGCCCTGAGCGGATTCGGCTCGCCGGAGGACAAGGCCATGGCGGCCGAGGCCGGGTTCGACCTGCATCTGACCAAGCCGGTGGATCCCGCCAGGCTGGGGCCGGTGCTGGCTACACCAGCTGCGCGGTCCGTTCCACCAGGCTTTGCATCCCCTTGCCCTTGAGGATGTAGCCGTTGATGTGCAGCTGGCCCATCCGCTCCACCAGGGATTCCTCCCCGTGGGAACTGCACACCAGGATCTTCACGTTGTGGAAGTTCGGGTCCTCCCGGATCACCTTGACCAGGGTTTCGCCGTTGCAGTTGGGCATCCAGTAGTCGGTCAGCACCAGGTCCGGGTTGAACGCGTAGAGGGCCTTCAGCACTTCGAAGATGGACAGGGGGTCCACCGCCAGCACGGTATGGCCGGCCTCGGTCAGCGGAGCGCTGGCCAGCATGCGGAACATCTTGCTGTCGTCTACCACCAGAATCCTGGCCATGGGGGGGCTTTCCAAAAGGCGTGCGCGTCAAAGGCCCTGGATGCCTTCCAGCAGTTCGTCCAGGGCGGTCGTGAAAGGGGGCCAGCAGGCCAGGTCGTCCTTGGCGGCGATCGCCTGCTCCAGGTCGGCGATGGCCGAAGGCAGCCGGGTCGCGCCCAGCATGCCGGCGGCGCCCTTGAGGGAATGCAGGCTGGCCAGGCACGCGCCGGTGGCGCCGGCGTCCCGCAGCTTGCGGTAGTCCGCGCCTGCGGTCAGGTATTCTTCCCGGAAGGCGTCCAGCAGCATCTTCAGGGTCGCCCAGTTGTTGTTCAGGCTCTTGAGGGCATGCTCCAGGTCGAGGCCGGGCAGCGCGGCCGGGATGCCGGTCTGGGCCGCCGGGGCCGGCGCCGCCCGCCCCAGCAGGTCGGCCAGGAGTTGCGGCAGCGCCTCCTCGACCGTCTCGTCCTTGGTCATGACCGCGTCCAGGCCCGGATGGCGGGCCAGTTGCCCGGTCTCGTCCTGGCCGGTGAGCAGGATGAAGGGCTGCGTGAAGCCTTGCTGGCGCACGGCGTCCAGCAGGGCCAGGCCATCCATGCCGGGCATGTTCATGTCCGAAACGACGGCCCGGATCGAGGCGTCCCCGGCCAGGAGCGCCAGCGCGGCCGCACCGCTCTCCTCGATGAGCACGGCGAAGCCGGAGGCCTCCAGGGCCATGCCGGTGAGTTCAGCGGTCAATCGGTGATCATCCACAACCAGGATCGTGGCATTCGACTCGCTCATGATGGTCGGTCCTCGGATTCAGCTTTTCAACATGCTAGCAAGGTTCAATGCTAAAATGCCGCAACGCCACGAAATACTGCCAAGGAAATGCCGATGCCCCCTTCCGAACAGCCAGCCGTCGGCGCGCGCCTCCTGGAGGAGGTCAAGGCCCTCCGGCTCGACCAGGATGTGGCGGAGGTGGCCGAGGAATGGGTCAAGATCGTCCTGTTCCGCGCCGGTTCGGGGCGCTATGCGTTTTATGGCCATAACATCCGGGAGATCCTCAGCGGCAACGAGATCTACTGGGTTCCGGGCCTGCCGGAATTCCTGCCGGGGCTGATCAATGTCCGGGGCGACATCGAATCGGTCATCGACATCCAGTGCCTCCTGGGCGAACCCCGCGCGGGGGCGGGGGAGCCGGGGCTGATCGCCATGGCCGTCGGCAAGAACTTCCGCTCCGGGATCATGGTGGACGCGGTCGAGGACGTGGTGGACATCCCGGTGAGCTCGATCCATCCGCCGCTCATCACCCTGGGGGAAGGGGTGGGCGACCTGGTGGCCGGCCAGATCCAGCTGGGCAAGAGCCTGATCCCCCTCCTGGACATCGAAAAACTGCAGGGCAGGGTCACCTTGTGACCCCGCCCGACCTGCGCGTCCACCTGCTGCTGTTCCGGCTCGGGCAGGCGCGGTTCGCTGTCCTGGCCAGCCAGATCGAAACCCTGCGCGCCCATGACGCCAGCGGACCGGCCCGCTGGTGCCACGCCCTGCTTGGCTTTCCCGCAGCACCGAGCTACCGCGCCCCGACCGAGGCCCTGGTGTCCGGGACCTGGATCGTGCTTGACGCCATGGAGGAACTGCTGGATATCCCGCTGGAAGCGATCCGGCCGTTCCCCGACCTGGTGGAACCGTTCAGCCTCAGGCGCGGCCTGTGGGGCATCCTGCCGAACCAGGGCCAGCTCATCTTCCTGGTGGATTTGCAGCAGATGGTTAAACCGGATACCATCCTGCAACCGGACCCAGTTGCACATTCCAAGCTAGTTTGAAGCCTATCCTCAGACGAAAGGTGCTGGGGTTCGTCACTCTGTCGTTCCTGGTGCAAAGGCGCAAAAAATGAAGATCAGCAAACGGTTGACCCTCGGCTTCGGTTTGAACCTGTTCTTTCTCGTACTGGTCGGGGGGCTCGGCCTGCACGAGACGAACCATGTGGCCGCGATCAACAACCACCTGATCGAAGTGGACGCCAAGCTGTCCAACGACGCCCAGCGCCTGCGGGCCAACATCAACACCATGCGCCGCTTCGAGAAGGACGCCTTCCTCAACATCGGCGACTTGTCCAGGGTCAAGGACTACCAGCGCCAGTGGCAGGAGGTGCGGGACCGCACGCAACAGATCCTGGGGGAGATGAACAAGCTGGAGACGACGCCGGAAGGCATGGGCAATCTGGCCGGCATCTCCAAGAGCATCGCCGACTACGACAAGGGCTTCAAGGAAGTGCTGGGACGGATCTATGAGGGCAAGGTCAGCAGCGCGAAGGCGGCGAACGAGACGATCGGGCCGTTCAAGGAGAACATCCACGGCGCGGAGGATGCCATCACCAACAGCACCCTGAAGAAGGACCAGACCCTGGCGCGGGTCAACCAGGACGTGCAGGACGCCGTCCGCACCGTCAGGACGGTCATGCTGACCTCGCTGCTGCTGGCCCTGGTCATCAGCGGCATCCTGTTCTACCGGCTGCTCCATTCCATCCGGCAGCCGCTGGAGGCCATCGAACTCCTGGTGGTGGACATCGGCCAGGGCGAAGGCGATCTGAGCCGGCGGCTGAACTACCGGGGCAGGGACGAGCTGGGGGCCATCTGCAGCGGCTTCAACCTGTTCGTGGAACACCTGAACCGGATCATCGGCATGGTCGCCGGGGTGACCGCCGAGCTCTACATCCAGGCCGACAGCATCGCCGCCGCCGTGAGCATGCAGTCCGGCTCCTCGGCCGAACTTTCCAGTTCGGTGGCGGAAATCGCCTCCACCATGGAAGAGCTTTCCTCCAGCGCCAGCCAGGTGGCCCAGCACAGCCACGGCGTGGTGGCCCGGGCCGACGAGACCCTGGCGGAGACCCGGGTCGGCGCCGGCGAGGTGGAGAACCTCACGGCCAGGATCAACGACATCAGCGAAGACCTCCAGGCCAACCTGGTCGCGATCGTCGAGCTTGGAAGCAAGTCAAAGGAAATCAATAAGATCATGGCCATCATCAACAACATCGCCAGCCAGACCAAGCTGATCGCCTTCAACGCGGCGCTGGAAGCGGCCAGCGCCGGAGAAGCGGGCAAACGCTTTGGCGTGGTGGCCCTGGAGATCCGCCGGCTGGCGGACAACGTGGTGGAATCCACCGCCGAGATCGAGGGCCGGATCACCGAGATCCTGGACACGGTGAACCGGCTGGTGATGTCCTCGGAAAAGACCACCGGGCGGATCATGGAGGGCCAGGAACATGCCCGGCACACGGTGCACGTGCTGAACAACGTGCTGGAGAAGGTGGAGGAGTCCACCGACGCGGCCCGGCAGATCTCCCTGTCCACCCAGCAGCAGCAGATCGCCAGCAACCAGGTGGTGCTGGCCATCAAGGACATCGTCCAGGGGGCCCGGCACTCCACCGAAGCCATCAAGAAGATGAACTCGGTGACCGGCGAAGTGTCCAAGCTGGCCGGCAACCTCAAGGCCCTGGTCACGACCTTCAAGCTGGACGCCGCGGATGCCGGCTCCGGCTCCGGTCAGGGGTAGCCGCGATGTCCGCCGCGGGGGCCATCAGGGTCTTGATCGTCGATGACAACCGGACGACCCGGAAGGTCATCCGCATGGCGCTGGAATCGGAGGGGATCTGCGTGGCGGGGGAGGCGGGCAACGGCCTGGAGGCCGTCAGCCAGGTCCTGGCCCTGCATCCGGATCTGGTCACCATGGATCTGGAGATGCCGGTGTTGAACGGCCTGGACGCCATCGACCGGATCATGGCCGAGCATCCGGTGCCGATCCTGGTGGTCGCCGCCCAGGTCGGGGTGCGCACCGCCTTCAGCGCCATTTCCAAGGGCGCCCTGGACGTGCTGGAACTCCAGGCCCAGCCGGGCGCGCCCTGGCCGGCGCTGCTCAAGAAGGTCCGGCTGCTGGCCAAGGTGGACATCGCGGCCCATCTGGCCGCCATGAAGAACCGCGACCGGCCGGCCCCTCCCCCCGTTCCCAAGCCGGTGTTCGTGGGCCGGAAGGCGCACTCGGTGGAGAGCCTGGGCATCGTGGCCATCGCCGCCTCCACCGGCGGTCCCCAGGCGCTCCAGGTGCTGTTCGGCCAGCTTCCCGCCTTCCCTTGTCCCATCGTGGTGGCCCAGCACATGACTTCGGGCTTCAACAAGGGGATGACCGACTGGCTGGACGGGACCGCCGCCCTGGCCATCCGGGAAGCTGAGGACGGCGAAACCCTCCGCGCCGGCACCGTCTACCTCAACCCGCCGGAATACTCCATGCGGATCACCGCCGAGGGCGTGGTGCAGCTCGAGGAGCCCGCCGCCCATCTGATCTACCACCCTTCCTGCGACTTCATGCTGAAATCCGTGGCCAAGGCCTACCAGGGCCGCGCGGTGGCGGCCATCCTGACCGGCATGGGCAGCGACGGCGTGGCCGGCATGCGCGCCATCAAGGCCGCCGGCGGCCTCACCCTGGCCCAGGACGAGGCCACGTCGGTGGTGTTCGGCATGAACCGGCTCGCGGTGGAGAACCAGTGCATCGACAAGGTGATCTCGCTCCATGACCTGGCCGCCGAACTGCTGCGCCTGGCCGCGCCGGCGCCCCGGTAGCCTATGGCCGCCTTGATTCTCGAACCCGAACTGGCCCCTTTCAAGGAACTGCTGCTGCGCTCCTGCGGCTTCAGCTTCGCCAATGACCGGGAAAGGACCCTCCAGGAGGGCCTGGACCAGCGCATGGGCCTGCGCGGCGCCGCCAGCGCGGCGGACTACCTGGCCGCGCTCCGGGAGGACCCGGCCGAGCTGGACCGGCTGGTGGAGCTGCTCACCGTCAACGAGACCTATTTCCTGCGCGAGCCGGGGCATCTCAACCTGCTGGTGGACAAGCTGGTGCCGGAACGGCGGGCGGGGCAACCGGGCCCGGTGCGCATCCTGTGCGCCGGCTGTTCCACCGGCGAAGAACCCTATTCCGTGGCCATGCTGCTCCAGGACCGGAGCTGCCTGGCCGGCGTGGCCATCACCGGGGTGGACATCGACGCCGTCGCCATCGCCAAGGCCCGCCAGGCCACCTACGGCCGGCATTCGTTCCGCGGCATGGACCCGGAATTCGAGGCCCGGCATTTCGAGGCGGCCGGCCCCCTGGAGCAGCGGGTGCGGGAAGCGGTCCGCGGCCGGGTGGCCTTCGCCGAGCTGAACCTGCTCGCCCCCAGCTACCCCGCCGAGCTGGAGCAGCAGGACATCATCCTGTACCGCAACGTCTCCATCTACTTCCCCAGCCAGGTCCAGGAGGACATCTTCCGGCGCCTGGCGGCCCTGCTCAAGCCCGGCGGCTACCTGCTGGTGAGCGCCACGGAAACCCTGTTCCATGATCTCGGCATCCTGTCCCTGATCGAACGGGACTCCCTCTACCTGTTCAGGAAAAGTCCGGAATTCGCCATCCAGGACCGGCGCCAGAGCCGTCGGCCGCCCGAGCGTCCCGTGGCCCCGGCCGCCCGGCCTTTCGCGCCGTCCGCGCGCCGGCCGGCGCCGGTCGCCGAGCCGGCGCTGGGGCGCACCCGCAGCCTGTTCGACGACGCCCTGGAGTGCGCCCGCGCCCGCAGCGAGGCCCGGGCCCTGGCCCTGCTCGACGCCCTGCTGCGGGAGGACCCGGGCCACGTCAAGGCGCATTCCCTGAAGGCCAGCGTGCTGATGACCAGCGCGCGCCATGCGGAGGCCGGGGTGGTTTGCGAAGCGGCCCTCGCCCTGGATCCGCTCTGCCTGGAGGCCTGCCTCATGCTCGGCATCATCGCCCGCCAGAAGGGGGACGACCTGGCGGCGCTCAAGCGGTTCCGGGAGGCCATCTACCTGGAGGCCTCCTGCTGGTTCGCCCACTACAGCCAGGCGGAGATCCTGCTCGCCAAGGGGGAGCAGTCCCGGGCCCGGACCAGCTTCGAGGCCGCCCTGCGCATCCTGGCCGCCGGGGCCTACCAGCAGGGTTTCTTCCCGCTCTCATTCAACGCCGGGGAATTCATCACACTGTGCCGGCACAAGCTCGCCCTTCTGCAGAAGTAGGAGAACCATGGCCCTGGACTTGTCGAAATTCCTGGCCCGCTTCGTGGAAGAGGCTCGGGATCATTGCGCCAAGCTGTCGGACGGCCTCCTGAACCTGGAGCAGGCGGCGGACCAGACCGAGGCCATCCACGCCCTGTTCCGCTCCGCCCACACCATCAAGGGTTCGGCCCGGATGCTCAAGCTGACCGGGGTGAGCGAGCTGGCCCACAGCATGGAGGACGTGCTCGACGCCCTCCGGTCCGAGCGGATCGCCTTCACGCCCGCGCTGTCCGACCCCCTGTTCCGGGGCGTGGACGCGCTTCTGCTCATGCTTGACCAGTGCGTCCCGGGCACCCAGCCCGCGGCCCCCGAGGCCCTGTGCCTGGAACTGAAGGCCCTGGGCGGCGCCCCGGCGCCGGCCGGCGAGGCGGCCCCGGCCTTGCCCGTGCCGCCCGCCCCGGCCGCGCCCATGCCGGTTCCGGCGGAGCCGGCCGCCCCCAGGGCCGAGTACCTGCGCATCCGCGCCACCAAGCTGGACGACCTGATCCAGCTCATGGGCGAGATGGTTTCCGAGCACGGCCGGTTCCGGCGCGAGATCCTGCGCCTGCGCGAGCTGGACCGGAGCGCCGGCCAGTGGACCGGGGCTGCGAACCCCAAGGACCTGGCGCACCGGGAAACCCTGGCCGCCCTGCACGAATCGGTGGGGATGGTGAAGGACGCGGTGAGGATGCAGGACCACCTCATCGCCGAACTGCAGGACACCACCCTCACCATGCGCATGCTGCCCCTGTCGACGGTGTTCGACCCGCTGCGCCGGACCGTCCGCGATCTGGCCAGGGAGCACGGCAAGGACATCGACTTCCAGATCGACGGCGGCGAGACCGAACTGGACCGCAAGATCATCGAGCAGCTGGGCGACCCGCTGGTGCACATGATCCGCAACGCCCTCGATCACGGCCTGGAAGCCCCGGAGGAGCGCCGGCAGGCCGGCAAGCCGGAGCGCGGCAGCCTGCGGTTGTCCGCCTGCTATGAGGGCGGCTGCGTGATCATCGAGCTGCGCGACGACGGCCGGGGGATCGACACCGCCAGGCTCCGGGCCAAGGTCCTGGCCACCCGGATCATGGATGCCGAAGCCCTGGAACGCCTGTCCCCGGCGGAAGTGCTCAACCTGATCTTCCTGCCGGGCCTGAGCACCAGCCCGGTGATCACCGACCTGTACGGGCGGGGCGTCGGCATGGATGTGGTGCGCAAGAACATCGTCGAGGGGTTGAAGGGCACCATCACCATCGACACCCAGCCCGGCGCCGGCACCACCTTCCACCTGAGGCTGCCGCTCAACCTGGCGATCTTCCCACTCTTCCTGGTGCGGCTCGGCCCCCGGACCTGTGCCATTCCGACCATCTCCATCGTGGAGATGCTCGCGGTGCCGCCGGAGGAAATCGTCGAATTCGTCGGCCGGCGGACCATTCGCCGGCAGGAGCGGACCCTGCCGGTGGAAGACCTGGCGAGCCTGCTCGGGCTGCCCCCGCTCGACCTGTCCGGCGCGGGCAAGGTGAACATCGTGATCGTCCATGACGGCGCGGACCAGCTCGGCTTCATCGTCTCCGACATCCTCAGCCGGGAAGAGCTGGTGGTCAAGCCGGTGCCGCTGCACCTCAAGAACCTGAAGCTGGTCAACGGGGTCACCGTGGGCACCGGCAACCAGGTGATCAACGTCCTGGATGTGCCCGAACTGGTGAAGGCCGCGCGCCACGCGGTGGATCCCGGCCAGGCCCCGGTCGGCCGGGCCGCGCCGCGGCGCCCGTGCATCCTGGTGGTGGACGACTCCCTGAACACCCGGGAGATCGAAAAGGACATCCTGGAAGCCAACGGCTACCAGGTCCAGACCGCCGAGGACGGCCAGGACGCCCTGGAGCAGACCCGGGAGAAGCTGTACGACCTGGTGCTCACCGACGTGGAGATGCCGCGCATGGACGGCTTCACCCTCACCGAGCGCCTGCGCGCCGATGAGCGCTACCAGACCGTGCCGGTCATCATCGTCACCTCCATGGCCAAACCCGAGGACAAGATGCGCGGCGTCCGGGTGGGCGCGGACGCCTACCTGCTGAAGAACGCCTTCGACCAGTCCAGCCTGGTGGATACGGTGCGCAACCTGATCGGCTAATCCGTTCCGGATTCCATCCCCGAGCGCTGCTGGGCGGCATCCACCCCCGTGGACGCGCCCTCGCCGGTGGTGATCGCCTTGGCCTTGCCGGTATCCAGCGTGCCGATCAGCCTGGACACCGCGTTGCCGATCAGGCCGATCTCCGCGTACTGCTCGAGGCGGGTCCGGGAATCGGCGATATCCAGGTTGCGCATGGTCAGCTGGCCGATCCGGTCGGTCGGCCCGAACGCGGCGTCCTCGACCCGCTCCATCGACAGCTTTTCGGGGTGGTAGGACAGGGCGGGGCCGGTGGTGTCCAGGATCGAGTAGTCCTCGCCGCGGCGCAGCCGCAGGGTCACCGCGCCGGTGATGGCCGAACCGACCCAGCGCTGGATCGATTCCCGCAGCATCAGGGACTGCGGGTCCAGCCAGCGGCCCTCGTAAAGCAGCCGGCCGAGCCTGCGGCCCTCGTTGTGGTAGTTGGCCACGGTGTCCTCGTTGTGGATCGCGTTGAGCAGCCGCTCGTAGACGATGTGCAGCAACGCCATGCCCGGGGCTTCGTAGATGCCGCGGCTCTTGGCCTCGATGATCCGGTTCTCGATCTGGTCGGACATGCCCAGCCCGTGCCGGCCGCCGATGGCGTTGGCCTCCCGGACCAGGTCCACCGCGGAGGCGAAGCTATGCCCGTTGATCGTCACCGGACGCCCCTGCTCGAAGGCCACGGTGACCTCCTCGGTGGGGATGGCGATGGCCGGGTCCCAGTGGGCCACGCCCATGATCGGCTCGACGATGGTGATGCCGACGTTCAGGTGCTCCAGCTGCTTCGCCTCATGGGTGGCGCCCCAGATGTTGGCGTCCGTGCTGTAGGCCTTCTCCTTGGCGTCCCGGTAGGGGAGTTTGCGCTCGGCCAGCCACTGGGACATCTCGGCGCGGCCGCCCAGCTCGCCTACGAATTGCTCATCAAGCCAGGGCTTGTAGATCCGCAGGTGCGGGTTGGCCAGCAGGCCGTAGCGGTAGAACCGTTCGATGTCGTTGCCCTTGTAGGTGGAACCGTCGCCCCAGATCTGGACATCGTCCTCCTTCATGGCGCGCACCAGCATGGTGCCCGCCACCGCGCGCCCCAGGGGGGTCGTGTTGAAGTAGGTGCGTCCGGCGCTGCGGATGTGGAAAGCGCCGCAGACCAGGGCCCCCAGGCCCTCCTCCACCAGGACGGCCGTGCAGTCCACCAGGCGGGAGATCTCCGCGCCATAGGCCTTGGCCCGCCCGGGGATGGCGCCGATATCGTGCTCGTCTGGCTGTCCGATGTCCGCCGTGTAGGTGCAGGGAATCGCCCCCTTCTCGCGCATCCACGCCACGGCCACCGAGGTATCCAGGCCACCGGAGAAGGCCAATCCGACCCGCTGCCCGATTGGGAGTTGCATTAATACTTTAGGCATACCGGCGATCCTTTGGGATAGATGGGATGTGACCATCATAACGCCGGTCAGCCCAGCACCGCGGCACCGATCCGGGCATAATTGGATAATTAGGTAGTCTGAGGTGACCATGAGCGAATGGCAGCATATCGAGTCCGCCCCGAAAGACGGGAGCATTCTCATCGGGCGCGGGTCCTATGGCCGGGACAATTCGGACACCATGCTCGCGGTGGCGATGCGCTATCAGGGTGAGCATTGGTGGCGGGAAGATGCCGGGGCCGGGTTCACCACGCCCTGCTACCCCACCCACTGGATGCACATGCCCGCCCCGCCGAAGCCGAAAGACCGCCTGGTCGGGTTCAAGGCCTGCGGACGTGACCGCGAGGAGCTGTTCACCGACGGCAAATCCTGGGAACGCTGCTGCGATGCCGATGCCGAAGTGTGGTTCCCCTGGCCTCCCAAGCCTTCCTGAAGGTGTGAGAAGATGGCCCCAGGCCGCGGCCCAACGCCCGGCCAGGGAGCCTGACGATGCCGAAAGCCAAAGTCTATGTCACGCGGCGCATCCCCCAGGAGGCCCTCGAGCCCCTGCTGCGGACCCACGAGGTGGAGGTCAACCCCCATGACCGGGCGCTGACCCGGGCCGAGCTGCTGCAGCAGGTGCGCGGCCGGGACGCGGTCATCTCGCTGCTCACCGACAGCATCGACGGCGAGGTGCTGGACGCCGCCGGGCCGCAGTGCCGGATCTTCGCCAACTACGCGGTGGGCTACAACAATTTCGACGTCCAGGCCGCCACCGCGCGCGGCGTGATCATGACCAACACGCCCGGGGTGCTGGACGAGGCCACCGCCACCCACGCCTGGGCCCTGCTGCTGGCCGCCGCCCGGCGCATCCCGGAATCGGAACGCCACGTGCGGGCCGGGCTGTGGAACGGCTGGTCCCCCACCGCCTTCCTGGGCCAGGACGTCGACCACAAGACCCTGGGCATCGCCGGCCTGGGCCGGATCGGCAGCAACTTCGCCCGCAAGGCGGCGGCCTTCGACATGAAGGTGCTCTACACCGACCTGCGGCCTTCGCCCGAATTCGAGCGCCAGCACGGCGCCACCTTCGTGGACAAGGCGACCCTGCTGCGCGACTCGGACTTCCTGTCCCTGCACGTGCCGCTGCTGGCTTCGACGCGCCACTACATCGGCGCGGCGGAACTGGCCGCCATGAAGCCCACCGCCATCCTCATCAACGCCGCGCGCGGCCCCCTGGTGGACGAGCAGGCCCTGGTCGCCGCCCTGCGCGGCGGGGTCATCTGGGCCGCCGGCCTCGATGTCTTCGAGGACGAACCGCGGCTGGCGCCCGGCCTGGCCGAGCTGGAGAACGTGGTGGTGGTGCCGCACACCGCCTCCGCCACCATCCAGACCCGCACCGCCATGGGCCGGATCGCGGTGCAGAACGTGCTGAGCGTGCTCGCCGGCGAGCGCCCCCAGTCCTGCATCAACCCGGAAGTGCTAACGCAGATATAGAATGCTGACCGCATAGAACGAAGCGGCGGTGCAGGGCCAGAACAGCAGCTTGGCGATGCGGTTCTCGTCCCTTTGCAGCAGCGGGCTGTCCCAGAAGGCCAGGGCCAGGGCGTCCCCCGCCACCAGGAGGATCAGCAGGTAGATGATGAAATAGTAGTACTCCACGTACAGCAGGCCCTCGACCAGGATATGGTTCCTCAAGTTGATCTGGGAGATCACCACCGGGAAGAACAGGGAGGTGATCGTGCGCAGGACATTCATGACGTTGTAGCCGGTGGCCGCGGCCCTTTCCCGGGTGCGGCAGGTGGTGACCAGGACGGCGAACAGCAGGCACACCACCACCAGGATGGGCAGGAAGGTGGCGATGAAGGGATTGATGAAATTGCGCTTCAGGGTGAAGGTGTAGACCATTTCCGGGTCGTCCTCCTGCCCTGTGAAGCTGTTGATCCCCAGGTTCATGTTGTAGCTCTGCAACAGGAATGCGAAGTGGCTCTGGCCCAGCTGCCAGCCGGCCAGGGTGAGGCCCTGGTCGATGCCCGGAAGCGTGACCGGAACCAGCACCTTGTAGGCCTCCAGATCCGGCACCAGCACCGTGTTGGAGTAGAGCAGCCGCGGCCAGATCCGGATCCGGATGGAACTCTTGTCGAAGGGATAATTGACGGTGGTGTTGTTCTCCATGCGGAACACCGCCCGGAACGGGTAGACCTGGACCAGGGTGTCGCCCTCCTGCTTGGCATAGCCTGCGCTGATGTCGGAACTCACCGCCTCCGGGAAACTGACGCCCCGCTCCCCGGCGGCGAGCCCCTTGGGGAACTTCTGCCAGACCTGGCCCGAGACCTTCATCTGGCTGTCCCCGCTCAGTTCCAACTGCTGGATGAACACGCCGGTGGGGATGAAGGCCGCAGAGACCACGTTGAACCCTTGCCCCTGCGTGGCGATCCGCTTCAGGAAGGCGTTCCGGCTGGCACGGCTCATCACTTCCACCTCATGGGCCCGGGGCGCCTGGTGCAGGGTGTAGGCGAAATGCCACAGGCAGGCGATCCCGCCGGCGATCACCAGGGAACCGCCGGCGGAAAAAGCCCACAGCTTGCGCCCATCCGGGTTCCAGAGCCGCAGCAGGAGGTACAGCGCGACCAGGCCGGCCCCCACGGCCAGGGTCACCAGCCGGACCAGGTTGTGCTTCAGGTTGGCGGGCGCCAGGTTCAGCTCGTCCTTGATGATCATCGTGCCCAGGGACCACCCCGCGGCGGGGACCGGTTCCAGGAAGATCCAGCTTTCCTGGCCGCTCACGGCACTGATGCTCTGGGCGAAGCCCGCCCGGTGGGCCGCGACCACGGGCACCAGGCTCAGCCGGCCCGCCTCGTTCATGTCCCGGGCGGCGGCCGCGAAGGTGACGCCGTTGCGGACCCGCGCATCCAGCGGGTCGGCCAGGTAGACGCCCTTGGCGGACAGGAGGAATCCGTAGCCGGAGCTGCCCGGCGCCAGATGGCCCACCAGCTCCTGGATGGCCTTCATGGTGACTTCCACCCGGACCACGCCGGAGGGGCTGGCGGCGCCCGGCAACTGCACCGGCTCGGAGTAGTCCACCAGCAGGTCCCCGCTGCCCGGGTCCCGGTGCGGCTCGTTCCAGCAAGCCTGGCCGAGATCGAACTGGTACCAGGGCAGCCGGGTATAGTCGCCGGCGCCTTCATAGCCGAACCGGCGCAGCCTGCCCTCCCCGCGTTCCACATAGGGGCCGGACAGCCGCCGGCCCGGATCGGCGGCGAACGGCTGGAACAGCACCCCCACCCTGGACGCGCTGCCGGGCGCCTTGGCCAGGGCCTGCTCCAGCCTGGCGTCCAGACTCCGGGGTTTGAGCCGGCCATCCTCCAGTTCCACTTTGATGCCGTGGACCAGATCCTGCATGCTGGTCAGCACCGCCTGCACCGACCGGGCGGCATCCTGGGCCTGCCTGCGGCAGCCGGCGCGCAAGTCCGCCTCCAGGGCCCGGCGCTCCAGGGTCAGGCGGGTGATGGACCAGGCCAGCAGCCCGCCCAGCAGGATCAGGCAAACCCAGGCGAGGTGGCAGCCCTTGCGGAGCACGGGGCGCTACTCCAGGACCCAGTACTTGTCGTTCAGATCCTGGAAGGCCTTCGGGCTGACACTGCCGGGCCCCACGAACGCGTGGTTGTAGGTCACCAGCATGTAGAACACCAGGCCCAGGGCCGCCCCCAGCGAGGCGATCATGGCCTGGTGGGCCTTCTTGTTCTCGGCCCTGAAGAAGCACGCGTAGCCCAGATAAATGCCCGCCCCCAGGACCAGGGCGCACCACATGATGGAATCCAGATAGGGTTCGCTGCCTTCGAGCCGGTCGTGGCGCAGGCCCCGGTAGCGGGCGATCAGGTCCAGGGTCTGGCTGTGCAGCGGCACCTCGCCGATGGAGGCCGGCCGGTAGGCGAACATGGTCTTGTTGAACTGGGTGATCATTTGATGGCTGAGGGTGTCCTGCTCGCCTTTCTTCATCGACTCCCACTCGACCGTGGCCACCCGGTTGGCATAGCCTTTGATGAGGGCCTCGCAGGGCGAGCGCAGTTTCTCCGGATACGAATCCAGGTTGCGGTAGATGCTGTGCAGCGTGTTGGCCTCGCTGGATACGGTGATGTCCAGCCGGTCGTGGTTCTGCCAGACCGCCACGGTCACCAGGGCGAACAGCAAGGCGAAGATGCCGCCGATGGCGTCCATGAATATCTCACCCAAGTCGGTGGAATCCTGGTAATGGATCCAGGGAATCGCCCTCTGGACGCCCCAAAGGCACAGAAGCGCGACCAGGGCGCCGCCGCCCACGAACAGCGCTGCCAGGGCGATGGGTGATAACGTTGTCAGCAAAAAGATCATGGGTGATTCCGGAACGGCGATTTGATAAATCTCAAATCGAAACCCTGCAATCGAATTTAAATATAAGTAAATAATTAATGATGACAAGCCATCATCCCGGCAAGGGACCGAGAAACCACATGGCCATTCATGGCATTTCCTCATAGGTGGGGTTCATACCACCGCCTTCGAGGTGAATTGACATGAACAAATTTTGGAGAAGTCTCTTTGCGGGGCTGCTGGCGGCCTGCGGCACCTTCGGTTTCGCCATGGACGACCTCACCATCACGAACCCTTCGGCGCGGCCATGGTTCGTCCAAGCCGACCTCCGGGCGATGGACCTGGTTCTCTGGATCAACGAGGACCGGCAAGAGCTCGGGCGCGATGAGCCGTGGAATGGCGTCATCCCGCCCGGAGGCTCCTTCACCATGGCGGTGGCCAGGCGCCATGAGCCAGCCGGCCGGGTCATCTTCAACATCCTGGACCACCGGGACCAGCCGTCCCAGGTATCCGTGCTCCTGGGTGACTAGCCCGTCTCCACCTTTGGGCCTCAGCTGGACGGTGCGGCATCAGAGGACCCCGCGGCCCGCCCCGTGCGGCCGGCGACCAGCGCGGCCACCAACGGATCGGCCAGCACCGACCAGGAACAGGCCTGCTGCAGGTATGCCGAGCAGATGGCGTTTGCGGCCTATAGCCTCTCTCTTGTGATCAAAAGCTTCCGGATTGCCCTGGGCGTGGAGGCCTAGACCATCCGGTGGATGGGGGCGGGGCGGTGCTGGACCGTGCGGGCATAGCGCACCGCCGGCTTGCCGAACAGCATGACGTAGCCGATCACATGGTCTGCCGGAATGCCGAGGGTGTTCCGGCTTTCGGGCACCAGGTCCCGGATGGCATAGGTGGCCAGCCCGTCCCAGAGCGTGCCCACACCGTGGGCCTGGGCCAGCAGATCGAAGGTGGACATGGCGATCAGGCAGTCGGGCAAAGGCGTGGCAACGTCGCTGGGCGTGGAGGCGATGAGCAGGTGCGGCGCGCCGCGGAACAGGACGTCCACGCCTTCTTCCTCCCATGCCCGGACGATCTCGGCGAAGCGTTCCGTACCCTGGGGCAGGGCGCCGTCGCGCACCAGCTTGCCCAGGCCGGCCAGCACCTCGGCCCGCAACCGGGCCAGCTTGGTCCGATCATCCACCACCGTGAAGCGGACCTGGCGTGCATTGCGGCCGGTCGGGGCATGCCAGGCCACCTCCAGCAGCCGCCGCAGGAGGGCCGGATCCAGGTTCTCGTCCCGGTAGCGCCGCACCGACCGGCGCGCCTTGATCAGGGTCTCCAGCTGCCCTGGAGCCAAGCCGGGGCCGGTCAGGTTCTCGCTCTCCTCGGGCCGCAGCCCGAGAATGGAAATGGCGCCTTCGGGGCAGATGGCAAAGCAGTGCTGGCAGCGGTAGCAGGCAGCTTCCCCGCCGGCGGCCATGCGTGGTGGCAGCCCTTCCGGTTGTTCGAGCGCCTGGGACGGGCAGTCCGTCACGCACAAGCCACAAAGGGAACACTTGTCTTCGGCCACTGCAAACTGGATATCCATGCTGGTCTCCCTGCTCATTATGGTGGCCAAGTTCCTGGAACAAATCGTCAAATCTCGGCGCATACAACTGCTTGGTTGGCTGCCAGGAACTCTTTCCCCAGTGGCCTCACCTAGCCATGGGAGTCACTGGAAGGAGGTTCATTTATGAATAAAACAAAGTTATCGGTGGTCCTTCGGGGCCTGGTCCTGGCGGCTGCATGGGTGGGGCTCGAGGCCCAGGAGTCCCGGGTGGTCTTCCAAAACAGCACCTCCGAGACCGCCGTGGTGAGGCCCTGCCGGGAGGGTTCCACGGCCAGGGGGCAATTCCGGGCGACCGTCCACAGGGACGACGAGCAACCGGATCCCGACCAGGACCTCATGGTGAATTTCAGCTGCCCGGTGGAGGGCGTCATCAACTCCGTCCCCGTCCCGCCGGGATGGAAGTTGACCCTGCAGTCCATGTCGGCATGGGAAGAGCCCGTCCAGGCACGTTTCCTGATCCAGGTGGATCAGAAAAGCCGGGGAGCTGCCAGGCCGGGGAAAAGTCATCAAGGACAATTCCTGGTGCGGGTCGTCCAGCCGGCCGAGGAAGCCTGGCTGGAGGTGAATGACCTGGGCGAACCGGAGACTGTGGCGACGACGGGTGTCGGCAAGGCCTCCATCGAATGGTCCGCTTTCTTCAACGACCACCCGGAGTCCAATGCCTACCGCTTGACCACCCAGGAGGGCGGCAAGGCGGTCATCCTGGAGAGGGCCCCCCAGCGGGGCGGAGGCCTCTGCACCATCCTGTGACGGGCCGCTCATGCCCTGAACCAGGTTCGGCCCCGTCGGCGCACCACTTGGGCACCACCCCCCTGCCGCTGGTGCCCCCTTATCCTGGTTGACCTGCTCGGGTGACGACGAAAATGCATTTATGAAGGCCATGGATTTCACGAGCCTTTTCGCCGAGGAGGTTTTTGATCAGGGAAAGTCCTATTTGAAGTCTGCGCAAGGGACAAGATGGCTGCGTTGGCGCTATGGGATCAGCACTGGGGCAACTGCTGGTCCCACGGACTGAAGATCCAAGTTCACTCATGCTTGTTCGTGGCGCTGAACAACAGGAGAACCTCCTTGCCATCGTATTGACACATGACTTGAACTTTCTCGATATCCACTTCCTGCCACTGCCGGTTGTTTAGCGTTAATGTTTCATTCACTAGATTGAAGATTTTGGCTTTACTCCCTTCCAGCATCAAAAAACCCAAAACGTCGCTGATATGATTTTCATCGTCATCATGTAATTTGTTGGGAGATTCAGGCTTAGACCTTGATGTTGGAATGAATAGGGTTATGATGTTGATGTGCTTCTTATCATATGCCACGGCCCGTAAAACCCATCTTGAGTTTGGAATTCCAGGATTTCTGGAGAGGACTGAAGTAAGGGTCTTGCCCTGGCGGTCCATATCCACTCGGGTTGATTCAGGAGGGACCTGTTGAATGATTTTGTGTTTTAATAAATCATCTATACTCTTGTCGAACGCGGGCTCGTTCGAGTACAGGAAGATTGAGATCATCAAGGTTCCGAGAAGTGGCACGACCTTCATGCTTTGCTCCGGGGCTGCAGTGGATGGGTGGCCGTGCGGCCAGATAGGATAGAAGAAATCAGAATGATCACGTATAAATTATAAATCAATTCTCATGAAATGCCACCCATTGGCTGTTCCGGCCCATCACCCTCCAGGACCTCCGCCCTTGGTCTATTGATGGACCCGGTGTCCGCTTTGGTTCAGAGGCTGCGGCGTTGGGGAATCCCGTCGGCGGCTCCCAGTAAAGGTTCCAAAAGGGATTCAGGGTTGCCCGATGGCCGGCGGGGCGCACGCTGGCATCGTTCCAGGATCTCCTTGGTGTGGATCTGCAGGAGCAGCCGGGGCTCCCACGCTTCCTCTCCGGTACCGGGCCGGCTGGGCGGAAGCACCCGGAGCAGGGCGGTCAGGTCGGCGGTGAAGGGGTCCGGGCCTTCCTGGTCGTTTTCATGGTAGAGATCCACCAATGTCTTAGCTTCCAGCAATTCTTCCAGCGCGGTCCGCACCACTTCCCAGGGTTCGGGAGGCACGCCCGTCCCGGGCCCGTGGTCGGCATACTTGGCGCAGGCGCGCAGCCAGGATCGGACCTCCTCTTCCGCGAGCCAATGGCTCAGGAAGGCGACCATTGCCCGGGTGGCATCAGCTGGAAATTCCATGACAGGCCCCGTTGTTGTCCTGCCCAGGCAGCAGGATAACCCGGTACGGCCGGGGACTTCCATGTTAATGACTTTGGCATTTTCAATTATAAATTTATTTTTCTGTGTTTGTTCGAATCTTTTCTTTGCTCCAAGCACCTTATAATAGGCTGCTAATTGATGTAGCATTCATTTAAGAAAATCTAAATGACTCATTATTCCCCCAATAACCCCTTTCGCTGCCGCCAAGCCCAGGGACGCGTCTACCCGCTCCCTTTCCCATGGGTTTGTGCGTTGTTGGCGGTCATGGGGCTGCTCACCGGCTGCGCCGGTGGCGGGGGAGGCCAAGTCGGGAAGTCCCAGACCCACGTGATTCTGGTGAATGAACCCGGGCAAGCGTTCGTGACGGAAGGGCAGAAACTGCAACTCGGAGCCTCGGTCCAGGGCACCGACCGCACGGAAATCCAATGGTTTGTGGACGGCCTGAGTTCAACCACGCAACTGGCCACGGATGGGCTGTTCACGGCGCATGCCCCTGGAACCTACTTCGCTCACAGCAGGGTCGCGGCCTTTCCCGGCGTCCTGAACACCACGGTAATAACGGTGTATCCGAAACCCCGGGTGCTGGAACTGCGGGTGGACAAGACTGCTGTCCTGCCCGGGGGCCTGGTCCAGGGCCAGCTGGCCTTCCAGGGCGGCACCGGGATTCTGTCCCCCGGCGCCCGCCAGGTCACCAGCGGCCAGACCTTCACCCTGAACCCGGTGGCCAATACCACCTGCACCCTGACGGTCACCAACGAACTGGGGGAACGGGCCGAACGGTCCGTGCGGATCACGGTGGAGGGGGCGCCTTCCACCCAGGGAATACAGGCCCCGGCCAGCGTGAAGGCTGGGCAGCAGCAGGTGGCCTGGATCGACCTCAATGATCTCGAGGAATGTCGATGGAGCATCCAGGGAGGCCGGTTCCTGGGCGGGGAACCCGCGCCGTCCTCGGCGGCAGTGGCCTTCATCGCGGGCGAAGGAGGGGAATACCTGCTCAAGGCCAGGGTGTTCGACATCCAGTCCTCCGTTCAGCGAAACCTGGGACCAACCGAGGATGGGGCGAAAGCCTCCGGCGGGCCCCCAGTGCGTGTCTATGAATTCAGGGGCCAAGTGGTGCCCAGGGACGCCAGCGAGCCCAAGGTGGACCTGCCGGGCTTCGTATCAGCGGGGAGCAAGGACTGCCCCGTGAAGGTGGTCGATGCACGGACTGACACCACCTATACCTGGACCGTGCGCGACGACCGTTCCGCTATCGTCCAGACCTTCGAGGGCAGCAGCGCAGCCATCGCCGCCCCGGACCAGGCCCGGGTGCTGCTGGTGGCCTGCACTGCCCGGAATGCGGCCACCGGCGCCACCACCACCACGACCCTGGGCACGCTGGTGGCGCCCCAGGCGGAAATCGCCCGGATCACCGTGGCCGAGCACGTTCCGGTGGGCCTCCCGCAGATCGCCTACGCCGAAGGTGCCAGGCCTGGGCAGGAACTCCGCTGGAAGTTGGAAAAAGGGACCTTCGAAGGGGGCGGAACCGAGGCCACCGGCAGCATCGTCAAATTCACCGTGCCCGAGGCCGGGGCCTTCACCCTTAGATGCACGGCCTTCAACATGGCCGGGAGCGCCGCGCCGCCCGCGGCCCTGACCCGAACCGCCGTGCCCGCGGTGCCGCTCGATGCGGTGAAGCTGCAGACGCCGGCCTGGGTCACGGCGGGAACCGGCCCCTATCCCGCCAGCGTCCAGAATCCCAGGCCCAACCTCCGTTACCGATGGTGGCTGGTGGATGGCGAGGGGAGCCTGGATGCCCAGATCGGACCGGCGGTCACGTTCCATGCCGGGCAGAGCAACGGCCTGATCCTTGCCTGCCAGGTCCTGGACCCAGCCACGGGCAAGGCCAGCATCGTCCAGCAGAGGGTGGGCGTGGCGTGGATTCCGGTCAAGCCGCAGATACAGGCGGCGGACAACGTTCCGCCCCATTCCACCCAGACCGCCCGCGTGGTGGGCGGAGGCTTTAAAGGAGAGACCTACGAATGGGCCTCGGACCAGGTGACCCTGGTGCCGTCCGCGACAGAGCAGGGAGTCGCGTCCTACACCGTGGCCGGGCCTGGGCCCTACACCTTGAAGTGCTGGGCGGTCAATGCCGTGGGCACCCGATCCGAGGCGGCCGTGTTCCAAGGGTACGTGGCCGCGCCTGCGCCCCGACCGGACCAGAACACGCCCCCTGCTCCGCAGCAGCCGGTTCCCGGCACGCAGCCGCAGGGCCAACCGAACGGCGGACCTCAGCCGCAGGGCCAGCCGAATGGGGGGCCGCAGCCGCAGGGCCAGCCGAATGGTGGGCCGCAGCCGCAGGGCCAGCCGAACGGGGGTCCGCAGCAACAGGGCCAGCCGAACGGCGGACCGCAGCCACAGGGCCAGCCGAATGGGGGTCCGCAGCAACAGGGCCAGCCGAATGGGGGTCCGCAACCACAGGGCCAACCGAACGGAGGTCCGCAACCACAGGGCCAGCCGAACGGGGGGCCGCAACCGCAGGGCCAGCCGAACGGCGGGCCGCAGCCGCAGGGCCAGCCGAATGGTGGACCGCAGCAACAGGGCCAGCCGAACGGGGGTCCGCAGCAACAGGGCCAACCGAACGGAGGTCCGCAACCACAGGGCCAGCCGAACGGCGGGCCGCAGCCGCAGGGCCAGCCGAACGGGGGGCCGCAACCGCAGGGCCAACCGAACGGGGGGCCTCAGCAACAGGGTCAGCCGAACGGGGGCCCGCAGCAACAGAGTCAGCCGAGCGGTGGGACGCAGCAACAGGGGCAGCCGAACGGGGGCCCGCAGCCGCAGGGCCAGCCGAACGTGGGTCCGCAACCGCAGGGCCAGCCGAACGGCGGACCGCAGCCGCAGGGCCAGCCGAATGGGGGTCCGCAACCGCAGGGCCAGCCGAACGGCGGACCGCAGCCGCAGGGCCAGCCGAACGGGGGCCCGCAACAACAGGGCCAGCCGAACGGGGGTCCGCAGCAACAGGGCCAACCGAACGGAGGTCCGCAACCACAGGGCCAGCCGAATGGGGGTCCGCAGCAACAGGGCCAGCCGAACGGAGGTCCGCAACCACAGGGCCAGCCGAATGGGGGTCCGCAGCAACAGGGCCAACCGAACGGAGATCCGCAACCACAGGGCCAGCCGAACGGCGGGCCGCAGCCGCAGGGCCAGCCGAACGGGGGGCCGCAACCGCAGGGCCAACCGAACGGCGGACCGCAACAACAGGGCCAGCCGAACGGGGGTCCTCAGCAACAGGGTCAGCCGAACGGGGGCCCGCAGCAACAGGGTCAGCCGAATGGTGGACCGCAGCAACAGGGTCAGCCGAACGGCGGACCGCAGCAACAGGGTCAGCCGAGCGGTGGGACGCAGCCGCAGGGCCAGCCGAATGGGGGTCCGCAACCAC